>ERZ772979.14-NODE-14-length-185155-cov-11.641286_pt1 | contig 185155 bp, 145 predicted proteins | sample MGYA00511130_ERZ772979 | MGnify/ENA primary metagenome ERZ772979 (study PRJEB29015, sample SAMEA2738103) | human oral metagenome | biome: human oral; feature: human-associated habitat; material: saliva | place: China | collected 2186 ...
CCTGGTCTTTAAGACTACGTACGTAGATGCGGAAAAACCACTACAGGAAGGCGCTTTTTTCTTCACGGGAATGATACTTTCCCTTCCGCTGGATAAGAGGAATACTTGCGATAAGGCGAAGGGCTTGTGTATCACTTCGGCGAGGTATATCGGGTAGCTGGACGTGCGATGCCTTAGCACTCTAAATAGAGGTCAGGACTATAGGTAACAGTCTCTTTAGAGTGATGAAGATGCAGCATATAAGTCCTTACTACTGCGCACCTCTTATACGGAGGATCACCTGTCGGAGTGCGGTGCGAGTCGCTCCGTAGGGAAGAGGGTGGGAGAGCTGTGGATGATACGATGTCTCTTCATTTCATTGGGAATATCGCATTCAGTCAGCCTTTTGCCCATCTCGGGAAAACCTTATAGGAGATCATTGCACGGCATTTCAAAGGCATACAGGGGTGTGGTTGATTTATATGTCACTGATATTTAGCATCTTCATAACCAAAATAGTCGTATCGCTATGCCAACCAACCAAACTGAATCCGCACCGAGCTTCCTACAAGTTTATAAGCAGGTGCGTCGCGACCGCCTGAAGCACTCGTTCCTTCGACAGATCTGCGCTTGCGTTGACTGGCGAGGTATTCGCACACTCCTCAACAAGAAGCATACAAAGACCCAGAACGCCACAGGCAATCCAGCCTATGATGCCTTGATGATGTTCAAGATCCTACTGCTTCAGACCTGGTACGGCCTGAGTGATTACGAAGTCGAAGAACGGATCAATGACTCCCTCCTCTTCAGCGAATTTCTCCTCTTGGATATAGGCCTTCCAGCTCCAGACCACAGCACCATCTGTCGCTTTCGAGCTGAACTGACCCGCTTGGGGATTATGGATAAGCTCCTTCGCGAGCTGAATAAGCAGTTCAAGAAGCATGGGATTAGCCGTATTGACCAAGGAGCTATCGTGGATGCGAGCATTGTGGATAGCCCGCACGCTCCCGATGGAAGTACCCTCATCGAAGTGGCGGACGACCGAGAGGACTTGCGCACCGAAGAAGAGCAAGCCCAAGAACAAGCTTATCAGTATGAGCTAAAAAGTCGCAAACCAGGGGTCGATACGGAAGCTCGCTGGGTGCGTAAAGGCAGGCACTATCGCTACGGGTACAAAAAGCACGTGCTGACCGAGGGCTTGAGCGAACGCATACACAGAATATCTTGGAGGCTATGGCATACAATCTGAAGCGTATGCCTGGGCTTCTTGTGCTCCAGAGCACCAAATAGCCCGGAAAAGCCCCCTCTCGGGAGGATGATCCTCCCGAGAGGGGGCAAGGGGGAGAGACAGGCATCCCACTTTTCAGCCTAAAGACTCCGAAGTTCGCTGGAGGAAAGTGCAAGCAGTGAAGAGATGGGCTTGCGCAATGGTCTCTATTAGTGTCATGAGCACAATAAATCCCTTCTCTAAAGTAGGAGGGGAGATACCATGCCCTCTTTCAGAGCTTCCCTGAAGACACAGAGACTACTCCCTCATCTTCGTCTATATGACGAGAAGGCTCAAAGCCCCCTCACTTCCTCCTTTTCTACTAATTTTATCTCGTATGATAGGTTTGACCCTCCCCATACGTCTACCTTATAGATAATGGGGAAGCCCCCACAAGAAGTAACAAACGAAGCGATGTCCTACGACCAGCTCACCCACCTGCTCGGGACACTACGTCCCCAGCTCCTATCCCAGGCGACACATATCACTGGGGATAGGGATGATGCTGAGGATGTCGTACAGGAGGCTCTCCTTAGGATCCTCGTCCACAGAGCAGAGTGGGAGCACTACAGTAGCCTAGAGGCTCTATGCCGCACCGTAGTGCACCATCAGGCCATCGACTTTCTAAGACGAGCAAGACCTCGGGCAGAGATCGAGGAAGCCGATCGCCTCTCAGCCTCCTCCACTGAGGACGAAGTGGAGCAATACGAAACCCAAGCATTGCTCACCTCAGCCATCGAAAGCTTACCGACGAAGCAGCGCCTCATCTTCCGTCTCAAGGAGGTCGAGGGCTACGAAGTAGAGGAAATCGCCCAAATCGCAGGGCTAAGCTCCGAAGCGATCTACAACAACCTCAGCCGTGCACGCAGCACTCTGCGCTCACGACTGCTCATGCACAAAGACTTTGCACCCTATGGCACAAGACACAAATAGCCCCACTCCCCGTCTTCCCCTCGCACCCCACCAGATCGAGGAACTGATCGACGGATACTTCCTCGGCAAGACGACCTCTGAGGAAGAGGCTTTACTACGCGACTACTTTGCCTCGGATAGGGTATCTGCTAAGTATCGGGATCTTATCCCGCTCTTTACTGAGGTGCGCCAACTACTCATCGGCCATGAGCAGGAGCCTCTTTCCCCTGAGCTGAGCCTACCCGCAGCCAAGAGAAGGACAGCTACTCGCACCCGACTCCTTCGTCCCTATCTCATGGGGGGAATAGCTGCAGCCCTCCTATTAGCCATACCCCTCGGATATCACCTCTCTGTCTCCGATCACCCTAAGGTCGGATACTCCTCTACCCTCTTCATCGCAGGCGAAAGGATACAAGACGAGGCCGAGGCGGCACAGCGTGCCGAGGATGCCCTACAGGCTGTCGCCCTCCCTCTCTCCACCTCCCTCCCCCAGCTCTCTATCGATCTCGATTAGTCTCCCCTCACATCATGTATAGACAGATTATACTCTCGCTCCTCCTACTATCGGTGCTCCCACTCAGAGCGCAGACCGAGGTACAGCCCCCGCTACAGACACAGCAGGTCATACAGCGCTACCGACGTGCCAAGAATGCTGTCTATGTCGAGCTAGGCAAGGATCTACTCACCCGCTACGATGCCTCCTACTGCTACACCCTACAGCTCCTACCCTCAGGCAAGGAGCTAGAGGCTCAGTGGAGTGACGTAGAGCAAGCTCTAGACACAGACCGAAAGATAGCCTCTATCATCAAGGAGCAGATCGAGCGAGGGCGCCTGCTCGGTGCCTACTACCGCTTCTCCAGCAAAGACTCCAAGATCCACCGCTATCTCCTCTACTCCTATGACAATCGAGGGGTGATCACCCTAGTCAGTATCGGGGGAACACTCCAGACAGAGGAGCTTATCCAACGGATCCTTACCCCTAAGTCCCCCACCCCTAAGCACAAATAACAACCATAATACTCATCCTACGATTATGTACACCAAGCATCTCCTCCTCTCCGCCCTGCTAGTAGGCTCTTCTACCCTATCCTTACGAGCTCAGCAAGGGGCTCCACAGGACACGACCCTACAGTGGCGGAAGCACATCCTAGAGCTCAAGGACCACCAAGGTCAGCTCGAGGTCAAGGTCTATCAACTAGATTCAACGGGTGCAAAACGCCCCTCAGCCTATCTCTTCCGTGGCATCTACGGCGAGGGACGGATCGAGGAGCAGGGTACGGGAGAGCACATCCGCCTACCTCGTCCTGAGATCTTCTTCCCCACTCGTAGAGGACAGAGTCGCTCGAAGTCCAAGCGCTACCTCACCTCTCTCGGAGCCTCCATAGGCTATACGACACTGACTGGTAGTGGAGCTACGGGGCTGAAGCGAACACGCTCCCTGCGCTATGATATTCAGCTCCTAGAGTACCACCAGGTCCTCTCTCCTCGGCTCATGCTCTCGGCAGGCCTTCACCTGCAGCTCAATTCGCTCCACCTCAGTGGGGACTATGCCTATCGAGAGGAGAATGGGGAGAGCAAGCTCGTCCACTATACCGTCCCTGAGGGTGTACGTACCTCCCGTCTACACATCACCTACCTGACTCTCCCCCTAACGCTTCGGTTCCGTCCTTGGGCAAAGCCCTTCGATCACTGGGAATTCTCATTCGGTGCAGAGTTCAAGCTACGGACAGCCTCTAGCTCCAAGGTGTGGATCGGAGACTATCGTACCCCACGTGTCCTAGGCAAAGACCTTGGGATCAACCCCATCAGCCTAGACCTGAGAGCACAGATCAAGTGTGCCCCTGTCGGGATCTATGCTACCTACAGCCTCCTCCCCCTCTTCCTAGATAGGGGGTTACCCACCACCTATATATATTCCTTAGGGGTATCGCTCGGACTCTAGTCGCCAAATTCCCCCACTCCTACCCATCGCTCCTGCGATATCCTATGATAGAGGCGATCCTCCACAGGATGTGGGGATCGCCTCGTCGCCTATCTCAGGAGACCATTGCACGGTATTTCAAAGGCATACAGGGCTGTGACCACTTCGTACATCACTGATATTTAGTATCTTCATAACCAAAACAGTCGTATAGCTATACCTACCAAACAAACCGAATCCGCTCCGAGCTTCCTGCAAGTCTATACGCAGGTGCGTCGCGACCGCATGAAGCACTCGTTCCTTCGACAGATCAGCGCTTGCGTTGACTGGCGAGGTATTCACACTACTCAACAAGAAGTATACAAAGACCCAGAACGCCACAGGCAATCCAGCCTATGATGCCTTGATGATGTTCAAGATCCTACTGCTTCAGACCTGGTACGGCCTGAGTGATTACGAAGTCGAAGAACGGATCAATGACTCCATCCTCTTCAGCGAATTCCTCCTCTTGGATATGGGCCTTCCAGCACCAGACCACAGCACCATCTGTCGCTTTCGCACTGAGCTGACACGCTTAGGGATTATGGACAAGCTCCTTAGGGAGCTGAATAAGCAGTTCAAGAAGCACGGGATTAGCCGTATTGACCAAGGGGCTATCGTGGATGCGAGCATTGTGGATAGCCCGCACGCTCCCGATGGAAGTATCCTCATCGAAGTGGCAGACGACCGAGAGGACTTGCGCACCGAAGAAGAGCAAGTCCAAGAGCAGGCTTATCAGTATGAGTTGAAAAGTCGCAAACCAGGGGTCGATACGGAAGCTCGTTGGGTGCGCAAAGGCAGGCACTATCGCTACGGGTACAAGAAGCACGTGCTGACCGATGGGCAAGGATTGGTGGAGAGCATAATTACCACGCCGGCCAATTGTGCTGATACGGTGGTATTGCCCGAGCTGATAGAGAAGGCTGAGCTTGAGCAGGGCGTTAGTGTCCTTGCCGATAAAGGTTATTGTAGCAAGAAGAACTCGGCTTGTCTCCTTCAGCGCGGCTTGATTGATGGAATTATGCTCAAGGCGCAGAAGGGGATGAAGCTCACAGAGCGACAACGTGAACTGAATAATGCCATCAGCAAAATGCGCTGTTTGATAGAGCGTACCTTTGGGAGTATCCGAAGGTGGTTTTCAGGAGGGCGATGTCGCTACCGAGGGCTTGAGCGCACGCATACACAGAACATTTTGGAAGCTATGGTATACAATCTGAAGCGTATGCCTGGGCTTCTTGTGCTCCAGAGCACCAAATAGCCAAGAAGAGCCCCCTCTCGGGAGGATAACCCTCCCGAGAGGGGGCAAGGGGGAGAGACAGGCATCCCACTTCTCAGCCTAAAGACTCCGAAGTTCGGTGGAGGAAAGTGCAAACTGTGAAGAGAGGGGCTTGCGCAATGGTCTCGGTTAGGTGTATGAAGCGTGGGAGAGACTAAGAGACCAGTACAGCTGAATCCTCTGCACTAGGATATGCACCTCGACCTCTAAACCAACCCTCCTACGCCGAGTAGAAACAAGAGTTGAGGGGTCTACCTGCTTGATGCAGATAGACCCCTCGACTGAATATCTCAGCTGCTAAGCTGAGTTAGATTGGGTTTGACTTACTTCTTGTTAAGGACGTACTGAGCTGCGAGCTCGCCTGTAGGAAGCTCCTTAGTCGTCTGGTCGAGGAGAGTTAGCGTCCCTCCAGCTACCTTGTAGTACGTCTCCATGTTTGAAGATGGTGTGATGAGCGTTACAAGCCCAGTTGCTGCATCGAGCTTGTACGTGCCATTCTCATCGATAGGCTCAGCACCTGCCTTTGAGAACTCTTCGTGCTTGCTGTAAGTACCATCCGCATTGAGCGTGATCTTGGTAGTAACCGAACCATCTGCACCGGGAAGCACACCTTCGTAGGTACCAAGGATAGCCTCGTTCGTCTGGGCTGCCATTGGCTGCTCAACGACGGTCATACTGTCCACTGCGGCGCTGTCTGTAGAGGAAGCGTCGGTCTTGCCCTGACAAGAAGCGAGGGCGAGTGCCATTACGGCGAAAGAAACAAATACTTTCTTCATAATCTTTCTTTGTTTAACTGAATTTGTCCACCAGGACATACTACCAGTAGAACGCACCAGTAACAAATCCAGATGCAAACGTACAAAAAATATCTTTTGTATCATCACCTTGCCCAAGCTTTTATGAAATAAGCCCTATGATGCAAGCCTAGCAATCTGCTTGTAGCTGGTCAATTTCAGTGAGCCAAGCACGTGCAGAAACATCACTCGGCATACGCCAATCCCCTCTAGGAGAGAGGCTCACACGGCTAACCTTCGGTCCATCAGGCATACAATTTCGCTTGTATTGCTGAGAGAAGAAACGGCTATAGAAGACCTTCATCCAGCGACGAATCATCTCGGGCTCATACTTCCCATCAAAGGCCATGCGAGCCAGATAGAAGATCTTGCTTGGCTCATAACCATAGCCAAGGAAGTTATATAGGAAGAAGTCATGTAGCTCATACGGCCCTACAAGAGCCTCGGTCTCTTGAGTGATTTCCCCCGCATCACTCGCAGGCTTTAGTTCTGGAGAAATCGGTGTTTCAACGATTGAATGAAGGACTTCAGAGAGTGCATCACCAAAGCGTCTTGTCTTAGCTAGGTAACGAACAACAATCTGCACCGCAGTCTTTGGTACACCAGCATTGACCGAATACATTGACATATGGTCACCATTGTAGGTACACCAGCCGAGAGCAAGCTCGGAGAGGTCTCCTGTACCAACAACTGGAGCATTATACCTATTAGCTAAGTCCATCAAGATTTGTGTCCGCTCACGAGCTTGTGTATTCTCATAGACGACATCCTGCACCTTGGGATCGTGTCCAATAACAGCGAAGTGCTGTAGGCATGCCTCCGTAATGTCAATAGTCCGTGTCGTAACCCCAAGTAACTCCATCAGTCGAACGGCATTGCTCTTCGTCCTATTACTTGTCCCAAGACCAGGCATTGTGACCGCTATTATCCCCTCACGAGGTAGACCTAGGAAGTCAAAGGTAGCAACTGTGACAAGTAATGCTAGCGTAGAGTCCAGCCCACCAGAGATACCTAGCACAGCATGGCGAGCTCCGATAAACTGCAAACGTTGAGCCAATGCGCATACCTGAATATCAAACATCTCTTCAGCTCGCTCATCCTCCGTACCATTGCATGGGAAGAATGGATTACGCTCTATCTTTCGGTCTATGTCATAGGATTGCTCCTGACTTCTTAGCTTAAAGGGTATCTCCATCAGCTTCCCTCGCTCTGTATGGTCTGAAACTGACTCGTTGAAGCTATTCGTACTCATACGGTCATAGTCGATACGGCTGATATCAATATCACTGATAATCATACGTTCCTCATGGACAAAGCGAGGCATCTCCTCCAGTATCTTTCCCACCTCTGCTATGAATGCCTTCCCTGTGAAAACGGTATCGGTCGTGCTCTCTCCATAGCCCACGGAGGCATAGACATAGCCACAGAGGTTCTGAGACGAGAGGCCACTAATGAGTGATCGCAGATAGGTGTTCTTTCCTACCAGTTCGTTACTAGCCGAGAGGTTAAAGATGATCTGTGCCCCATAGAGAGCAAGGCGTGTCCCAGGAGTGTAGGGCGTCCACATATCCTCACATATCTCAATACCCACAGCTACGCCGCCAGAGCGGAAGAGGACATTATGCCCTATCGGCACATCAAACCCACCAATCTGTGCTGTGGCTAGCTGTAGATCCCGAGCAGGTGCAAACCAGCGAGCCTCCTGAAACTCTCGATAGTTTGGTAGATAGGTCTTAGGGATTGCTCCTAATATCTTACCCGATTGTAGGGCCACAGCAGCGTTAAAGAGCTGTGATCCAATTTGTATAGGCATCCCTACAATGATGAGTACTGAGGTGTGTGCCGTGCGCTCTGCAAGCTGAAGCAGAGCCTTTTGAGCTTGGTTGATAAGGAAGGGTTTGAGGAATAGGTCTCCACACGTATAGCCCGTGATACAGAGCTCCGGGAATGTGATGATTTCCACACCTTTCTCCTGAGCCTCTAGCACCTGAGCCTCGATACGCTCTACATTATATATACAGTCTGCTACACGCACAAAGGGGACAGCAGCTGCTACCTTGACAAAGCCATGTTTCATATATCTCTCTTATAAATAGTCTAATCGTAATATGGAGCTTAACCTCTATTAGCCTCCATGGTTCGCTACTCCACGCTCTACCATAGCGATTACGTCGATCAAGTTCTTCGTGATGAACTTCACCGAGATAGCTAGTAGCACTACACCAAAGAACTTACGTAGGATATACACCCCGTTAGCCCCCAAGAGACGATCCAGTATCGACACATAGCGCAATACGAGGTAGACAAGTACCATATTAAGGACAATACTTATGGCTAGGTTAATCATCGCCATACCATCAGCTCGCAGAGTAAGTAGCGTCGTGAACGAGGCTGCCCCAGCAAAGAGAGGGAAGACAAGGGGTACAAAGGTTGAATTTCCATTGGATCCCTCAGACTTGAATATCTCGATCCCAAAGATCATCTCTACAGCCATGACAAAGAGGACTATCCCACCAGCCACACCAAACGTAGATATATCTGCACCAAAAGATCCCAGCAGAGGCTCACCAGCAAAGAGGAAGGCAATGAGGATAATCCCCGAATACACCCCCACCTGAGTAGCGTGGTACTCCTGCCCCTTAGATTTGAGGGACAAGATAATAGGAATCGCCCCTATAATATCAATGGTGACGAAGAGCGTAAGGAAAGACTTGTAAATCTGCTCTAGGCTGAATGCCGAAAATTCTTGAGTGAAGGAGCTAAATAAGCTACTCATCTCGAAACCAAGTAATGTGGAGGTCATTGCAATGGGTTTATATAGTAGTTGTCTATGAACAAAGATGAAGGGGATACCCCTCTGTAACGAAAGGCATCCCCACTACACGAGCGGTAGGCGAGGCTCGAACTCGTGACCCTCAGCTTGGGAAGCTGATGCTCTACCAACTGAGCTACTACCGCAAGTCTTAGACTCCCCTCTTCGGGTTTTCTTGGCGCAAAGGTAGCAAGAACTTTCCAGCCCTGCAAGGACTCTAGGATTTCTCTCTCCCCCATACTGCTAGTACTTAATCCTAAGCGTAGGATGCCACACTCTATTGCATCTGGACATGAAGAATCTCCCCGAGTTGCTCCCAATAGCTTGGGAAGCTCTTTTTAATGCAACTAGGGTTGTAAATGCAGAGTTGTTTCACTCGGAAAGCCATCAGAGCCAGAGCCATCGCGATACGATGATCTTGATGAGGATCAATTTGTGGAGGATGGAAGGGTCGTGAAGAGGATATGAGACTAGCAGTACTAGCTGTGAGCTGCTGACGATCCCAAGAGAGGACATCAGCCTCTACGCAAAGGGGGATATGAAGTTTCAGGAACTCTGAGGCAAGGGCTCCTAGGCGGTCCGACTCCTTGATCCGTAGGTGACCAATACCCTCTATCCGAAAAGCTACGTCATTCCCCACTAGAGCCGTGACTAGCGCTGGCACTAGGTCTGGGCAAGAGGATAGATGAGCATGAAAGGACTTCTGTTGGGGTAGACAGACCTTACGAAGACGCACAACCCCATCCCCAACCTCCGTTGTGACACCTAAGACCTCAAAGAGTGAAGGCAAGTAAAGGCTATCGCCTTGTGCTGATGGGACTATGAGGCGAGGCAAGTGACACTCCGTCCCAATAGGCAGTAGTGATATGAGGGCATAAGCATAGGAGGCAGCACTCCAGTCCGCCTCCTCGACAAGAGGAAGTTGGGGTAGTTGCTTTGCCTCTATCCGATCTACAGGATCATAGGTAAACGCCCCGTCCTCTTGAGTACCCCAAGGATAGCCTGCCCCCTGAAGCACAGCTTGGGTCATGAGGGCATAGGGAGCCGAGACAAGCGGATGTGTAAGGGAAATCTCCACTCGCTCCTGCAGGATAGGAGCAAGCAGAAGTAAGGCACTTAGGTACTGAGAGCTATGAGAGACATCTAGCGTTACGCGACCACCATGCAGTACAGCAGGCTCAATCGACAGAGGAGGGTAACCCATGCGCTCCAAGTAATGGATCTTCGCTCCCAGCTGTCTCATAGCCTCTACAAGGGGAGCAATAGGTCGCTCATGTTGCCGTGCCGTTCCCTCTAGACGAAGTGACCTCGTAGCCTTTGCTGAGAGATAGGCAGTCATGAAGCGCATCGCTGTGCCTGACTCCCCTACGGAGATAACACTTACTCCCTCAGCTTCACGTCGTAGAGCGGAGAGGAGCGCATGGATATCTTCAGGCAAATCCTCCCTACTATCTAAATCAGTTGGTAAGGGTCTCCCTTCAAGGCTCGCAAGGACAAGCTGTCGAGCCAAAAGGCTCTTAGAGGGAGGGAGATGCCAAGTGAAAGGCTGTGGTGCCTCCCCTGAGGCTAAGGTCGAGGTAATGAGGAGCGAAGAAGATATGCCCATAGCTATTCAGTCTCACGATCTAGCTCTATGCGGAAGGTAGTCCCCACGCCGAGTGTGGAGTGGTGTACATAGATACGCCCGCCATGGTATTCCTCTACGATGCGCCGAGCCAGAGATAACCCCAGCCCCCAGCCTCGCTGACGCGTAGTGATGCCTGGGCGGAAGATCGTCTTTTGCCTTCCCTTCGGTATCCCTTTACCCGTATCGGTAATGTCGATGTAGACCTCCCGCTCCTTTGCTGTGTAGCTTATCGAGATCTTCCCCTCTCCGTGCATGGCGTCAACGGCATTCTTGATTAGGTTCTCAAAGACCCATGCTAAAAGAGGCTCACTCAGCCGAACAATGATGCTTTCCTCTGGAGCCTTAGGAGCAATCAGCTCCACTTGCTTCGAGATACGAGGTTGCATGTAGGCGATGGTGCGTAGGATGACCTCATGTAGATCGCTGGGTCTAAGATTGGGGGAGGACCCAATCTTTTGGAAGCGGTCTGCGATGATACCTAGCCGCTGGATGTCCTTCTCCATCTCCTCGGTTACCATAGGTTCAGTCCCCATGCTAGCGAGGTATTCCTTCCAAGCAATCAACGAGGAGATAGGGGTGCCCAGCTGATGAGCGGTCTCACGGGAGAGTCCCTCCCAGATGCGGTTTTGGTCAGAGCGTTTGAGACTAATAACAGCTACGATGGCAACCCCGAGGAAGAGCAGGAACACCCCAAGCTGGATGTAGGGAAAGATTACCAGATACCTCAGTCCGTAGCTGTCGGAATAGTAGATGTATTGTGGGCTGCTCAGGTCATCAATTACAATAGGAGGGTAGCCACGCTTATACCGCTCAAGCTCCCGCTGTAGGAAGGCATCTGCATTCTTCTCTGGCACATCAATATTGTAGTAGCTCAGCACCTTCCCGTCCTGATCAGTCAGGATGGTCGGTATAGCGGTATTAGCGTCTAGGATGCGGTAGAGGTAGGTCATGATCATCTGCTGATCATAGGCATTGGCTGCTCGGGTAGCGTTGGCCCACATCTCTAGCTTCTCATGCTCCTCGACAGCAATCCTCGAGACTAGGCGATCCGAGATTACGAGCGAAAGCACGGCAAAGAGTACGGAGAAAACGATGAGGGCGATGCGTATTGAGCTGTGTCTATTGAGCCACAGACCTCCCCCTTGTAGCCACTGCTCCCCTAGCCTACTTACACGCATAGCCTACTATTGATTGGAGCGCATGACCTCATCAGCGTAGCGGGCGAACGTCGCCAGCCAATGATCGCCACCGTAGTTGGAGTTGAAGATTTGGCTCATGCCATGACGATATAGCTCTCTGGAGGCACGTGTGAAGCGAGCCTTGAGAGCATGTCCCTTCGGGAGGTACTGTGCGATACGAGCCATCGTCCAGGCACGTGTGAAGGCAAGCCCCACGAGGTGTACGATGGTATAGTCCGTGAGGTCACTTACCTGTGGTCTCTGACAGAGACGCTCTATCCCTGCTGGAGTAAAGTAGCAACTGAGCCAGCGGACATATTCCCTCTGTGGTAGCACACGCGTCATAAGGTCTGCGACCATGAGCGAGGGAGAGAAGAAGTCTGTTGCGTTAGGCTCCCACTCAGCTGGCACGCGCCTGTCAGAGGCATGTAACTCACGAGCTTTCTTGAGGAGTGCCTGCTCAAACTCTTGATCTCCCCTCGAGCGTGCATAGTCGATAGCAAAGGCAAGGGCAAAGGCTGAGTTCGAATGCGTCCCAATCCTATTGGGATAATTAACCTTGGGGAGGTACTGTTTCCACTTCTGGACAATCTTGTCTGCCAGGAGGTCAACATGGCGTGACCAAGCCTTTGCCTTACCCTGTAACTCAGCATCGTTCTCCTCGCTAGCCAGACGATGTAGCTCCTCAGAGAGCTTTAGGAGCCACGCCCATCCATAGGTTCGTTCATAGCTACCAGCCAGCTTACGATCAAAGTAAGCTGCCTCGGCGAGCATATTGCGCTCTGTGAAATGTTTGTCGAAGGCCTCTAGGATAGCTTCCCGCTCTGCCAGCTGTGGGTTGGTACGTAGTACCTCGCAGAGCATCCAATGACTATGCACAGCACTATGCCAATCAAAGCATCCGTAGAAGGCAGGATGAAGATCCCGAGGAGAGAGGCGAAGATCAGTACTATCTATGAAGGTATGCCCTGTCTTGTTGGGGTATTCAACGTAGATATTCTTTAGGGGCATCTCGATGAGCCTCTTCAATTCATCCCCACGCAACTCTTGGGCGAAGGCTGAGATAGAGCAAACCCCTAGAGCGAGGAGCGAAAAGAGGGCTGTGCGTAGCATGCTTATAGCGAGGTTATAGATGAGAGACAGGGGAATTGTTACGACGAGGGAACCCCTTACAGCTATGCCAGTAGCGAAGTTTCACCACACCTGTGAACGCCTCTTTGAAGATTGAGGTATTCATCTTAGAAGTCCCGAGGATGCGGTCGGTGAAGGTAATAGGTACCTCCACTAGTCGGAAGCCGAGGCAGTACGCCGTGTACTTCATTTCTATTTGGAATGCATAGCCCTTGAAGTGTACATCCTCTAGATGCATCGCCTCTAGCACCTCCCGACGATAGCATACAAAGCCTGCTGTAGTATCCTTGATTGGCATCCCCGTGATGAGGCGTACATAGAGGGAGGCACCGTAGCTCATGGCAATGCGGTCGAAGGGCCAATTCTCGACCTTCCCACCCTTGATGTATCGTGAGCCTATCGCAACATCTGCTCCACACTTAGCACACGCCTCATACAGCTCAATCAGTTTCATCGGAGGATGACTGAAGTCGCAATCCATCTCGAAGATGAACTCATAGCCAGCATCCAGAGCCCAACGAAACCCCTCGAGGTAAGCTGTACCAAGCCCCAGCTTGCCAGCTCGCCTCTTCAAGTGTACTTGCCCAGGGTACTGCTCCATTTTCTCCTCAACGATCCCAGCTGTGCCATCGGGAGAGCCATCATCAACAATCAGAATATGGAATGCCTCGGGGAGAGCAAGGACAGTATCTATCATCTGAGCGATGTTCTCTCGCTCATTATAGGTAGGTATTATGACAACGCTACGTGTATGCATAAAGCGGAATAATAGGTAATAGCACGAGGATATCGAAGCCTCCCACGCACCGAGAGGCAAAGATACCAAGAATATGATTGACTATCTCACCCCTTCAGGCTTCGCCTCCCTATCTAGCTATCCTCTCTCTTCCCCTTCGTGTAGGTACCCCCGTAACCTCTACAATCACCTATCATAGGTGGATATGCTCACCTATCATAGGTGACAACGACCACCTATCATAGGTGATTTCTCACCCCCTGAGGAAAACTAGATAGGGGTCGCTTCATAGCCTGCAAAAGGGAAATGAAGAGGACGAAACAGAGCGAGTGAAGCTAGCTGGGTCAGCTGAGAAATTGTATCTTTGCTTAGCTCGTGGGGACAAGGACTTTTTAACAAGAGGCCTTCCCCTGCATCATCACAAGTACAACATCAGCTTTCGAGCAAGTAAAGCTATAGATTACGTCATGCCCTCACCCAAGGATCAGCTCACGGGGATGCACCAAGCCATCGAAAAGGCTCTCTCCCTCCGCTTCCCAGAGCATCGTCCCCCCAGTGGACTCTTCTCCCCCATTCACTATACCCTCAGTCTCGGAGGTAAGCGTCTACGTCCCCTCCTCTCATGTGTAGCGTCCTACTGCTTCTCCGAAGATTGGCAGAAGTCTCTTCCTGCAGCGGTAGCTCTAGAGGTGTTTCACAACTTCACCCTACTGCACGATGACCTCATGGACCGCTCCCCACTACGCCGTGGGCAGGCAACCGTTTACCGTCGTTGGGGGGACAACACAGCTATCCTCTCTGGTGATGCCATGAGCATCGAGGCCTATGCAGCCCTCAGCGAGGTCACGGAGCCGGAGAAGCTCCCTTACCTCCTCAGCATCTTCTCTAAGATGGCTCTAGAAGTATGCGTGGGACAACAGCTGGACATGGAGTACGAAGAGCGTCAGGATGTCACCGTCAGCGAGTACATGGAGATGATACGTCTGAAGACCTCTGTCCTACTAGGAGCATCGCTCCAGATCGGGGCAATCATTGGTGGGGCATCCTCCGAGGTCGCAAGTCAGCTCTATGAGGCGGGTGTTGCCCTTGGGCTGGCCTTCCAGATCCAAGATGACCTGCTCGATGTCTATGGGGATGAGGCGACCTTCGGCAAACCCATCGGGGGAGACATCATCAACGCTAAGAAGACCCTCCTCCTGCTCTATGCCCTAGAGCAGCTGAAGGGACACGAGCTCGAGGAACTGAAGGAAATCCTTGCTCTTACCTCGGAGGATCGCCGTAATCAAATTGCCCATGTACGTAGTCTCTACGAAGTAGCTGGCGTACGAACCTACGCAGAGCAGGTAGTCAAGCAATATACCGCCCGTGCCTATGCCCTCACAGAGGCACTCCCTCTGAGGAGCGAAGGGAAGGAACTCCTCCTCACCCTCTTCGACACTTTAGCTGGAAGGAAGAGCTAATGGCTACCTCACTCATCGATAGCCATACACATATCTACGGGGAGGAGTTTGACCTCGATCGAGAGGCTATGCTCCAGCGAGCAGACGAAGCAGGTGTCGGGCAGATGGTCTTACCCTGCGTCGACCGAGAGAGCTACGAACGTATGCTCCCCCTTGTCGCAGCTCATCCCCACCGCCTATTTCCCTGCATCGGGCTTCATCCCACCAGCGTCAAGGAGGATTACCAAGCAGAACTAACCTACATGAGGGAGCAACTAGAGCTCCATCGCCCCACTGCCATAGGGGAGGTTGGGTTAGACTTCTATTGGGATCGGACGTATGAGGCAGAGCAGGTCGCAGCCTTCCGGGAGCAATTACAGTGGGCTGCCCGCCTAGGTCTCCCCGTGATCCTACACATCCGTGAGGCTTTTAGCAAGGCTTTCGAGATACTCAGAGCGGTGAATCTCCCCGAGCTTCATGGGGTCTTCCATAGCTTCACGGGCAGTAGTGAGGAGCTGGAGGAAGCACTAAGCTTCGAGCGGTTTGCTATCGGCATCAATGGTGTGGTGACCTTTAAGAATAGTTCGTTGAAGGACTATATCACGAGGGTACCTCTGGGCAGACTTCTCTTGGAGACTGACGCACCCTACCTTGCCCCTACCCCGAATAGAGGGAAACGAAATGAACCGAGTTTTCTCCCCCACACTGCCCAATTCCTCGCCTCACTCTACGGGCTTAGCTATGACCAACTAACAGAGGTAACGAGCCAGAACGCACGTCAGCTCTTCCGCCTCCCTACACGATAAACGATTATTTACTTATGCAGCACATCTTAGAGTCCTTAATCCGCAAGAACCGTACCTGTCGACGCTTTGACGAGACTGTACGTATCGAGCCTCTCCAGATTAAGCGTTGGCTGAATGCTATCCGCTACACTGCCTCCATGCGCAACGTACAACCCCTCAAGTACATCATCGTGACGGACCCAGCAGAGTGCAACGAGATTACCGCGCTACAACGCTGGGCTGCTATGCTCCCCGACTGGGATGGTCCCGAGGTAGGGGAGCGGCCTACTGCCTACCTCATCCAGCTACTTGACACCGACCTTGCCCCTGCGGCACGCTTTGATGAGGGATTGCAGCTAGAGGCACTCGGTCTATTAGCTAGCGAGGCAGGCTATGGGATGTGTATCTTCCATGGTTATGGAAAGGGTGACATAGCCCGCATGTATGATCTACCGACACATCTCTCGATCAATGCCGTCATCGCACTCGGACGCCCCATGGAGACAATTATCCTAGAGGAGGCAAGAAACCCAGAGGACGTCAAGTACTGGCGAGACGCCGAGGGCAAGCATCACGTCCCCAAGCGTCCCCTAGAGGAGATTATCGTAGAGCCAAACAAACCCTCTATATTCTAAGGAAAACCTTATGCAGACCAAGCCCTTCCTCCTCGCCTCTTTTCTTCTGGCCTCTCTTGCCCTGCCTCTCCCGAGCTGTGGGGGTAGTAAGGCTCAGGGAGAGCATACAGAGACCACCGAGGAGTCCAGACGAGCTCCTCAGCCCTTTGATGCCGACTCTGCCTATAGCTATGTGGCCAGCCAAGTAGCCTTCGGTCCTCGGGTACCAGGGAGCGTAGCGCACACCTCCTGTGCCTCATGGATTGAGGCCAAGCTCAAAAGCTGGGGCTACGTGGTGACACTACAAACCTTTAAGGACAAGGATTACTTCGGGAACGAAGTCCAAGGGACAAACATCATCGCTACCCGACATCCAGAGGGGACGGGCGAACGTATCCTCCTCATGGCCCATTGGGACACTCGCCCCGTGGCTGACCATGATCCTGACACATCTGCCCAAGGCAAAGCGATCCTCGGAGCTGATGATGGGGCAAGTGGTGTGGGCGTACTACTCGAGATCGCTCGTCAGGAGAGCCTTACCCCAAGAGACAAGGCAATTGACTTCGTGTTCTTCGATTTAGAGGATGGTGGGCATAGTCAGAGCGATGAGACCTGGTGCCTTGGCTCCACCTACTGGGCCACCCATCCCCATACCCAGAGCTACAAGGCTCGCTATGGTATCCTCCTCGATATGGTCGGGGCACAGGGTGCGCGCTTCTATTGGGAGACACTCTCCAAGGATGTTGCCCGCCCTACCCTATCTACCCTCTGGGGCGTAGCCTCTCAGCTGGGTTGGGGGAGCTACTTCGTGCAAGCCGACGGCAGTGCGATGACGGATGACCATGTCCCTGTTGTTCGTCATCTCGGCATACCCGTAGTGGACATCATCAACTTCGACCCAAACCGCCCTACGGGCTTTGGAGCTCATTGGCATACGATGGGGGATAACATGAATATAATTCTCAAGGAAACCCTCCAAGCCGTGGGCGAGACCGTCCGTACAGCTCTACATGAAGAGCTCTAGCTGGTTGAACCTTCATCATCGAAAAGCTCTTTCTCAAAAGGGTGCTGGAGGTACTGAGGGAACCTCACCAGAGGTATCCCCGCAACCTGTCGGCAGGTACCGAGGATACCTCTAGAGAGATTACGGGGATACCTATCTTGAGCTTCGCTCATCCCCCATCCGTCCGCCTCTCTAGGAGGTCTCTCACTCCTCTACAGCCCCTTGCACTGATTTATTACAAGTAAACGAAATATATGCCTACTATAAACGAACTACAAGATGAGATCATAGAAGAGTTCTCTGCTCTAGATGACTGGATGGATCGCTATGCCCTCATCATTGATCTAGGTAATACGCTCGAGCCACTACCAGAGAGCGATAAGACACCGACGAACATCATAGAGGGATGTCAGAGTCGTGTCTGGATTACCGCTAGCTACTCCGAGGGCAAGGTACACTTCCGAGGAGAGAGTGATGCCATCATCGTCAAGGGAATAGTCAGTCTGCTACTTCGGGTACTGGATGGGCAAACTCCAGAGGACATCCTAGCCTCAGATCTCTACTTCATCAAGGAGATAGGTCTCTCCGAGCACCTCTCCCCGACACGCTCCAACGGCCTCGTCTCGATGCTCCGTCAGATGCGCCTCTTTGCCGCAGCCTTCGCAGGTCAGGCTTAGTCCCATTCGTTTCATCCTTTACTTATGTTCGTATCCAAGCTCTTCACCGCAGGCGCAGCCCTTCTCCTCGGAGCTTCAGTCCTTAGTTCGTGCTCTCCTCGCACCTCCGAAGCCCCTCTAGACGAGCGATTACTCTCCTATGTAGACCCCTTCATTGGGACGGGTGAGCATGGGCATACCTTCCCCGGGGCTACCCGTCCGAATGCGATGGTGCAGTTCAGCCCAGATACCCATCTCTTGGGCTGGGATGCTAGCAGTGGTTACCACGCCTCGGACAGCGTAATCCACGCCTTTAGCCTCACACACCTCTCTGGAACGGGCGTGGGTGACCTAGGGGATGTTGCCCTGCTACCCTATAGCGGTCTGGATAGCCTCCGCCCCATAGCTACCTTTGATAAGGCCAATGAGCAAGCTACGCCGGGTAACTACACAGTACTCTTATCCAACTTTGGGGTACAAGTAGAGCTAACCTCCACGGAGCGGGTGGGACTGATGCGAGCGACCTATAGCGACAGCACGGAGCGTCGCCTGCTCCTTGACCTAAGCCATATCCTTCAGCCAAATTGGGGACACGCTGTGGTTGGCAATGACTTACAGATGCTCAATGACTCCACGCTCCAGGGTACCTTCTATACAAAGGGCTGGGCAGAACACCATCAGTTGAGCTATGTGATACGTCTTAGTTCGCCCGCTGATAGCCTGGTACTCGTCCGTGATGCGAAAGAGCGGGTACGCCTATCCTCAGGTTACACCTCGACAAAGGACACCTCTGACCTCAAGCTCCATATCTACCTGCCTAGTGGCACGGAGCCTATCCTAGTGAAAGCCGGTCTATCCGCAGTCTCCCCCGAGGGTGCGATGAAAAACCTCGAGGCAGAACTCCCCCATTGGGACTACGAGCATGTTCGCCACGAGAGCCGTCAAGCCTGGGCCGAGGTCTTGAATAAGATCCAAATCGAGACTCAGGATACAACCGTCCTACGTAACTTCTATACGGCTCTCTACCATGCCCACATAGCTCCGTATAACTATCAGGATGTCGATGGCTCCTTCCGTGGGATGGATAAGCAGGTGCATAAGAATGCAAATCCCCAAGACGGACACTATACCGTCTTCTCCCTCTGGGACACATACCGTGCGCTGCATCCCCTGCTGACGATCATAGACCCTGACCGTGCTCTACGCTACGGACGTAGTTTGGTCAGCGACTACGAAGAGGGGACAATCCTGCCTCGTTGGCCTTTGGCATCCAACTATACTGGCTGTATGCCTGCCTATCACTCGGTGAGTGTGCTAGCAGATCTTGTGGCTAAGGGCATTGCCAAGGACGAAGACTTGCGCCATTGGACAGAGGCAGCACAACGTAGCTCCATCTATCGAGAAGATCTTGCACGGAAATTCGCCGGATCCCGAGAGCTAGACCTCATCACACGTCATCCGTACTACAAGGAGAAGTACGGCTTTGTCCCAGCCGACTCCGTACCCGAGAGTGTGAGCTGGGGTGTAGAGATGGCCTACGATGACTGGTGCATCGCTCGTATCGCAGAGGCTGCAGGCCTCGACTCAGTAGCAAAGGAATACGACAAGCGTGGCCTCTACTACAGACGCTACTGGGACAAGGAAACGAACTTGATGAGACCCGTACTCGGGAATGGACAATTCCGTACACCATTTAACCCTAGATATTCTGCTCATGGTAAGAGCGACTACACCGAGGGTAACGCCTATCAGTGGAGCTTCTATGCGCCACACGATATGCAGGGCTTCCTCGCCACCATGGGAGGGAAGCACGTGCTGGAGGCTAACCTTGACACCCTCTTCACCACTTCATCACGCATCGATGGGGCAGAGCAGTCTGGCGATATAACGGGACTCATTGGGCAGTATGCCCATGGCAACGAACCCAGCCATCACATCGCTTACCTCTACAACCATACCTCCTCCCCTCACAAGGGACAGGCTATACTGGACACCGTACTACGTCACTTCTATCAGCCCACGCCCGGAGGAATCATTGGCAACGAAGACTGCGGGCAGATGTCAGCTTGGTATATCCTCAGTGCCCTAGGCTTCTATCAGATATGCCCCGGGAAGGCTGAATATACCCTTGGCCGGCCCCTCGTGGATTGTGCTACGCTGAACCTCCCAGGTGGAAAATTCATCATCGAGGTGCAGGGTAACAGCAAAGCCAATAAGTACGTGCAGTCGGCCTCCATCAACGGACGAGATATTACCCAAACGCTCACCTTCTCACATAGTGATCTGCGCCCCGGAGGTAAGCTCCTCATCGTCATGGGATCGTCCCCTAGGAAGTAGGCTTGTCTCATGATTGATTCTATTTCCTTGTGCCTTTGCGAGCGTAAGCATTGGAGGTAAGGTCTACAAATGCAACACCTCCTACCATAGCTAAAGTAGAGCTAATCCAAAGCACTAAATCTCAGCATCAGTGCCGATGACCTTCTTTCTCCTATAGGGTAATCTCATTTATCCTATAGGAGAATTTCTTTTTGCCTATAGGAGAAAAACATTTGTCCTATAAGAGAAAACTGTTTGTCCTATAAGAGAAAGAAACCGCACCTCTAGGCAAATTTTCTGAAGCCTGTACATTCTAACCCTACCACCTCTTTCATCAGGCATCTACCAGCTATAAGCATACGAGTACAAAAGCTCCCCTAGCACAAAGTAAATCGGCGTACTGCACATGATGTGCAGTACGCCGATTTACTTTCCAAAGTGACTGAATCGCCCTAAGCGAGGAAGCTAAGCAGGATACCTGCTGCAACAGCCGACCCAATCACCCCTGCGACATTTGGCCCCATGGCATGCATGAGGAGGTAGTTCGTAGGGTCGTACTCGAGACCAAGGGTCTGCGAGATACGGGCAGAGTCAGGGACAGCAGACACACCAGCATTACCGATAAGTGGATTGAGCTTGTTCTCTGGCTTGAGGAAGAGGTTAAAGAACTTCACGAAGAGTACCCCACTACAAGTGGCGATAACAAAGGAGAAGGCACCGAGGCCGAAGATCAACACAGAGTTACCCGTGAGGAACTCCGTCGCCTGCGTAGAGGCACCGACCGTCACACCAAGTAGGATGGTCACCGTATCAATCAGTGGTCCCTTCGCCGTATCGGCTAGTCGCTTCGTCACACCACTCTCACGCAGCAGGTTCCCAAAGAAGAGCATCCCGAGCAGAGGTAGTGCTGGAGGCACAAGCATCGTCGTAAGGAGTAACCCTGCAATCGGGAAGATAATCTTCTCTGTCTGGGATACCTGACGAGGACGCTTCATACGCATTACTCGCTCCTTCTTCGTAGTCAGGAGACGCATGAAGGGGGGCTGTATCACAGGTACGAGAGCCATGTAGGAGTAAGCCGACACGGCGATAGCACCTAGGAGGTGTGGAGCCAGTCTATTGGAGAGGAAGATTGCCGTAGGGCCATCTGCTCCTCCAATAATACCGATAGCTCCAGCCTCGGGGGGCGTGAAGCCTAGCTGTAGGGCAGTCATATAGGCGGCGAAGATACCGAACTGTGCTGCTGCCCCTACAAGCATGAGCTTGGGGTTAGAGATAAGAGCCGTGAAGTCTGTCATCGCCCCAATGCCAAGGAAGATCAGGGGGGGATACCACCCCTGACGCACACCTTGGTAGAGGATATTGAGGACAGATCCTTCTTCGTAGATACCTACCTGCATCCCATTGAGCATCGGTATGTTCCCAATGAGCATACCGAAGCCGATGGGGATAAGGAGGAGAGGCTCAAACTCATATCTGATGGCCAAGAAGATGAAGAGCAGACCCACCAAGATCATGATGAGGTGTCCCATCGTTGCATTCGCTATTCCCGTGAAGGAATAGAACGTCTGCATATTCTCAACCAGAAAGCCCCAGAAGGAGGACATAGCTAGACTAACCTATGATTACGATATCAGAGCCTTCGAGGATGTTATCCCCCTTAGCTACCTTGATGGCCGTGATCACACCATCACACTCTGCGTTGATGCTGTTCTCCATCTTCATAGCCTCTAGGATAGCCACCGTCTGACCAGCCTTGACCGTGTCACCGACTGCCACCTTGATGTCAAGGATGACACCTGGCAGAGGAGACTGTACGGCCGTACCCTTACCAGCAGGAGCAGGCTCTGCTGCGGGAGCTGCTGCGGGAGCAATAGGCTGTGGAGCAGCGGGCGCAGCGGCAGGAGCAGGTGCGGGTGCAGGAGCTGCAGCAGCAGGCTTAGCTGCGGGACGAGCGGGAGCTGCGGTGAAACCTTCGGTAAGGATATCTACCTTGTAGGAGACACCATTTACTTCGACTGCTGCCGTGTTACCTTCGAGGTCAATGATGGCCACGCTGTACTCGTTGCCATTGATCTTATACTTATACTCTTTCATTATGTGTGAGTGTTTGATTTGCGATTGGGATGAACTATTGGGAAGGGAGCTGACGCATCGTGTGGCTCTTAGAGCTCCATGGAGAGGGGACTACACCACGCTTGATGGTCAGGACATAGGATTCCTGATCGTGGAGGTGCTTGCCGAGCTCTTCGTGGAGGGCATAAGAGATCGCTGCGAATACTTCCTTGAGGTTCGGTTCCTGCTGCATAATATGAGGTTATCGATTATTATTTATAGCGTCGTTGTGTGCCTTGTATATGAGCATTCCACTGCGTAGGTCTGTGACGAATCGTCAGGACGTAGCTCTCTGCATCGTGCTGCTCCAGTTCACAGCGCAGGGCGAGGGAGATGGCTGCTGCCACCTCGCTAGGCTGTCCACCTAGGCTCTGCTGCAGGGCTAAAGAGATAGCCACAAGAGCTTCGCCTGAGGGCTGTGAGGAGGAGGGGGAAACAGAGGCAGGGACTGCTGTAGTGGTCGAGGCCTTCTTTGGGTTCTTGGAGGATTCAAAGAACTGCCCCAAGAGCCTAAAGACCAAGACAAGCATTACCAAGGCGGCGAAAACAACAAGTACTGCCGTGAAGGTCATGATGAGGCCTGCAGGATCTTGCTCCTGCAAGCGGAGAACCTTTTCTGGGAGCTCAGTTGTACGATTCTGAGCCCACACGGTACCTGTGGTCACCCCAGTAAGGGCAAGACCAGCAGATAACGTGAGAAGACGAGCGGTATTCATGCTAGTGTAGCGTTGAATGACTATGCACGGCTAGTGCCAGCTCTTGGACTAGAGAGGCAGGTTGTCGTGCTTCTTTGCTGGGTTGATCTGCTTCTTTGTACGGAGCTGCTCGAGGGCACGGATAATACGGAAACGTGTATTACGTGGCTCGATGACATCATCCATGAAGCCATAGGAAGCAGCGTTGTAGGGGTTAGCGAATGCCTTGCGGTATTCTTCCTCCTTCTGTGCTGCAGCCTCTGCTGGGTTCTCAGCAGCAGCAACTTCCTTAGCAAAGATAACCTCTACGGCACCAGCAGGGCCCATAACGGCAATCTCAGCAGATGGCCAAGCGAGGTTCACGTCAGAGCGTAGGTGCTTGGAGCTCATCACGATGTAGGCACCACCATAGGACTTACGTAGGGTGACGGTGATCTTAGGTACAGTAGCTTCCCCGTAAGCGTAGAGGAGCTTAGCACCATGGACGATGACCCCGTTGTACTCCTGACCAGTACCTGGGAGGAAGCCTGGCACATCGACGAGGGTAACTAGAGGGATATTGAAGGCGTCACAGAAGCGCACGAAGCGAGCAGCCTTACGAGAGGCGTTGCTATCTAGTGCACCAGCCATGACCATAGGCTGGTTAGCTACGATACCGACGCTCTGTCCGTTGAAGCGAGCGAAGCCGATGATGATGTTCTTTGCCCAGTCACGATGGATCTCTAGGAACTCACCGTTATCGACAATCGTACCGATGACCTCGTACATGTTGTAGCCCTTGTTAGGCTGGTCGGGGATGATCTCATTCAGACAATCATCTACACGATCAATAGCGTCTGTAGGCTCTACACATGGTGCATCCTCCATATTGTTCTGAGGGATGAAGGAGAGCAGGTGACGGATCAGGCGAATACCTTCCTCTTCGTTATCTACGGCGAAGTGTGCGACACCGCTCTTAGAGGCGTGTACGCTAGCACCACCGAGCTGCTCCTGTGTAACGTCTTCACCCGTTACGGTCTTGACGACCTTAGGACCAGTGAGGAACATATAGCTAGTACCCTTGCTCATGATATTGAAGTCCGTGAGGGCAGGCGAATATACAGCACCACCGGCACAAGGACCGAAGATAGCAGAGATCTGAGGTACGACACCGGAGGCAAGGATGTTGTTCTGGAAGATGTCACCATAACCACTGAGGGCATTGATCCCCTCCTGGATACGAGCACCACCCGAGTCGTTGAGGCCGATCACTGGGGCTCCCATCTCCATAGCGAGCTTCATGACCTTGCAGATCTTCGAGGCGAGCATTTCGGAGAGTGCGCCACCGAATACAGTGAAGTCCTGAGCAAAGACATAGACGAGACGACCATCGATCGTACCCGATCCTGTGACAACACCATCGCCGAGGAACTTCGTCTTATCGATCCCGAAGTTCGTGGAGCGGTGTAGCACAAATGTATCAATCTCGTCGAAGCTGCCTTCGTCCAGAAGCATGTTGATACGCTCACGAGCCGTGAACTTACCCTTCTGGTGCTGGCTATCGATACGCTTCTGCCCACCACCAAGATGAGCTGTGGCACGGAGCTGAATAAGCTCCTTGATTTTCTCTAGTTGAACACTCATATTATTAGCTTTTAGTTGTTGCTATCGTTGGGGTTGTGAAAGAAAAAAGGGATAATAGAAGTGTCTTCACCTTAAATACATAAGGATACGGACGCTTCTATTATCCCATCATGTCATCAGTAGTGCTTACTTGACGTCGCGGTTATCACACAGCTCGGTGAGGACACCTAGCGTACTCTTAGGATGGAGGAACCCAATGTTCAGTCCTTCTGCACCCTTACGAGAATGTTTGTCGATTAGCTGAACGCCCTTCTCAGATACCTCTTGGAGCGCTTCGTCCGTGTTGGGGACAGCGAAAGCGATGTGGTGAATACCTTCGCCACGCTTCTCGATGAACTTAGCGATTGTGCTGTCGGGAGAGGTAGCTTCGAGTAACTCAATCTTCGTCTGACCAACGCGTAGGAAAGCAGTCTTAACCTTCTGGTCTGCGACTTCCTCGATGTTGTAGCACTTCAGCCCAAGTACACCTTCGTAGTAGGGCAGGGATTCTTCGATGCTCTTGACAGCGATCCCAAGATGTTCAATGTGTGAGAGGTTCATAGCTCTTACTTGCTTTGAATTGATATGTTTGAGGTGTGAGACCTTCCCACACCGAAGTTCATACTACAAAAGTAAGAAATAATCACATTCATAGCACTTTCTTCCTTGGCACAAAGGCACGCAAAAAAAGCCTCCCGACTTTCTACCTCCATATTATAAGGTATAGGGACACCATCCTCTACTACCCTCCCCCTTCCCTACCTCTCCTATTCCACACCACCCTTCGATCTCAAAAACAGCAGTAAAAAGGCAACACATAAAAGCATATAAATCAACATCATAGAAAGGAGCAAACAACCCTCTTCAACGACTTACCACAACTCGCCACAACAAGTTACCATAACTCGTCTTGATGAGTTACCATAACTCTCCATAGCGAGTTACCATAACTCGTTATCAAGAGTTATGGTAACTCGTTGAATCCCCCTACAAACACCCTATTTATGCACATCCTCGAGGGGTGTGTTTAGATTTTGAAGAAATGGCGACACCACAGACGGACAACTTACCAGACAGGCACCCAAGCAAAGATAAGCACACAGTTTTAGTCAGGCAGAGGGATTCTCTCGGCTAGATAGACAGGTCGTGCAGGGACATTTTCGTACTTTTGTGACGATTGATTTTGGCAGCAACTATAGAATGAATCAAACGCCTATCATACTTGGGATTGAGAGTTCGTGTGACGATACCTCCGCCGCCGTACTGCGGGGGCGCACTTTGCTCAGCAACGTTATCGCCTCGCAAGCTGTGCATACAGCCTATGGCGGTGTTGTCCCCGAGCTGGCCTCACGTGCCCATGAGCAGAATATCGTGCCTGTTGTCAGTGAGGCTCTCCGCCGTGCAGGTGTCACGGCAAGAGACCTTGACGCTATTGCCTTCACTCGAGGGCCGGGTCTTTTGGGCTCACTTCTCGTAGGAACGAACTTCGCCAAAGGGCTATCCCTCGCCCTTGACATACCCATGGTGGAGGTGAACCACTTACATGCACACGTCTTGGCTCACTTCATCGAGGAGCCAGAGGGAGAGAGGCGTGATGCACCAGAATTCCCATTCCTTTGTCTACTTGTCTCAGGCGGTAATTCGCAAATCATCCTCGTGCGCTCTGCCTCAGACATGCAAATCATCGGTCAGACAATTGATGATGCCGCTGGAGAGGCCTTTGATAAATGTGCCAAGGTAATGGGCCTTGGCTACCCTGGAGGACCTGTGGTCAATCGCCTCGCCAGCCTAGGTAACCCCAAGGCCTTCCCTTTTAGTAAGCCTCACATTGCAGGCTATGACTATAGCTTCAGCGGACTGAAAACTTCCTTCCTCTATACCCTTCGTGATGAGCTGGCCAAGAACCCCAACTTCATCGAGGAGCGCAAAGAGGACCTTTGTGCCTCGCTTCAACATACAGTGATTGAAATCCTCATGAAGAAGCTCCGTCAGGCAGCTAAAGACTTAGGCATACGACAGGTAGCAGTAGCTGGTGGTGTGTCTGCCAATACAGGGCTGAGAGAGGCCTTCGCAGACCATGCTCGCAGATATGGATGGAAGATCTTCATCCCTCCATTTGCCTATACGACAGATAATGCGGCTATGGTTGCCATGAATGGTTACTTCAGTTTCCTCGAGGGGAAGCGTTGCCCACTGGAGGCTGTCCCCTTTGCACGTGTCACGATGTGATCATGGACGAACTCAAACCAGAGGAGCAGATCGGTAGGCTACTCCGACACAAAGGGCTAAGTATTGCCACGGCAGAGAGCTGTACTGTGGGTAGTATATGCACTCAGATAGGTCGTGTAGCTGGAGCATCAGACTATCTGCAAGGGGGCATCATCGCCTATCAAGCAGAGCTCAAGGACGAGCTACTAGGTGTCCCCCTATCACTCATAGAGCAACATCATGTAGTCAGTAGAGAGGTCGCAGAGGCTATGGCACTAGGCGTCTCAGAGCGACTACATACAGATATAGGCATCGCCTCGACAGGCATTGCTGGTCCAACAGGCGGTGACCCCGTGTGTCCCGTAGGCACAGTTTGGCTCGCTGCTGTATGGCATCATCCCGAGGGAGACCAAATAAGATATAAGCAACTACATCTGGTGGGTAGCCGTACAGAGAATATAGCCAAGGCTACTGAAGAAGCCCTCTACCTCGTCATCGACCTATTGCAATCTACCGACCCATCCCCCGAACAATGATACACTTTACCCATCGCATACGTTGCCTAGTGGGCATTGCACTCTTCCTCCTCTCCCCCTTACTGTCAAGCGTCCGAGCCCAAGCACTCTCCACCAAGAGTCTACTCTACAGAACGGGACTAAGCTATACTGTGCAGCAGAGCGCAGGCTGGGGAAAGGGCAAGGCGGTCATTACATCCTCTGTCCCGTACAGCCCTGCACACAGGGCAGGGCTACATACGGGGGACATCATTGAGGAGATTGATGGCATCCCAACGGCCAAGTTACAGCTAGAGGAGTTGCACTCCTTGCTGGAGCGTCCACAAACGGTATATCTACTCACGATCACGAGCCTAGGGAGAGGTACAAGAAAAGTTGTGTTACGCCCTGAGAGCAAGCCTCAAGGGAGTGTGACAGAGCGAGAGCTAGCACGTGCCTTCGCATATTACAGCCTTCGGGATGAGATGGAGTGTACAGTCTCTTACCCTTTCATCTATGAGACTTCCTCTGCGTATGACCTTACTCAGGCCCACACCTTTGCCTTTGCTCCCTCCACAGAGAGTAATAGAGCATTGGATGAAGCGCTTTATGCTCAAGTGACAGAGCAGCTGAAGGACTTCGGGCTAAAGTATGATGCCTCAAGCCCAGACCTCATCATCGAGTGCTTCTACGAACTACGCCCCAACTCCAGCCAAGAGCGTGATACATCCATCCCAAGGTACACGAGCGTGTTTAATCCGAGCCTTAGGGACTTTGTACCCCTTCCCCTACTCCCCTCTGAGGCAAACGCTATGGGTCAGTACACGATACAGCTCACGGTCCAATTCTCTAGACCAAATACGACTGGTCGCCCCATCTGGGTGTGTACCTCTCGTAGCGCACTGAGTGAGGCTATGACGCTCAAGGATTACGCACACTACATGCTTCCCTTGATGCTTGAGGAATTTCCCTATGTCAGTTCACCCAAGCGTCCTACCTTTCACATCCACGTCTCACGCTATAACTACACGGGTATTATCTACGATGGCTCGGAGCTCAATCTCATTAGAGACATTGAGGATCATTCCCCCGCCTTCCGAGCAGGGCTACGCTGTGGAGATCGTATCCTCAGTATCAATGGGCGTAAGCTCAGTCCTACAAACCCCAGCGAACTCTCTAAGCTATACCTAAACTTCATCTCTGACACCAATCGCTATCGAGACTCCAAACAGAGTGCTTCCTCAGACGTACAAGGGGGGGCAGGGGTAAGCTACTGGGACAAGTCCAACTACGCTAATATCCGTAAGGCCTTTGATCAAGATAAGTATGCTACCTTCTTCAGCTATCTATTCTCCTTCCGTCCCTATATCAATGAGGCTGAGCATCGAGAGCTGATCCTTGAGATTCAGCGTGGCACATCAACCTACACCCTCACGCTACACCCTGAGTTCAGAGACGAAACCACCATTGCCCCTATCTCTTGATCATCATGGACGTACAGCCCAAGAAGCTCACGGCCTATCAGCTAGGGCGTCGGCAGGAGCTCCCCATATTACGTTTTGTCTCTGTCGGTGCTTACCTTGATGGAGGACTGCAAGACATCCTGCTACCGACAAAGTATATCCCCACCAATGCAAAAGAAGGAGATTTTGTCTCTGTTTTCGTCTATCATGATAACGAAGGGCGACTTATCGCTACAACACTTACCCCACTGGCAGAGGTAGGAGACGTGGCCTATCTCCGCTGTAGCTCTGTAACAGAGGCCGGAGCCTTTATGCACTGGGGTATTCATCGTGATCTCTTTGTCCCCTTCCGTGAGCAAGCATCACGCATGCAGGAGGGATACAGCTATGTGGTTTACCTCTACATCGACCAGCTGAGCGGGAAGATCGTAGGCTCTGCTCGCCTAAACAAGCATATTGGTAATACCCCGATCCCCTACATGCCTGGGGAGTCTGTCTCCTGTCTCATCACCGAGCAACACGAGCTAGGCTATCGGTGTGTCATCGAGGATGCTCATTGGGGCTTCATCTATACGGACGAAGCGCCACGCATGCTACAGCGTGGAGAGAAGCTCACAGCCTATGTTGTACGCATCCGTGAGGACAACAAGGTTGATCTCTCGCTAAGCCCCGTAGGCTATGCCAAGGTAGAGGGCGAGCAGGCTCGCCTACTCCAGTTACTGGAGGTACATGGCGGAGAGCTACCGATTGGAGACAAGAGTTCGGCCGGGGAAGTACTCAGCCTCACAGGGATGAGCAAAAAGACCTTTAAGATGGCCCTAGGGGCACTCTACAAGGCAAAACTTATAACGCTCACTCCCACCTCAATTAGGCTTTCCTCCAATCAGGCTAGTACCCCCTCGGCGCACAGCTCTAAACCACGCTCGCACTAGCCCATAGCTCCTCTACAACCACCCTAAAACACATGTCACTCCCTTTCATACCCTCTCCTGAGGTCAGGGCTACCCTAGCATCCATGAACAAGGCTTCATACACGGGTCAGCCCTTTTTCTTTGCTCTTGACTTTGAGCTTCAGAGAGGGATATTCATCTCCTCCCCACTGGAGGCAAGTATACCCCAAGTATTCTTTGATTTCCCGAGTGCAAAGACTTCCCTCCCAGAGACACCTTCTATCCCCATCGAACTCGTAGCACACCCCGAGGACTACCCCACCTATGAGCGACGGTTCAAACATATACAGCAGGGCTTACTTCGGGGGGATAGCTTTTTGGCCAACCTCACCATACGTACCCCCATCGAGAGTGCAGCTAGCCTAGAGCAAATCTACCTAGCCTCTCAGGCTCGCTACAAGGTACTCCTTCCTCATCGCTTTGTCTCCTTCTCTCCTGAGTGCTTCGTGACAATCCAGGCAGATGAGATAAGCACCCACCCGATGAAGGGTACAATAGATGCCACCCTACCCCACGCTGCCGAACGTCTTCGCTCTGACTACAAGGAGAGCTGTGAGCATCATACCATCGTAGATCTGATGCGTAATGACCTCAGTCGTGTAGCTACATCCGTCCGAGTTGCACGCTTCAAGTACCTCACCGAGCTACATACCGTCAAGGGGTCCCTCCTGCAGATGAGCAGTGAGGTACGAGGGCAAATCATGCCAGCCTACCGACACGCTCTGGGTGACCTCATGAGGGAGCTACTACCTGCAGGGTCAATCTGTGGTGCACCCAAGGGGAAGACCCTCGAACTCATCCAAGAAGCCGAAGGATCCCCTCGGGGCTACTACTCTGGTGTATGTGGCTACTTTGATGGCAAGGATTTGGACTCTGCCGTGCTTATCCGCTACGTAGAAGAGGCTCAAGATGGACAACTCTACTACCGATCGGGGGGAGGAATTACCATTAATAGCCGAGCAGAAGACGAGTACCAAGAATGTATTCAGAAGATCTACATCCCTCAGTGAGCTTTATCGAAACGCTCCGCTCTGAAGGGGGAAGACTCCACGGACTAGATAGGCACTTAGCACGGCTTCGGGGGACAGTGCTGGCTCATGGAGGCACCCTCCGAGAGGATGAAGTACTCCACTACCTCTCTTCTATTCCCCTACCCGCAGAGGGTCTCCATCGCCTCACCCTAACCTATACCCCAGGAGCCATACTCAGCCACCAAATCATCCCTTACCAGCGAAGAGCCATTCACCACCTCCAGCTATGCCCCTTGCCCCCACGCTTTACCTACCGTTACAAATACGCTGACCGCTCCTATTTCCTAAAGGTGAACGCTAAGCTACCTCCAGAGGCCGAAGCGCTCTTCCTTCTCCCCGATGGTAGGATCACCGACACAACCTTTACAAACGTCCTACTAGAGCTCGAGGACGGAAGTCTTGTTACCCCCGCATGCCCTCTTCTTAAGGGTACACAACGAGGCTTCCTCATCGAGCAAGGTCTAGTGTATGAGCAGGATCATCTCACACCTCAAGACCTTGCCCGCTGTCGCTCCATACGCCTGATTAATGCCATGCTCCCACTGGAGGAAGCCATTATCCTTGCTCCTGACCAAGTCTATTCCTAGTAACACGCCTTCTCTAGCCTTCAGCCCCTTCCCAACGAGCCTCACTGAGCCACTCCCTCCTAGAGGCTTTAGCCGATTTACTTCTACCCAAGCTCCCTCTTTCCCCTAAAGCAAACAAGCCCCCTCAGTAAGCCCCTAAGGCACGTCCATCACTACCCTTGCAAGGGTTACGCAGAGACCCATGCAAGGGCTTGCGAGGACACCCTAGCATGGGTCTCCTTGGGTAGCCTTGCATGGGTTCCCCGAGACCCTAATGAGGGTACTCGGGGAAGATGTTTCATGCAAAAGGGTGGAAAAAGCCTAAGCCTTGGTAATACGAGCCTGAAAGAGGGTCGTAGGGGATGCTTCGGTAAGAGGAAAGGTAAGGCTCGTAGGAGGCTGTGGCTGAGCCGTAGGGAGGTATTCAATCAAGAAACGACCCTCCTCGGGTGGCGTGAGATAACGCTCATAGGCCAAATGTGCGAGGAGCCCCATCGTAGTACGTAGGTTGATTTCAACTGCTGGGTGCAGCTTTATCTGTCCCTCATCCTCATAGAGGAAGAGGTCAATACCGATATACCCTTCGTACTGCGATGCGGCTAGGGCTTCGCTCAGGTAGGTCTCATGTAAAGCAATCAGCTGTGTGAGGGCTTCGCTACCGATATGCTGGATGAGCCTTGCCCGTAGAGTCTCTTGACTCTGCAAGATGTTGCCAGCATAGGCCCGCCCCGAGGCAATGGTCTCAAAAAGGGAGAAGGCCACAAACGATACTCGCCCTTCCCCATCTCGCACATACTCCAGAGCCCAATTCTCTATCACCTGCCAAAGAGGCTCGATACTCACCGCACCCAGTCGCAAGCAACTACCAGCGAGTGCCTCAAGGTGCTTCTCACTGTAACACCTTGGGAAGGGAAGCACACCACGCCCAGAGGAAGAGAAGGGACGCTTTACCATTACCTCTATAGGAGAACCACAGCCTTGCGCTACACACCTTAGTGCCTCCCGAAGGAGATGCTTCGTCTCACTGCGGTCTACCCCTTGCTCCACCCAACGAGGGAGCAATGCCTCTGGATAGCCTCCCTCCTTGATTAGGTAGCGAAGAAGTCCCTCACAACTACGTCGATGCGCCATCCTTAGATAGTCGGTGCTGATGGGTGGGGATACGAGGTCAATCCCCTGCAAGACAGGGGCAGTCATAAGCTCATGGATGATGTGTGGCTCAATACCCCAGAGCTGGAGCTGGAGCGTGCTACCTCTCAAGGGGTGCGGTGATACACTTTGACCGCAATAATCAAGTAGTTCGGCAGGAGACCCCAAAGGAGATGCAGGGCGATAGATGTAATCACCTTCGTATGCTAAGAGTGAGAGCAAGGGGGCAAGGTCATGGCGCATCTGGCGCACTTCCTTCGCTGGGGTATAGCGTAGGTGTGATGGTATGCGTAGGGCTTCTTCATGCCCAGGGTTAAAGACCCAAAGGCGAGGATGGTTGCAGAGCTGAGGCATATCGTCTTAGGGAATAAGGATTCGAGAGTAAAGTACGTTCCTTCTAAGAAGGGCGCGTCCGACCACAGTCATACCCTCAGGGAGGTAGTTGATGAGGTCATCGACACTGAGGTTCATACGGAGTGTTCCCCTCCATAGCCCTATGCTAGCCCTCATCATTATCTTGACATTATACAACTGAATACTGCTCATCTCTGAGACGCTCTATAATCCCTGTATTACAAACTAAGCCCTATCTCTACGCTCCGAAGCTCCATCCCTCCACTCTGATAACTCTGTAAGGTTGAAGGAAAAGATCTATTCTGCATCAATGAGCAGAGCTAATCCAAGCTTCAACCCAACGCATAACAAAGGTACACCACTCCTTCCAAAGCCCCGTTCCTTCAAGTGAAGACTAGCCTCACCTCCCCAACCTAAGAGAACGAATGAAATAAGGATAAGATGCAAGAGGATGGGGCATTGATGGGATAAAAGAAAGGAACTGAAGGGACAAAGGAACAGCAACCGAAAGGATAAAGCAAAGGATCTTGACGCAGGTGAGCCTCACACTCTCTTGTTTCTTCGTACCTTTGCGTCAAAATTTTATCCATAGCAAACTATAGCATAACGATGAACATAGCAATCGTGGGTGTCACCGGCGCTGTAGGGCAAGAGTTCCTCCACGTCCTTAGTGAAAGAAGCCTGAAGATTGACCAACTGAAGCTTTTTGCCTCTACACGAAGTGCAGGGCAGAGAATCACCTTCAAGGGGCAGGAGTACATCGTCCAGGAGCTCCGTCATGGCGATGACTTCCAGGACATTGATATAGCATTCGTCTCCGCTGGTGGTAGTATCTCTCTAGAGTATGCTGAGACCATAACGAAGCATGGTGCTGTAATGATTGACAACTCCAGTGCCTTCCGTATGCAGGAGGACGTACCGCTCGTCGTCCCCGAGGTGAATGCAGCCGATGCCCTTGTACGCCCTCGAGGTATCATCGCAAACCCCAACTGCACCACCATCCAGATGGTTGTCGCCCTCAACGTCATCCATCAGCTCTCACCCATCACCCGTGTACACGTAGCAACGTACCAAGCAGCTAGTGGGGCTGGTGCTCGTGGGATGATGGAGCTCGACGAACAGACCAAGGCCATTGCCCGAGGAGAGGAACCTGAAGTAAAGAAGTTCGCCTACCAGCTTGCCTACAATCTCATCCCACAGATTGATGTCTTCGCCGATGGAGACTATACGAAGGAGGAACTAAAGATGTACAACGAGACACGTAAGATCATGCATAGTGACCTCTCAGTGAGTGCCACCTGCGTACGTGTACCCGTTACACGTGCCCATTCAGAGGCTATCTGGGTGGAGACCGAGGAGACCATAGAGCTCGATGTACTACGGGAGGCCTTCCGCAAAGCCCCGGGTATTGTGCTACAAGACGAGCCCAGTGAGCAGGTCTATCCCATGCCCCTTTTTATTGCAGAGAAAGACCCAGTCTATGTTGGACGCCTGCGTAAGGATCTAACAAACCCAAGAGGTATCGCTTTCTGGTGTGTCTCTGATCAGATCAAGAAGGGTGCAGCATTGAATGCCGTACAGATCGCAGAGTACCTAGTCTCCCAAGGTCAGTTTAGCAAGAAGAAGTAACCACAACCACTTTGTATCGTTTATCAATGAATATCTATAAAACCGCCGAAGAACTTCGTTCATTCGTTACCGAAGAACGCAAGCAAGGTCACCGCATAGCCTTTGTTCCCACCATGGGTGCACTGCATGAAGGACATCTGTCTTTAGTCCGTCGTGCCCTCAAGGAAAATGATTGTTGCATTGTCAGCGTGTTCGTTAATCCAACCCAGTTCAACAATCCCAGAGACTTAGAGACGTATCCACGCACGTTGGATGCTGATAGTCGCCTACTTGCTTCCATCGGGACAACAGCTCTTTTTGCACCCGAAGTGGAGACAATCTACCCAGAGCCCGACACCCGAGTATTCCATGTGGGCGCAGTAGCAGAGGTGATGGAGGGGAAGTACCGACCAGGGCATTTCAATGGTGTGATGCAGGTTGTTTCTCGTCTCTTTGATCTGGTGCAACCCGACTGTGCCTACTTCGGGGAGAAGGACTTCCAGCAGATCGCAGTGCTTCGTGCTATGGCACGTGAGATCAAAAGTCCTGTCGAGATCATTGCCTGTCCAATCGTCAGAGAAGAGGACGGTCTAGCACGCAGCAGCCGAAACACACTCCTTAGTGAGGAGGGAAGAGCACAGGCTCCAAACATCTATCGTATCCTTAGTGAAAGCCGTACTTGGAGTAAAGAATTATCCCCTAAGGCAGTCATCGAACGTGCTACTCAGCTCCTTGATGCCATCCCTACACTACGAGTCGAATATTTTGAGATAGTAGACGCTGACACTCTACAGCCAATCACTCGCTGGGAGGATAGCCCCAAGCCACATGGATGCATCACTGTGTACTGTGGAGAGGTGCGCCTAATTGACAACATTGCCTACTACTAGCGAAGGCATGCACCGACCTCAACACAGAGCCTTTCTCCTTGGCCTTTTCCTTAGCTTATCTCTCGTAGGATGTGGCACGAAGAAGCCACAAGCCTCCTCTGAGCCACCCATACCACACACGCCTGAGCCACCCATAGCCACCATAGACTCTCCTCAATGGGTTCGTCCTGGAGCAGACTCAATCCGAGAGGAGATGCGTGCAGTTTGGCTTACGACAGTCTATAGTCTGGACTGGCCAAAGGATAAAGCGGATACACCAGACGGGGTACGCAAGCAGAAGGAAGCACTCGTACGCATCCTTGATCGCCTAAAGGCTGATGGATATAATACTGTCTTCCTACAGGTGCGTCATAGTGGTGCCGTTATCTATCCCTCCGAACAAGAGCCTCTCTCATCGCGCATGGCAGGGGATGGTTATTTCGGAGATTATGACCCTCTTCACTTCGCCATCAAGGAGTGTCACGATCGTAACCTTAGCATCCATGCATGGCTCGTCACCTATCCCCTTGCCTCAGCCAAGCGTAATCCACACCCGATACTAAGAGAGCATCCTAGCTGGGCTATCTCTCATAAGGGCTCGTATCACCTTGATCCGGGCAATCCTGACGTACGCCATTACATCACACAGCTGACGGCTGACTTGGTGCGTAGGTATGATGTAGATGGGGTTCACTTTGATTACTTCCGTTACCCAGATGAGGCGGAGCGATTTGCAGACAAAGCCAGCTACATTAAGTATGGACTAGACTATCCATCGAAGGACGAGTGGCGAAGGCATAACCTCACCGAGCAGTTGCGAGAGGTACGTGACTCTCTACATGCCATAGCCCCTAATGTACTAGTCAGTGTAGCGACTCTTGGTAAACTACAGAAGATACCTACCTTGGAACGTCCACATGGCTGGACAGCCTACGAGTCCGTCTACCAAGATCCCATCACTTGGGGTAAGGAGGGGCTTGTGGACTTCATCGTGCCGATGATGTACTACCGTGATGTACTCTTTGACCCCTTCCTCAAGGAATGGAAAGAGCTAGTTTCTCCCTACGTGCCTGTTGTTGTAGGGTTAGCCCCCTACCGCATCGAGGAGACAGGCTGGCCAAGCGAAGTCATCGAGGAGCAGATCAATCTGACCCGTGAGGAGGGACTAGCTGGCATATGCTTCTTCCGTGAGACACATACAGGAGGTCGTTTCCCTGCCGTACGTAGAATCATACAGGAGGCATTCAAGCACCCTGCACTACCCCTTGCTTACCCCCGAGGACTAGCACACAAGCCTGCCGCCCCTAAGCACCTTGATGCCGCAGTAGGGCAGGATGGGACAATCCTCGTACGCTGGTCTATGCCCCGAGAGGCAAGTGCTGATGGTACGACCTATCGCCTGTGGGCAGTCACAACAGACGCACATGGTCACCGTGAGGCTTCACTACTCTCCTCCACCCTACGTAATCCACATTGCCTGCTCATGATGAGTGACCTCATCGACTACGACTGTATCGAACTCGGTGTGGAGGCTGTCAATACCTTCGGGGTCTCCACCCCCTGTACCGTGGGGCTGGAGCTGAACCTCGCAGCCCTTCGTGACGAGATACACCGAGGGAAGTAGCGACCCTCCATGAACCTTTACCTCCATATCCCCTTCTGCGCCAGCCGTTGCTCCTACTGTGACTTCTATACACAGACTGGGAGCAAACAGCGTGCAGACTTCCTATCGGCCCTGCTCCGAGAGCTGGAGGAGCGACGAGAGGAACTACCTCGGGGGGAAGAAGTAAAGCATATCTACTTCGGGGGAGGTACACCCTCTCAGCTCTCCATTGCAGAGCTAACCACCATTACCCAGAGAATACACAGCCTCTATCCCATAGCTAAAGGAGGGGAAGTCACCATCGAGTGTAACCCTGACGACATCACCCCTAGCTATGCCGAGGGACTTGCGCTCCTCCCCTTCAACCGAGTGAGCATGGGTGTGCAGAGCTTTCACCCCGATGACCTTACCTTCCTCAACCGTCGACACTCCGTGGAGCAAGTCCATGAGGCAGTCTCTGCCCTACGCTCTGTGGGGATTACAAACCTTAGTTTAGACCTCATCTACGGACTTCCACGGCAGACCCTCGAGCGATGGGAAGCAAGCATCGAGAGCTTCCTTGCCCTCAGTGTTCCACACCTATCTGCTTACCACCTGATTTATGAAGAAGGTACTGCCCTCACCAAGCTCCTAGAGCAGGGGAAGGTACAATCTGTTAGTGAAGAGGACAGCTTAGCCTTCTTCCAGCTACTCATCAATCGCCTAAAGGCAGCAGGCTATGAGCATTACGAGATCTCGAACTTTGCCCTCCCAGGTTGCCATGCACGCCATAATACGGGTTACTGGCAAGGTGACCCCTACCTTGGCTTCGGTCCCTCGGCACATAGCTATGACGGAGGGCGTACGCGTAGCTTCAACGTCCCTTCACTCACAGCCTACATCAAGGGTATGCTCTCTGGGAAGAGAGACTATAGCCTCGAGATCCTAACCGACGAAGAGCTCCAGCATGAGTATATCATGACCCGCCTACGTACACAATGGGGGATCTCGCTCGAAGCCTATCAAGCACGCTTCGGGGAAGATGCTCGGGCTAAGCTCCTTTACCTTGCTGAACCTTTCCTTTCCTCCGGTACGCTGTTGAGGGATGGAGACCTCCTTCGGCTCACCTCAGAGGGCATCTTCGTCTCAGATGGAATCATTGCCAGCCTCTTCTGCTAAGCCCCACTTCAGAGGATCCCTCACACCCAAGCTCCCTTTCCTTTCACATTCCCCATATTACTTTAGCCTAACTCATTATCCATAGGTTGGAAAACCCACGAGTGGGTATCACAGGAAGCCCATGCATGGGTCTCCTCACCACCCCATGCATGCATTCCACAGCAAACCCATGCATGGGTTTAGATGCCCTCCTCCATAGGGTCTCACAGGGGAGATAAATACATCTGTATAGCTAGGATAGGAAGGTATTTATTTGTAACTTTGTGTGTTATTTTTACTTAATATATTGCAGCTTAAATGCAAGACTTAGAGATCAAAGGTGCACGAGTGCACAATCTAAAGAACGTGGATGCCCACATACCTCGCTACTCCCTGACTGTATTCACTGGGCTGAGTGGCAGTGGTAAGTCTTCTCTCGCATTTGACACCATCTACGCCGAAGGACAGCGCAGATACATCGAGACCTTCAGCTCATACGCTCGAGGCTTCCTCGGCGGTGGGATGGAGCGACCAGATGTGGAGCAAATCGACGGACTAGGTCCCGTGATCTCAATCGAACAAAAGACTACGAATCGAAACCCTCGCTCTACGGTGGGGACCGTGACCGAGGTATATGACTTCTTCCGACTACTCTACGCTCGTGCTGGTCAAGCCGTATCCTACCTCACAGGCGCACCCATGGTACGCTACACCGAGGAGCAGATCTTAGACCTTCTACTCGAGCGTTACTCGGGGCAGAAGGTATTACTCCTAGCACCTGTAGTCAAGCAACGTAAAGGACACTACAAGGAGCTCTTTGAACAGCTCCGTAAGAAGAGCTTCCTCAACGTCCGCGTCGATGGCGAGCTAAGGGAGATCACCTACGGTATGAAGCTCGACCGCTACAAGCTCCATAGTGTAGAGGTACAGACCGACAAACTTACCATCGGAGAGAAGAATAGAGACCGTCTGCTCAACAGCCTCCGCCTAACCCTCAAGGAGGGTGACGGAGTGATGATGCTCCTCAATGTAGACACCGGAGCAGTCTCTTACTTCAGTCGCCATCTAATGGACCCAGAGACGGGGCTCTCCTATAATGAGCCTGCTCCCCACAACTTCTCCTTTAACTCTCCCAATGGGAGTTGCCCTCGCTGTAAGGGCCTAGGTGAGGTGCGTGTCATCGACCTAGATAGCATAGCCCCCGACCGAAGTAAAAGCATCTATCAGGGGGGGATCCTTCCCTTAGGTAAGTATCGTAGGCTACTGGTCTTTGCCCAAATAGAGGCTTTATGCACGAAGTACGAAGTCTCCATAAAGGATCCAATCAAGTCCCTGCCAGACGATCTCCTCGAAGAGATCATCAATGGTAGCGAGGAAGATATCATGATCAATGATGATCGCTACCCTGACCTTAAGGGGCTCCCCCTCTCGTACGATGGACTGAGTGCCTACCTTATGAGCCAAGAGGATCAAGAGGGAGAGAATGAGGGTAGCGAGCGCTGGCTGGCACAGTTCACCAAGCCACAGGTCTGCCCTGAGTGCCATGGTGGACGCTTGAATAAGGAGTCCTTACACTACCTCATCGCAGGAAAGAACATCGGCGAAGTAGCCTCTATGGAGCTTACCCAGCTCATGCATTGGGTAGAGCATGTAGAGGAGCACCTCACCCCACAGCAGCGCACCATTGCAACCGAGATACTAAAGGAAATACGTACTCGCCTCTCCTTCCTGCTTGATGTAGGCTTGGGATACCTATCCATGAACCGTATGTCCGCTACACTCTCTGGTGGCGAAAGCCAGCGCATACGCCTAGCCACTCAGATTGGTACACAACTCGTAGAGGTCTTGTATATCCTTGATGAACCCAGCATAGGTCTTCACCAGAGAGACAACCTTCGACTCATTCATTCCCTCCAGAAGCTCCGTGACCTAGGTAACACCGTGATCGTCGTCGAGCATGACAAGGATATGATGCTCGAGGCTGACCATATCATCGACATGGGCCCCAAGGCTGGCCGCCTCGGTGGGCAAGTAGTCTTCGAGGGGACACCCAAGGAGATGATGAAGGCAGGCACCCTCACTGCTCGCTATATCAGTGGGGAGGAGAGCATCGAGGTCTCACCCATACGTCGCCCTGTCACCGAGCGTGTCCTTCGCCTCAAAGGAGCCAAGGGAAACAACCTTAGAGATGTAAGCGTCACCTTCCCCCTCGGCACATTGATCTGCGTAGCTGGGGTATCAGGTAGTGGGAAGAGTACGCTCATCAATGAGACACTATACCCTATCCTCAGTCAACACCTCTACTCATCACTCAAAGAACCCCTACCCTACGAACGGATTGAGGGGCTAGAACTAGTAGACAAGGTCGTAGCTGTAGACCAGTCTCCCATTGGTCGAACACCACGCAGTAACCCCGCTACCTACACGGGGGTCTTCACCGATATACGTAGCCTCTTCGTCAGCTTACCCGAGAGCAAGATGCGTGGGTATAAGCCTGGGCGTTTCTCCTTCAATGTATCTGGGGGACGATGCGAGACCTGCTCGGGTAATGGCTACAAGACTATCGCAATGAACTTCCTACCCGATGTGTATGCTCCCTGTGAGGTCTGCCATGGGCGACGATACAATCGTGAGACACTAGAGGTTCGCTTCAAGGGAAAGTCTATCGCCGACGTGCTAGATATGACGATTAACATGGCAGTAGAGTTCTTTGCCCATGTCCCTCATATCCTCAAGAAGCTCCAGGTACTACAGGATGTCGGTCTTGGCTACATCAAGCTCGGGCAGTCCTCTACAACCCTCTCCGGTGGAGAGAGCCAGCGTATCAAGCTCGCGTCTGAGCTAGCCAAGCGAGATACAGGTAAGACAGTCTACATCCTAGACGAGCCAACCACAGGGCTACACTTCGAGGATATACGTGTCCTGCTAGCCATACTCAATCGCCTCGTAGACCGAGGGAACACCGTCATTATCATCGAACACAATCTAGATGTACTGAAAAGTGCTGACTACCTCATTGAGATCGGGCCCAACGGAGGGAAGGATGGTGGGCGTCTACTCTTCGAAGGTACCCCCGAGGAGCTAGTGAACGTTAAGGATAGCCCCACTGCTCCCTTCCTAAGGGAAGAGCTGAAACTCACAAAGCAGTCCTCCAAGGAGAAATAGTGTGCCTCTCAAGAGGAGATAATGAATAGAACCACACAGATATATTACAAACACCAGCACGCAATATGAAATTAGGAAACCGACTCTCTAACAAGATCTGCCCTGAGAACATGACCGTCGAGGAATGGCAGGTTGCACTACGCCGTGAGAATGCACGTGAAAGCGACTTCCAAGTCGATCACCTAGACAAGAACCGTATCTGGGGTGACTACCTCGTCAGTAGTGGTACGGGACGCTATCGGGTCGCCTTCCGTGGCGTACAGAGTGACCGCAACTTCTGCTCCTGCCTGGACTTCCGTACCAATGGTCTAGGTACATGCAAACACCTAGAGGCCGTCACGCTCTACCTACAGGAGCATGTCCCTGGGTACCCCTGGGCAGGACTGACCTACACACCCGAGTACACATCCATCTACGTAAGCTATAAGGGTGGTCGTAGCATCCGTGTCCGTATCGGCACAGCCTACCAAGCGGAGTACCAGCGTCTATTCGCCCAGTACTTCGATGAGGAGGGTGTCCTCCCCCCATCACAGTATATTCATCTCGAGTCCATCTGTCAGCAGGCTCAGGCAATATCGGCTTCGTTCCGCTGTTACGACGATGTACACGAGTTTGCTACGGAATGCCTTCACCAGGAGCAGTGGAAGGCCGAGCTTCGAGCAACCTACCCAGAGAGAGCTATTCCTTGGAATAAGCACACGGTCGTAGAGGAGTTCTCCGCTGTTGAGCATCTACTCTATGATCTCTGCTACGAGGGCTATGGGTTCATTGTCGGGACGAAGCACCCTTTCTACATGCACCTCATTGCACGCCTCGTTGAGGAAGTATACCAAGGTGAGGAACAGAGAGAGAAGGGCTACGTCATTGTGAACAATGAGACAGATGTCCTCGTCTGGCAAGCCGTACTCTTCGAGTACAGCGAGTACGTCCATCTCCCTGTGCAGGTGGTCTCACAGGAGCAATTCGTAAAGATCCAGATCCCCCAAGGTACGAAGTCTACCTTCGTCTATGTGCATGACGCAGATTGTCTGAAGGAGTGGAAGAATCCCGTTTCCCTTGCTCTGAAGAAGCTCGAAGTGAAGCATCTCTACATGCATGTTGATACGCTGAACCACCTAACCCCCGTACAGCTCTCCTCAATCCTCCAGCATGTCAATCCCTTCATCATCGGTCCCTTCTACAAGTTCATCCACACGTACCGTCCTCTCTTCCCTCTCGTAGAAGACGCCGAACTCCTACCGCTAGAGATGAAGCCCTTCACCTTCTTTGCCACACAGCATATACAAGCTGCCGTTGCCCTACCAACGAGCGGTGACGAGCAGACGATCCGCATCCTCCCTGTGGATGACGAGCGTACACCCGAACACAAAGTCAATAGGCTCTTCACGCTCTTTGCTGAGATCCTCGAAGACCCTGATGCTACGCTCCTCTTGCGTACCAAGATCCTCTCGTTAACACAGCCCGACCACTAGCCTTTTAGGGGTATTGAGGCTCATCCCTCAAGGGCATTTTATACGATTCCCCCACTTATAGCTACTGCCACAAGTGGGGGAATTCCTTTCACCTAATTTCCATCTTTACCTAAGATCAAAGATCAGTACAAACTCATCACTCCGAGAGGGATTATTAATACCCTCTAGGCTAAAAGTGAGGGGAACATCTCAAACTAGGTCTAGCATAAAATATTTGATGTCTAACCATCCAACACACTCCACTGGAAGCAAGGGCATTAAAGGGGGCTACAATAGGGATACTAAGGACTTACCATAACTCGCTATGACGAGTTACCACAATTCATCTCAACAACTTACCATAACTCGTTGAAACGACTTACCACAACTCATTACAACGAGTTACTATAACTCTTTCTCTCCCTCTCCCCTACCCTTCTATATCTCTATCTTTCAACTTATTACAAAGCAGACCAAATACACTCAATCATTCTATTAAGGAAGTTATACTATAAGCCCCCATCCTCCTTCTTCACGCTAGTAAGCCCACCCAAATAGAAATATATTGGGTAGCAAAAGCAAACATCGCCTCGACAGCTCATCTGAGCTGTCGAGGCGATGTTGATTTGTATTCAACGCTTAACTTGCTTGAACGACTTATGTCTCCATTATTGATCAAGCACGAGAAGAGGCTGAGTATTCCCCCAAGTACATGCCAACAGATGTGGTAATCAGTCTAAGATCTGTAACTGAGCAAAACGAAGCAGGAGCTTCTTTGTATCACCAGTATCGAAGGCTACTAGGGCTTTTGCATTATCTCCTTCGCCCTCCAGCTCCATGACCTCACCCTCCCCAAAGCGTTTATGCAAGACGCGTGTCCCTATACGCAGGTCACCAATAGCCGAATGCTTCACCTCTGGTTCATCTCCCCTTCGTTGGATGAGGACCCGGCGAGTAGGCTTCTCCTTAGGCAGGAAGCTCGGTACAGAACTAAAGTCCTCTGGTAGCTGCTCACTCACCTTCCCTCGAGTCCCACCTCGCCTCCATGAAGGCACCTCCGAGAAACCATGGGAAGAGACGAAACGAACCAAATCCTCAGGTAACTCACGCAGGAAACGGCTGGGACGGCTAAACTCCATGTGACCATTGCGGAAACGCTCTCGGGCATAGCTCACTCGGCAGGTCTTCTCCGCTCGAGTCAATGCTACGTAGAAGAGCCGTCTCTCCTCCTCTAGCTCACGCCCCGTATTGCTCATTGAAGAAGGGAACAGGTCTTCCTCAAGCCCAAGGATAAAAACATGGGGAAATTCTAATCCCTTCGAGGCATGGATTGTCATCAACGTCACAGCCTCCTCTCCCTCGCCCTGAGTATCTTGGTCTGTCAATAGAGCGACCTCAGCAACATAGGAGGCTAATGAAGGTTTCGTATCAACTTCGAGACAAGACTCTATGTACTCCTCAATCCCAGAGAGCAGTTCCTGTAAGTTCTCGAGCCTTGCCTTCCCCTCTATGCTTGTGTCACTCTTGAGGTCAGCGAGAATGCCCGTATCACGAATAATCCGCTCAGCGACATCGTACAGATCCTCCGACTCCTGATTATAAGCACGTAGCTCGTCAAGTAGGGCGGCGAAGGCTTGTAGCTTGGCAGCTGTAGCCTTGTTTACCTCGACCTCATAACCCTGTGGGTCACGTAGCACATGGATAATGGAAACGGCATGATGTACGGAGGCTGCTCGGACTCGTTGCACAGTTGTATCACCGATACTTCGCTTGGGGTAGTTGATGATGCGCAATAAGGCTTCGTCGTCCTGTTCGTTAACGAGTGTACGAAAGTAGGCAACGACATCCATAATCTCTTTGTGATCAAAGAAGGAGCGACCACCGTAAATGCGAAAGGGGATAGAGAGACGACGAAAGACCTGCTCCAGCGTACGGCTCTGAGCGTTCGTACGATACAGGAGGGCTATATCTTCATAGCTAGCCCCTTGTCTCTGGTGTAAAAGCTGTATCTCCTCTCCTGCCCAGAGCGCCTCGAGGTCGCCCGAGAGAGCCTCGTGTACCTGGATTGGCTCCCCGACAGCCTCCTCGGAGAAGACCTGCTTAGGGATCTGGTACTCGTTGTGGGCGATGATGCTCCCAGCGGCAGAGACGATGGTCTGGGTGGAGCGGTAGTTGCGCTCGAGCTTGAAGACCTTGGTAGAGGGGAAGGTCTTCTCGAAGTTGAGGATATTATCTAGGTTAGCACCTCTAAAGGAGTAGATGCTCTGTGCATCGTCACCGACGACGAAGATAGCCCCCTTCTCCTGCATGAGTTGCTTGGCGACCATGTACTGGGCGAAGTTCGTATCCTGATACTCGTCGATGAGGAGGTAGTCGATACGCTCCTGCCACTCCTTGAGTACCTCGGGATGCTGACGGAAGAGGATATTGATCTGTAGGAGCAGGTCATCGAAGTCCATCGCATTGCTTTGCCTTAGTTCATCCCAGTAGAGGCGATAGATCTCGGCTATGCGGGGTAGTCCACTCTTGGCATCATACTTCACGAGTTCGCCATAGGAGGCATAGGCCTCGGGGGTGAGTAGCCTATTCTTGGCCGAGGAGATACGGCTGTGAATGAGGTTGGGCTTGTAGACCTTGTCATCGAGCCCCAGCCGCTTCACGATCGCCTTGATACAGCTACGACTATCATTGGTATTATAGACAGAGAAGGTCGGGGTATAGCCCAGGAGCGAAGCATGTAGGCGCAGGATACTGAGGAAGACCGAGTGGAACGTCCCCATCCGTATCTGTCGTGCTACGGAGCCTGCTCGCTCGCTGATACGCTGACGCATCTCCCGAGCAGCCTTGTTGGTGAAGGTCAGGGCCATCAGTCCCATCGGGTGGTAGCCGCAGTCGAGTAGGTAGAGGAGCTTGTAGACGAGGACACGGGTCTTGCCACTACCTGCACCTGCGATGACGAGGGCAGGGCCATCGTTGTAGGTCACAGCGGCACGCTGTGCCTCATTCAGCTCGGCGAGGTAGGGGAAGTCCAGCGGTGTAGAGCTAGGCATGTATCTGATGAGATGGATAGGTGGTGGAGGGCTTAGCCTCGGTCACGGATGGAGCGTGTCGTGGAGCGTCCACCCTTGGAGGACTTGGAGCTGGGCGAAGCCTTCGGCGTGCGTACCTTCTTTGACTTTTGGGTAGAGGGGCGATGCTTTAGGGTGCTATCGGGGAGGAAGAGACGAGAGCCGAAGGCCTTTAGTTCGTCCTCGATACGTGCCTGTTCCTTCCTTAGCTCTTCGGCAGAGGTGGAGGACTGCACGAGACTACGCCCGAGGAGGTGGTCTGCTCTGATGATCTCGCCCTCGTAGAGGTGTAGGGTGAAGAAGTCATCTAGCGAAGCACGCTTAGCTGCATTCTGCTGAGATAGAGGGATGAGCTGATCACTTAAGTAGGGCTGTAGAGCTTCGTACTCGACCCAGAAGAGGGGCATATTCACAGCACCATAGTCCCCGACTGTAGAGAGGATAGGGCAGAGAGCGAGTACGAGGCGGTCGTAGGTAGAGGTCGCTTCGTCGAAGAGGTACGCTTCCTTGAGGTAGTAGCTCTTGACTTCGGAGGTGGGGAGGTCACTGGGCTGGACGGTGAGCACTTCCTTTGCGCCCTTGCCCTCGACCTTGTAAGGGATGTGGAAGCGATCTAGGAAGTCTCGGTAGGGGAGTAGGTGCGCTTCGTCGAGTTGCTCCTCACCATCCAGGTACTCATAGACCCGTAGCTTCCCCGCTTGATAGAGTTGGCAGATCTGTGCGAAGAGGTTCGCACGTGTCGGGGTCGTGACCTCGGGATAGTAGAGGGGGGCGTTAGCAGGAGTCGTGAGGTCAATCAGACGATAGACACTGCGTAGCCATGAGGCAGACTGGAGGGCGCTGGCTATACGTCCCTCTTCGTGAACGTAGGTGCGGGAGGTAGAGGGCTGAGCCATCGGAGTCTCGAGTGTCGCCCTTGCGCCCTTGCGTACCACTGGGGTGCTAGGTGTGGAGACCTGTGCCCAGAGGGGAGTGAGGGTGAGGAGGTATAGCGAGAGGAGGGTGAGGAGTATCTTCTTCATATTCGTTCGTCCTGAGGAGGACATTTAGCCGATGATGAGCTCAAGGGAGGGGAGCTTACGCTCGATGCCATCAGGGCCACGAGCGATGATGTCTGAGATATAGAGACGCTTACCACGAGGAGCGGTCTGTATCTGTCGGATCTGTCGGGGCGAGAAGGTCGCTCCACTAGAGACCTCGGGGATGGCATTGCCCATAGAGTCAAAGGCAATGAGCTGGAAGCGTACGACCGTGTAGCTAATATCTAGGAAGGAGTCGTCGATGGCTGCACGCACTCCACCTGCAGCGAGCAGTGCCTGCTTGGCTATCCGCCCGCCTCGGAAGCGACTCTCTCCCCCCTCGGTGAGGGCTATATAGGGAGAGGGATCGGGTAGGCGGCGCACTCGTAGCTTAGTTTGTGTGATGAGGCTTGCCTTGCCACCCTCACCTCGTACAGAGACGGAGATGGTGACCTCACCTAGCAGGTTGGGATGAGCGACCCAGAGCTCACCTCGGCGGGTAAGCGTACCACTGCTGATAGAGGCTGTGAGGTCTTGGGGCGCGATGCCAGGGACAGCTATCTTGATCGGGTTGTCTATACCGGAGTAGAGGACGTTCATCATCACAGGGGCGATAGTCGCCGTCCGCTCTATGACGGTGTAGTTTGTCGCAAAGGGAAGGCGCTCCGTGGAGCCGTCCCCTCGGTCTGCCTCTACGTAGCCCTCTACGGGGAAGGTACCCGTCCTAGGGGTAGGTAATGAGAGCTGTCCCCTGAGTGTCGGAGAGAGAGGAGTACCATTGACCACGATGTGGGGCTGTCTCGTCGTATCTGTACTACTGAGGACGATACGTGCGCGGTAGGGCTCACCACTGAGTACGATCCTGCTGTCGGGGATTACCTGAGCGGTGAGTAGGCTGAGGCGGTAGTCATGGGCATCGATGCCCTGGAGGAGCTCGGTGAGCCCTTCGCCCTCAGTATGGCGGATGTTGCTCTGTAGGTGGGATAGGAGGGTGAGGGCAGCTATGGCAGGCATGTTCTCGAAGTTTGCACTCTCCCAGCTCTGGCCACCTCTTCCATCCTTCGTCGCTAGTCGTGCTGTGATCTGAGCCGATCGAGGGCTACCACCTAGTAGCTCTGTGACCCAAGTGCGGTACTGCTCTAGGCGCTTCCTTAGCTCCTTGGCTCGTGGATGAAGGGGGGAGAGCATCACTACGGACGAAGCCGATAGGTCATCTAGGTGGCGAAGTGCATCAGCCCGCCCCTCTCGTCCGTCGGCCTCCTGAGCGATGAGCTCCTTGAGACTCTGGATGTAGTGGTATAGGGAGTCGGAGCGTAGGCGTAGCTCCTCACTCCGCTGTCGCCAAGCGGAGACCTTATCGGGGTTCGCTTGATAGGCATGGTCCATATCTTGACTTAGAGCCTTGTTGCGCTGCTCCGTAGTGGATATGGTCTGCTGTAGCTCTCCCTCTACCTGAGAGATGCCATCGAGTACCTCAGGGGATACATTGAGCGCCATCATAGCGATGAAGACAATGTACATGAGGTTGATCATGCGCTGTCTATTGGGATTGCCCCTGCTACCTACAGCCATATCCTTAGCGTGCTATGTGGTCGTCTTGATCGGAGGGAGAGGCGGTGTAGGGGGTATGCGGTGCGCCCGGAGTGGTCATATTCACCGTGAGAGCTCGGAGCAGGCGCGCATATACATCGTTGAGCTGGGTGAGCTGCTGGGTAAGGTGTGCGCTCTCCCTGCCGAAGGCCTCGCTATCGGGTAGTCCCCCTTCGTACATCTGCCGGATATGCTGGAGACCCGAATTGATACGATCGATGGTCTCTACTTGGCTACTGATGCTCTTGAGCTGTAGCTCATAGATGGCATTGAGTCCCGTGACGTTGCGGGCAAGGCTCTCCATCTCCCCGAGGTACTGGGCAGAGTGCTGGCTCATCTTGCTGTAGTCGAGTGCCATCAGTTCGTATCGCTTCGTCATCTCACTCGATACTGATCCAATGCGTGCCAGCTGTGCTGCAGCCTCCCCGAGGCGGTCAATCGCCTCACGCAGGTGCTCCACTTCCTCTGAGGATAGCGTCTGCTGGCTGACTAGTGGCCGTGGACTCTGTGATGCGCATGTCTCGCTCTGGATAGCTGGGGCACCCTGCTGGGCACGCTGGATGAGAGCCTCTCTGCGTGAGATGGACTCAGAGAGGGGTACCTCCTCTGCTCCCCGAAGTTCGGGAAAGACGGCCTCCCAGTCATAGCTCTTCTCTGGGCGCTCAAAGCCTGAGATGAAGAAGACGACAAACTCTGTGAGCATACTGACCAGCAGTATCTCGTCACCATATCTAATATGTAGGAGCTTGAAGAGAGCTCCGAGAATCACAAAGGCTGCTCCCCAAGAGTAGAACCGATTGAGGATGCGCCGACCTCGCTCACTGGCTAGGAACGTCTCTAGGCGAGAGAGCAGACGGGGATGTGCAGACATATTCAGTAGCTATATCGGCTAGTGGTTGTATTTACTTGGCGAACTCCACGGCGGAGCGTACACAGCGGAAGCCAATGTACGAATGCGCCTCGCTCTGTGCTGCTCGGCTGCGGTTATTGGCCTGTATGTAGCGGGCTATATCCTTCCATGAGCCACCCTTGATAACCTTCATCGTGCGACTGATGGGATCCTTGAAGTCTACGTGGCCACGTAGCTCGGGATTGACATCGTTCACCTTGCGCAGGCCAGAGGCACTCCACGAGGTACTCGTCCACTCAGCTACATTGCCTGCCATATCATACAGCCCGAAGTCATTGGGGGGATAGGAGGAGACACGTGCCGTGATGAGGTGCTTGTCTGCGGTGTAGTTCCCATCGCCGGGCTTGAAGTTGCCCAGTAGGCAACCCTTAGGGGCACGCAGCCCCTCTGAGCTCCAGGGATACATCAGACTATCTATACCCATGCGGGCGGCGTACTCCCACTCGGCCTCTGTCGGTAGACGAAACTCCTCCACGACCTGCCCCTCGGGGAGCTTGAGGCCAGCACGGTAGGTAGCTGTGCGCCAAGCGCAGTAGGCATCTGCCTGCTCCCAGGTCACACCGACGACGGGGTAGTCGTCGTAGCCGGGATGGCTAAAGTAGCGGGTGATGTAGATCTCGTTGCGGGAGTTTGGGAAGTCATTGACCCAAACCGTCTCATCGGGTAGGACCGGGACTATGTAGGTGCTGAGGAAGTCGTATTCGCTCGTCAGCGGACGAGTGATCGTCTCACGGACGATCTTGCCCGTAGCATCTAGGTAGGCTGTGTCCTTGGTAATCAAGACGGGGGCATTAGGCGAAGGTGTCCACTCAGGGTTGGTCTGAGCATGACGTAACCTATTGCGCCATAGGGCTGCTGCCCGATGGTCGTACCGCTCGTAGCGGTAGTTGAGCTGTGCAGGATCTAGCTTGCGCTCTCCTGTGATGGGATTGGTGTAGTAGAGGCTTTGTAGGGCACGAAGCTCTTCGTCCGAAGCTCGCTTCTCCGAGGGGATCGGGCGAGACCAGTCAAGTCGTGGGGGGATGGGCTCACCATACTTGTCCTCGGTGATCTTGTAGCTCTCATCACCTCCGTAGGCTGGGTCGGCTAGTCGCTCTCGTAGGATCGAGTCCCGCACGTAGTAGACGAACTGGCGGTACTGGGCATTGGTCACCTCGGTACGATCCATCCAGAAGGCATCTACCGAGACCCCACGTGAGTGTGCGGGATCACCCCATAGGCTGTCTGGATGCTGCTCCCCCATGTGGATGTGCCCCCGAGGGATGAGTACCATGCCGTGTGGTGCAGGTTCATTCCACGAAGCCAGACGCGCCACTGTCGCATCGCCTCCCACCGCTCGCCGTGAAGAGCCACAAGAGAAGGCAAAGGCACAGAGTGGCACAGCTACCATAAGGCGCAGAAGTTGCATAGGGATCATCCTCTTCATCTCTTACTATTTTGGTTAAAGTAATCGCACGCTCTTGTAATGCGTTGGTTTATTTGTAGACCTCGTGAAGGGGAGGTAATAGCGAAGGAGGAGCTCATGCTGGTACTGCCTCTCCCGTCTCGTGATGCACTCGCCTTGGTAACCGAGGAAAACACCTCCGATTGTCGCCCCAAGCTGCACGCCCAAGGCTCTATTCCAACGATAGATAAGCCCTGCAGTAAATCGATTACGCCACCAAGCACCAAGCCCCATATCTATTCGGTAGCCCGACTCATCGTGATACCGAGCCAGTAGCGAGGGTCTCCAGCTAAGTCCCGTCTCAACTCTTCCTAAATATAGGCTCAGACTCGCCGTATAGCTACGGGGGAGACGTACCTGGTAGCGGTCAGAGAATGATACCTTGGAGGCAAAGAGATGCTGCGCTGACAGCCCTAGAGAGAAACGTTGCTGTTCCCAGAGAAGCCCGACTCCAAGGTCAAAGGCTTTCCCTTCGACCTTTGTTGTTGGGAACTCTGCGTTCGTGATTCCCTCTGCTATTGCTCTTACACCATCGAATGTAATACGGCTCAGTCCTCCCTCTAGCCCAACCTGTATCCGCCCTCCCCGTGGAAGGCTCTGTAACCAAGCATAGCGAGCTGAGAACTCGGTGTCGGTGAAAAGCCCTCTCGTGCGTCCGATGACCTGCCCCCCTACCCCATGGCTACGCCCAAGGAAGGATACGGGTAAATCCATCATCACTACGTAGAGCTTGCTCCATCGTTCAGCGTAGGAGTACACCCCCATCAGGTGCTGGCTCTCCCCACGTGCAATTGCGGCGGGATTAAAGTAGGGCAGCGCCTCTTGCCACTGCCGAATCTGCGGATACTCCTGAGCCGAAAGCCCAGAGTAGCCTATTAGAATGAAAACCAAGTGAGCCCCCCTCCTCAGGACAAACCTCTGAGCGCAGTCGCATAATCGTCTGAGGAGGGCTTGCTTCATCTCGGGGGCAATATCTGTGGAGTTAGTACTCTTCCTCGTCGAAGAAGAAATCTTCCTTGCTTGGATAATCGGGCCAAATATCCTCTATCGATTCATAGAGTTCGCCTTCATCCTCCATCTCCTGCAGGTTTTCGATGACCTCGATAGGCGCACCAGAGCGCTGGGCATAATCGATCAGTTCATCACGGCTAGCAGGCCATGGCGCATCTTCCAGCTTGGAAGCGAGTTCTAAAGTCCAGTACATAGTTTACTCTTTTGTTTATAAGTAGTTATAGGTGCCTCTTCGCACGCTATAAGGTGCAAAAATAGCAATTCTTAGCTTAAGGCTCAACCCCTCTATAGTACGAGTGAATACCACACTCCTAAAATCTCTTTTTACGAGTTACCATAACTCACTTAGACGACTTACCATAAGTCGCTTAAACGAGTTACCACAACTCTTTTCAACGAGTTACCATAACTCTTCACAACGAGTTATAGCAACTCGCCAAGGCTCATATTTAACCCAACATATAGCATTGACTATTAACCGATTAAAATCACCCTCACAAATAGCATTTGCTTCTCCCCCACCCCCTCCAAACTCTACTATGCCAGCTCATGGGATACTTCTCTCGAAGAGAAAACTCTCCGCCCCTCTTCTTCCCGAGAGAGCCAACAGCAACCCTCTTACCCTTTTATTTGTTGATAGAATAGCTGATATATCAAATAAACAATGAGAAAAGTAGCGCTTATCACAGGAGCGTCGAGCGGGCTGGGGCGTGAGCTGGCACGAGTACACGCCTCCCACGGAGGTGACCTCGTCCTCGTTGCACGTCGCACGGATCGACTCCAAGAGCTAAAGGAAGAGCTAGAGACAACGCATCGAGTAGAGGTCTTTGTCCTCAGCCAAGACCTTTCGCACCCCACTGCAGCTCGCATGATCTATGACACCCTGCAAACGGAGGGAATACAGATAGACTACCTCATCAACAATGCTGGTCTAGGAGGTCAAGGGAGCTTCGCTGAGCGGACGATGGAGGAGGATATGAACCTCCTGTCTGTGGATATTATAGCTCTCACTCGGCTCACTAAACTCTTCCTCCCAGACTTTCTAAAACGGAAGTCTGGACGTATCCTGAACGTCTCTTCCACAGCCTCGCTCACCCCTGGCCCCTACCAAGCGACGTACTTTGCCGCAAAGGCCTATGTCACCTCACTCTCTGAGGCTCTCTGGATGGAGACCCGAGGGACGGGGGTAACTGTGACATGTGTCCTGCCAGGTGGGCTAAGTACCGAGTTCGGAGCGCGGGCTGGTCTGGAGGGTACGGGACTTGCTCAAGCCCTTATACAGAGCCCCTACAAGGTTGCCATCGATAGTTACCAGGCAATGCTACGAGGCAAACGGAGAATCATCTCAGGGGTTACTTGGTCGCAACGATTAGCTCTGAAAATGATCCCCTTCATGCCAAAGATCCTCATCCTAGTAGCAGCACTAGGGCTAAACAAGAAGGAGGCTTAGCCGAGAGGTATACGCTCCAGAACTAAGCCCTAGGTTCACAAAAAGACAATAATACAGGAGGCCCAATCCCCATTCTAGGGATTGGGCCTCCTGTATTATCTATATGCTATCATATCTCTCCGTGGAGTCTTGGCTGTAAGAAGCAATCCACGAGGAGAGAGACTATATACCAGGCCAATGGGCACGCATGCTGGGATCTGAAGGATCCTCTGCCTCGAACTTCTTCTCTACATCGTCAGGGAAGTTGTGGAAGAGGTCGATACCGAGCTTCTTCTCTAGTTCATCAATGGAGAGGGCAACCACCATCATCGGGGTCTTCATATCCCACTCCTTATGCTCAAGCCAGAAGGCTAGACCATGGTAGGTGTCTCCCTTCTTGACGACCATAGCCATCCAGTAGTACTTGGGGACGACAATGCGCCCCTGCACCTTGGTGCCCTCTACTTGGTCGTCACGGATGGTGCCACCCTTAGCGACATAGAGGACGTCACGGAACTTCTTGTTACGTCCCCAGCTCTGTACCTGTTGCTCCAGCTTGCTCCAGTACTTCTGGTTAAAATTAGGGAGCTGTGGACTCATATTGCTGTAGTAGAACGTCTGCATGTTTGCCTCCCGACTATAAACACGGTCATGGGAGGCCACGAGGTGCCCACGGTCATAGCCACTGTTCCTAAACATGCTCTCGGTAGAGTACTGCTGAGGAATCATAGGATCCCACTTCCAGGCATCAGTACGCTTGACAGCTGTCTCCGAAGTAATATCGTCAAAGGAGAAGCAGACAAAGCGGGGATGTCGCTTATCTACATCATACTCCAGCGAATAGTTCACAACGTTATTCGCCTTGTGGGTGATATAATAGTTGTTCGATCCACCAGCTAGCGCTGGAGCCTCAAGAAGAGTCACATCCCCTAGGATATGCTCTCCACTAGGATCTGGAGTCGGGGGATTGGGGTTAGGATTGGGAGAAGGAGGAGGAAGAGGGGCTGTACCCTGCTGTGTGATGACAATCGTGTCAGCTAGTGAACCTGAACGGACGATGAGCTTGGCTTCACGTGCCGGTCCAAGGTTCTTCGACAACTGTACAGCGATATCTAGAGGGCGAGCCACTGCCTCACCACGAGTACGCTCTAGGGTAATCCACTCCTTAGCTGTCTCAGGGGAGAGGTGTAGTGTCCAGGCAGACTCGGATTGCAGACGCACGAAGAAGTTATCCCCCGCATTCGTAGCTGCCTTCACCTTCGAGGAAGAAGACGGTAAGCGTAGCTGTAGAGGACTTGTTCGGCGTATAGGCTGCTCCTTGCGCTGTGTCGTACAGGCCATAGCTAGGGCTATGACGCTGCCGACCATGAGCGATAGGAATAGCGTATAGAGTTTATTTGGGGAAATCATAGGGTGGGCTTATCGCTTGTTGAAGTACTTCTTGATGAGCTCTTCCAGATTGCTGGCATTGGCCTTGTCTATGCTGGTTGCTTCCCACTGATTGGCATCGAAAGTTGTCGCTGGAGCATTGATATCAGTCTTGCGATGTAGGAAGACGTCCTTACCTGCCCCATTATTCCCATTGAGCCAGACATCGGGATATGAGCCAATCACATCGATGATATTATCCCCCTTCTTGAGAGCAAGAGGGTCATTACCATTGAAGTTGATGACAGAATCATCCTGTATGCCTTCTGTGTATGCGGTAGCCTTCGAGTGTCTGAGGATCACGAAGCCCTTTGCAGGGATCTTATTTGTAAACTTATGCTCGTGGGCATGTCCCTTCTTACCCGTGTTGTTATCCTTGGTGTAGCTCTGCATCACAAGGCTATAGGCACTGAGGTCGATCTCTTGGTCTGTGGGGTTATAGAGCTCGATGTACTTCTCATAGTCTGTTCCTTCAGCATAGACTACGAACATGAGATCTGCAGTCCCTGGTGAGGGAGGCGTAGGAGGATTAGGCGTAGGAGGTGTGGGAGGTGTGGGGGGATTGGGAGTATTCTCTGTGCAACGAGTACCCTTCAGACCTTCAAGATCCTGGAGGTTGCGTATCCAGAGGTTGTAGTATCGGGTCTTGACCTTCTCTTTGTTCTCTGCTACACTGGTTTGGATAATCCCTACGATACGCCCATTCTTATCCGATGCGATAGCAGAGCGTATAGCCTCAGGAGCATGACCTGAAATGGGGGCAGAGAGCGTGCTGACACCCTGTGGAACAGCCGTAACGCAGTCAGTGAGGTTATTGAAGTATGAGATAGGAGCCTTACCACCTACGCTCTTGTTGGGGTTAAGGGCGCTCCCCGGTGTCTGGAACTGAATACCATCTATGGCAATGAGGATATTGTCGTACTTACCAGCATAGATATCGGCTAGCGTCACAGTCTTGGGCTGGATAGTGACAACCTCACTAGTAGCTGTCACTGCCGCTTCGTCTGTCACAGCACTCATATCGAGCTGGAGTGAGCCCTCTTTGTAGCGAGAGACCTTACCACCTTTGGCCTTGATGGAGAAGACGGTACCGGGCTTCCATGCCTTATTGGCAGCAGACTTGAGTCGGATGGTAATCCCGACCTCACCAGCCTGTAGGATGATATTCCTATTCGTGGCGAAGTTGTTGCTCTCAATGTCCGTGATGAGGGATGCCTTGAGCACGATGTCTTCATCTACGGTTACTTCCTTGCCTTGGTCATATTTCTTGATGAACTCTGCAAGGGCTGTTTCCTCAAGGTCATTTCCCCCAGGGTTGGAGTTATCACCAGAGGCTTGCTCGATGGTATAGACCTCGGTGATACCACTGATCTTGAAGATGAGCTGCGTACGGCGAGCGCGAGCAGAGCTATTGGGAAGGACTCGTACGGCGATGTCAAGGATGCCTGCATCACCCGAGGTGGGGTTGATACTGACCCAGTCAGCCGTAGAGCTTACCTCCCAGCGACGGTTGGTCTCTATGTGTAGGGTGAGCCGTCCGCCCTCCTTCCCTAGAGAGAAGGTCTTATCGTTCTTCCCGTCCTTGGTGATTGTGTAGCTGGGCTTGGAGTAGGTGTCGTCGTTGTCCTTACAGGAAGCAAAGCCTACGGATAGTAGCACACAGCTCAGAGTGGCGAGTGACCAGCGGAGAATAGCTTTCTTAGTCATCATGCTAGGAATTATAGGATTGTCTTGATGTGATTTTTAGAAGCGTGGAGAGGTGAGCTGGACGTCACTCTCACGGAGGATAAGGAGCTGCGGGGTATCCCCGAAGTAGTTGAGTATGCCCACGACACTGCCTGAGCCTTCGGGGAGGGTCTTGCCTGCGAACTTAGCATAGCTACTGGTACGTACGACTAGGGTCTTGCTCGAGCGGTCGGTGAGGGTACGACTGACATTGGCGATCTTGGCCTTCTGCTCGGGACTAGCATAGGTCTGCCCCAGCTCAGAGGTGATAAATTGTACCCCCTCTATACGTACGAGTGTAGAGGCGTACTGCTTGCTTAGCTGGTCAATAGTAAGCCTACGAGGTTGGAGATCCTCTGTGCCTATGCGGTGAAGAGCTAAGGGAACGAGCTTCTCAGGATAGAAGGCTGTCTCGTACTTGGGGTCTTTAGAGCGGTATCCTAGACCTATCTGTCCACCATAGGAGCCTAGAGTGAGCCCCTGGCAGAGGAGGAGGACACGTGCGCCCTGTGGATAGAGGGTGTTGAGGCTACCCATGGCGAACTTCAGCTCAATGCCCCCCGTCTCATCCTGTATGTAGCAGTTCTTGTATAGGTTGCCCTCGCTATCATCCGATACCATAACGGCGGAGACGACGACAGGGCTACTGAGGGTCACTCCCCCCTGCTGATAGAGAGCCTTGAGCTGGCTGATCGTATGCGTAGGTAGGGGAAGCTCCTGACCCGGGATAGCAGGTTTGTAGCTCGGGGCGGGTACCTCGTTGTACTTCTCACAGCTCACCAGCGAGAGAGAGCAAAGCGTGAAGAGTGGGAGGATATACTTACCTAGAGATCTCATAATCACAAAGCTTAGAATTGTAGGGAAGTGTTGAAGAAGAAGGTCGTCCCATATACATAGGAGATCTTACTGTCGAAGGGCTGGTGAAGCTGCTGTACCCCATTGTCATCCCGTAGCGTACGTATGCGTAGCTGCTCATAGCCACTATTGGGCAGACGCTTATTGTTTAGGAGGTTGCTCACTGAGAGGTTGAAACGTAGATACGTATTGTAGTTAATCCTCCAGGAGTAGCTGGCGAAGACATCTACCGCGAAGCCATCCTGTAGCTTCTCAGGCAGGATGTATCGCTCGGGCAGAGCACTGCGGCCACGGTCGGTACGTACCAAAGGAGCCATAGAGACAAAGTTGCGGCCAAAGTAGTTAGCATTGATCCCGAAGTTGGCATACCAAGGTGAGTAGTACGTCAGCCCTAGGGTAGCAGCAGTCTGTGGAGTACCGCTGATGTTGAGCCCCTTCCAGTAGACGATATCCTGGTCTACGATCTCGTTGGAGTTATCGATGGTCTGGACATAGGAGGGGTTATTCGCATACTTATATTGCCCGAGAGCCAGAGCTGCATTTGCCGTGAGGGTGGGGGAGAGCTTAGCCTCGAGACCAAGCTCTACGCCTGCATGCTGAGTGGCAATACCTGTAATCGTATAGTTTGAGAAGGAAGCACGGGTATCGTCGTAGAAGTTCACGTTCTGCACGTGGTCGGCGATGTGGGTGTAGAAGGCCGTCACACGCCCCCTAAGCCAGGGTAGACGTACGAGGTAGGAGGCTTCCGCAGTGAGTATCTTCTCAGACTTGGGGTTGCTGATATAGCTGTCTCGTGTCCGAGGGGAGATGAAGAGATTACGGAAGGTAGGAGCCTGCTCGATATACCCGAGGTTAGCCTGCAGGTAGTGGTGCCCCGTGATTTTGTAGGTTATCCCCGCCTTGGCTGCGAGGTCATTGAACTTAATATGGTCTGAGTATCCAAAGGAATTATCTGGGAATAGACCTCTACGCTGCTTCCCATCACGCTGGAGAGCTGTGTGAGTGTAGCTTAGTGCCGTGTAGGCATCTAGTCTGGGAAGGTGATAGGTGAGGTTGAGCCAGGCTTGATAACGGCTAATACGTGAGTCGTAGTCGTAGCTAAAGCGATCCCCCTTCTGGACGATACGGTCGGGATTATTGAGGTCTACCTGACTCTTGGCTGGATCTCCACCGAAGTCTCGTTCAGCGAACTTATCTATGTCGTGGACGAAGTCAGCCCCGAGGAGGTCTGCTACCTCAGAGTAATTCTCTGTGACGTTGGTGCGGGCATTCCCACCTGCATTTACTTCGAGCCAAGAGAGGGGAAGCCAGTCCATCATAGTAGCCCAAGCGAACTCCCTTTGGTCCGTATGTCTGTCCTCGATCATATAGAGTGCCTTCTTCCCTGTGGCAAGGACACGCCCAGAGGCATCACGCACTGTCGTCTGATTGAGGCGGTTGATTTCATAGAGACGATCCCAGTCGATGTACCGAGTGTTGGGGTCAGTATGCCACAGCTCCTCGTAGCGGGCAGCGGCAGAGGGATCCTGATCCTTGGGGTCAGCCATGCGGGTGAAGTAGGAGGGAAGGTAGCGGTAGTAGTCCGGGCGAGGGTCTGGAGCATTATACCAGTTCAGTGCCGAGTACGCATTCTTCCCAAAGCGATAGCTGAAGGTCGTGTGCAGGTGCAGGTTCGATAGAGGGTTGGAGTAATAATGGTTGAGCTGTAGGATGGGTTCGTGGTTGCTACGTACCCGAGCATTACGCCATTTTCCTCCCTGACGACCGATATTCGGGTTGTAGAAGTTTGAGCCAACGAGGTCGTAGGCCTCTTGGGTGGAGGCACTGGCTACTCCTCGGCGGGTGGGAGCGCCTAGTGCGATGAAGCTCACGCTGTTCATCTCATCAAACTTCTTTTCGATCCCGAGGAAGTAACTCCAAGCATCATAGAATTGCCCTCTAACGTAGGAGTATTGTCCGTTGCCAGCTCTACGGGCAGCACTTAGGGCTAGTGACCAGCCCCCCTTCATCTCACCTGTTGTCCAGGTGAAGGCCAGACGCCCCGTATAGGTACGGTTACTTAGCGAGGCTGTCGCTCTGCGCTGTGTTCCGTACATGGAGGGACGCATCGTCACATTGTTCGTTACGCCTGCGTTACCAAAGGATGAGGCTATGGGCTCAAAGCTCTGTGATGTCTCCTGTAGTCGTGTGACATCGTTGAGCCCACCCCAAAGTGACCAGGGAGAGTAGCCGCTGTTCAGATCATTCATCGCTACCCCATTGAGCATCTGCTCGCTGTACTGAGAGTCGAAGCCTCTGTTGCGGAAGCGTGCTGTGCTGAAGACGTAGCCAGAGGCGTTGAGGAAGGGATCCTTGGAGGAGGTCAGCAGAGTTACCTTATCCTGCGTACCTACCTCACCATCATCAGTGTCATCCGTTAGGAGGAGGTCATCATAGAGACTCTCGCGCCCTTGTGGTAGAGGTGTGAGTTTAAGCTCAGTGGGTAAGGTGGTGTGAAACTGGTCTTTCACGTACTCGATTTGTCGGGTCTCGTAGCCCCCAGCACTTAGGGTAAGGGTATAGCGCCCATTGGGGAGGTCAGAGAGACGATAGGTGCCATCCATGGACGTCTTTAGACGCTTCGAGACGGGTCCATAGATGCTAATCGTAGCCTGAGCAATAGGCTTACCGCTCTTACCATCTAAGACCTTTGTCCCCCCACCCTGCTGTGCTAGGGCTGTACCCCCTATGAGGGAAGCGCAGACGAGTGTGGTAATAAGTTTATTCATGCATCTACACGTTAGGTATAATGTCCATCCCTAGAGGATAGTAGAGCATTATAGCGAGTGATAATTATTACTTTTGCACTATAAAGATATATAATACACTGGATATTCACTAAATAAATACTCCAACAAAGATGAATCGATCCTTCCTCACACTCCTGCTCACACTCTGTCTATCAGTTCATTGCCTTTCTGCGCAAGCTAAGAAGCAGGTGCGCCTTACCGTAGCTTTCTACAATCTGGAGAACCTCTTCGATACCATCGATGGAGATAACAATGACGAAGACTTTCTCCCCGAGGGAAAGAACCAGTGGACCCAAGAGAAATATAAACAGAAGCTCCACAACATGGCCTATGCCATCAGTCAGATAGGTTCCAAGAATGGCCCTGACATCATTGGCCTATGTGAGATGGAGAACCGCCAAGTGCTCCAGGATCTACTTGCCGAGCCAGAGCTTCGTGACCTAGGCTATGAAATCGTTCACTTTGACTCTCCTGACAAGAGAGGCATAGACTGTGCACTCTTCTATCGGTCTAAGTACTTCCAGCTCCTAGATGCTCGTCCTCACCCCGTACGCCTCAAGGGCGAGGAGTACATCAAGACACGCGATGTCCTTGAGGTCAATGGCCTGCTTCTTGGTGAGCCTGTCTCCTTCCTCGTCTCTCACTGGCCCTCTCGTGTCGGTGGCGAACAAATATCGCTACGTCGGCGCATGCAGGCAGCGCAAGTCATGCGAAGCGTCACAGACTCCCTACTCCAGGCGAACCCTGCACACAAGGTCATCCTCATGGGGGACTTCAATGATGATCCCACCTCTGCCAGTGTTGTACAGGGACTAAAGGCCAAGGTAACTCCTGAGGGTCTCACTCCTGAGGATCTCTATAATCCTATGGCTAAGATCCACGCATCAGGCCGTGGCACACTCGCCTATCGTGACGTATGGAATCTGTTTGATAACCTTGTGGTGACTGCTAACCTCGTCGGTGGAGCTGATACCTCTCTCCATCTCCTACAAGACAAGAAGAGTGGGGACTATGCCTATATATACAGTGCGGACTTCCTCACACAAAAGACGGGGCACTTCAAGGGCTATCCCTTCCGTACCTTCTCCTCGGGTCGCTTCCAAGGTGGCTATAGCGACCACTATCCCGTCTACCTCTATCTGACCCGCACGATCGAGGAATAGGGTTATCATCCTAGAGGCTAAGGCGACTCTTCCCTTTCGCTATCTCATAAGGAGACCTTCCCCCGAAGGCTCCCAACCTACCGCTGGTGCACTTCCCCCCAAGGGCAAGGTTCACCAGCGGTAGTCGTTCTATGCCGTCCTCTTTATACATCTCTCCACATTCACTCTAGAGGTACCGAGGAAACCTCTTCATAGGTACCCTCGGTACCTCCAGAGAGGTTACGAGGAAAACTACAGAGAGGTTACGGGTATACCTCGGGAGAAGTTGCTCAGAGTACTGACATAAAGCTCCGTCATGAGCCCCCAAAGCCTGTGCTGGGCATGTTGGCTGAGGGAGCAAGATATGAATTGTTGTATTTTTGCTCCATAGACAGAGCTGATGGCACCACAGAGCGGACAGGATCACCAGAGCAGAGCCCCACGAGGCTCGAGGCGCAAGTACGGCTTGATAGGCCGCACACTTGCCCACTCGTTCTCCCCTAGATATTTTGGGGACTTCTTCGCTCGTGAGGGTATTGATGCGAGCTATCTGCCCTATGAACTTGCCTCGATCGAGGAGCTCCCTAGCCTGCTTGCCCGAGAACCCAATCTCTGTGGGCTCAATGTCACGCTCCCCTACAAGCGAGAGGTACTTCGCTACGTGGATGTCCCAAGCCCAGACGTAGAGGCACTACAAGCGACCAACGTCCTTCGGATCAGACGAAGCACCACAGGTCAGACTCAGGTCTACGGCTATAATACGGATGTGGAGGGCTTCAGACGTTCTCTATTTACCTGGCTAGGTGGGCAGAGGCCACGAGCATTAGTCTTCGGGAGTGGAGGGGCAGCCTCGGCTGTACTTCGTGCCTTATCCTTACTTGGGTTAGAGGGGCAACAGGTCAGCCGTCATCCTCGCCAAGGGATGATCGCCTACGAGGAGCTCCGAGGAGGACTAGCCGAGGAATGTCGGCTGTGGATCAATGCCACCCCCGTTGGACTTTGTCCCGGAGAGCTCCTTCCCCTACCCTATGAGGCTCTGTCAGATCAGCACCTCTGCTACGACTTGATCTACAATCCTTCGCCTACAGCCTTCCTCCAAGAGGCTCAGCAGAGGGGGACTCGGATCAAGGACGGACTAGAGATGCTCTACATCCAGGCGGATGAAGCCTGGAAGATATGGACGCTTTGATGAAGAATTATAGATACGCTACACTTGCTCTTCTCCTCTTAATCCTCACCTCTGCCTGCTCCACGGCTAGGCATGTGCCAGATGGGAGCTACCTACTCTCCTCAGTGAAGATCCAGATCGACTCACTGACACCCTACGAGCGAGAGCAATTGGGGGATCTAGAGCTGTACCTAACGCAGCAGCCTAATACCCGAATACTCGGATTATTCAAATGGACGCTCGGTGTATATAGCCTAAGCAACCCGAAGAGCAATAGCTTCCTAAATAGGCAACTACGTAAATGGGGGGATCCACCTGTCCTGTACAGCGAGCAAGAGGCAGAGTTTGGTCGGGCCAACCTTACGGCTGCCATGTACAATGCAGGCTATCTCAAAGCCCAAACGACACTGGAAGTAGATACATCTGCCTATAAGAAAGCCAAGCTCCACTACCACATCGAGCCTGGCCCACTCTTCTATGTCGGGCACGAAGAAGAGGTACTAACCGATAGCCTTGCGAAGGCACTACTCTACCCTAAGGACAGTCTTCATCAGATGAGGCTCTTCCGTGGCGAGAGCTATACCTCACACCTCTCTCCAGGATCTGTACTTTCTCCGCAAAACATGCAACGTGAACGTGAGCGCATAGCCCAGATCCTGATGAACCGAGGCTATTACAGTTTCTCCTCCGATAGTGTGCGCTACGAAGTGGATACACTTGAGATAAAGAACGCTTGGGTACGCAAGACAATCTCCGTCCCTCAGCAAGTGTACCGCATTGGTCAAGTAAGCTTCAAGCATGAGGGTAGCGAACGTGAACGTCCCTTCAGACAAGATAGCCTAGGGGGCATTGCCTTCTCCATCGACCCCAATCACTACATACGACCAGGCGAATTAGCACACCGCATCTGGGTGCGCCCCGGCACACTCTACAGCCAGCAGAATACCTCTCGCACCTATGCAGCTCTCTCCGACCTCGCCCCACTGAGGAACATCTCTCTACGCTACTATATAGACTCACTTCGAGGGGATTCCACACTCCTCAACTGCGATATCATTACTGCCCCCGAGCCGAGTAAGAGCCTCAGTGGAGACATCGTTGGCACGAATTCCTCCGGGAACCTCGGTGTTAGTGCCTCGCTGACGTTCCAGCACAACAACCTATTCTCTGGGGGGGAGCAGTTCCAGCTCCAACTACGAGGAGGCTATGAGGCCTTCAGTAGCCGTGTGGATGACCACTACAGCTATGGGATAGAGAGCTCTTTAAGTTTCCCAAGGCTATTAGTTCCCTTCCTCAATTCCCGAGGCCCCTCAAACTACCAGTCAGCCACCAATCTCAAAGTGAGCTATGACTACCATGGTCGTCCAGAGTTCAGTAGGGATATTTTCTCGCTCGAATGGGGCTATAGCTGGCACAGCCATTATACACCAGCCTATCGACACCACCTCAAGGTACTGGATTTAGACTTCCTCCATTTCGTTTATGTCAATGAGAGCTTCCGTCAGTCAATGCCCCTCATTACTCAGATCTTGAACTATCGGGATCAGTTCGTCTTGGGGGCCTCCTACCTCCTGCGCTACAACTCGCTGAATGACTATCGTCTTTCCTCCTCCCCCTGGGTACACAACCTTAGGCTATATCTACAGTCCTCTGGAGCATTGCTCTACGGACTCTCCGAGGCACTGGGTAGAGAGCGAGACGGATACGATTCATACAAGTTCTTCGGGACGAACTTTGCACAGTTCATAAAAGGAGAATTTGACTATAGTGGGCTAAGGAAACTCGGTGAAGGTAATGCCGTTGCCTACCACCTTGGTTTAGCCATAGCCGTACCCTATGGGAATAGTCAGTTTGTTCCTGTGGATCTTCGCTACTTCGCTGGGGGTGCAAACAGCGTGCGTGGTTGGGGTGCCCGAAGCCTTGGTCCTGGTAGCATGCCACGCTCTGCCAGCAGGTCAATCTTTGACCAAGTGGGCGACATCCGCCTCGAGCTCAGTGCCGAGTACCGCATGCGCATCCTAGGGCCAGTTCAACTAGCACTCTTTGCGGACGCTGGTAACATCTGGACGATACGTCCGTACGAAAACCAGCCCAAGGGTGACTTCAAGTGGCGTACGTTCTATAAGGAGATTGCTCTTGCCACAGGGTTAGGCTTACGTTGGGACTTTGATTACTTTGTCTTGCGTTTTGACCTCGGCTCTAAGCTATATGATCCTCAAGTGGAAAATAACCGCCCTTGGGTGATTACCTATCAAAAGCTGAGTGATCTTGTGGCACTGCACTTTGGTATTGGTTATCCTTTCTAGTCGTATTCACCCTAGGCTCTCTATATCATTCCTTCCCCATAGCTCATCAATCTTTTGCTTATGCGACAGCTTATACGAAACGCTACGCTCGTCAATGAAGGGCGTAGCTACGTTGCCTCAGTTCTTATTGAAGGGGCTACCATCTCCAATATATATGAAGGCAAGGATGCCTACCCAGAGGGACTTCTGCGAGAGGTAGATGATCTTGTCCAAGGAGAAGAGCTACTCCTCGTACCAGGTTGCATTGACGACCAAGTGCATTTCCGCGAACCAGGACTAACGCACAAGGCCACCATCGAGAGTGAGAGTCGTGCTGCCATTGCTGGAGGGACAACGTCCTTCATGGAGATGCCCAACACCAAGCCCCCGACAACGAGCCTAGAGGCCTGGCAGTGGAAGATGCAGCGTGCAGCCGAAACCTCATGGGCCAACTATTCTTTCTTCTTTGGAGGTACGAATGACAACGCAGACGAGCTAAAGCTGATCGACCGAGCACACACCCCAGGCATCAAGCTCTTCTTAGGCTCATCCACGGGGAACATGCTCGTGGATAATCCTAGTACCCTAGAGCGTATCTTCTCAGAGACTGACCTCATTATCGCCACGCACTGCGAAAAAGAAGACATCATCCGAGCTAACAAAGAGCATTACCTCGCAACTGTCGGTGCTGATCATCTGGATATTCACTACCATCCGCTGATACGGAGTGCAGAGGCTTGTTACCGCTCATCGAGTGAAGCAGTAGAGCTGGCAACTCGTCTCGAGGGTCGCTTACATATCCTACATATCTCGACAGAGCGTGAACTCTCTCTCTTCAGAGATGATATTCCCTTACGAGAGAAAAAGATTACAGCTGAGGCCTGCGTGCATCACCTGATTTTTACGGACGAAGACTATACACGGCTAGGGAATCGAATTAAATGGAATCCGGCAGTCAAGACCCAGCACGACCGTGATGCCCTACGTCTGGCAGTGCAATCAGGTAAGATTGATGTCCTCGCAACGGATCACGCCCCTCACCTCCTCTCTGAGAAGGAAGGTAATTGTCTCACAGCAGCCAGTGGTGGCCCCTTGACACAACATGCTCTCATAGCGATGCTTGATCTAGCACAGCAAGGTCTCTTCACCCGAGAGACAGTCATTGATCGTATGGCACATAAACCCGCAGAGCTCTTTGCTATACAGGGGAGGGGCTACATCAGGGAAGGCTACTACGCAGACCTCGTGCTCGTAGATCCACATACATCCTATACAGTGACCAAGGAGAATATTATCTCCAAGTGCGGTTGGTCTCCCTTCGAAGGACACACGTTTAACCATAGCATTGTGCGAACCTACCTCAATGGACAATGTGTCTATCGCGATGGGAAGCTACAGCCTCAGCGCCCCACAGCAGAGCCTCTTCTCTTCGCTCGGTAAAGCCCCACTCACTGTAATAAATTCTCCACAAATGGAACGCTCACTTAAACCTATGTAAGTCATCATCATAACTACCAAATAGCAGAGCGGTGAGTTACCATAAGTCGGAGGGGCATGACGAGTTACCATAAGTCGCGATAACGACTTATGGTAACTCGTTTTAGAGAGTTGTGGTAACTCGTTAGAGCGAGTTATGGTAAGTCGTAAAAGCGAGTTATGGTAACTCTCTACAAGGGTATTTTTGAGGGAGAGTTATTCTGTCATAAGAGTTTGATTTTTAGGAGTTACCACCTCCATTGATTCACTACATTTGCGTATACAAAAGGTTTTTCCTTACTTTGCACCTCAAAGCCACAGCATAGGGTTCCTTGGCCGAGTGGCTAGGCACCGGTCTGCAAAACCGTTTACGGCGGTTCGAATCCGCCAGGAACCTCAACAATACGCCCCATAGTCCAACCTTGTGACTATGGGGCGTATCGTTATACATCTTTTCCTCAGCCCATTTCTCTTGGAGCACAGTTGTAGACAAGCACACCTCTGCTAAGGCACCGATTATATTACCCTGACTATGGGGCTACAACAACTCAAACTAAAAGCTCAGAGGGACACATCCAATCCTTCTCTTTTCCCCAACTCCTCCAAATAGTGAACCACAGAGCATGCCAAGCCCCTGGTCACCTCAATTCCGCAGAACACATGGCTAAGTCTATTGCTTTTGTAAAACATACATAAAACTCGGAATCTTTTTTGTATCTTTGCGGGCGAAGAGAGTAAGAGCAAAGCTCTTGTAAACTAAACTCCTTCACACTTTATAGTACACTTTCTCTTATTTCTTGACCACCTAGGGGCTGGTACATTCTTAGTCTAATGTACCTTCCCGATAGTTGTGTCTCTATTAAACATCAAAGTAAACAGCAAATGAAAAGAACCCTACTGGCTCTAGCTATGCTCTTTGCACTTGCCTCATGTAACAAGAATGAAGAGCAGCAGAAGCCCCAGCAGTACAATCTTCAGCTAGATCTCACAGCACAAGTCGATGAAGGAGCGACAGCTCGTGCTATGGACTATAAACTCTCCTCTGGGAAGGTAAAGTACACCCTTGAGGGTAAGCCTAAAATGTCTGTACTCACCTGCATCTATGAGGGGAATAACCTACTATATAGCAGGAACCATGATTGGGACGTCAGTGATGATGGGAAGAGCCTCAAGTGTGATGAAAACATCAACTTTACAGCTGTAGTCTCTAACCCCAACAACCTTCGCCTCATCGCAGTGCTAGGTGACGCCACAGGAACACCTAATAGTCTTGCTCTCTCCTCTTCTTACTCACCAGGAAATCAGATTAAGGTTTTCTCTGAGACAGAAGCTGCTACGCTCAACGTCCCTTACATCATGGACGTAAAGCTTGGTCGAAATATAAGTGGCTTCTGGGTGCCCAAGACAGAGACGAAGATTTTTAAGCCCTATGGACATCTCGTACGGGTCAAGATGACCAATAACACAATGTATGATGTCACAATCACAGGGCTGACGAGCAGCAAGTTCATCGCTAAGGGTGCTAGCCTTAATGCTACGGCAAAGACCCTTACCCGTGAGGATTATGAAGGAAAACAAACCTTCCCGCTCTCTAAGGAAATCAGGATAGCCAACTCAAAGAGTGACCAGTCTGTCATCCTCTGGGTGCCGACAATCCCCACGAACGAGAACAGCTACAAGTTAGATCTCATAGCTAAGGATGCTCCTGCAGGTCGCCTCTATAGTAAGATGAAGCTGACCAAGACGACACCAAACTACGAGAATGGTAAGCTCTATAACGCAGAGATTACGCTGTATCGAACTCGGATTGCGAACCCCCTAAGCTTGCTCTCCGAGGACGTCCTAAACTATCAGGAGACAGACTTTGTCGACCTCCCCAACTACAACTACAGCAACCTCTCAACTTATAATGGTACAGATAAGGTAGGTTACTTCAAGGCTGCCTATATACGAGGTAAGTATACAAGAGACAACCACACCTTCCCTAAGACGGGATCAACTCAGTGGCACCTACCTAACCGATATGAGTGGAATAGCATCCTCTTTGCACCGAACCGAATTGCCCCAAAGCAATACGAACGAGTAAAGAATGGGAAAGTTGCAGTGCAAGTAAACAACTACAAGGCCTCTGTTGCCTATCAGACCTATAACCCTCAGACAAACGCTGACCTTCAGCCTGGACAATCTTTCTATGTACTGGCCTACGGTAAAACAGCAACGGCACTAGAGACAGGCTTCAATGCTGAGCTCTCGAACGATAACCGCTTCGCCTTCCGCTATACCCTTGCCCAGGGCGGTGGTGGACTTATCATCACATGTGCTCCCGTTGGTGTACTAGATATCTCAAGTGCAGAGGAGCTAGCCACAAGCAACGTCTTCAACAGCAATGGTGCTGTGACACGACAGATTCGTTTCTATGGCGTTGCTGAAGTTGGTGTTACGCCCGATAAGGCTACCCAAAAGAGCACGACATGGGGTGGAGGTACCGTGGCGGACTACATCGCTAAGGATGGATATTTTGGTGCGTTCAGTATCCTAAACAATGCCGTAGTGGCAGATTGGGGAACAGCACACCAGATATACAGTATTGTGAAATTCTTCAAGCGTACAGATAACTAGTATATGGAAAACGGAACAAAGCAACAGGCTTATCAGCGCCCCGAGGCAGAGGCAATTAAGCTACGTAATGGCTTAAATCTGCTGATTAACTTCTCCGCAAACGGAAGCCTCGGTGAGTGGGAAGAAGACGAATAGTCCCACCAGTAAACTAGGACAGCCAGAGTACTCCTAGAGATTGAGCGGAGCTGTCCTAAAGCATAAAACAAAGCAAGGCGATGCAGATAACTGCATCGCCTTGCGCTTTTTGGGGAAGAGGCTCTTAGAGCGACAGTACCGTCAGGATTGTCACTAGAAGGGCAAGGATTGCATATAGCTCAGGGAAGACAGCCATCACCATCGTAGCACTAAACACGTTCTCTCCATTACCAATCGCCTGAATACCATTGGCACAAACCTGTGCTTGACGTATCGCCGAGTAGGCACCTACGACGCCTAGGATCAGACCAGTGAAGAAGATAGCCCATGCTGTGAATGGTGTGATTGCACCGGCAGCCAAAAGCTTATCGAGGGCGCTCTTAGCCATAAAGAAGCCTACGAACCCATAGAGACCCTGCGAGCTTGGCAGCGCAGAGAGCCCAATATATTGTCCAAGGGAATCGGGGTTCTTCTTCATGGCGCCGACTGCTGCGTTACCGCAAATCGTTACACCGATACTACTTCCGATACCCGTCAAACCTACCATCAGCGCAATGCCGAGGAAAGATAACATCTCATTCATGATTCTACTTAAATTAATATGGTTTTATGTTGCTATTTTATTTCTTCTTAAAGGGAGTGTACGGCTTACCTCCGCCCTCGAATTCACTATTCTTATAGTACTCAACGAAGGTCAGACGTAGCGGATGGACGAAGGCACCAATCATAGCGATGCCGAAGTTGATACCATGCCCAAAGAGTAAGATCAGTAGGGCAGCGATCCAGCCCACAACGTAGCTCACGACCGATGCTCCGCTACCCGAGGCGGGGACGCAGGACAAGGCTAGCTGATTGAAGACACTCCCTAGGATACCGCCCGTCAGCCCAATAGCGAAGAGACGTATATAGGAGAGCGAATCACCCAAGAGACCTGATGCCGTTTCATAGGTCGTCCAGAGTCCAGAGCCTAAGTTTACGAATGGATTCTTACCCGGGCTATTATAGAAGAAAGCCACGAGCACCGCAAGGCCAGCCACACCGTACAGGACATAGTTCACTGCCGAAGGTAGGACAATCTCTGCCTTGGGGAGACCGTAGATCAGCCCCAGAGCTATCAGTAGTAGCACCCACGCATAGCCTGCGAGCGAATGCTTCCAGCCAAGTTGGCGACCTTTCTTGTAGGCTCCGATTGTTTTCCCAAGCAGTACTTGGATGATCCCTATGAGGATAGAAACCATCATCAGGTTATCCTGACTGAAGATATAGTCCTTGTCACTGGCCCAAGGCAGGGAGATACCGAAGATACCACCCATCAAGAGACCAACGACAAACGCTCCCCCTCCGAGCCACTGCCCGAGAGCAAGCAGGCTCGTATCTGTATCTTTACTCTTTAGCCTAAAGTACGTGGAGACGCAGAATAAAATCAGCCCATAGCCTGCGTCGCCGAAGCACATACCGAAGAAGAGCATGAAGAACGGCGCAATCAAGTACGTTTGGTCAATCTCTTGATAGTTAGGCAGAGAGAAAAGCCCAGTAACGAACTCGAAGCTCTTCGTAAAGGAGTTATTTTTCAGTTGGATGGGGACACGCTCCTTCTCAGGGTCAAACTCTACCTGACGGTAGCAGTAGCCAGCCTGCTCGAGCGCTTGCTCGAACTGCTCGGCTTCACTAGCCGGGACGAAGCCTTCGAGCACCAAGAGTCGCTCATCCATTAGGCGGTCGGCCTGAAGCTGTGCACTACCGAAGGTAAAGCGGTTCTCTAGGAATGTATCGTACGCCTCTAGCTCAGGCAACCAATGCTGGGTGCGCTCGGTGAGGCTCTGAATCAAGTGGTCTCGTTCGTCCTCGGTGGTCTCTAGGAGCGTCTCCAGCTCTGCAACGCTCCGGCTGGGGCGTGCCACCTGCTCAGCATCAGGCAAGGAGGGGGCATCTGCCGAGTGATGAAGGAGGACGAAATACTGCTTACCACTCTGCTCGGAGATAGGAAGGACGTCATGTGCGCACTGGAAGCCCTCGGTAAAGCGAGCTAGGGGTATGGTGAAGAAGCTAAGGGCATAGCCTGCCTCCTCAAGGCGAGTGAGTGCAGAGACATCGAATGCTCCCCAGGGACGCACATCGTCAGCCTCGGCACGAAGCGACGTAAGTGTCTCGTTTAGGGAGGCTAGACGCTGTAGCTCGCCCTCTATCTCTGCGATGAGGGTACGTCCTGCCTCTTCATTTTGAGGAAGGTTGGGCGAGGAAGCACGCTCCTCGGTGGTGTAAGGACGCAGCGAGCGCAGAGTCTCTGTGATGTGTGCTCGCTCGGAGAGGATGGCACGCAGATCATCGACCTCACGTGCATTCTTTTGCTCTTTGACGTGCAGGACACCCAGCGTACGTAGCTTCTCAAGAAATGCTTCGTAGTCTTTGTGGAAGACGAGGAAAGCATACTTATTCATTGGCTGTATCATAGCGCAGTACCTCCTTCCTGTTGGGCACGACGCTCCATGTTGGAGCGCATGATCTTCTGTGATGCTTTCGAGAGGCTCTCTTCGTCCTCGAGAAAGCGTTTAATCTTTCGGATGGCGTCTTGATAGCCAGGTATCTGTACCTTCTCGAAGAGGTTTACCTTCTGGGTGGTCTTGCGACGAGCGTGGTCGAGGAATTCCATCTTTAGTCGCTGAAATTCTGCCTCTATGCCCACGGTGGCAAGGGTCTTGAGCAACTCAATACCTTCAGCCCACCAGCTGGGAGCATTGAAGATGCTGAAGGGACGTATCTCGTAGTGGATGTCACCCAGCACGGGGAGCATGACACCAGCGATCTTCTTCATCGAGAGCTCGACACTCTGCACGGTAATAAGGCTGGGGTCAAATTCGCCCCATAGTCGTACCATTCCCTGGTAGCCACGTAGCTCTTCTTCGAGGCGTGCCTCCAGACGCTCGACCTCCATCTTCGTATGCTTGACCTGCTGTCTGAGGGCGCTTTCCTTGGCCTTAATAGTAGGCAAGGTGCGTACACGCATTTTCAGCGCCTTTTCCTGCTGTTGCAGCGAGGTCTTGTTGTATTGAAATCGTATCGCCATAAGTCTTGAATGGCTTCCTTATTATTCTTTAGTCACGACCGTAAGGTCATTTCCTCGGACGATTATAGCCTGGTGGTTCGTGATCGGTACGAGAGAGAGTCGGCCACCATACGTAGCGAGCACAGTCTCCGCCATCTCGACGAAGGGGAAGCACCGGTAGTGCGGCAAAGGATACTTCTCGATCAAGCCTAGTGCAGCGAAGGAGGTCAGCTCAGGAGCCGCCTGGGTCTCATCCATTAGCTGAACATACTCGATGCTAGGTGCCAGGATCACTGACCCTGCCGACTCGCCTATATAAGGTTTTCCTCTCTCTATTTCCCGCTGGATAAGCTTATCCGCACCTTTACGCTTCAGTTCCTGAAGGAGGTAGAAGGCATTGCCTCCCGAGATGTAGATAAGATCCCCCCGAGAGAGCGAGGCCTCAATCTCCTCGGCCGAAGCCTCTGCGACATCCAAGGGCTCGACCCTCAGCCCCAGCTGCTCCAAGGCCTCTCGCCCCAGCCCGACATACCCCGTATAGGACTCCGGGATGCTAGCTGTGGGGATAAAGGTGACGACCTTCTCCCGTAGCTCCATAGGGCAGGCTTGCTCTAGTAGAGGAGCTACATCGGCGAAAGAGGAGCAGAGGAAAAGGAAGATATTTGGGTTCATTCTCTGGAAGATATTTGGGTTCATTCTCTGTACTATTTGACTCTACCAGCCACACCTATAGGGAGCGGAGGCTCCCCGTGGGCCAACATACTGTCGCGAGCTCCCTTAGGCCTTAGGCCAGTACTTATCGACGAGCGACTGCTTGATGTTCACCTCGGCAGGACGGAAATACTTGCCGAAGAGCTGCCATGCCGTGTCAAGCATCTGCTCGGTGTCGATATTCACGTCGATGGCTAGCAGATCGCGCGAGTAATCCGCAGCGAAGGCCAGCGTACGGTTGTCATAGTCCGTCAAATCGAAGCCATTCTCCATCTTCGTCTGCGCACCGGCTGCATCGGAGAAGAGGCGGACGGCAGCGTTCATCACTTGCGGGTGGTCTTCGCGCGTCTTCTTCCCGATTACCAACTGCTTGAGGCGGGAGAGCGAACGGAAGGGGTCGATAATGACCTTCCCCACGTTGCTATCACGACGCAGGTAAAGCTGTCCCTCCGTGATGTAGCCCGTGTTGTCGGGGACGGCGTGGGTGATGTCGCCACCCGAGAGCGTCGTCACAGCAATGATGGTGATCGAGCCACCATCGGGGAACTGTACCGCCTTCTCGTAGATCTTCGCTAGGTCGGAGTAAAGCGAGCCGGGCATCGAGTCCTTCGATGGAATCTGATCCATGCGGTTGGAGACGATGGCCAGGGCATCGGCGTAGTTCGTCATGTCGGTAAGCAGCACGAGGACTTTCTCCTTCTTCTCAACGGAGAAGTATTCCGCCGCAGTGAGCGCCATATCGGGGATGAGCAGACGCTCGACGGAGGGATCCTCCGTGGTGTTGATGAAGCTGACGATACGATCTAGCGCACCGGCATTGCTAAACGTGTTCTTGAAGAAGAGATAGTCATCATTTGTCATGCCCATACCGCCGAGAATAATCTTGTCGCTCTTGGCACGTAGCGCCACCATCGCCATTACCTCGTTGAATGGCTGGTCAGGGTCAGCGAAGAAGGGGATCTTCTGCCCGGTAACGAGCGTATTGTTCAGGTCAATCCCTGCGATACCCGTAGCAATCAGCTCGGAGGGTTGCTCACGGCGAACGGGATTCACACTGGGACCACCGATTTCAACCTCCTTGCCCGAGACAGCAGGCCCCCCGTCAATGGGAAGCCCGTAGGCGTTGAAGAAACGTCCGACGAGCTGATCGCCTACCTGCAAGGTTGGTGCCTTCCCGAGGAAGATTACTTCAGCATTGGTAGGGATGCCCTCCGTACCACCGAAGACCTGGAGCGTAACCTCCTGCCCCATGATGCGCACGACCTGCGCTAGACGCCCATCGATCGTAGCAAGCTCCTCATTCCCCACGCCTTCGGCACGGAGCGTGCAGGTTGCCTTCGTAATGTTCTCGATCTTCGTGTAGATCTTTTGGAATGCTTTTGCAGCCATTGTCGTTTAGTTTTTAGCTCTTTGGGAAACAAGTGCATTGACCTTCTCCTCGGCCGCACGGAAGTCCTCGCTCTGGAAGAGGGTGTAGTTCATCTGACGTAGGGCGTTGATTAGCTCCTTGAAGAAGTCGCTGACCTCTACGAAGCCCTCGAATTCAAACTCCATCCTACAGATGTCCATGACTTTATCCGCCATGTACTCTTGACGCTCGATAGGGCAATTGCAATCAACCTCGTCGAATGCGTCCTGCTGGCAAAGCACAAAGTCGATGAGCTCCGACTTCCAGAACGTCACGTGGTACTCTAGTGGCACACCGTCGTCCCCAAGGATGTTGATCTGCTCGGAGATTTCCTTCCCTTGTATGAGGCGCTGCTTCATCTCGGCGACCTTCTCAATCCACCCTGACCCGATACGCTCGGCGACATAGGCCTGAAACTCGGGATACTCTAGGTACTTCGAGTAACTATCAATTGGGTTCACAGCAGGGTAACGCTTCCTATCGGCACGCTCCTGCTCGAGGGCGTAGAAGCAGCGGGCAACCTTCTTCGTGTTCTCAGTAACGGGCTCCTTCAAGTTACCTCCTGCAGGCGACACCGTACCAATGAACGTCACCGAACCTGTCTTGCCATTCTTTAGATGCACGAAGCCAGCACGAGCATAGAAGTTCGCCACGATAGCCGAGAGGTCCATCGGGAAAGCATCAGGCCCGGGAAGCTCCTCCAGACGGTTGGACATCTCACGCAGTGCCTGCGCCCAGCGAGAAGTAGAGTCCGCCATCAGCAGCACCCTCAATCCCATCGAACGGTAATACTCTGCGATCGTCATCGCCGTATAAACGGAGGCTTCACGGGCAGCTACCGGCATGTTCGAGGTGTTAGCGATGATGATTGTACGCTCCATAAGAGGGCGACCCGTGTTCGGATCTTTGAGTTCAGGGAACTCCTTGAAGACTTCCACAACCTCATTAGCGCGCTCACCACACGCTGCGATGATAACGATGTCCGCTGCTGCCTGCTTGCTTATAGCGTGCTGTAGCACCGTCTTACCCGTACCGAAAGGACCAGGGATGAAACCCGTGCCTCCCTCTACGATGGGGTTCATTGTATCGAGCATACGCACGCCTGTCTCTAGGAGCTTGTATGGACGAGGCTTGTCCACGTAGCATGTAATGGGTCGCTTGACGGGCCACTTCTGCTCCATCGTGACAGCATGTTCCTTGCCTTCATCATCAACGAGGACAGCAATCTCTTCCCGTACGGGATATGCGCCCTCAGGACGGATGCTCTTCAGAGTATACAGCCCGTCGAAGGTAAAGGGTACCATAATCTTAATAGGCTGGAAGTTCTCTATGACTTCCCCGAGGTAATCACCAGCAGTGACACGCTCGCCTTCGCTTGCCAGAGGCTTGAAGTCCCAACGTTTCTCCTCGTCCAGCGCATAAGTGTACGAGCCACGGCTAAGGAACACCCCGTCCATCTTATCTAGGTCGTTCTGCAACCCATCGTAGTTCTTCGAGAGCATTCCGGGGCCAAGTGTGACCTCCAACATATGTCCTTCGAAGGTGACAGGATCACCAATACGCATGCCACGAGTGGACTCAAAGACCTGCGCGTAGGCATTCTTCCCATTTACCTTAATGACTTCACTCATCAAGGGTACTCCTGCGACGGTGATGTAGCAGATTTCATTCTGCGCCACAGGACCATCGGCTTCGATGGTGACGAGGTTACCGACGACACCCTTTACGATACCTTTTGTTGCCATTATATTGTGTTGTTTCTATTTATCTATATGTATAGTGGCTAGCTCCTTCGGCTAGTGACGCTGCTGTCGCTTGAAGTCCTCCAGCACCTTGGCACTCTCTCCTTTAAGAGAAAGGACAATCTCTCGGAAGGTACGCTCGCCCGTAGCTTCATCCAGCTCGCTCCATCGCTCCAGAATGCTGAGACGTAGGTAGTAGCAGAGCACATTATCAATATCGAAGACACGCACGAACGTCCATTCGTCCATCCAGCGCCACTTCAGCAGATCAATGAGCCTTTCCCGCCGTGCGATGTCTCGCTCCTCAGCGATACGCAGCACCTCACCCAGATAAGGAAGCTCCTCACCCAGATCAAAGTCCTTAGCCTTCGACGTGCGGAGCAGCTCCTCTACCCTACCTCTACCAACGATATAGTGAGTAGGATCCCAGCCGAGACGGCGACAAGTATGGACTGCAAGGATATTACGGATGTTCTTGTTCAAACGAAACCATTCCTGCAGGAAGGAGCTACTGCTTCGCTCTGCCCATTCATAATAGTACTGCGCCAGGAGATCCTCCAATGCGAGGCGATTATGCCCCATCCGATCAATAAGAGTAGGTTCAACCAAACCATCATCCCATGCCGACCGCTTAGGCACAAAGAAAAGGTCGTAGACAAACCGTATCTGATACTCAGGGAGTAGCTTTTGCTTCGGGAGTCTCTTCCCTTCTTGTGCAGCCTTTATTACCTGCTGAAGTAGGATAGGTAGCTCTACCTTGGTAGCCTCATCGCTCTGAGCCTCAGCTTCATCCTTTTGCATGGAAGAGGATTCATTAGCTTCACTTCCTTCATGCAAAAGAGCATCTAGGAGTGCCCCATGAGTAGCCCCCAGACGTAGAAGCTCCAGATAGCTTCGGTCTTGTTGGGTGAGGACGCTCTGTAGCTCCGTATAGAATTCCTCCGTTGTCACAGGGGGGCGCTGCATCTCAGCAGTCACAATAGGTAACCCTGCGACAAGCGCATAATACTTAGCCATGGCTTGCTCTTCCTCTTTTAGTTAGAAGAGTATCTTGGCCATCTCAGGACGAAGGAAACTCTTGAATAGCTCTACAAACTCTGCTTCACCAAACTGAATCTTGAAGCTACCATCCTTCGGTGCCAAGGTGAAGTCAGTCGGTCTGCCTGCTACGGCACGAATCGTAACCCCCTGCTCCAAGAGATGCTTAGCATTTGCCGTGAAGTAGCTACGCAGCTCCTCAGCGTCTGCCGTAGTAATCTCAAGCCCGTGTGTGAGGTCAAAACGCTCGGCAAGCTTGAGGATAAAGCTATGCAGGAAGGTCTTATCAGTGAGCAGAGCCTGTGTGCTAGACTTGGCCACCTCGCCCTGGATCTGATCGGCAACACTGCTCTTGAGGGAATCGATGAGCTGAGAAGCATGTAGCTTGAGCTCAGACTCTGTGTTTTTCGTTAGTTCGCTAGAGCGTTGCTCAGCGATGCGAAGGATTTCATCGGCCTTGCGTGTGGCATCTTCTTCGATCTTTCGTGCTTTAGCTTCGGCTTCGGCTATGAGGCGATTTGCTTCTGCTTGGCCTTTCTCGACACCTTCATTAAAGATCTTGTCGGTCAGTTCTTGAATTTTTGCATCCATATCTGGTTACGTTTGTTTGTCTGCAGTTATGGCGACAGAAGAGTCGTACTCTTCGTGCGTCCTGACAAAGATAAGCATTTCTTTAAGAAAGAATCAGACAATTTCCCCCTGCTGTAAAAAAGCTATAAACGCCCACCCAAAACCAAGCACAACTCACTCATTAAAAACAATATACAACAAGACAAACAAGGAGAATCAACGAGTTATGGTAACTCCCTGAAACGAGTTATGGTAAGTCTCTGAAACGAGTTATGGTAAGTCTCTGAAACGAGTTATGGTAAGTCATCGTGACGACTTACCATAACTCATCACAGCGACTTATGGTAACTCGTTAGTGACCTCTACAAATCCCTTTAAATAAAGGAATTCGCAGATTAAGGAACATCTAGACACACAAAGGGCATAGAGATGCCCAGCCTTCACCGAAGGCTGGGCAACAAAGAGAAGGGCTGCAACTACGTCTCTAGTTGCAGCCCTTGCCGTGTTAAAGGATCTATACTCTACTAATTACGACGGCCGAAGAGACGAAGCAAATAGAGGAAGAGGTTGATGAAGTCCAGATAGAGGTTAAGTGCACCAATGATTGAGACCTTCTTGGAGAGCTCTTCATCGTGAGCCGTTTGGGCAGCAAGTTGCTTAACCTTCTGTGTGTCATAGGCTGTTAATCCAACGAAGAGCACAATCCCTGCGTAGGTAATGATCCACATCAAGATCTCCGAGCGAAGGAAGATGTTCACAACCGTAGCAATTATAACCCCGATGAGTGCCATGAAGAGCAAACTCCCGAGACGAGTCAAATCACGCTTAGTCATGTAACCATAGAGCGCCATAGCCCCGAATGTCCCTGCCGTAATGAAGAACGTAGAGGCAATCGACTCACTTGTATAGATTAGGAAGATTGGGCTCAGCGTCACACCATTGAGGATCGAATAGAGAGCGAAGGCCCCAGTCGCAACGGGTAGGCTCAGCGACATCACGCGTGCCGAGAGGAACCACACAAGTGCGATCTCAGCAATGAACAAGAACCAATATATATTGCCCTCCAGCATGCGGAAGACAAGACCACTATCTACCGTGAAGACCGAGGCCAGCCCTGTAATAGCCAGCCCAAGCGTCATCCATAGGAATGTGCGCTGTACGGCACGCTGGGCGACGACATCACCTCCTAGTTCATAATAGCCCTCTGTGGGTTGCCCCTCATAGGGCATCTGAGAATTTTCCATAAGCTTATTCTTTATACTCTAGAATGATTTATCCCATAGCTCCGGAGAGGAATCCTCCACGAGCTACGGGACAAATATACAACGTTAACTACACTTAGAAGCGAAATGAGACCGTGGCTGCTATCTTGTGACGCATGCGAGTCTCGTTGATAGACTCTGCTCCGTCAATGTTTACTGGACGTACATTCTGATCCTTAATCTGCTGAGGAGTAAGGCCAAAGTGGTTCCCATAGTCGTTAACATAGGGGAAGGCAAACGTCTTCACATCCTGATGTGTGTAGACATAGGCCACATCCAGAGAGACAGAGGGTGAGATACGGTAGCCAAGCCCTGCAGAGAAGCTATTAATCGCCCCTGGGAGGGAGTAATGCACGACAGGGCCAGATACAAAGGCTTCCTGCTGTGCAATGCCATCCTTGACCATGCCATCCTTGACGGGAGAACTCGTGAACCTGTACCCTGCACGCAGGGCAAAGCGAGGATCCAGCATCACCTCAGCACCTGCACGAAGGGTATGCGTCCCTCTATACCAACCCTTGAGCTGAGCATTATCCTCCTCATAGCCTGCATCCGCAGGGCTATCGTATGATCGATCTTCGGGAGGGTTTGTGATACGCAGGTTACCCAGTGTGGTGTACTCATAGTCCACGCTCAGGATGCCCGAACGTCCAAGGACATAAGCCCCACTCAACCCAAATCTCCATGGACCACGTAGCACATACGAGGATGCAGCAGAGCTAGGTGTACGAACATTCCCTTTCTTACCTCCATAGATACCTTCTCCATAGGATATGAAGTCTGACTTCATGCTATAGAAAGTAGGAGTGTACAGAGATGCACCAAGACGAAGCCCTTCAGCCACCTCATAAAGAGCACCAAGCCCAAGACCTGCACCAAAGCCTGATACCGACACTTGATTCCTCAAGAAGAGGCGACCTGAGTTATTAAAAGCCTCAGTGTAGTAGGAGGTAAGGTCATAGTCCAAGGAGGACAGCGTCCCTACGATACCGAAGTGTAGGGCATCCGTAGCCTCGATACCTAGAGCAAGATCATAGTTCAAGATATTACCACGCTCGTAGATCTCTAGGTCAAGACGCTCTGGATGCGCTAGGTAAGAAGGGGCATTGCTAGAGCCATAGGTCGAGCCATAGCGCTGGAGCTCTTTACTTGGATTCCTTGGGTCTTTATCTGGAGAAATCCAACCTGAGCCAGCCCCGAGGATAGAGATGAAGGGTACACGAGGATTATCGAACGCAGATGTACTCTGTAGCTTACTTAGGGTAAAGTCTGCGTCATGCTGTGCCTGGTAGTCGTAGCGGGCATTATTCGTACGAGCAGCTGCGTAGTCTGCTAGCGAGCTATGCACCATGCCTGCTCCAGGAGTAGCTTGGGCTCGGAACGAGCGATCAAAGCTACCTCCGTTACGGATACTAAAGACAAAGGATAGACGTCCACGTGTATCCCTACTCGTGCCTCTCTGGTAGGAGAACTCCTCGAAGGGTACACGCCACTTCCCTTCCATCCTTGTAGAGTTGCCGTACCAGCTGTTGCGAGTATTATTCTGAGCTACCCCTAGGGTAAGGGAAAGACGATTATCACCTCTATATAGAGAGATGCCCGCAGGGTTTCGCACCAAGGAGGAAGCGTCTGAGCCGACAGCTCCCATAGCCCCAGAGAGGGCTGTATAACGAGCGGATCCTGTTGGATCCGTAGCACTACCTAGACGAAACGCCTCGCTAGCACTCTGTGCCGATAGAGCTAGGGGTAGGAGACTGAGGGCTACTACCCCTAGTAGTTTATGCTTGTATGTCATCGGGCGACAATGCTTATCGTTTATCAATCAGATTAATCACACACCTCTGGTAGACTATCTACGACGTGAGGGGGTAGAGGACCCTCCACCAGAGTTCTGAGACTGCCCTGCCTGTGAGTCATTCCTATCATAGCTACGAGCTGGGTAGCTTTCATAGGTACGCTGAGTCTGTTGTTGGGGTTCGCTACGTCTCTGGTAGTCACTATTCCGTCTCTGATAGTCGTTGTCGTAGAGTCCGCGGGCTCTTTGGCTTGGCGAGGTCGAGTATGTACCATCCCAAGCACGAGGAGGATTGATTTCCCCTCGGTCTCTTACTTGAGAGTAAGCAGAGTACCCACCCCAGGTGCCGCTGTAGCTTGACCGACCTGTGTGCGAACGTGCCCCATGAGAGTAGGGGTTGTTGTAATAATGTTCGTTGTAGGCACGAGTGGCAGCTCCAGTAGCATAGCCATAGTAGTAGGGAGAGTAATAGTCATAGTACCCTCCGTAGTAGCCGTTATAGTACCCACCATAGTACCCATTGTAGTAACCTGAGTAGTAATAGTAGGGGTCATAGTAGCCACCATAGTATCCTCCATAGTAGCGAGGATAGCCCCAGTAGCTCCCTCTCCAATAGCTAGGATAATAGTAGGAGTCATACCAAGAGTAAGGGTAATCATACCAAGAGCCCCAGCCGACACGTGCTCCCCAGCCCCAGCTATTCCCCCAATAAGGGCTATAGCTACCGATATTTACATATATATCGGCTCCAGAGCGGTAGTAGTCGAAGTCGTTGTACCAAGGGTCAGCATCGATATACACACGTCGTGCGCCATCGATGACTGTCGTGCCGTTGCCATAGAATCGAGAGAGACGAGAGGAGTAAGGGCCATAGACACGTGGCTCATCCCCCTTTTGTCGGTTGCGCTGTGAGGCTAGGAGGTCAGCTAGCTCCGCCTCAGTAAGCATAATCGTATCGTTCTCGCCTAGTCGCCCATTATAGGCATCTATCTCACGGTCTGCTTTCCTTCTCTTGTATCGAGCCAAGAGCTCTGCTTGCTCCTTCTCCCATGCTTCACGCTCTGCTCGAGCGGCAGCTGCGCGTAGCTCTGCCTTACGCCTAGCCTCTTGGTCAATCTTCTGTATATCACTTCGACGATAGTAAGCATCATCGAGATACTTATCGTCCTTCTGTGCATGTACTACGGGCACCCACAGGAAGCCTGCTCCGAGGAGGAGCAACATCTTTACAGCATTCATAGCTTGTATCGTCTAATCGTTTTACTTCTGACTTATAATCTAGCGAAAGGCAGGGATAGGAGGAAGGGGACTAAGCAATAACATCCAAACCCTACATGAGCCCACCATTCTGCTGGTAAAGTTAGTCTTTTTGTAACATATTGCAAAGAACAGACCAAATACTCTGTCATCTGACACTATGACATACTACACATCTGCGCCTAGGAGAATAGCCCCTCTCTCCCCTAAGTATCAACGCATAAGACCCCCTGGGGCGTATAGCTCTAGGGGGTCTTGATAGGTTGGGTTACCTCTATATCTATGGAGGTAATGAGTAGGTCTAGTTGGCGAGTTCGCCTCCCGAGGCTTGTGTGGTAGCTTCCTCTGCCCCATCCCTCTTACCGACCATCTCCTTGAGGGTACGATGGAAGAAGGCCACGGTAGAGCCTAGAGCGTCATTCATACGCAGGGCAAGTTTGGCAATCGGTGTACCTGGGAAGAGGAAAGTCTCCACTGAGAAGACAATATCACCTTCGTCATCGATATAGGCCTTACTTACCTTCTGATCGTAGTCTGTGGCAGCACAGGCCTTGTATAGATATGGCTCTTCGACATCCTCAAAGGCAGCACGCTCGAAGGTAGCACGCACCATCAAGAACTCAGGGTCTTCAACTCTATAATAGAGGCAGAAATACACCCCTTCGTTCTTGTACACGATGCGTATATCGTTATCTCGATCGGGGCGATAACCTTCTTTCTCCAAAGCCTCTAGGATGGTAGGCAACACTTCCTTAGGGTCAAAGTCTGGTGTGGACTTCTTCGTAAGCTTATCAAATAGAGCCATCTTAATACTGAGTTGTATGGGTTTATAAATTAAAGTGCTACACCTGGGGTAGTCCCCATAGGTTTGTGCAAAGATATACTAAATACCTTGGATAAGGGTCATCATGGGAGGAGGACGAGGGGCACATCTAGGCACGGGGGTGACCTAAGTAAGGTGGTTAAGTTTACCCTAGAAACGAGAACAACATAGGCCTCCTAGTGAAGGAAGAGAAACCCTTGCAAGGGCTTCCTCAGAAACCCATGCATGCATTCTCTCAGAGACCCTTGCAAGGGTTTCGACGGGAATGCATGCATGGGTTCCAGGGGCTTCCCTCTAGCTTTTCGGCAGGGCATCCCGCATGATTATCGTATATTTGCCTTCATTCACATTCATTGACAACGATGAGGCTATTCAAACAATCATACGTAGCGACACTCTTTATCCTAGCACTATGCACCACAACCAGTTGTGGAGCAAGGGCTGCGGCGGATACCTATCACACTCAGGAGGCAAGGACTCTGGCATCTTCCTCCTCCCATGAGCTGAGCTTCGAGGAGGAAACAGACCAAGCCTCTCCCCAGAAAGGCAAAAAGAAGTCCAAGCATCGACGTCACTCCAAACGAAAGAAGACCCACAGCTCTGAGGAGCGAGCCTGCTCCACGCAGTCTAGGCGTCATGGTACGAGTGGGCGAGGCTACTCCTACAAGCCCATCACCCTAGCCGAGGGTACCCCTAACCTCATCCGCACCGTAGTGGATCACGGGCAAAAGCTCCTAGGTCACCGCTACCGAGCAACAGGCATCGCTAAGTGGCCCCTAGACTGCTCTGGGTTTGTGAGCTACATCTATTCGCTAGAGGGCATCAAGATCCCTCGCTCCTCAGGGGCTATAGCTATTTATGCCAACAAGATTAAAGATCCTCAGCCTGGGGACTTACTCTTCTTCAAGGGTAGGAATAAAAGGCAAAGTCGCGTCGGGCATGTAGCGATGGTTGTCAGTAACGACAATGGGAATATCCAAATGATGCACAGTAGCTGTGGTCTAGGGATCGTCATAGAGAGCTACAACAACAGCTCATACTATACCTCGCGTTACCTAGGAGCAGGACGCTTACCCGAGGTCGTAGAGCACTGGGGTGGGCAACGAGACTCTACGAAGACACGTTAGCCAAGCATCGCCCCTATGCTGCAAGTAGAGCAACTCACCAAGAGCTTCGGCGATCGCCTCCTTTTCTCCGATGTATCATTCTCCATAGATCGTGGTCAGAAGGTCGGACTCATTGCTCCCAACGGCTCAGGGAAGTCTACACTCCTGCGTATCCTACTTGGTTTAGAGCCTCAGGACTCCGGCTCTGTAACCTACGAGCGAGATCTCACAAAGGCGTTCCTCCCTCAGCTCCCTGACCTACCCGAGGAGGGTACAGTATTGGAGGCCTGCTTCAGCAAATATGATCCCATAGCACAACTCACCCTGCGCTGGGAGCTAGCCATCGCAGAGGATGACAGTAAGGCTATGGAGCAACTACTCCCCGAGATGGAGGCCTCTGGGGCGTGGAGCTATGAGCAACGAGCCAAGGAGATACTAGGGGCTCTCGGTATACATGACTATGCACGCCCCCTCAAGGGCTTATCAGGCGGAGAGAAGAAACGTGTAGCCCTAGCAGGGACGCTCATCTCTCAGCCCGACCTGCTCTTCCTAGACGAACCAACGAACCACCTTGACCTGAAAAGCATTGAGTGGCTTGAGGGCTATCTCTCTCGCTCCACTATGGGGCTCCTACTCATCACGCATGACCGCTACTTCCTCGATCGTGTATGCAACCACATCATCGAACTTGATGGAGGGAAGCTCTATCGCTACAAGGGTAACTATGATTACTACCTAGAGAAACGAGACGAGCGTCATGAGGAGGCAGAGGCCGCACGTGAGCGAGCCCTCAACCTCTACCGACGTGAGCTCGACTGGATGCGCCGACAGCCCCAAGCTCGAGGGACGAAAGCACAGTACCGCATCGATGCCTTCCATGCCCTAGAGGAGAAGACCAAAGCCACTCACAGCACACAGCAAGTAGAGCTAGGTGGAGCAAACATAGGTCACCTCGGGAAGAAGATCTTCGAGGCAGAGCACGTCTGCAAGAGGTACGGAGAGAAGGTTATCCTCAATGATTTCAGCTACATCTTCTCCAGACGGGATAAGGTAGGCATCGTAGGGGAGAACGGAGTAGGCAAGACGACCTTCTTACGCATGCTCCTCGGGGAAGTAACCCCAGACTCTGGAAGGTTTGACATCGGGGAGACTATACGCTTTGGCTACTACAGTCAGCAGGCCCCGACCTTTGACCCACACAAACGGGTCATCGACATCGTGGAGGACATGGCAGAGAGCTTTACACTCCCTACGGGCAGTAGCATAGAGCGTATCTCCGCCAGTCAGCTACTGACTCGCTTCCTCTTCCCCCCAGAACGTCAGTACACCCCCATTGAGAAGCTCAGTGGAGGTGAGCTACGCCGCCTATACCTATGCACTGTACTCGTCACGGCTCCGAACTTTCTCATCCTCGATGAGCCAACCAATGACCTCGACATCCTCACGCTACAAGCTCTAGAGGAATATCTCTTAGAGTTCTCTGGCTGTGTACTCATTGTCTCCCACGACAGGTTTTTCATGGACAAAGTCGTCCAACACCTTCTCTGTTTCGAGGGCGAGGGTAAGGTGCGTGACTTCCCAGGCAACTATACCCTCTATCGTGCTTGGCAGGGAGCGAGAGAGGAGGAAGAGGCGAAACACAAAGAGAAGAAAACCATCATCCCTAGCGAGCCCAAACGACCAAGCCCTACTCGTGCACCTAAACTCACCTATGCGGAGAAAAAAGAGCTGGAGGGACTAGAGGGACGCATCACAGCGTTAGAAGAAGAGAAACTAGCCCTTGAGGCGACACTCTCGGCAGGTACCCTGACACATGCAGAGCTCATCACAGCCTCAGAGCGTATCGGGGTACTCATCAACGAACTTGATGAGCTCGTACTCAGACAGCTTGAGCTAGAGGAGAAAACGAGCTAATAAGACTATACAGGAATACATGGGAAAGTATCAATGGGATAGACTAGAGGTAGAGCGACTAAGGCAGCTAATCCTGAGTCGCAAGCGTATCGTAGTCCTTCCCCACACCAGCCCCGATGGAGACGCCCTAGGCTCTATACTGGCTTGGATGCAAGTCCTACGAGCAGTAGCCCCCGAAGCTAATGTGCAAGCCATTAGCCCCGATCGTATCGAGAACTACCTTAGCTGGCTACCCCTCCTCCACGAGCTCATCATCTATCCTGAGAATGAAGCTCATAGCCTAGAACTCATCAGGCAAGCAGACCTCATCTTCCACCTCGATCACAACGAAGTAGGGCGACTACGCTACCCTCCCCTCGTCAAGGAGATACAGACAAGCTCTGCAGAGCGTGTACTCATTGACCATCACCTCTTCCCAGAGGTAGGCTGCTCCCCCTGCTTTAGCTACCCCGAGGCATCTGCCACATGTGAGCTGGTTTACCTTCTAGCCAAAGAGCTGGGATGGAAGGAGCATATCTCTCCAGAGGCATCCACACTCCTACTCACCGGTATTATTACCGATACGGGTAGGTTCATGTATAGCCACCTCTCGCCAGAGCTATTTAGTGTCACCTCTGAGCTTTTGGCCCTTGGTGCCGACTACCCTTTTGTCATTGACCGGCTCTCCTACCATAACCCCGAAGCGCAGATTCGCTTGCAGGGCTATGTACTGGATCGCAAGCTAGAGCTCTATCCCGAGCTAGGGGCTGCGGTAATTACACTCTCTCAGTCCGAGCTACAGGAGTTTGGAGCTACCAAAGGTGACACCGAAGGACTAGTGAATATCCCCTTATCCATTGAGGGCATTTCCTCTTCTTGCTTCATCCGAGAAGACAAGACACAGATCAAGCTCTCCCTACGCTCTACTGGGGACTTCCCCGTACATATACTTGCCCAGGAAGCCTTCGGTGGAGGTGGGCATCAGAATGCCGCAGGTGCCGAGCATATCGGCACTATAGAAGAGGCTAAAAATATCTATCTTTGCCAGCTAAAGGGAATGCTTAGGCGATACCCATCATCACTGGAACAATAAACATACATAATGAATAGACTACGTAGCCATCACCTCTTGGCTCTGCTACTCCTAGTGACCTTTGCTCTCTTAGGGAGCTGTAAGAAGAGCAATGTCAAGCCCCTATCTCAGCTGAAGAAGGAGCAGCGCCGAGCTATTGACCGACTTATCGCCAAGGAGAAGTTCCAAGTCATCTCTCGCAGTGACGAGCTACTCCCTACCCCAATTGACCAAAATGTCTTCTACAAGCTATCGAATGGCCTCTACATGCGTGTGCTTGACAAGGGATCTGATGAAAAGGCTGTAGCAGAGAAGACACGTGTACTGGTACGGATGAAAGGTCGGATGTTCAACGATAGTCGAGATACCGTCTATACCTTTAACTCCATCGCCAACCCATCCTTTGACGAACTGAAGTTCCTCTACGTATCCTATTATAATGTAGGCACAGAGCACTACCGAGCCATCGGAAGCAACAGCTTCTCCAATTCACTCGATCAGCTCCTCTGTGAGGGTGTAGCATTCCCTGCATCTCTCCTCGGTAATGGGGCTCGTGTACAGCTAATCATCCCCTTCGAGCTAGGGCCTACAGCGACCTATACTCAGGGGAACTCAATCTACGTCGAGGAGGCTCAATACACCTATCGATAAACCAACCACACAACGACACAGACACACATGACACTCATCAAATCCATCTCAGGAATCCGTGGCACTATTGGTGGTGCACCCACCGATGGGTTGAACCCCATAAGCACGGCACAGTTTACTGCAGCCTATGCCACATTCATCCGTACCCAATCAGGCAAGGAGCATCCGCTCATAGTTGTAGGACGTGATGCACGCCTCTCGGGCATTATGGTTAAGAGTATCGTCATTGGTACGCTTATAGGGATGGGATGTGATGTCATAGACATTGACCTCGCCACTACGCCTACCACCGAGATGGCTGTCGCTGGTAAGGGGGCTGATGGAGGGCTCATACTTACAGCTAGCCACAACCCCAAGCAATGGAATGCTCTAAAACTACTCAACCGCAGAGGAGAGTTCCTAAGTGACGCCGAGGGGAAAGAGATCCTTCGCCTTGCAGAGGCTATGGAGATAGACTTTGCAGAGGTCACTAAACTCGGCAGGATCGTAGAGGAGAAGAGCTACCTCAAGGAACATATTGAGGCTATCCTTAGTGTACGAGGGGTCGATGTAGAGGCTATTCGTAGAGCAAACTTCCGTGTCGTATACGATAGTGTAAACTCCGTTGGGGGCCTTGCTCTCCCAGCTCTCTTTGAGGCTCTAGGTGTAACCCAAGTAACAGGTCTTTACAGCGAAGTAACAGGAGACTTTGCTCACAACCCTGAACCTCTACCCGAGCATCTCACAGCCATCTGTGATGAGGTACGTAAGGTAGGAGCAGATGTAGGCTTTGTCGTTGATCCCGATGTAGACAGACTTGCCATTGTCGATGAGCGAGGAGAGTTCTTTGGAGAGGAATATACCCTAGTTGCCATAGCTGACTACCTCCTCAAGCTCAATGGTGGGGGGAATACCGTCTCCAACCTTAGCTCCACTCGTGCACTACGAGACGTGACCCTTCGCTATGGGGGTAACTACAATGCAGCTGCAGTAGGAGAGGTGAATGTCGTAGCAAAGATGAAGGAGACAAACGCCCTTATTGGAGGAGAGGGCAATGGGGGGGTTATCTATCCCGAGCTCCACTATGGACGTGATGCCCTCGTAGGCATCGCACTCTTCCTAACCCTACTAGCAAAGGATGGTCATAGCGTACATACACTGCGCTCCACCTATCCCAATTACTACATGAGCAAGCAACGAGTGGAGCTACCTGCGACAGCAGATCCACAGCTCTTACTTGATCGTCTAGCCAAGGAAGAAGAGGGTAAGGGTAATATCAATCGGATAGATGGTGTCAAGATTGACTTCTCTGACCAATGGGTGCATGTGCGTAGAAGTAATACAGAGCCTATCATCCGTATCTATACAGAGGCTCCTACCCAGGAGCAAGCTGCCTCTCTGGCTAACGAGTATAAGCAGCTCATTAGCTCCTACCTAGGTTAATAGACATTTCCTCCCCATAGCTATCCTCACCTATCCATGGTGCCGTATAGCTATGGGGAGCTTTATATAAGATAGCATTGGCACGAAAGAAAAAAGAACTACCTCTACTACAGAGTATCTCTATCGAAGGCATCGCAGGCGAAGGGAAGGCACTCACCCATGTGAATGGTCAGGTGCTATTCGTCCCCTTTGCAGCTCCTGGAGACGTATGTGATATCCAGGTCACTAAGAAGAAAAGTAGCTTCATGGAGGGGCGTATCACAGAGATAATAACTCCCTCCCCACAACGTGTCACCCCCTTCTGCTCACACTTCACCATCTGTGGCGGGTGTAAGTGGCAGCATCTCCCCTACTCTCTTCAGCTAGAGACCAAGGATCAAGTTGTACGAGATGCACTATGTCGCATCGGTAAGATTGACGTAGAGACCTACCTACCGATCCTAGGCTCAAGGCGCACGGAGCGTTATCGTAATAAGCTAGAGTTTACCTTCAGTCATCGTCGCTGGTTACAGCCTAATGAGTTCTCCGCTCTGGATGAGAGAGAGGTACGAGACCTCTCTGGACTAGGCTTTCACCTACCAGGGATGTTTGACAAGGTCTTGGACATTGACCAGTGTCATCTCGGAGCCGAGGTATTAGATGATATCCGCCTCTTCATCCGAGATTATTGTAAAGCAAGACCCGAACGCTACCCTTACTTTGACCTACGTAAGCAGGAGGGCTTCATGCGCACCCTGATGATGCGTACGACCTCTACTGGAGAGATTATGCTTGTCGTGGTCTTCTTCCGTGAGGACGAAGAGGCTCGTACCACACTACTTGATGCCGTGAAGGAGCACTTCCCTCAAATCACCTCCCTACTCTATGTCATCAATGCAAAGGCCAATGACACCATCACTGACCAAGAGATACACTGCTACTCAGGTCGTGACTATATCGAGGAGCGAATGGAGGGGCTTACGTTCCGCATTGGCCCTAAGTCCTTCTACCAGACGAATAGCGAGCAAGCCTACGAGCTATATAAGGTAGCTCGGGAGTTTGCAGAGCTGACGAGTAAGGAGCATGTCTACGACCTCTATACAGGTACAGGTACAATTGCCAACTTTGTAGCACGTAATGCTACCTCTGTCATCGGTATCGAATATGTCCCCGAGGCCATAGCTGATGCCAAGATCAATAGTGAAGTCAATGGTATCGACAACACGCTCTTCTATGCGGGAGACATGAAGGATATCCTCACCGAAGACTTTATCCTTCAGCATGGTCGTCCAGAGGTCATCATCACTGATCCTCCACGCGCAGGGATGCACGAAGATGTCATCACTACGATCCTCCGTGCAGCCCCACAGCGTATCGTCTATGTAAGCTGTAATCCCGCCACACAGGCACGTGATCTACAGCTACTCACTGCCTCTGGTGACTATCGAGTCACTAAGTCTCGAGCTGTGGATATGTTCCCACACACCCATCACATAGAGAATGTAGTGCAGCTGGTACGCCACGTGCACTAATCTCTCTTACTCACTACTACTATGCGACTACCCAAACAACTTAGCCCAACGACCCTCTTTGTGGTCGCTGGGCTTTTGCTTGCCCTCTTCGTTGGCTTTACTCTCTCTCATCGCAGACGCAGTGAGCGCATACAAGCGGAGCAAGAGGCACGGATGCGTCTACCCGACACGCTTCGTGTCGTCACACTCTCGGGGGCTACGACTTTCTTTGTCTACCGAGACGAACCTATGGGCTACCAGTACGAGCTACTGCGTCTCTTTGCAGAAAAGGTACGCCGCCCTCTGAAGCTATACGTTGTCCACGATATGACAGAAGCTAAGCGTCTCATCCTCTCTGGAGAGATGAATCTCTGTATCACTCCCTACGCCGTCACCCAGTCTAGCAGGAGTGAGCTACGCTTCACTGGACCAGAGGAGCTATCGGGGCTTACCCTTGTACAGCGTCGCCTCGTCAATAAGGAGGATACCGCTCGCTACGTACGAGATGTGACGGGACTTCTGGGTAAGACCATTACCCTACTCTCCGGCTCTCGCGAAGAGAAACGTGTAGAGCGTCTGGAGCAGCAGCTGGGTGGGAAGATCTACCTACGTCTCATCACCGCGGATACCCTCGATAGTGAAGACCTCATTGACCAAGTCGCTTCGGGCAGTATCGACTATACCATTGCCGACCAAGAGCTAGCACGCCTAGCGAAGACCTACTACCCAAGCATTGATATCTCTGTCGAGGTAGGCTTCCAGCAAAGCCTTCGCTGGTTTACCTCTCCCGACCACGAGGGGCTAGCCCTGGCCTTAGACAAGTGGGCTGAGGACATTCCTTCGCAGCCTTCCTTCAAGAACATCTATCGTAAATACTTTGAGCTAAATAAGAGTGAGGAGGACGAAGTAAAGCCCACTCCCTCACCACGCCCACTACAGAGTGGCCACTCCCCCACAATCGGTCGTGGCGAGCGCACCTATATACACGAGGGTGGACTCTCCCCATTCGATGCCATCTTCAAGAAGGAGGCTCAGCGCATCAACTGGCCTTGGCAGCTCCTTGCGGCCATTGCCTATCAGGAGTCAAACTTCAAGCCACACGTCATTGGCTGGTCTGGTGCTCGGGGCCTCATGGGTATCATGCCTCGCACGGGACGTATCTTTGGGGCAAGCAAGGACGAACTCCTTGACCCCAATGTCTCTGTACGAGTGGCCGTAGACTGCATCCGTGCCACGGAGAAGCTCTTCACCTCTATCCCCGAGCTCGAGGATCGTATTGCCGTAACGCTAGCAGCCTATAATGCAGGACCTGCACACTTACAGGACGCTATCCGTCTAGCGGCTAAGTATGGCTATTCAACGACAAAATGGTCGGGCGGTATCGAAGAGGCTCTACGCCTCAAGAGCGAAGCCAAATATTACAATGATCCCGTATGTCGTGCAGGCTACCTCCGAGGCAAAGGTGTGACTCGCTATGTTGACCAAGTACTCAGTCGCTACCACGGCTACCTTGCCCACACTCAGTAGTCCATTCGATAAGCAAGGTGACTAGGCATTCATGGGTAAATAAGCACTATAAGTAGGCAAATTTCTCACCAATGAGTAGGTAGTATGAGATACCCTTGCAAGGGTTCCCGAGGAGACCCATAATGGGTCTTGAAGGTAACCCATGCATGGGTATCGCTGAGACCCATGCATGGGTGCTTTCATCTCCCCTTCGTTACATATTTTCCAACCCTTATTGAGTTATCATCGATCCCTATGGCCCATTCCCCCTCAATCACATCAAGGCAGATTAATATCATCCACTTCACGGATGATGTGCGAGACTACTCTAAATTTGAGTATGCACTGAGTGCATATAGCTATTCTCGCTTCTTCATCTGCACCCGTGGGACGATTACACTGACGGCAGACAACACAACCTACACCCTGCACGAACGAGATGCATGCAATATCTTCATCTACCAAAACATCCAACACCCCAAGTGTAGTCCAGGCAGTGAGGGTTACCTCTTCGTGTGGAATGACGTCATTGATGTAAGCATACGAGGTCACTACCCCAGTCCAGATTTGATCAAGAAGGTATTTTTCTATCCTTGCTTCACGCTAAAGGAAGGACATATGGAGGACCTTATCCAGATACTCGAACTGATGGGAAGGGTGGCCTCTCGACCACAGACGAAGTACAACATCGAGATCCTACAGCATATCACCGCAGCCATGATATGCGAGGTCCTATCACACTACGAAGAAGAGGTGGTATATGACCCATCTAAGTTCACGAGGAAGGAGGTATACTATGCCGACTTCCTTGAGCTTATCTTCAACCATTACCATGAAGAGCATACCGTGGACTTCTATGCTCGTAAGCTCTGCATCACCTCTCGCTACCTCAACTCTATCTGCAAGGAATACTGCGGTGAGACGGCAGCAAAGTCTATCAGTGGGCTACTCCACTCCACAGCGAAGATGTACCTAACAGGCTCCAACCTATCGATACAGCAGATCGCCGATGCATTGCACTTTGCTAATCCATCGTTCTTCTCCCAGTTCTTCCGTCGCATGGAGGGATGCACTCCCTCGGAGTTCCGCTCACGCCATTTCCGTTAGGGCATAAGACGACAAGAGGTGGAGAGGTAGAAGAGGTGTAAAAGGGAGGGGATAAAGGATAGGAATAGAGAGTCCCTATTCCTTAGCTCTGGCTATCATAGTAGAAGAAGGAAGGCTATGTGTAGCAAGCTAGGCTTTCTTCGCCCTAATGACCTCACGGTCATAGCGACTAAGATCCTCGGTAATCGCACGGAGGGTATCACTAGTCAAGCGTACAGGTAGCCCCAGCTCTGTGAGCTTGCTCAGCCGGGCAATAGCCCGTAGTGCCAACTCGTGAAGCTGTGGGTCAAGCTCGCCCGTAATCTTAATATGCGCCAAGGCCGACGCAATAATCACTCGATCTGTACGCCTCAGGACATGGAGCATCGGTTGCCCTGCATGCTCCTTCCCCTCTAGCTCCCGTAGCTCATCAAGGGTCTCATCATGTGGAGGGAAGTAAGGTAGTTGGTAGAGCTTCATCAAGACGCTCTGTGGGAAGTCCACGAGCTCAGCATGTGGTCTGCGGCGCAAGAGATCGGAGAGCTCCCACAGAGCATCTATGCCTTCGTCACTGCCAAAGGGTGCAGACTCGGTGACACTCGAGTAATAGAAGTCGTCGGTAAAATACTGGCGGAATACAGGGTGGCTCGTTAAGGGATGTAGGCCAAAGGTGTCATCATCGTAGTAGTATTGCCCCTGAGGGCAGAAGCTGGTGAGATCGGAGTAACCCTTCTTAATCTTCACGCGGATAAGTTCGTCTACTTGCCTCTGACAGCTGTCCTCATCCTGACATGCCTTCAGTTCATAGCGACCAGAGGTACCCGTCTTTCCCCAATTAATCACGAAGTCGGGTCCTAGAGTCTCTATGCGCCAAAACTTATCAGACTTATCATCGGCTAAACGCATTACCCTGATCATTTCTCTACACACTATTTATTTGTTAAGCCTCACCAGTATCGCCACGATCGCGCCTTGGAGTGAGTGTGGTATCACAGGACTATACAATTCGTAGTCGCACAAATATAACGAATTATCACAGAAAGAGGGTATGTACAGACGACACTTATCCTGCCATCCAACCCCTCATATTCCCACAGCGACAAGTATACTCATACTTGGTCATTCAGTAGTGAAATGCTCAGAAGATAAGTGACTGGAGTTGATAGGCAAGCGCACCAGCCAAGTAGCCTGAGAGAGCAAGTAGACTGAACCGCTTGAGATAATAACCAAAGCTAATCCCCTCAAGCCCCATGACCGTAACACCCGTAGCAGAGCCTATGATAAGCAAGCTACCCCCATTGACTGCACAATAGGCAAGGAATACCCAGAAGGAACCATTCAAGACAAAGGGTGAGAGCGCACCACTTGCATCCACAGGGTACATCCCCAGCACTGCAGCTACGAGAGCGACATTATCCAACATAGAGGATAGTACTCCTATGATTGTGGCTAGGAGCCCAGTGCTAGGGATTAATTTGGTCACTTGGGTAGAGGCTGCTGCTAGCTGTCCTCCTTCAATCAATGCCGCTACCGACATCAGAATGCCCAAGAAGTAGAAGATCGTAGTTAGGTCTGCATTGTTGTTGAGCTGCTCTGTCATGCGAAGCGTTGTCGCTTCACGTAGTCTCTTCTTATAGCGAGAGAACATCAGCTCAGTATAGATCCATACCAGCACCAGACCAAAGATGACCCCCATGAAGGCAGGCACATCAAAAAATGTCTGCCAGATAGGGACAAGCATCAGCGAGAGGATACCCAAGATGAAGACAACGATACGAGCTCGATGGGGAAGGATATCATACATTTCATCCTCTGGCACATTAGGTCGCTGACGTAGCTTTACTCCCTTCTTAAAGAGGAAGAAGTGTGCAAGGAGCGTTGGCACAATAAGGCTAATGAGGGCAGGGATAATCAAGTGAAAGATCTGGTAGTAAGGTGTGATGCGCCCATTGTTCCAGAGCAGAAGTGTCGTGACATCACCAATCGGAGACCATGATCCGCCAGCATTACATGCGATAATCGACATACAAGCATACTTCATACGGTCAGTCGTGTCTGGCACGAGTTTGCGTAGGACAGCTATGATGACAATAGAGGCCGCTAGGTTGTCGAGAAATGCAGAGAAGAAGAAGGAAGCAAAGGCTACACGCCAAAGCAGACTTCTCTTATTAGTGGTAGCAACAATGCTCGCCACCGATTTAAAACCTCCGTAGCTATCGATCGTACTCACGAGCACCATGGAGCAGAGGACAAAAAAGAGTGTCCCAGAGACATCCCCAAGATGTTCAGTAAGCCTAAGGGAAAGGTAGTCTGACACCTCTGTATCTCCACCCTGAACAGTAGCGTGTGCTATATATTGTAAGAAGCCCTCTGTCCTAGATGCAATACTTGTATCAATAAGCAGAATAGCCCAAAGTAGTACACAAGTGAGTAGTGCCGTAGCAGTCTTGTTGATCTTAATCTGCTCCTCAAAGGCAATGCCGAGGATACCCAGAATAAAGATCACAGGCATCACGTAAAGCGAAATCATGAGATAGTAACATTAAACAGGGGCACACCACTAGAGATGCACCTCTAGAGACGATGAGATGTAATAGGAGAGTCCACGGAGTCTAACCTCTTCTCCTCCTAGAGGAACGAAGCGCAGACTCGAGGGAAAATAATCAACACCACAGGGTACACGGATACCTAGATGGCGAGTAAACTGCCAGTGGGGAGCAAGCTCTATGCCCATCCCTATACGCCAACGAGGCACAGACACACGCTGGATTTCCTCTGGTCGTACTACGTCTTGTCCCACATACCGGATTAACCGTGCATGGGGAGATACGTTTAGACCGAAGTCTTCCCAGATAGAGAAATCCTTCCCTAGCCCCAGCTGTAGGCGAATCCCCTTAAGCTCTGCACCTAGCTCTTCACCAGTCTTGCTGTGTCTATAAATACGATGTAGCGCTAGCTGTGCTTGAGCCTGTAAGAAGAGGGGAAAAGAAGGCGGTGTATATTCTACCCCAAGACCAAAGGCTCTACTTACCGCATACCACTCTGCACCCCGTTTCGTATGGAGCGTCCCTGACTCAATAGGCAGGTAAAGAAGGAAGCCTTCTCTTGGGAAAAGAGGAGATGGTGTATGGTTCCGACGGCTTCGGCCAAAAAGTAAGTCTGTAGCCCAATAGCCGAAATGTGCCGAGAGGATACCTAGGCCAGCACCTGTCACGACATCCCCAATCCAATGACGATTATTCAAAAGGCGTCCTACACCCGTAGCAGTAGCAACGGTATAGCTAATTGGTCGAAGCCATGGGAAGCGATCACCATACTCAATATTCAATAGCTCCGCGGATGTGAAAGCCATCGTTGTATGTCCCGATGGGAAGGAATTACGAGACGATCCATCGGGACGTTCTACACGTGCGGTGTACTTGATTGCGGAGGTCAGGGCAAGCATCGTGAGGGAGGCTACGGCATCGGCTGAGGCCATCTGTAGCAGGTTATCCGTCACGCCTCGCACACCAGCCAGACGAAGCCCCAGCTGCCCAGCAAGTGGCACAAATTGTAGGTAATCATCATAACGATGTCGGAAGCGTGGATAGTAAGCAAAGCGAAGCTCCCGCACATACTGATTATTGAGTGTCTGGAGAAATCCTGCTCCAACGATTGGTGCAGCCATCTTCACTCCATGAAGCAGTTGCTTATTTACCTCTGTACGGTTCAGCCTCAAGCTGTCTATCCTCTCCTCTTGCCCACATAGTGGAGCATGAGCAGATAAGAGCCCTAAAGCGAATAAAAAAGAAGTAAAAAGTCTCATCGTGCGTATTCGTCTAGCTTTAGCTCTTGCCATGCTCCCGCTCCAGAGCCTGCGATGTCATGTGTCACCATAAGCATCGTGGTTTCCTCGGGGACAAGCACCTCCAGAAGAGCCTCAAAGCTCTGCTTGTAGGCTCTATCTAGGAAGCTCAATGGCTCATCAAGGATAAGGAGCTCTGGTTGTGATGCAAGTGCACGAGCCAGGAGGGCTCGCTGCAGCTGTCCACCACTAAGTCTTCCGATAGCACTCTCTAGCAACTCTCTAATCCCAACAGCTCCTGCTAGTCGCTCTATTTCAGTCTTTCGCTCCATAGCACTGCGCGTCGCATTAGGGAGCCCTGAGTCGATGACCTCCCATACACGAATAGGGAAATGGCGATCTATTTGGTTGATCTGAGGAAGGTAACTTGCTACCAATGTATTCGTGACCTTTCCCTCACAATCAAAGCGTAGGAGGCTCCCCCCTCTCAGGGGAATAAGTCCCAGGAGTGTACGCATGAGCGTTGTCTTGCCACAACCGTTCGGTCCTGTCACAGCCCAGCGTTCCCCTCGTTGGATCTCCCAATCAAAATGCGAGAGAACAAGGGTATCGGCATAGCCTAATTGGGCATCTTCTAGTCGTAGAATAGGACTCATTGGTTTGTATAGGTCTTAGGGTGGACACTCGTCCTCTATGCAGACAAGCACCCCTCTATGAATGTAGGGCACAAAGCCTCTTATTATAAACTCTCGTCAAAGGTACAGAATGTGCAGGTTCCTATCCTACACAAGCCCTCACGCTTCGTCCCAACCAGCTTCACAAAGAGAGCTAGGTGGCGCTGTGGTTGGCTTTTTATTACTGAGCTTGGGCAAGGGCATCGGCAATCCGCAGAAGCTCTCCTTGACTATCGCCATCAAGAGGATTGATTTCTACAATCTTTGCTCCTAGCTCCTTTGCCACACTCTTCACGAGCTTTGTCTCAAATTCTTTTTGGATGAAAACCACCCGAACGCCCGCTTCTCTTGCCTTACTGATAACAGACTCTAGATGAGTCGGTGAGGGTTCCTTCCCATCCTCCTCGATGACAAACTGCTCTAGCGACCACTCGTGAGCAAACTCGGTAAGCGATGGGTGATAGATGACGAATCCTCGAGTAGACAGTTTTTTGAGCTTCAGGCACAGCTTTCCTTCAAGTTCGTTCAGCTCTGCTTGTAACTCATCATAGGCTCTGGTGTAGTCATTCCGATGGAGTGTATCAAGGCGTATCAGAGCCTCATACATCACTCCAGCCATAGCCCGCAGGCCACTCAGACTCATCCAGTAATGTGGATCATGCACGACTCCGCCATGCTGATGACGCTCACCTCTATGGTGCAAACCTTGGTCTAGGCGAACCAGCGGTAGCTGAGGCAAGAGACCTTGGATGCGAGTGATCCAGCTACGTTCAAAGCCCAGATCTCCCATGAAGAAGTACGCCCTACTCTCGGAGAGTGATAGTATATCCTGCGGCGTCGGCTCATAATTTTCAGGGTTATTCCCCTTCGGCAGAAGGGTTGTTACCTCTAGGTGACTAGACCCAAGATGCTCTAGGAGGGTAGCTGCTGGAGCAATTGTCGTCGTGATGGATAGCTTGCCCGCATCACTCTGCTTCGTCCTACAAGAGGCTAAGCTCACGATGACTAGCCACAAGAAGAGAACGCCTCTATGAGGCTGAATACGCAAATATCCTGTCATCATGAACGTGAATTTACGCTGAAGAATCGAGCTTCAGCCTTAAACATGCTCCTAGGTTGTAGCGAGGCAAGCTCAGGAAGGAGGCTCCTCCACAGGCTTATCTTCCCACACGGAGAGAAGACATTTGCTCTCTGATGCTGTTGGCTTACTCCGACTCCCGCCAGAGCAAGACTATAACACGTTGTATGCAGTTTGCTCATTATACTTATCCCGACATTGTCCCCATATCTGCCCACCCCATTAGGGTGGATGTAGGCTGATATTCTACGGACTTTGCCCCACAAAAATACGCCAACTCACCCAAACAATGGGAGTGCATGTTAAAAGCTCCCTCTGGATGCCAATAAGGTCGCAACAGCACATTCTCCTCTACCCTCCCCTCCACAAAAGTAAAAAGCTCTCCCCAAGAGCGAAGCAAATAGTTATACTACAACCACTTAAACCAAGTTTCATGAAATGTTTTCCTCCCCCGAAATATCCCTCATTGACGAGTTACCATAACTCGCTTCATCGACTTACCATAACTCGTCGTCACGAGTTACCATAAGTCGTTCCAACGAGTTACCATAACTTTTTCTGACGACTTACCATAACTCGTTAGACCCATTTGCAACCAACTGATAAATAGGCATATATGGGAGCACTCTCCTCCACTTCTTATTAGAGGTCGAATGGGGTGTCCACATTGGGGCTTGGAGATAGTCACACCCTGAGGGAGCGTATTAGGGCAGGGGTATTAAGGGTTATTTGTATCTTTGCCCCACAACTCTTAGTTACTGGAATATGCAGGAGAAGATACTCATCCTTGACTTTGGCTCACAAACGACCCAGCTCATCGGTCGCAGGCTTCGTGAGCTCAACACCTACTGCGAAATCATCCCTTACAACAAGCTCCCTAAAGACCTGTCGGGTGTAGCTGGTATCATCCTCTCAGGTAGCCCACACTCGGTCTACGATGCTGATGCCTACCATATCACCCTCAGTGATCTACGAGGGAAACTACCTCTGCTAGGGATTTGCTATGGTGCTCAGAGCCTTGTGCATCAGGCTGGGGGGAAGGTAGAGCCTTGTGCAAGCCGTGAGTATGGACGAGCACACCTAACAATCCATCACGTCAATGACCCACTGATGAAAGGGCTCACACAGGGCTCCACAGTCTGGATGTCCCATGGCGACACAATCACTGAGCTACCGAAAGGCTTCCGTATCATAGCCAGCACGGAGGATGTGTCAGCAGCGGCCTTCCGCATCGATGGGGAGCAGACCTGGGGAGTGCAGTTTCATCCAGAGGCTTTCCACTCGGAGCAGGGGACGATGCTCTTGGGTAACTTCCTCAGCGTAACCGGGATTAGGGGCAATTGGTCTCCTGCATCCTTCGTGGAGCATACCGTCCAAGAGCTGAAGGCTCAACTTGGTCAGGATAAAGTCATCCTCGCACTATCAGGTGGAGTAGACTCCTCCGTGACAGCCGTACTACTACATAAGGCGATTGGCAAGCAACTGACGTGTATCTTCGTCGATCACGGACTACTGAGGAAGGACGAATTTGAGCATGTCCTTCGGGACTACGAACACCTCGGGCTGAACGTCATCGGGGTGAATGCTCGTGAGAAGTTCCTCACCGCACTTAAGGGCGTCACAGATCCAGAAGAGAAGCGTAAGATCATTGGTAAAGGCTTCATTGAAGTCTTTGATGAAGAGGCCAAGAAGCTCAAGGACATTAAATGGCTTGGGCAGGGCACCATTTATCCAGATGTCATCGAATCACTCAGCATCACAGGTACAGTCATCAAGAGCCACCACAACGTAGGGGGACTCCCCGAGCGTATGAACCTTCGTCTCGTCGAACCACTGCGCCTGCTCTTCAAGGACGAGGTAAGACGTGTCGGCCTCGAGATGGGTATGCAGGAGCACCTCATCAAGCGTCAGCCCTTCCCAGGGCCAGGGCTTGGCATCCGTATCCTTGGGGAGATTACAGCTGAGAAGATTGAGATCCTACAGAACGCAGACGACATATACATGTCTCAGCTCCGTGAGTCAGGACTCTACGACGAGGTCTGGCAAGCTGGGGCTATCCTCCTCCCCATTCGCTCGGTGGGCGTGATGGGAGACGAGCGAACTTATGACTACACGATTGCCCTGCGGGCTGTGACAAGTACCGATGCTATGAGTGCAGACTGGGCACACCTACCTTACGACTTTTTGGCCAAGGTATCCAACGAGATTATCAACAAGGTGCGTGGCGTAAACCGCGTGGTCTACGACATTTCCTCCAAGCCACCCAGCACCATAGAGTGGGAGTAATCCCTGCCTACGCCTTAGTGCTCACTTAACTAGATCATTTCATACGTGACATGCCTTCCTGCTACCCTAGGTGTAGCGAGAAGGTGTGTCCTTAGTTTTTATAGAATAAAGTGTCTCAACACAAGCCCGAATTAAAGAAGATAACGACGCTACGCCTCTCTGCGATGAAGCAGGAGGGTAAGAAGATCACCATGCTCACGGCCTACGACTACACGATGGCTCGCCTCGTCGATAGTGTAGGTGTAGACATCCTACTCGTAGGGGACTCGGCGGCAAACGTTATGGCTGGTCACTCAACGACCCTACCCATCACTCTAGAGCAAATGGTCTACCACGGAGCCTCCGTAGTGCGTGCGACAGAGCATGCACTTGTCGTAGTGGATATGCCCTTCGGGAGCTATCAGGTATCCGAAGAAGTAGCCCTCAGCTCAGCAGTACGTCTCATGAAGGAGACGGGCTGCGACGCACTCAAGCTCGAGGGCGGAGCTATCCTGTATCCACTCATCAAGAGACTCACAACCTTAGGCATTCCCGTTATGGGACACCTCGGGCTAACCCCACAATCCGTACATCAGCTCGGTGGCTATCACCTACAAGGGAAAAGTGAGGAAGACGCTCTTCGTCTCGAGCAGGAAGCTCTGGGACTAGAGGAAGCTGGATGCTTTGCCCTTGTCCTAGAGAAGGTACCAGCCACACTTGCCGAACGTGTTGCTAAGCGTCTTCACATCCCTGCCATTGGCATTGGAGCAGGATCAGGTGTCGATGGACAGGTGCTTGTCTCGCAGGATATGCTAGGGATGGAGGAGAGCTTTAGCCCGAAGTTCCTGCGTCGCTTTGGGCAGGTAGGCTCGGCTATTCGTACTGCCGTTGGTGATTATATTGAGGCAGTACGAGACGGATCGTTTCCCTCAGAGAGCGAATCTTATTAAGTCGGGGAAGCCACAGAAAAGGTATAACGAAACGGAAACTAGGTATGATGAACTTCGACCACATCGTTGACGTCAATAGCTTTGTCGATTGGTGTGATTACCTCGGGACACTTGCCTTTGCTATCAGTGGTATACGCCTAGCAGCTGCGAAGGGATTTGACTGGTTTGGTGCGTACGTTGTAGGGTTCGTAACAGCTGTTGGGGGTGGTACGATCCGAGACATACTGCTGGACATTAAGCCTTTTTGGCTAATACAGCCATCGTATCTAATCATCACGGGCCTGGCACTAGTCTTCACAATCGTCTTCCGCAGACAAGTGGTACGGCTCAATCACTCACTCTTCTTCTTCGATGCTATTGGTCTTGGGCTGTTTGTGGTGGTTGGTGTAGCTAAGTCCTACGCCGTAGGCTATCCGTGGTGGGTCGCTATCATTATGGGGACGATCACAGGCTCGTTTGGAGGGCTCATTCGTGACATCCTCATCAACGATACGCCACTTATCTTTAGGACGGACTTCTATGCTTCAGCATGTATCCTCGGAGGGACAATTTATGTCTTGCTTGGCTACTATACACGCATCTCGATTGAATGGGTACAGTTCTTCTCTGCACTCTCTGTCTTTGTTCTTCGTGTACTTGCGGTAGCTCTGCACATCCAACTTCCGACCTTCACCCCTACGGAAAAAGGTAGCCAAGGGTCATGACCCTAAAGGCCAAAAGACAGGAGGCTGTATAGGCTTAGGCATAAACCCTCCCAGCAGGAGAATAAGAAAAGCTAATCCTAGAGTTGGATCTATCTGGCTCTAGGATTAGCTTTTCTCTTTGGTAGTAGAAGGACAAAGCCCACCACAGTTAGGGTGGGCTTTCTTAGTCGTCAATAGGGCAAAAAGAGACAGGCATATCCTAGTCAATACGCATACTCTCGGCAGGACGGATGCGACTGACGATACCCGCAGGTACTAGGATCATGATGAGGATGAGCAATAATGTACCAGCGTTAATCCCCACCCATGCCCAAGGGTCAAAATGTATGGGTACCGAACTCATGAAATAGTTCGCAGGGTTCAGTCGAATGAGCCTAAAATGCTGCTGGACGAGCCCTAATGCTAAAGCTAGGAGATTTCCCCAGAGCATTCCCCGAAGGATAAGACGCCCAGCGAGCAAGAGGAAGGTACGGCGTAGGAGACCATCCGTAGCACCTAGAGCCTTGAGGATACCTATCTGCTTGCTCTTATCTAGCACGAGGATGATTAGCCCCGTGATCATAGTGAAGCCTCCGACGAGTATCATCAGCGAGAGCAGAGCATAAACATTGGTATCGAGGAAGGTAAGCCAGTTGAAGAGCTCCGGTTGTAGCTCCTCCCCGAGGTTCAGCCCATAGTCTTGCTGACCGATGAGGTTAGGACGTTTCTGCAGGGAGGCAATGAGCTCAGAGAGGTCTCGCTCTGCATGGCTTGGCTCACGGAGCATCAGCATCAAGCGGCTATAGGTGTTGTCATCCCAGCGGTTCAGTCGCTGTAAGGAGCTAAGCGGACACAAGGCGGGTGACAGCTCCATACCCGTGGACTCATATACCCCAACGAGTGTATAGACCCGCACACGCATCTTATCACCAAAGAAGTAAATCCGTACCTTCTCTCCCACACGACAGCCCATACGCTCTGCTGTCTGTACAGGCAGTGTTATCTCCGGCATTGCATGCCCCTGCTGGGGGCTTGTTTGAGGAAGGTGTCCCTCACGAAGGTTATGGGCAAAGTAGTCTCCCCTGAAGGTACTGTCGATGCCATAGAGTAAGACTCCAGCGAAGTTATCCTCAGTCTTCAGAAGGCCCGCCTCTTGTATGATGGGTGTCACTCGCTCTACGTAGGGCTTTTGCCTCAGGAAGGTAAGGAGCTCTGGCGAGACACGTATCGGCGTATTTGAGTTGCGCCAATCACTACCGAAGCTATTCATGCTGATATGCCCCGTCTGACTAAAGGCGAACTCATGTATCTGCTCCCTAAAGCCCAAGATGATGGTCACCGAGAGGAGCATCACACTTAGGCTAAAGGCTACTCCCAGAGTGGTTAGGCGGAGCGAACCCGAGATACCCTTACTTCCCCTTTGCCCTGTACGTTGGAGTCCTCGAGCGATGAAGGTACTACTGCCCTTAAAGAGACTCATCTTCTCCGTCGGAAGGGTTAGAGGCTTTCGTCTTATGACGTGAGGTGGACTTCTTCTTTCGCCTTTCAGCCTTTTGCCTTGCTCGCTCCTCTACCTCGGCGATGTATTCCTTGTCCTCCAGTATGTAGCGTTTATAGAAGGAATAGAGGAACATCGTAGCAGGCAAAGCGATTAACATACCGAAGAATCCAAGCAGAGAGCCCCATATCGTCAGGACAAGGAGGATAAGCGAAGGGCGCATCCCCATCGTATGCCCCATGATCCGAGGTACGAGGATCATGTCCTGAATAATCTGTACGATGAGCAGCACGCCATAGGCAATGAGCAGGCAGACAAAGACGTTCTCTCCATTCTGCGCTGCCATCAGTAGCCCTGCCAGACCGAGGGGTACAATCCCAAGAGCCTGCATGTAGGGGATGAAGTTGAGTAGTCCAATGAAGATCCCCATAGCAGTGGCCATGGGTAGCCCGATGATATTGAAGCCTATCGAGAGCAATACCCCTACACTCAGAGCCACCAGAGCCTGCCCACGGAAGTAGCTATTCATGTAGCGGTCTAGGTCGGAGAAGACGGTACGCATCATCGGGCGTAGAGATACGGGGAAGAGGCTGATGATACCACGCCCGAGGTTCTCGAAGTCTAAAAGGATAAAGATGAAGTACACAACCCCCATGAGGAAGACAAAGCCCCATGAGAAGACCGAGAGTGTACTATTTATGATCCCCCCGACTTGGTCAAGTATGAGCTTCGTATTCTCAATGACTTTGTCGATAGAGAGATTACGGGAGAGATTGCCCCAAGTGCGGTTACTCGTGAAGTAGTCCCGTACACTCCGAGGCAGGAGCATGGAAATCAGGTCTTGTCCCCCACTATAGCTGGAGATCATCTGCAGGGTCTTCTCCACCTCCTCCTTCACAGAGGGTACGACGTAGATGATAGCTAGGTAAATCAATGCACCTATTACCCCCAGCGTCAGAATAACCGACAGCCCTCGAGAGCGAAGCCGTAGCGTGTTCTGGAAGAAACGCACGAGTGGCATGACCACATAGGCAAAGATCCCTGCCAACAGAAACGGCAGTAGCACATCCCAAATCGCCCGTACACCCCATAGAATAAGCAGTACGATGATCGTGAGGACGAACATCCGTGCTATGCGGTCAAAGGTAAACTCTCGGTTGAAGAATCGTTCCATTAGTCTTTATATTGCTTCAGATAGCTGGGTCGAGGAACAAAGTTACTAACCCTTTGCTTTGCACCCAAATAGCACCTCCCTGAGATAGGCTAATGAAATGGTATCCTTACCTCTCAGAGGCTTTAATCACGAGGTTTGATAGGCTTGGTTCAAGATCCTAAGAGAGGCTCCTTCAAACCCTTGCATGGGTCTCATCAAACCCCTTGCATGGGTATGTAAAGAAACCCTTGCAAGCATTCCTTCGGAAGGTCTTGCAAGGGTTTCTTCCCCACTCTATTTAAGGAGCGAAAAGTAGCCCATTATGTAGTCCCTGCTAGTTAAGTAAAGAGAAGACGAAAAATGTCATACTAGCCTCACCGAGTTAGGTCAAGGCGATAGGTACTACTTGATCGTAATGGCTACAAGTCAAGGTAACGTACATCTGCTGCCTCCGTACCATCGAGGCTCACAAGGGCAGCCGTAAACATCCACTTGATAAGGCGTACTTCACGGGTGGTAAATGCCCCTATGGGGAGCTTAATGAAGAGCTGGTTCGATCCCTTCCTTAGGGTAATGGGGATTGGAGGGCGAGAGCAAGCATTCTCATTACCTAGGGCTGTGGTGAGGCTGGGGATCGTATGGCTATTCGTCCACACGGGAGGCTTTATTGGGGTACCATTCACCCACACCATGCTTCCTCGGTAATCCCATGCTCCGAGAGGTGGAGGAAGGTCTTTCTCCGAGCGACTATAGTTCTGTGTCTCGAAGAGCAGACCTACTTTTTGCTCCTTGGGCGAATTGACCCATGCCATAGCGTAGCAGGTGTGGTCAGTCTCGGGTCGCTCCAGTAGCCCAGCACAGAGGTCTCCCCACACATGCCTTAGATAGAAACCCGAGCCTGCAACCACCCGAGAGCTATAGGTCTTACCCTCGTAGGTATAGCTGGGTAAGGACTTAGGGGGAGCTATGGTACCGATGGCTTGCTCAGGAGGGAATACTCGACTAAGCTCACCACCATTGGGGAAGGGAGCAGATATAATCCAGCGGGCATCCATCTGTCGCACATAGGGAAAGAGCTTAGGAGGGAAGGCCTTACGATAGTGGAGCATCCTCGTCTCGAAGTCCTTGAAGTCCTCGTAGGCGGGGCTCTTAGGGTCAGAGGTCATCACCTCCTTACTCGTGAAGTCACCTCGACCACCACCTACCCAGCTACGCTCTGCTAGGGCAAGCATCGCGGGGTATAGCTGGTTCTCACGGACAATCTGCCACACACTCTGAGTATCTCGATCCGTCCATACCGCAAGCAGAGCGCCATAGAGATTCTCTGACCCCTTATCCTCGCCATAGATCCGACTATTATAGAGACGTCCTATATCGGAGAAGAGGTCGTAATGATTGAGGTAATAGTAGCGGCAGTCTAGAGCAGGGATACCCTTGATGGCTTTCCCCCGTGAGCTCCAGAGCTGGAGCATATCAACCTCTCCCCGTTGGTAGTGCCACCCTGGCGCCCAAGAGATGACCTTCTTGCCCAGAGAGCGTACATAGGCAACCATCTCGGGGACAAAAGCTCTATCGGTGAACTGCACCTCATCTGTACCAATATGCAGATAGGGGACATCAAAGACTTCGCATGCTTCCTTGATGAGAGCCTTGAGTGTCTGCTTCCCCCGCTCGGTCTGCATGCCGTAACCAAGCGCACACTCAAAGGCTGCGCTATGCCCCGGCATATCAATCTCGGGGATGAGTAGTACGCGACGTGCCTTACAATATTGTACAAGTTCCCTCGCTTCCTCTTGGGTATAGTACCGACCAGCCATACGGGTCATCGAGGCTCGATCATTGAGCTTGGGATAGAGTTTACTCTCTAGCCTCCAGGCTTCGTTCTCTGTGAGATGCCAGTGAAAAACATTGACTTTGAAGCGAGCCAGTAAGTCTATCTCTTGCTTCAACTCCTCTAGGGGAATATAGGTACGCCCAACATCCATCATGAAGCCACGCCATGGGAAGGCTGGCCAGTCAAGGATCACACGTGCCGTCCACCCCCCTCTCTCATAGAGCTGTCTCAGCGTCTGTAGCCCTCTATACAGCCCCGTATCTGTATAGGCCTTGAGGCTAATAAGGTCGCTAGTAATGCTTAGCTTGTAGGCCTCCTCATTCCCTTGGGGAAGTCCCTCTATATCGGTCTGTAGCTCCACGCTAATTCGATGCTTAGCGTTTGGGTGAACTTCAAGTCCAAGTTCGGCAAGGAGGCTCAATAGCTCCGACTCAAGCCGTGTGGTGGTAAGCCGCACCTGCCCACTACGAAAAGGCGAGACACCCCGCTGTGGGATGTCTCGCTTCACCTTGGGCAGGAGTGATCCTGCCCATGATGTCGTGATGGAGAGGAGTAGTGCTATGAATAGGGCTAGATACTTGCTCATAGGGTCGTCTATGCTGTGGGGGAATCCCCTACAGCTAGTGAATGGGAATCTTCTCTACCCGTGCAGCATGTCGCCCTCCCTCAAAGGCTGTGTCTAGGAAGGCCGAGACAATCGCCTCTGCCTCCTCCCTAGAGATAAATCGTGCTGGGAGGGATAGAACATTAGCATCGTTGTGCTCACGTGCCAGCTTAGCAAGCTCCACACTCCAGCAGAGGGCGGCTCGTACTCGTGGGTACTTATTGAGCACCATAGAGATCCCATTACCTGATCCACAGATAGAGATCCCTCGCTCTATTGTTCCCTCCTGGAGTGCATGTCCCATTGGATGGGCAAAGTCAGGGTAGTCGCACCGCTCAGCTGAGTAGCACCCATAGTCTTCGACTTGAAGACCACGGGCGATAAGCTGAGCCTTCACTTCTTCCTTCAGCTCGTAGCCAGCATGGTCGGCTGCGAGTCCTATCTTATTCGTGCAAGGCATAGTAATATGGATGAGCTACTACTTACCGAGTAGCAGTTTGACCTGTTGATAGACATTCTCAGCGGTGAAGCCTAGCTTCTCATCAAGCACCTTGTAGGGAGCGGAGAAGCCGAAGGAGTTCATTCCCCAGATAGCCCCGTTGTCTCCTACGAGACCGAGGAGGTTCACTGGTAGACCAGCCGTAAGGCCAAATCGCTTGATTCCCTGAGGGAGCACCTCATCTTGATAAGCCTTGGGCTGACGGCGGAATACCCCTTCGCTGGGCACGGCTACGATCTGTAGCTGAATACCCTCCTTGCGAAGGAGCTCAGCTCCCTCTATGAGGGTAGAGACTTCGCTCCCATTAGCGATTAGGACCACCTCGGGATGCTCGTCACGCTGGACGATGTAGCCTCCACGCTCAGCAGCCTGAGCTGCCTCTCCTCGGGTCTTGCCCTCAGGAGCGGGGAGGTCTTTGATATTCTGACGAGAGAGGATGAGGGCTGATGGAGTATGGGCATTCTCCATAGCCATGCGCCATGCCACTGTCGTCTCCTCGACATCAGAGGGGCGAAGTACCAGCAGGCTATTAGCACCACTATGATTCTGCAGCTTCTCCATCAGTCGGATCTGTGCCTCCTGCTCTACGGGCTCATGGGTAGGCCCATCCTCGCCCACACGGAAGGCATCATGCGACCATACGAACTTTACGGGTAGCTCCATGAGGGCTGCCATACGCACCGCTGGCTTCATATAGTCAGAGAATACAAAGAACGTCCCGCATGCGGCTATCACACCGCCATGCAGTGCCATACCGATACATAGGCAAGCCATCGTAAGCTCTGCTACACCTGGCTGGAGGAAGGCGCCCCCGAAGTCACCTCGGGTAAGGGCTCGGGTCTTCTTGAGGAAGCCATCCGTCTTGTCCGAGTTGGATAGGTCGGCAGAGGCTACGACCATATTCTCTACCTGCTGCGCTAGTACGCCTAGGATAGTGGCTGAGGCAGCACGGGTAGCTTGGTCGGGCTTCTGCTCTACCTTAGACCAGTCGATGACAGGGCTTACACCCGAGAACCATCGGTCGAGCTTCTCAGCCCGATCCTTGTTGTCCTGACGCCACAGAGCCTCTTCCTTCTTGCGCTCCTCAGCGAGCTGTCGGAGCACGTCAAGGCGAGCCTGATACATAGCCTCTACCTCGGGGAAGATGCGGAAGGGGTCATTAGGGTCACCGCCTAGGTTCTGCACCGTGGCCTCAAACGAAGCCCCAGCAGCCGAGAGAGGCTGTCCGTGGGTACTCACCTTGCCCTCATAGCTCGTGCCATCAGCACCAACTGCTCCACGAGCCATCGTAGTATGTCCGATGATCAGGGTAGGCTTGCCGACGATAGACTTTGCCTCTGCCAGTGCCTTGCGGATCTCGCTTGCAGATGAGCCATCTACCTCTAGCACATGCCAGCCCCAAGCCTTGTACTTCATCGCTACATCCTCTGTATCGACTTCGTCCACCTTGGTAGAGAGCTGGATGTTGTTTGCATCGTAGAACATGATGAGGTTGTCCAGCCCTAGGTGCCCTGCTATGCGCCCTGCACCCTGAGAGATTTCCTCCTGCACACCACCATCAGAGATATAGGCATAGATCGTCTGGCTCATCACCCAGCCGAGTCGCTCGGCGAGGAACTTGGCGGCGATCGCTGCTCCCACAGCGAAGGTGTGCCCCTGTCCAAGTGGCCCTGAGGTATTCTCCACACCTCTCAGGACATCTACCTCGGGGTGTCCAGGGGTGGGACTACCCCACTGTCTGAACTGCTGGAGCTCCTGCATCGAATACTTACCGATGAGTGATAGCTGAGCGTAGAGCATGGGCGACATGTGCCCTGGGTCAAGAAAGAAGCGATCCCTACCCGGCCACTTGGGGTCGTTGGGATCGAAGATGAGGAACTCTGAGAAGAGCACATTGATAAAGTCTGCACCACCCATAGCACCGCCTGGGTGTCCACTCTTGGCACGCTCGACCATCGAAGCAGCTAGGATACGGATGTTATCGGCTGCTCGGGTCATCAGTTGTTCATTGTTCATGAGCTATGATGTTATTTGTTCGCTGTTTTCTGCTGTCTAGGTGAAGGATACTCCTCAATCCTCAGACACTCAAAGGTACAACAATTCTAGCTCCCTTACCCCATCCCGTACTATGACGAACACCAAGGCTACTAGCTCATGTCTCAGGTGCTTGATTTCTCATTGGACTCTAGGATAGAATAGCCCCTCTGCATAACCTCAATATATAGTGCACCCCTGCCCCCCTTATGAAATTCTCTAGGAACCCACTCGTGGGTTATCCTTGGTATCCACTCGTGGGTATCCAGCGAAACCCACCCGTGGGTAACAAATGAACCCCACGAGTGGGTATAAAAAGCGACCCATGCATGGGTACTTTTCTCCCCCCATGAGCAGAGACTTCCCAAGCCCAGCGAATAGGGATAAAGAAAGTGTCCTATTACCCTCCTCATCAAGTAATTTATAGCACTCAAGAGGGAACCTATTTTGCAACAAATAACGTACCTTTGCAACACTAATCGGCTGTTTATAACTACAGAATGGAATATAACTTTAGAGCAATCGAAGCACGCTGGCAAGAGTATTGGCAAGCGAAGAATGTATATCGTGTCACCGAAGACCCTAATCGCCCTCCGTACTATATCCTAGATATGTTCCCCTATCCCTCTGGGGCAGGGCTACACGTAGGTCACCCTCTAGGCTATATTGCCTCCGATATATTCGCTCGCTACAAGCGACTTCGTGGCTTTAATGTCCTCCATCCTATGGGCTACGATGCCTTTGGACTTCCAGCCGAGCAGTACGCCATACAGACAGGCCAACATCCAGAGATAACGACTCGGGAAAACATCCGCCGTTATCGTGAGCAGCTTGACCGCATAGGCTTCAGCTTCGATTGGTCTCGGGAAATCTGTACCTCTGACCCTAAGTACTACCATTGGACACAGTGGGTCTTCATCCGCCTCTTCCATTCTTATTACGACAACACCAGAGATCAAGCTCGTCCGATTGACGAACTTATCCAGCACTTCACCACGAAGGGTACCGAAGGCTTAGACATATCCCAGAGTGAAGAGATTTCCTTCACTGCGGAAGAGTGGAATCAGTGGGATGAAGTAAAGCGTCAAGAGACCCTAATGAACTACCGCCTAGCTTACCTCGGCGAGACGATGGTCAATTGGTGTGAAGCCCTCGGTACAGTACTTGCCAACGATGAGGTAAGTGAAGGCGTAAGCGTACGTGGTGGTCATCCTGTCGTACAGCGCAAGATGAAGCAGTGGTGTCTAAGAGTATCAGCCTATGCAGGTAGGCTACTCAGCAGCCTAGACAACCTAGAATGGAGTGAATCACTCAAGGAATCTCAGCGCAACTGGATAGGCAAGAGTGAGGGGGCAGAGGTACGCTTCCCCGTACTTGCCAGCAAGGAGCAGAAGGGTATCCACAAGGGTGAACTAACCGTCTTCACCACACGTATAGACACAATATTCGGGGTAACCTTCATGGTGTTAGCCCCCGAGAGTAATTACGTCCCTCTCGTCACTACCCCAGAGCAGAAAGCATCCGTAGAGGAGTACCTCGAGGCAACCAAGCGTAGGACAGAGCGAGACCGCATGGCAGACCGCCGTGTCTCAGGTGTATTCTCTGGCTCCTACGCAGAGAATCCTCTCACAGGAGAGGCCATACCCATCTGGATCAGCGACTACGTACTGGCGGGCTATGGCACTGGAGCAGTGATGGCTGTGCCAGGACATGACTCCCGAGACTTCGCCTTCGCTCGGCACTTCGACTTACCTATTATCCAAGTTGTCCTACCTCACGATGAGGATCCCACAGACCCCAGCACTTGGACAGAATCTAAGGATAGTAAGGCTGGGACGCTCATCAATTCGGGGCTACTGAACGGACTCTCTGTCTCAGATGCCATCACCAAGATGAAGGATTACCTTGCGCAACAACAGCTGGGACGGGTACGTACCAATTATCGTCTGCGAGATGCAATCTTCAGCCGTCAGCGCTACTGGGGCGAGCCCTTCCCCATCTACTATGATGAGCAGGGTATTGCTCGTACCGTCAGCTATGATGAGCTCCCCCTATGCTTGCCTGAAGTTGATAAGTTTCTACCCACCTCTGACGGACAGCCACCACTTGGCAGAGCTGAGGGATGGCACACGAAGGAAGGATACCCATACGAGCTAAGCACGATGCCCGGCTTCGCAGGGAGCTCAGCCTACTATCTACGCTACATGGATCCACACAACGACAAGGCTCTTGTTGGACGGGAGAAGAATGCCTATTGGCGTCACGTAGACCTCTATGTCGGAGGAGCGGAGCATGCTACAGGACACCTTATATATAGTCGCTTCTGGAATAAATTCCTCTTCGACCTCGGTATCATCGTTGAGGATGAACCCTTCCGTAAGCTGGTTAATCAGGGTATGATACAGGGACGATCGAACTTCGTCTATCGTATCAAGGACACCAATACCTTCGTCTCCCTCGGACTAAAAGACAGCTATGAGACAACCCCCATCCATGTCGATGTAAACATTGTCTACAACGACCAGCTGGATTTGGAGGCATTCAAGGCTTGGCGCCCTGAGTATGCCACGGCAGACTTCATCCTAGAGGACGGGAAGTACATCTGTGGATGGGCTGTCGAAAAGATGAGTAAGTCCATGTACAATGTCGTCAATCCAGACCACATCATAGAGCGCTATGGTGCCGACACACTTCGTCTCTATGAGATGTTCCTTGGACCCATTGAGCAGAGCAAGCCATGGGATACCAATGGCATCGATGGCGTACATCGCTTCCTCAAGAAGCTCTGGTCTCTCTACTACTCCACGGATGGGCTACGTGTCACTAAGATATCTGCAACAAAGGAAGAGCTGAAGAGCCTACACAAGCTCATCAAGAAGGTCACACAAGACATCGAGCAATTCTCCTTCAATACCTCCGTGGCGGCCTTCATGATCTGCATCAACGAGCTACAAGGGATGAAGACCTCCTCTCATGAGGTACTCCATCCCCTACTGATACTCCTTGCTCCCTTTGCTCCACACATAGCAGAGGAGCTCTGGCATGCATTGGGCGAAGAGGCTTCAATTACCTCCGCTCCTTGGCCTGAGTACAATGAGGCTCACCTCGTAGAGGACAGCATTAAGTACCCTGTCAGCTTCAACGGTAAGACTCGTTTCACCCTAGAGCTCCCCACCACAGCTTCGCGTGAGGAGATCGAGAGTGCAGTACTAGCAAGCGATGAGACTCAACGTTGGCTCGAGGGGAAGAGTCCGAAAAAGGTTATCGTCGTACCAGGGCGTATTATCAACATCGTCCTCTAACATAAAGACCTAAACAGCGACACCGCACATACAGTAAACGCACTTATATATCATGGCAGAGAAATTCAATCTCATTAGCTTCTTCGCACAGAAGTTCCGTGACCTAGGCAACGAGCTATCTAAGCAAGCTCTCTCTCGGTACTTCTGGCGAGACCTCCTCATCGTATTCCTAGGGATACTCCTCTATACGATTGGGTTCAGTTTCCTCATCTATCCACAGCGAGTCACCACAGGTGGTCTCATGGGGATCTGTAACATCATCACCATCATCACGGGGATCAAGGTCGATATACCCTACAACATAGCGAACATATCGCTCCTTGTAGTGGCATTCATCTTCCTGGATAAGAACTTCTTTCTCAAGACTCTTATCGGTATCGGTATCCTTGCCATCGTTGTACCCATCGCTACCCGAACGGCCATCCCTGATCCTCGCATTGAGGAGATGTGGCACTTGATGATCCTTCGAGATCAACCTCTGCTTGCTCTTATCCTGGGAGCGATGATGTGTGGTCTCGGTCTTGGGATGATCTTCTCTGTGAACGGGAGCTCTGGAGGTACAGATGTCATCGTCGCCCTCATTAGCAAGTACAAGAACATGTCATTCGGGCGGATATTCATCGTCGTGGATGGCTCAATTGTGCTCTTCTCATACATCGCCAATGTCTACCTAGCCGACATCAAAATCGATGCACTTGCAGCCTTCGATAAGCTCGTTATGTCGATTATTGAAGTAGTTCTCCTAGCGATGACAATGGACTGGTACACGAGTAGTAACAAGCAATCGGTACAATTCATGATCTTCAGCACAAAATGCCAAGAGCTCAATGATGCTATTACCTCCCGGCTTCGCCGTGGTTGCACGATGCTGGAAGCCAAGGGAGGCTACACAGGTCTGCCTCAGAAGGTCCTCCTCGTAGTCGTCCGTAAGCAGCACTCTGTCGCCATCTCACGCATCATTGAGGAGATTGACCCAAAAGCCTTCGTATCCCAAGGTGCAGTCAAGGGCGTCTATGGTGAAGGTTTTGAGAGTTTGAAGAAGCTCAAATAATCCACATAACATTAAGCCTCCCAAAGAGAAGGTGTAGATTCTCCGGCTGTGCTTCGGGAAGGGAGTTACCACCCTTCCCGAAGTACTTTTATTTCGACTCCACCACCCTCTCTAAATAGTACCCTACATACTTAAAAAAACATTATACTTTTCAGAAAAGAACTCTAGAGTTTTTCAAAAGAAATATTGCACTTTTCGAGAGGTATCCATGTACGTTAAGCCCCATCCCATATCAAACTGTTTGTCACTAAAGAAAATCTACTCACTCTCCTACTCACCCTCTGGTAAAAAAATCAGTACTTTTGGGGCGATATTTAAGTAGATAGGCAAATACATCATAGATAGTTACTTCTGAGTTTCCCTGACAACGATGAGGCATATGTATGCCTCAACTCTCGATGATAAGTAGCTACAACACCTGACATTAGGCATAATGGAGCAAAATACCTCACTAAAGACCGCTCGACAGTCGAACTTTGAGTTGCTACGTATCGTAGCGATGTTCTTCGTCTTGCTCCTACATGCCAACTGGCTAGCATTTCGCTTTCCTACCTCTTCAGAGATAGGTATAAGCCCAATCTCTTCCTTCCTAAGGATGTGGATGGAGGCAATAACGATTGTTGCCGTCAATACATTCGTCCTGATCTCAGGGTACTTTGGGATACGCCTGCGAGGAAAAAGTCTAGTGAGCCTACTCTTTCAATCAGGATTCTATATCCTTGGCATCTACCTAGTTTTAGTCCTCGCTTTAAACAAACCTCTTTCCCTTGAGCAACTCCTATTGAACTTCTCACCTCTAGCTCCTAGCGGAGGTTGGTTCATTCCCATCTATGTCGGCCTGATGCTCGTGTCTCCAGCATTGAATACCTATGTCGAACAGGCACCAAAGAAATCACTTGCACGCCTCATTTTATTGGGGGTGGCACTTGAAGCCATATTCGGCTGGGGAGTAAATCATCTACAAGTACAAAATGGATACTCTGTGCTATCGTTTGTTTTATTGTACTTGATTGGAAGGTATCTGAATCGTTATGCAGAAGATTTTAAGCGGTATCAAGGGTCTTTCTACCTAAAACTCTTCCTCGTACTTAGCTTTGTGAATGCCCTTGCCTTGTATATGCTTTCGGCTCTGCATCTCTTTATACCGAGTATCCCCGCAGACCTAGCAAACAAGGGGATGGTAGCAGGTTTGCTACTAGCCTATTCCTCCCCGATTAACATAGCAGGGGCTGTATGTCTGGTGTTGCTATTCTCTCGGATTAGGATACAGAGTAAGGCCATCAATTGGATTGCCTCCTCAACGCTTGCTGTCTATCTCATTCACTGCAATGAGGGATTAATTAATTGGTATATAAGTACTGTATGGGTGCTAAGTTTCTACCCGACGATACTTTTCCTCATCTATCTATTCATATTTCTCGTTGCTGTATTCTTCGGGAGTATCCTGATTGATAAGCTACGCATCGCCCTGTGGCAATACGTCGGTTCACCTATCTATGATAGGCTCAGTACACTCTTGAAACGTTCGATTCCAAGCATCAACGAAATAGATAGTAATCCCTAGGGTATTCATACTTTTGTCGTACAAGATATAGCAGGATAATGCCGAGCACACTGGGGGTAGTCCTCACCTTCTTAGGCTACATAGCCTTTATATTCATCATCAGTCAGATGACGAGGCGAAAGGACGACAATGCAACGTTCTTCCTCGCCCATCGTGCTACACCGTGGTGGGTTGTAGCGATTGGGATGCTTGGAGATTCAATTTCAGGAATTACATTCGTCTCTGTACCTGGTGATGTAGTTCACTCAGGTATGAGCTATATGCAACTTGTCTTTGGCTTTTTCCTCGGCTATATCGTCGTAGCCTATGTACTACTTCCTCTATACTATCGACTACACCTCGTCTCCATATACACATACCTTGAGAAACGATTTGGACGATACACCTATCGGACGGGGGCAGTCTTCTTCCTCGTCTCAAAGCTCTTCGGTGCAGCAGCTAAGCTCTATGTCATTACCCTTATCCTACAAGAGCTTGTCTTTGCACCTCTGGGGGTACCCTACTCATTAACGGTTGTGGGGGTAGTCGGGATTATCTGGCTCTACACGCAGCGAGGAGGAATGGGGACAATCATCTGGACAGATGTCCTGCAGACGCTATGTCTCATTACCACACTTATACTCATCATCTATCAGCTCTCCTCTCAGCTTGGACTAGATTTATCGGGAATGATTGATGTGGTCAGACACTCCGAGCACAATCGGATCTTTGTCTTCGATGATTGGGTTAGCCCACTGAACTTCTGGAAACAGCTCATCAGTGGAGCCTTCATCGTAATCGTTATGACGGGGCTGGATCAAAATATGATGCAGAAGAACCTTACCTGTCGAAACCTTCGAGAGGCAAGGAGGAATATGCTTAGCTATGGATTTGGATTTATCCCCTTGAACTTCCTTTTTCTCACACTTGGCATCCTACTCGTTTACTATGCAAGAGCAAAAGGTATCATCCTACCTGAGAAGACAGATAGTATCCTCCCTTACCTTGCCTCTAGTCACCTGGGCTCCTGGGTACTCATTTGCTTCACATTAGGTATTACAGCAGCCTCGTTCTCTAATGCAGACTCAGCCCTCACCAGCCTGACCACCTCTGTATGCACAGACCTCTTAGGGATGGATATGCAGGGAGGCAAGAGAGAGAAGGATCTACGGCACTGGATACACCTAGGTATTTGTATCGCCTTTGCTCTGATGGTACTCGTTATAGGGAGCATACAGCAGACCTCTCTCCTGAAGACGATCTATACAGCTGTATCTTATACCTACGGGCCACTGCTCGGTTTCTTTGCCTTTGGGCTCGTGACCAAGTATCCCATTCGAGATCGTCTCACCCCTTTTGTAGCCCTAGCGTCTCCCCTAGTGAGCTACCTACTAGCCTATATGCTGGAGCTGACCCTCGGCTACAAAGTAGGCTATGAAATACTTCTTTTCAATGGACTCTTCACCTTCGCCACTCTTTGGCTAATCCGGCAGAGAGATGGGGAGAAGGTGTTTGTTTAATCTCTTAATTTATTTTCTAATGAAGCAATCTCAATTGCAACAAGCAGCTTCGCTTCGCTTCCGACGAATGACACGGAAGAGCTATGCTGCGTTCAACACGCTGCACCGAGTGGTGACAATCGGTACGCTGTCTAGCCTTGCGCTCTTCTGTGCTTATGCGAGTACGGCTAGCGCACAAAATGTCGTAAGCAACGACCCACAGACAACGGAGCCAGAGAAGGAGCATGAGCTCGAGCAAGTGACTGTCACAGCCTCTAAGCTCGCCACGCCACTCAATCAAGCAGCCAAGCTCATTACCGTTATCTCGGCAAAGGACATTGCCTCTGCGCCGATACGCTCCCTACAAGACCTACTCGTCTATGTAGCAGGTGTAGACGTAGCACAGCGAGGAGGCCACGGAGTGCAAGCAGACATCTCCATCCGTGGTGGCTCACAAGACCAAACCATGATCCTACTGAACGGCATTAACCTGAATAGCTCTCAGGCAGGACACCTTAGCTTCGACATCCCCATCAATCTTTCGGACATAGAGCGTATTGAGATCCTTCGAGGACCATCGGCACTTATCTATGGCATTGGTGCCTTCTCTGGGGGGATAAATATCATCACTCGCCACGACACACACGACCGACTCTATGCCTCCATCACAGCAGGTATGCATCGCCTACGCGAAGTAGAGCTACGTGGATCAAGCCGCTTGGGCAATACCATCAACTCCATCTCAGCAAGCAACCGCTCCAGTGCAGGATATACGGACAACACCGATTACCAGATTAACAATGCTCTGTGGCAGACACGCCTCGAGCTGGGTGAGGTGAATAAGATTGACCTGCAAGCAGGCTACAACGAGAAGCAGTTTGGAGCAAATAAGTTCTACACAGCCAAGTTCCCTCTCCAGTATGAATATACCCGTCGCTACCTCGCCTCTATCCGTGGTGAGGTAGGCTCAAAGACCCTTCGCCTCATACCTGCACTCTATTGGGATCGTGCCTTTGACCAGTTTGATCTCACGAAGGGATCAGATATAGGCAGAAACTATCACCGCACTGACAACTATGGCGTAAACCTCGCCGCTACCTACCTCTCTGCTCTAGGGATGACTACACTCGCAGGGGATGTACGCCGTGAGGATGTAGTCAGTAGTAAGCTTGGCTATCTACGCTCAAGGCCAGAGGGACATTACACACGCTGGGATAGCCGTACGAATCTTAGCCTTAGCTTGGAGCACACGCTACACGTATCAGACTTCACACTCTCGGCAGGTGCGATGCTGAACCATACCAGCCTACTGAAGGACGTCTATAAGCTCCTTCCCTCCGTTAGTCTCACCTATCATCCCACCGAGGCATGGAGCTTCTCTGCAGGGTGGAGTAAGTCCATGCGCACCCCGACCTTTGTTGATCTCTGGTACACCACAGAGACACATAACGCCAGCGGACAGCTACAGCCTGAGTATTCGCAGTCCTATGAAATCTCTGCACGCTATCGTACACCTATCCTCCAGGCTCACTTAGCAGGCTTCAAGACCGCAGGGAAGAATCTCATCGACTGGGTGAAGCACAATCCCACAGATAAATGGTCCTCTTGGAATCACTCCAAGATAGATAACTACGGCATCGAGGCTGGGGTAGCCTTCTGCTATGGTGCTTACCTTCCCTTCCTTGGGTCACAGAGCAAGCTCCAGCTAGACTACCTCTACATCCATCAGGAGCATAGTTCAGAGAAACTCATCTCACTATATTCACTAAACTACCTTAGGCACAAGCTCACCGCTCGTCTTACCTATAGCATCGGTAGCCGACTGGAAGGTAGCTGGGACTTCCGATACCAAGACCGTGTCAACCAGCCCTCACCTTTCGCTACGCTTGATGGGAAGTTAGATTACCTCTTCAGTGAACGGGTGCGTGTCGGCATACAGGCAAATAACATCACGGACACTCGCTACTATGACTTTGCCAGCGTCATACAGCCAGGCTTCTGGCTCTCGGCAGGCATCACGTGCCGTCTCTAGCTGATGCCTATCAGGTAGCAAGCTAAACAGAGCAAACCTACAACAACCAAGGCGGTAGACACCTCGTGTATCTACCGCCTTAGTCATTATCGGTTATACCCTTTGCTTGGAGGGCTATTAGAGCTAGCTACTTGATGGATAGCTGGAGTACTCTACGCTCCCCGATATATCCCTCTAGGAACTGACCTATCTGAATAGGCCCTACTCCACTCGGTGTCCCCGTGAAGATTAAATCACCCATACGGAGTGTCTGATAGCGACTCACTGAGGCAATGAGTTTATCGATGCTGTGGATCATCTCGGAGGAATTGCCCTGCTGTCTCGTCACACCATCCACATCCAGCCGAAAGGGGATCGGCTGCTCAGGGTAAGATAGCTCCTCCTTTGAGAGCCAAGAACCCACGACCGCAGAGCCATCAAAGACCTTCGCCATAAGCCATGGATACCCCTGTGCGATAGCCCTACGCTGGAGATCTCGGGCAGTGAAGTCTATACCCAAGGTAATGTAATTATAGTAGCGATGGGCAAATCGCTCGGCAATCTGCTTACCTACCCTACTAATCTGTACCACTAGCTCAGCCTCGTACTCAATAGTAGAGCCCATATCGGGAAGGAAGAATGGGGTATTAGGGCGAAGTAGGGCATCCCCCTTGTGGAAGAAGATCGGCTCTTCTATCTCTTGCCTCGAAAGGAAGCCACGTTCAGAGGCCTCTTCCCTATGTGGGTGATAGTTATACCCTACACCGATGATCTTCATGGCTCATCATGGCTGAGTCCAGCACCCTCTTGTGCCACTTTCATCCTAGTGAACATGAGCGCAAGGTGTGCATACATAGAGGTATTCTGCACGACCACATTTGCAGGGGTTTGGATACGGAAGGGGGTAAAGTTCCAGAGCGCACGGATGCCTGCCCTCACGAGCCTATCTGTCATAAGCTGGGCTTGTAGTACAGGTACGGTGAGCACAGCTATCTGTACTTGCTCGGCTCGGATACGAGAGGCCAGTTCATCGATGTGATATACGGGGATTCCTGCGACCTCTGTGCCTATGACCTCCTCTGCGACATCAAATCCAGCCAGTACCTCTAGCCCAAACTGACGTAAGCCCTTATCAGCTAGCAATCCCGATCCAAGGCTACCCACCCCAATCAGGAATGCACGGTGCTGTGTCCTAAAGCCCAAGAACTCCTCTAAGTAATCAATAAGTGCCTCGGTCTCGTACCCCACACGAGTCCGTCCCTGTAGCTGTACGTAGGATAGATCCTTGGCCACGAGAGCCGAGTCCACGCCTACCCCCTGAGCGATACGGGTAGAGGATACGTATTCGTGCCCCTCGTTCCTGAGGAGCTGTACGAAGGATAGGTACCAAGGCAGGCGACGCAGGGTCGGCTCAGGTATGGTGAACGTCCTAGCTCTTGTTTCTTTCTTTTTGCTCATTTCGGTTTGTCCTATGAGTGTCTGTGCATCGTGGGTGAGATGCGATTAGTCTTTCAGCTCGAGGGTTACAGGTCTGCAATCGGAGGGCTAACTAGCCCACCTCTACGCACTACTAGTCTATACCTCTCCCTTGGCATGCTCCATCAAGTAGGCTTTGATAAAACCATCCAGATCACCATCCATGACAGCCGTGACATCAGAGGTCTGATAGCCTGTGCGGTGATCCTTGACACGCCTATCATCGAAGACGTAGCTTCGTATCTGCGCGCCCCACTCGATCTTCTTCTTACCTGCCTCTACGGCAGCCTGTGCCTTACGCCTACGCTCTAGCTCCTTGTCATAGAGCTGGGATCGGAGTAGACGGAGAGCGTTCTCTCGGTTGTCGGTCTGTGACCGAGTCTCGGTGTTCTCGATGATGATCTCTTCCTCCACACCACTATCGGGATCGGTATATCGGTAGCGAAGACGTACCCCCGTCTCCACCTTGTTTACATTTTGTCCCCCAGCACCGCTGGATCGGAAGGTATCCCAACTCATCAGGGCGGGGTTCACCTCGACCTCGATCGTGTCATCTACAAGGGGGACAACGAAAACCGATGCAAAGCTCGTCATCCGCTTCCCCTGAGCATTGTAGGGGGATATGCGTACGAGGCGATGCACCCCCGTCTCACTCTTGAGGAAACCATAGGCCTGCTCCCCCTCGACCTGCATGGTCATGGTTTTGATACCTGCCTCATCACCGTCTTGCCAGTTCGTGACGGTGGTCTTGTAGCCCTTTTTATCGCACCATCGGGCGTACATCCGTGCAAGCATCGAAGCCCAATCTTGGCTCTCTGTCCCCCCTGCACCAGCATTGATCTTCAGCACTGCCCCTAGGTTATCCTCCTCCGAGCGGAGCATGTTCTTCAGCTCCACCTCTTCAAAGAGATCAATAGCGAGCTGATAAGCTGCATCAACCTCTGCCTCGGTGATAATCTCTTCCTTGTAATAGTCCACAGCGAGAGAGACCTCCTCTGTCAGTCGATCAATCTCGTCATAGAAATTAAGCCACTTACGTAGGTCCTTGACCTTACGCATCTGCTTCTCTGCCTGCTCCCGATCTTCCCAGAGGGAGGGGTCAGCAGTACGGAGCTCTTCCTCCTCTAGTTGTAGCCGTCGTGCATCGACGTCAAAGATACCTCCTCAGCGCACACTTGCGCTCCAGCAGGGCATTGAGCTGGTCTGTCGTTATCATCTGTTTGTGATGTATTGTAATGGAAAGTGATTATCCTTCGAAGGTACAAAGAATCATACACATAGTCGCTAGCCCCATGTAGCTCGTGCCTTCGCATAGCTCATCACCTTGCCTCCCAACCCACGAGTACACTCCTCTGCAAACCCACGAGTGAGGTCCAAGAGAAACCCTTGCATGGGTTTAGACAGAGACCCTTGCAAGGGTCTTAGGGTACCTCCTTGCATGGGTTTCCTCCCAAACCCTACAAGCATCTAAACACAAGGGGAATACCCGCATGACAGCGAGATCTACACTTAGCTCCCTTATAGGATAAGCATTCCTCCTAAGATAACCCACGTATAGTGACAAAGCCTTATCTTTGTCTCTGTGTAGCGATGTCTAATGTAGTACAATCAAGCAAAAGAATGACGACTATTGAGGAGAAACAACGAGCACTCGACAAGCGGTATCTCCGCATGGCTCGCATCTGGGCTGAGAACTCCTATTGCGAGCGTAGGAAGGTAGGTGCCCTCATCGTCAAAGACAAGAGCATCATCTCTGATGGATATAATGGCACACCCGTAGGCTTTGAGAACGTCTGCGAAGACGAGGATGGGCTGACCAAACGCTATGTCTTGCACGCCGAGGCCAACGCTATCACCAAGCTCGCCAGCAGCACCAATAACAGCTCTGGGGCAACTGTCTACGTGACCGATGCCCCATGCATTGAGTGTGCTAAGCTCATTATCCAGAGCCACATCGTCCGTGTCGTCTACAGCCTTGAGTACCGCCTCGCAGAGGGCATCGAACTCCTACGCCGTGCAGGCATCACCGTGGACTATATCCCACTAGAGGAGGGCGAATAACCCTCTCCCTCCATCCCCTACCCACGAAACATAGTCTATGCAATCAAACTCTACTCATCCTACAACACCCTCTCCCACGAGCGGTACCAACCACCGCAAGGGGCGTTTCCTCCGCACCCTGACCTACATCGCAGTCTTCTGTATCATCTTCCTTCTGGGGGTCTTCACCTCTGTGTACTTCGGCATAGGGAGGCGCAGAGGAAGCTCAGGGAAGCTCGAACAGATCTTCTCCCTCATCGATCGCTTCTACGTTGATTCGGTCAATCTGGATAGTCTAGAGGAGCAATCCATCCCCTACGTCTTATCACAGCTCGACCCACACTCTGTCTACCTCAACGCTGAGCTAAATAGGCAGGAGACCGAGGGACTAGAGGGATCATTCGCTGGGATAGGTGTACAGTTCAACACCCTACTCGACACGGTCATCGTCGTACGGGTCATAGAGGGAGGGCCTAGCGAGCGTGCTGGACTTCAGCCAGGAGACCGCATACTCCGTGCCGACACCACGTCCCTCGTCCGAGACTCTATCTCATCAGACGATGTGATGAAGGCGCTTAAAGGCCCTGAGGATACGGTCGTACGTCTACTCATCCAACGAGGCAAGAAAACCTTTGAGACCTCAGTCGTGCGTGGACTCGTCCCTGTGGCTACGATTGATGCCGCCTACATGATACAGCCACACGTACTCTATGTGCGTCTCAACAAGTGGGGGGCACAGACCCCACTAGAGTTTCAGCAAGCCTATGCAGAGCATGCCTCTCAGGGTGTGGAGCGTGTCCTCATTGACCTAAGAGATAATGGAGGGGGCTACCTACAAGCTGCGACATCACTCGTCAGCGAGTTCCTCGGTGCAGGTGATCTACTCGTCTACAACCAAGGAGTGCATTACCCTCGTGAAGACTTCAAAAGTCCTCGTGATGGCAGGTTACGCAAGCTCCCCATCATCGTGCTAGTCAATGAGAATAGTGCTAGTGCAAGCGAGATCTTCGCAGGAGCCATTCAAGACCTTGATCGTGCGCTCATCGTAGGTCGCCGCACCTTCGGTAAGGGACTTGTGCAGGTACCCTTTGACCTACCTGACAGTTCCGTAGTACGCCTGACCGTAGCACGCTACTATACCCCATCAGGCAGAAGTATACAAAAGAGCTACGCCAAGGGGCTCGAGGCCTACATCGAGGACATCGAGGATCGTTACCTCCATGGAGAGTTATTCTCCGCCGACAGCATCTCCAAGCCCGATACAACGAAGTACTATACCCGAATGGGGCGCGTAGTCTATGGCGGTGGTGGTATAACCCCTGATATATTCGTTCCTCGAGACAGTACAGGGATAAACAGTTATTACCTTCGCTTACTCCGCTCGGGTACAATCCAACGGTTCGCCTTTAGCTATGCAGACATGAACCGTAGTCGCCTCACAGGCTTTGCCTCTCCCAAGGCTCTCTCCGACTACCTCTGGAGCATAGGGGATCAGCTCGTCTACAGCTATGCCTCCTATGCCCAAGGGCAAGGTGTACCTCAACGTCCAGGCATGCTACAGGAGTCCTTATCAATCCTAAAGCGTGATCTCGTAGCCCTCGTTGCGGATATGCTCGGAGGAGAGCGTAACCTCTACTACCGAATCCGTAATGAGTGTGACCCCGAGGTGCAGCGAGCCCTACAGTGCTTGACAACAAACGAATGGAAGCCCACCAAGAGCAGGTAAGGAAGATAAAACATGAACTACGCCAGAGGCTACGTACCCTAGGGCGTACGACCATCACCGACCTAGATCGAGAGCGGTGGAGTACCTCCATCATGGAGCAACTCTGCCGTCATCCTCTCTGGCTCTCCGCCCAGCATATTGGGCTCTATGTTGCACTATCTGACGAGCCCAACCTCCGTCCACTCCTGGAGGAGTCCACAACAGAGAAGTCTCTTTACCTTCCTCGTGTACTCGGGGCTGAGGCTATGGAGTTCTTTCCCTTCATCTCTTGGGAGCATCTCAAGCAAACAGGGAGCTTTGGCCTCTACGAACCACCGGGAGCAGAGCCTATCTCCCCTCAAGCTCTTGACCTCATCGTAGTACCAGCCCTAGCCTACGACCATGAGGGCTATCGCCTCGGTCGTGGTAAGGGATACTACGACAGATACCTTGCTCGAACTAAAGCCAACCGTATAGGTGTTAGCTTCGGATTACAACGAGATATTACCCTCCCACATGCCTCTTGGGATATCCCAATGGATGTAGTACTCTACCCCTAGGATTATCATGCCATACAATCAGCGACTGACACTAAACCTCTCAGGCAAGCTCCTCTCTCTGGAGCACCCAGTCGTCATGGGGATCATCAACGTCACCCCAGACTCCTTCTACCCGAGTAGCCGTGTATCAGGGGAAGAGGCTCTAAGGGCACGTGTCGAAGAGCTGATACGAGAGGGAGCTGCGATTGCCGATATAGGAGCATATAGCTCACGGCCCGGAGCAGAGGAGGTCAGTAGCGAGGAGGAGAGACAGCGCCTCACACCTATCCTTCGCCTCCTGCGGGATGAATACCCCGAGCTCCCCGTATCCGTTGATACCTTCCGTGCTGAGGTTGCCCGCTTCGCTGTAGAGGAGTATGGTGCTACAATCATCAATGACATCTCCGGAGGAGGATTGGACGAGGATATGTACCGCACCATAGCAAATCTCCAGGTAGCCTATATACTCATGCACATGAGGGGCAACCCAAAGACAATGGGTGAGATGACTGACTACAAGGATGTCACCCTTGAGGTGCTTGACTACTTCATCCAACGTATAGGGCAGCTCCGAGAGCTTGGAGTACATGACATCATCCTAGACCCTGGCTTTGGCTTCAGCAAAACCTTGGAGCAGAACTACGAGCTACTAGAGCGTCTCGGCGAGATCCATACTACCCTATCAGAGCCCCTTCTCGTAGGGGTGTCACGCAAGAGCATGATCTATCGCCTCCTCAACTCATCACCCTCTGACGCCCTCAATGGCACAACTGCACTGAATGCCTTTGCCCTAGAGCGTGGTGCCAAAATCCTAAGGGTACACGACGTAGCCCCAGCCATGGAGGCAATCAAGCTATACGAGGCTATGCAACCCTATCAGCGTAGGGATGGAGCCATACACTATACCTATCATAGGCAGGATCCCGCCAATTAAACTCAGCAAAGACAACAAACATGCTCTGGTGGCTTCAAATATCGATTAAGGACATCATCGACATACTACTGCTAGCCGTATGTCTGTACTATACCTACGTCACGCTCCGTTACTCGGGTAGCCGTTCCCTCTTCATGGGGATTGTGACATTCATTATCCTCTGGCTCCTGATTTCACAAGTACTGCAGATGCGCCTGATGGGTGCATTGCTGGACAAGTTTGTGAACATAGGCTTCCTCCTACTCGTCATTATCTTCCAGGACGAAGTACGGAAGATACTCGTCACAATTGGCTCAGCACAGCGATGGAGAAAGATAAGAGGTCTCTTCCGCGACCGAGGGGAACAAGCTCGGGTAGAGGCAGCCTATGTAGCCCCCGTAGTCTTGGCATGTATGAACATGGCGCGCAAGAAGACTGGAGCACTCATTGCTGTACAAGGCAACATGGATCTTACCCCATATCAGCATGCAGGAGAGCGGTTCCTCGCCTCAGTGAATGCCCGTCTCATCGAAGCTATTTTCTTTAAGAATAGCCCCCTACATGACGGGGCAATGATCATCGCAGGGGAGAAGATATGTGCAGCAGGATGTATCCTACCCGTCGCAAGCAACCCTGACTTGAACAAGGATCTAGGTCTACGGCACCGCTCCGCCCTTGGGCTATCACAGAAGACCGATGCAAAGGTCATCATCGTCAGCGAGGAGCGTGGTACAATCTCCCTAGCCTACCGTGGTGAGATCATCGTAGACATCACGGCAGACGAGCTCCGCGAACTCCTATCAGCAGAATAGTAGACTTCATTAAACCATCCATTCCTCTCCACTCTAAAGAAGAAAGTCACCCCTCATCACTCCTCACACTCAGCAGACCCCTGGTCTCGTTCCCTATATGCGGTATCGTCTCCCCTCTCTCCTACTCATCTCACTCCTGGCACTCTGCACACTCTCTAGTCTCAGCCTAGCACAAGAGGGTCGCCTTCCTCTTGGCTTTCGTAAGATTATCCAAGGCGATAGTGTCTGTCCTCTACCCTCATTCAGTAGCCGTGTCGCCAACACACGTCTCTCAATGCGTCACTTCGTTGCCCCAGACCATGGTACCGTGACGCTCATCAACGGAGGGAGCTACCTCATCTCCGGAGGCTCTGTTGTAGGAGGGATTTATTACAAGGCAGGGAGCGAAGGAAATGTACTGAAGCGACAAGACGAAGTGCTTACCACCAGCACAACAATCTGGCTCACAGCTGACCAACTACGTATGCCATCACCTGTGACCCAGCTTGACATCATGGACATCACAGGGCGTAAGGTAATCACAGCACGAAACAGCCGAGAGGTCAAGCTCACCCTCCCCTCAGGTGTCTACCTCATCCGAGCTATATTCCCAACAGAGACCCTTGTCTGTCGACTTACGATTCGCTAGGTCACCAGCTTCTGCTTACAGACATAAGCTCTAGAAGCAATCTACCCTACCTCTTACACACATGATACGCTTACTCGTAGTAGACAATCATGACTCCTTCGTCTTCAATGTTGTTCAGCTCCTCCGTGAGCACCCACGAGTGAGCTATACCCTCATCTCTGAGGACGAACTAAAAGGAGATGAAATGCTCTGCCATGATGCTCTACTGCTCTCTCCTGGTCCAGGTCTCCCCCACGAGTTTCCCCGAATGATGAAGCTCATCCAAGCTGGTATCGGGCAGTATCCTATGCTGGGTATATGTCTCGGGCATCAAGCCCTTGCCCTCAGCTTTGGGGCCAAGCTACGACAGCTCCCTCACCCTCTGCACGGGCATGCAGCAGAGTTAACCCACATAGATACACAAGACCCTGTTGTGGGTCAGCTCCCAGAGCGAAGTATCGTGGGGCGTTACCATAGTTGGGTAGTAGATGAAGATAGCCTCCCAGAGGAGTTGCTACCCACAGCCCATACACATGTAGCTGATCACACCCGGTACGAGCTGATGGCTCTCCGTCACAAGACGCTCCCCATCTATGGCGTACAGTTCCACCCCGAGAGTATGATCACCGAGCATGGCAAGCTCTACATTGATGGCTTCATCAATGCTGTAGAGCGACACCTTCACCAGAGTAATCAGTCCTCCACGACATAACAAGGTATCGCATGTACTTCCACGACATCATCGGACATGAGGCCCTCAAGGCAGAGCTCATCTCGTCAGTGCAGATGGGGATTATACACCACGCACAGCTCTTCGTCGGGCGAGACGGAGAGGGAGCTCTAGGGCTTGCCTATGCCTATGCCCGTTATCTCAACTGCACACAGCGAGGAGAGACCGATGCCTGTGGACACTGCCCTTCGTGCAAGCGCTATGACACCTTCGCAGAGCAAGACCTATTCCACCTATTCCCTATCGTGAATGCCTCTGGCAAAAACCTAGCAGAAGACACCCTCCCTGAATGGCGATCATTCTTGGCACAAGGCCCCTACGTTCGCTATGACGAGTGGCTCTCGCTCCTTGGAGGAGACGGGAAAAAAGCCTCGATCTTTGCCCGAGAGGGCGAAGCACTCCAGCAGAGTCTAAGCTATCAGATGGCGGGTACAGGTTATCGCATCGTGCTCATTTGGTTACCGGAGAAGATGCAAGAGGCTCTAGGCAATAAGCTCCTCAAGCTCGTAGAGGAGCCACCTGCTCGGACGATCATCCTCATGGTAACGATGGAGGAAGAGGCTGTGCTGGGTACGCTGAGGAGTAGGATGCCGACCCTACGCCTTCAGCCACTTGCCCCACAAGTTATTGAGGAAGCACTTCACCACATACCCCAAGGGAAGGACGGTGTAGAGGCGACACTAGCTGCCCATCTGAGCGAAGGGAACTATCGGGTAGCTCTTGATAGCTACCTAGGGCGAAGCGAAGAGCACCTTAGCCAAGAGCGTTACCTACAACGCATCCTACGTGCCACAGTGAATGCTCAGCCAACCGAGATGAAGCTCCTGGCTGAAGAGTTAGCTACGACCAGCCGAGATGAGCAACTAGCACTCATCACTTATCTTGCACGTATGTTCCGAGAGTTCTATCTCTTCAACCTTGACCTACCGAAACTGAACTACTTAACGAGCAAAGAGACCAGTATAGCGAGCTATTTACGGAGCTGTATCACGGGACAAAACGTCCGAGTGGTAGAGAGCGAACTCGATCTAGCACGTCGGCACATCGCACAGAACGTAAATAGCAAGATGGTCTTCTTTGACCTCCTTCTTCGCCTCACGTCTGCGCTCGCCCCCAGCTATCGCCAGCAAGGGATACGCTGACCTCACAGCTACCCTGCACCTCTCTGCACTCAACCGATCAACCAACCAGCACAAAGGGGCTCATTAGCGAGTTACCATAACTCGCTCCAACGACTTACCATAACTCGTCTTGATGAGTTACCATAACTCTTATAAACGAGTTACCATAACTTGCTGTAACGACTTATGGTAACTCGTTTTCACCTTCTCTAGGAATCCCATAAACGACTAATTAACAGGAGGATACAAACCGCTCGAAGAAGGCGTATTTTCTTTCCCTCTAAACGACCTTTTCAGGACTCCTTAGTTTTGCTTTGACAGATGCGCTTGAGGTATTCCATGGACGAATGATACTACGCAACCTCACCTTCTGAGGTATAGGCAGGCAAGGCTACCCAAGGGAGCTATCTCTCCTTATCTTAGCCTAAATTGGGTTATCTTTGTATGGTGGGTAAAGGGCGCACAGAGATAGCTGGTGACTCTTTCCCCTACGCTACAAAGACAAAGCAATGAAACTTAGCCTAAGACATATCCTACGTGGCATCACGATATGCCTCACCTTCACGCTATTGACTGGTACGATCACCGCTCAGTGGAGAGCCGATAGCCTACCCGGCTATGAGCAACGAACACTCGTGATGAAGCCCGATTATTCGGGTGATGTCGTAGCCACACTCGTGCGTCACCTCACCCCGCAGAGTACCAAGCGAGCTGTACTCTACGTACACGGCTACAATGATTACTTCTTCCAAAAGGCTCTTGGTGATAGCATCGTACGACATGGCTATTCCTTCTATGCCCTTGACCTCAGGAAGTACGGTCGCTCTATCCTCCCTCATCAGGATGCTTTTGAGCTAAGAGACATCACTGAGTACCAAGAGGAGCTGAGCGAAGCTCTTAGGATCATGCGTGAAGAGGGACAGACAGAGCTATTCTTACTTGCCCACTCCACAGGTGGACTGATTACACCCCTCTTCCTGCACGACACGAAGAACCGAGATGGCGTACGTGCACTTATCCTAAATAGCCCTTTCCTAGACTTCAACTTCTCCCCTGCACAGGAGCGGTTTGTACTTCCCTTGCTGACCACCACGGCTTCACTTATGCCGAACAAAGTCATCTCTGGGATATCGGAGACTCCCGACATGTATGCCCAGACCCTACTAAGTAAGTATCACGGGCGCTGGGCATACAATACCAGCTGGAAGAAAGACCACGGACATCCCATCCGTCTCTCTTGGCTCAAAGCGATACGCAACGCCCACAAGCGTCTCCAGAAAGGGCTAGATCTGCAGCTGCCCATCCTACTGCTATCCTCAGACAAGAGTATTCGCCCCGAGAAGACATGGAGACCCGAATACAACCAGGTGGATCTCGTGCTGGACGTCGCTGATATGTGGCGTTATGGGGAGAAACTAGGCCCTAACGTGCAAGGTCAAAAGATACCCAAAGGGCAGCATGATCTCTTCCTATCCGCCGACCCAGAGGCCTACGCAATGGCTTACCGAGTCCTCTTTGAGTTCTTGGATCGCCACTCAAGCACCTCTTTACCTCAATAGTAAATAGATGGAAGAAACATTTGACATACGTAGCGAAGCAACCTATACGCAGGAGGAGCAAGAGATTGACCGAGCCCTTCGCCCCATCTCCTTCGATAGCTTTGCAGGGCAAGATAAGGCAGTAGGTAATCTGAAAATCTTCGTGGAGGCAGCGAAGATGCGTCAGGATGCCCTCGATCATGTATTGCTCTATGGCCCTCCGGGTCTGGGGAAGACAACCCTCTCACATATCGTAGCAGGCGAACTAGGTGTAGGGATCAAAATTACCTCGGGGCCTGTACTCGATAAGCCAGGAGATCTAGCAGGTCTACTCACCTCGCTAGAGCCAAATGATGTCCTTTTTATTGATGAGATTCATCGGCTTAGTCCCATCGTGGAGGAATACCTTTATTCAGCCATGGAGGACTATCGTATCGACATCATGCTGGACAAAGGTCCCTCAGCTCGCTCCATACAGATAGACCTCAACCCATTCACACTTATCGGTGCCACGACACGAAGCGGTCTCCTAACGGCTCCTCTGCGTGCACGGTTTGGTATCAACCTCCATCTCGAGTACTATGATATAGAGACCTTGGCAGGTATCATCCATCGCTCAGCGAGCATCTTGCAGGTGCCTTGCGAGACCTCAGCAGCAGTCGAGATAGCCTCTCGTAGCCGAGGCACACCACGTATCGCCAATGCCCTGCTGAGGAGGGTGCGAGACTTCGCTCAGGTAAAAGGGAATGGACGCATCGATAAGGCAATCGCATGCTTTGCTCTAGAGGCTCTGAACATTGACCGGCATGGTCTCGACTACATCGACAATAAACTGCTGGGAGTGATTATTGACAAGTTCGCAGGAGGTCCTGTGGGCTTAACCACAATCGCTACGGCACTAGGTGAAGACCCGGGCACAGTGGAGGAAGTATACGAGCCTTATCTCATCAAGGAAGGTTTCCTCAAGCGTACACCACGAGGTCGTGAAGCCACAGACCTAGCTTATAGCCACCTCGGGCGAACACCTCGGGTACGAGCTGTGGGCGGCTTCTTCGATAACGACAATTACTAGTCCTACAAGATACCATGGGTAGTACCCTCAGCTCGCTCATCAAGGACACAGCGATCTATGGACTAAGTAGTATGTTTGGTCGCTTCCTAAACTGGCTACTAACGTTCGTCTACGTCAAGGTAATGGTCCCCGAGGAGTTTGGGATGATGACCAATCTCTATGCTTGGACAGCGATACTGATGATCATACTGACCTACGGGATGGAGACCACGTTCTTCCGCTATGCCAACAAGCATGATCGTCCAGAGGATGTTTACACGACGACCCTTTATGCCCTAGGGGGGAGTTCGCTACTCTTTATCCTCGTAGCTCTTGCATTCCTTAACCCACTCACCGAGGCTCTACATGTAAGTGGACAGAGCAACCTCTTAGTATGCCTCGTACTCATTATCGCTAGCGATGCCTTCATGGCCATACCGCTGGGCTACTTGAGGTACGAGCAGCGTCCGTGGCGATTCTTCGGTGTACGCATGAGCTTCGTCTTGGTAACCATCGTCCTTACGCTCTTTAGCTTCTATGTCCTTCCTTGGCTGAGCAAGACAATGCCCAGCACATTTGGTGGCTTTCATCCGAGAGAGCAAGCTCTGGATTACATCTTTGGCATTAACCTCATCAGCAATGCCATACAGCTCATACTCCTCCTACCCACACTACGCAAGGCTACGGGGCGGTTTGATGCCACTCTCCTACGTGGGATGCTCCGCTATGCCTTCCCTATACTGCTCTTGGGGCTAGCTGGGAACTTCAATAACCAAGCAGATAAGATCCTCTTCCCGCTACTCTTTGACGATCCTCATTATGCCCATGAGCAACTAGGTATCTATGGAGCTTGCTACAAGCTGGCGGTCGTGATGGTACTCTTCACCCAAGCCTTCCGCTATGCTTACGACCCATTCATCTTCGCAGAGAAGAAAAAAGGTGAAGAGACGGCTCGAAGGGCTTATTCGTCAGCGATGACGTACTACGTCCTCTTCACGTTCTTCATCTTCCTAGCGGTCACGAGCTATATAGACGTGCTGAAGCTCCTCATCCGTCCAGCCTACTACCCTGGGCTCAGCGTCGTACCTTGGATCATGGCGGGGCAGCTCATGTTTGGCATTTACTTTAACCTTTCGTTGTGGTACAAGGTCACAGATCGCACCTACTGGGGAGGAATACTCTCGGTCATGGGTTGCCTACTGACGGTCGTGATGATTGTCGTACTTGCGCCTCGCTACGGCTTCATGGCATGTGCCTGGGCCTCGGTAGTGGCCAATGGTGGGGTAATGCTCTTCTCGTACCTCCTTGGTCAGAAGTACTATCCCGTTCATTATGAGCTACGCAAACTTGGTCTGTACACCCTGCTAACTGCACTTTGCTACGGGGCAGAAAGCCTGCTTGCGAAGGCATTTACTGATAAAACATCGTTACTACTGGGCTTCAATAGCCTCATTCTACTTGCCTTCGTTGCTATTATCTTCCACTACGAGGTACCCAAGGGAAGTCTTGCTCTTCTAAGGAAAAAGCTCCTTGGCCGGTAGAGCTTTCCCACCTCCTCATACCCAGAAGCTAGCCTCGACATTTGCCACGGCATTTGTCGGGGCTTTATTATCCCCGTATTTAGGGCATTTGCAAAGAGAGCTAAACGAGTTACTATAACTCGTCTCAGCGAGTTACCATAACTCTCTTTGGCGACTTACCATAACTCTTTTGGACGAGTTACCACAACTCTCTGAGGCGAGTTATGGTAACTCTCCATCACCTTATGTTCACACAACAGTAGAGAACTGACTTCAAGTGAGTTACAGAGGGTATCAGAAGGGGAAAACGCAAGGGTACATAACAAGGCAGACACAAAAGCAACAGTCAACGATAAGCCCTTAGCTATCAAAGGGGAAGGAGCGTTGGTAACGCTTTCTACTTGGTTCTTTACGAAGCAGAGGGCTATTACGGAGTTTTCACCCGCTTTCTTTACCAAGTTTCTATACGAGCAATTTATTACCCCCTATTCCCTACTTAGCGTAAGATGCTCTATCTTTGTATGGGACATAAACTGCATACAAACTTGTAGGGGATTTCTACTTGCTCCACTAGGTTTATCCCATACTTGATAGAATAAGAAATGAAGAGTCTAAAGATCGTGCTCATTGGATATGGGAAGATGGGGCACGTGCTAGAACAAATAGCCACCAACCGAGGTCACGAAGTTGTGCTAACCATTGATCGAGGGCAAGAGGATCGCTTTGATGACCCATGCTTCGTCACAGCTGACGTAGCCATCGAGTTCACAGCTCCCCAGGAGGCCTACAACAACTGCCTGCGGTCTCTAAAGCGAAACATCCCTATGGTCTCAGGCACGACAGGCTGGAATGACCGTTTACCAGAGCTGAAGGAGCTCTGTGCAAAAGAGGGTAAGACCTTCTTCTGGTCCTCCAACTTCAGTATCGGCGTCAACCTATTCCTTCGGATCAACCGTAAGGTAGCTGAGCTCATGAAGGCTGCCCCAAACTATCGACTTAGCCTCGAGGAGACGCATCACATCCATAAGTTGGACGCTCCAAGCGGTACGGCCATTACCCTCGCTGAAACCCTACTGGCAGCACGCCCCGAACTCAAGCGATGGGAGCTAACGGAGACACCCGAGGAGCATACCCTGCCCATACAGGCACATCGTGAGGGTGAGGTACCAGGTATTCATACCGTACACTATTCCTCCGAGGTCGATCGCATTAGCCTCACACACGAGGCCTTTGGACGAGAAGGCTTTGCACTCGGTGCTATACTCGCGGCTGAGTATGCCGCCCAGCACCAAGGTTGGCTGACGATGGATGACCTGCTCAAACTAGACTAATCACGACAACAAGCGAATGAAAAGATACCCGATCGAAGGACAGAGTGCACGTAAGATCCTTTGGACACGAATTAAAGGGAGCATCATCGTAACACTCTACTTCGTCTTCTGCCTCTGGGCTGGACTGTGGTGGCTCATACTACTTCCCTTCCTTGTGGACTTCTACTTCACAAGACTAATTAACTGGCGTTACTTACGTAAGCACCCAAATCCTCTCGTACGCACCCTAGGGGTCTTGCTAGAGGATATAGTCTTCGTGGTAGCAATGGTGACGTTTATCTTCACCTTCTTCTTCCAAAACTTCGCTATCCCATCCTCCTCATTAGAGAAAACGCTCCTCATCGGAGACTATCTCTTCGTCAACAAGCTCAGCTACGGGCCACGTGTACCGATGACCCCCATAGCTCTACCGCTGGCACATAACACGGCTTTCGGCAGGAAGTCCTATCTCGACAAGCCATCCCTCCCCTATCGGAGACTGAGGGGCTTCGGCAAGGTAGAGCGTAATGACCTTGTGGTCTTTAACTTCCCAGCTGGAGACACAGTGGCACTAAGCATGCCCAACCCGGACTATTACACGCTCTGTGCCGCCTACGGCAGAGAGAACGTTTGGTCTGACAAGGCGCAGTTTGGCGACATCGTCTATCGTCCAGTCGATCGACGTGACCATTACGTCAAACGATGCATTGGTCTGCCTGGAGAGTTCATAGCAATAAGGAATAATCAGGTTTACATCAATGGCAAGGCAATAGCCAACCCTCGCAACATGCAGCTCAATTACTATCTGCAGACCGATGGCACACCTCTCTCGGAGAATCTACTAGATGAGCTTGGCATCAACGACCGAGATGTCCAGATCCTCTACTCCTATACACCTGGGGAGGAAGTAAACCTATCCGGTTTCCTTCGCCAAATGAAGCTCAACTTTAAGCCTATCAATGGACATGGCTACGGATTGATCTACCACCTTCCTCTCACCCTCGAGATGAAAGAGCGACTCGAGCGTGAGAGCTATATCAAAGCTATCGGTGTAGAGGTGGCATCAAGTGAGACTTCAGGAGATGTCTACCCACTGGATCTGAAGATTGGCTGGACACGTGATAACTACGGCCCCCTCTTCATACCACGCCGAGGAGCAAGGATTAACCTTACACCAACGACTGTCGCAGCCTATGCGCGATGCATTCGTAACTACGAGGGGCATACCCTAGAGCAACGAGCCGACGGCACTTACCTCATCGATGGACAGCCTCAGACCAGCTATGTATTCGGGATGGACTATTACTTCATGCTGGGAGATAACAGGCACATGTCCGCGGACAGCCGTTACTGGGGCTTTGTACCAGAGGACCATATCGTTGGGAAGCCTGCGCTACTCTGGCTGTCGATCAATAGCGAACGTCCACTCTTCAGTGGGGGTATTCGCTGGGGACGTATGATGCGACTTATTCATGGTAAGTGAGAGACAGAGTGGTGGCAGTCAATGGCTATGCTATGTAGCCCTTCCTCTAGGGATATTAGCCCTAGTAGTTGCGCTGCGCCTCTTCGTCTTACTACCCTTCCGAGTACAGACTCGTGCGATAGAGCCTAAGCTCCGTGAGGGAGCTTGGGCTTTTGCGCTACAAGGGAAAACGCCTAGAATTGGTGATATTGTCCTTTTCGAAATTGCCAAGGTCACAGGGAATAAAGAGCGGCAGATGCGTGCAGTAGCTCGTGTTGTTGCTTTACCAGGCGACTCCGTGGAGCTCCGAGATGGGGTATTGTGGGTCAATGCACACCCTCAGCGTGACTACCGGCTACGACGTACCCATGAGAGCTATGCCCTTCGTCTACCACGTGAGGGCGGAGTATACCCAATTTCTCCTCTAAGTCTTGTGGCTTATCGTACGGCACTTATCGAAGAAGAGCGTCTTGGACTAGTCCGTGACAGCAAGGAGCATCTTGGCACAAATCCCACTACATGGATTGAGGCATTGAGGCGAAACCCTTACCGCACTTTCTATCGAGACTATTACTGGGTACTTGCTGACGACCCTAGCGAAGCACCAGACTCTCGTCACCTAGGCATTATACCAAGTGATGCGATAGAGGGTATTATCTTCTTTTCGTTCTAACGGGGTATCGTGTACCAGAGCTTTAGCCTCCTTCTCTCTACAGCCTATGCCCCTCCGGTAAGCTACTTCACGAAGCTCTACCACAATGAGGGTACACTCATCGGTATAGAGGCGCATGAGAACTACCTCAAGCAAACCTACCGCAATCGTTGCCACATCCTTGCTCCCAATGGTGTGCAAGCTCTTACTATCCCGATTGAGCAATCCTCCGAACTGAAGACCTCAATTCGTGATGTCAAGCTCTCAGAGCATGGCTCTTGGCGTCACCTGCACCTTCAGGCTATTGCCACAGCATACGGAGCTTCTCCCTTTTATGAATATTACATAGATGATCTTCGCCCAGTCTATGAGCGCAAGCATCACTTCCTCTGGGATCTTAACTGTGACTTCCTAGAGCAACTACTGGCTCTCCTCGACATAGATATACGGTGGGAGAGTACTGAGACCTTTACAAAGATTGGAGAGCATCCTAACGATTGGCGGTACGGACTCCGCCCTAAGCATCCAACACCCGATCCCACATTTATCCCTAAACCCTACTATCAAGTCTACCGAGACCGCTTTGACTTCGTACCCGACCTAAGCGTACTCGATCTTCTCTTTAATATGGGACCAGAGAGCTTACTTATCCTACGGGATAGCAAAGCCTCCGGCCCCACTCCCTAAGCAAAAGAACACGTGTTTAAGCAATCAGACTTCCCTAACGTCCCTCATGCAGAGGCTCACCCAGAGTTACTTCGTCACCTAGGTGTGGAGCGACAAGATCCCTATTTTTATCTACGTGACAAGTCCAATCCCTCAGTGATTGGCTACCTTGAGTCAGAGAATGCCTACACCGAAGAGGTCATGCAGGAGAGCAAGGAGCTGCAAGAGCAACTCTACAATGAAATCCTCTCACGCATCAAGGAAGATGATCAAAGCTACCCCACGCTACGCAGAGGCTACTATTACTACACGTGTACAGAGAAGGGCAAGCAATATCCTACACACTACCGCTACGAAGAGGAAGCATTCAATCGTGAATGGAGTGAAAAGCCACACGAGGTGACTGGGGGTGAATTGCTCTTCGATGTCAACCAGATGGCAGAGGGAAAGTCTGCCTTCATCTTCGCAGGTTATGCAGTAAGCCCTGACAATAAGCTAGTGGCCTACTTCTCAAACGATACGGGGTCATACGCCGAGTTCTCATTACGCATCCGTGACATCAAGAGTGGCAGAGACCTTCCCTTACAACTAGAGGGCGTCTCTTCGCTTGCTTGGGCGGAGGACAGTGAGACGATTTACTACTCGCTCATTGATGAGACTCTTCGCTCGAGCCGTATCTTCGCTCAGCGTCTTGACGACACGGAGCCAACGCTCGTTTACGAAGAGCTTGATGCTCGTTTCTCATGCAGTGTGAGTGAGACCAAGACACGTGAATTTATCTTCATTACAACCTCTAGTAGTACCACAAGCGAGGAGTACTACCTCTGGAGTTCGGGGGAGGATCGTGAGCCCAAGCTATTTCTCCCAAGAGAGCGTGACGTACGCTACTCGATCCTCACCCACAAGGATCGCTTCTATATCTATTATCGAGACAAGGAGCATCTGAATGGCATGGTCTATACTGCCCCTCGGGTACACGTATCCGATCGCTTGAGCTGGACCCTCCTCGTGCCTCATCGTGAGGATGTACGCCTAGACAGCATAGGTGTCTACGAGGATTACATTGCTCTCGAGGAGCGAAGGAACGGACTTACTGAAATTCGTATCCTCACAAGCCTTGGAGAGGAGTGTGGGAAGATTCACTTCCCAGAGCCCGTTTACACAATCAGCCTACGAGGCAATAGCCATTATGAAGCGACCACCATCCGCTACATCTACTCCTCAATGAACCGCCCCACATCTCTCTATGAGTACGACCTCACCAAGGGGACAAGTCGCCTACTGAAGGAGCAAGAAGTCGGAGGGAGCTTCTCCCCAGAGGATTACATCGTCGAGCGACAATGGGCTGAAGCCGAGGACGGCACACCTGTCCCCATAGCTCTACTCTATCGTCGTGACCTCGTACTAGATGGGTCTGCACCAACCCTACTATACGGCTATGGGAGCTATGGCATAGCTATGGATGCCCACTTCAGTGTATCGATTCTAAGCCTTGTAGACAGGGGCTTTGTTTATGCACTAGCACAAGTACGAGGGGGGAGCGACCTAGGAGAAGCATGGTATGAGGAAGGTAAATTCCTGAAGAAGCGAAATACATTCACCGACTTTATAGCTTGTGCCGAGGCACTCATCCAAAAGGGATATACCTCCCCCTCTCGGCTCATGGCTATGGGTGGTAGTGCTGGCGGTCTACTGATTGGTGCGGTGGTGAACATGCGCCCAGACCTCTTCCATGCAGCTGTTGCGCAAGTACCCTTTATGGACGTAGTGACCACGATGCTTGACGACACATTACCACTGACCACAGGTGAATATGAGGAGTGGGGCAATCCTAACGATGAGGAATACTTCCACTACATGCTTAGCTACTCTCCCTACGATAACCTACGTGCTCAGGACTATCCGCACCTACTCGTGACAGGAGGGCTGAATGACTCACAAGTCCTCTTCCATGAGCCTGCAAAGTACGTAGCCAAGCTCCGTAGCCTGAAGACCGACGATCATATACTCCTGCTGCACATGAATATGGACTCGGGGCATGGCGGAGCAACAGGTCGCTACGACGGGATACGGGATACAGCCTTTGAATACGCCTTTCTCATCTCTTCTCTTTAAGCCAAGAGTCTAGAGAAAGAGTCACTCTCGCTTCACATTGAGCGTAAAGTGAAGCTCCACCTTTCGGGTATAAAGCACTTCCAACAGACCATTTCATAAATCTCTTCCACCTCTTGTAAACACCGCATTTACAGGCTTTTGCAAGGGGCGTCTACGAGTTACCATAACTCGCTCAAGCGACTTACCATAACTCGTTGCAAAGACTTACCACAACTCGCTCAAACGAGTTACCATAAGTCGCCGAGACGAGTTGTGGTAACTCATCGAGGGCCGATTTTTCATCCACCATAGTCATTTATAAAACAGCTACTTACAAAGTGGGGCAAAAGAATTGGCTCATGCTCCTCGAGCTGGTGTGAGTACACCTAGGTCATCTGAGATATCTAGGGCTATGAAGGGGCGAAGAAACAATCGTGTACACGAAACACGATTACTGAGCAAGCTAAAGCCGAGGTAAAGCAGGAGAGTTTTGCTATCTTTGTGAGAAATCAATGGCTAGAGAGCTGGGGATCTTTCTCTGCAGGCTACCCCAATCTCTCTAAGTAGTTTATGCATACTCAGGTATTCGATAGGCCCTTTATCCCCCATCAGATGAGCCTTCACAAGCGACTATGGTTGCTGGTGATGGCTCTTTGCGTTCTCTTGGGAGTAAGTAACGAAGTCACAGCACAAGAGACCTCCGTCCTCACAGAATATCCAAGTTCGCTGAGCCCAACAGCACAAATCTCCTTCCTAGCGGCAGCCCCCAGCAATGACGAGGTGTATACAGTCTATGGCCATGCGGGGCTCAGAGTGTGGGATGCAGAGCAGGGCATGGATGTAGTCTTCAACTATGGGATCTTCGATTTCTCAGAAGACTTCCTCATACGCTACCTACAGGGCAAGACGGACTACATCGTGCTCCCCATGCCAACCGAGGTATACCGTTCGAGCTATGCAGGGCGCAAAGTGCGAGAGATCGTACTCGAGACCGACAGCACACAGCGTAGCAAGATGTGGTCACTCCTCCTGGAGAATATCAAACCCGAGAATAGGGTCTATCGCTACAATGCCTTTCGCAACAACTGCAGTACACGCCCGCTAGATCTCTACTTCGAGACACTGAGTGTACCACCAGGCATAGAGGCGAAGTTAGACTCTGCACGTTTGGTCTTCCCTTCCCCCGACGTCCCCATGGAGCGACGTCCGGAGGTCTGGCATCCTACGACGTGGCGCAAGGTGATCAATAGGCTGGAGTCTGCACAACCATGGCTCGTGCTTGGCACAGACCTAGCCATGGGACCTGAGCTGGATAAAGAGATGAGCATCGAGGAACGCCTCTTCATCCCTATGGATGCCGCAGAGATTCTTTCCGTTGCCTCCTACGAGCGATTCAACGAAATAACGAGTGTCTATTATACTCCGTGTAGGGAAGATCTTACTGAAGGGGAAGATCCACAGCAACCAGAGGAGAGAGGAGGCATTAGTCTGACACATCCGCTCGTGGTTTTCAGCTTACTTCTGACTCTTACGCTCTCTATATATGTAGCTCGTGCACGAGGGAAACGTGTACCAGGGATACTAGAATTCATGCTCTACCTCATAGCAGGGTTAGGGGGAAGCTTACTCTTCTTCCTTACCTTCTTTTCCGAGCATCCCATGGTAAATCCTAATTGGAATCTCCTTGTCCTACACCCCGCATACCTCATTATCGTGCTACTCATGCCCTTTGGCGAGAGGACACTGCGAGTGAGACGTGTGCTGCACCTCATCCTCCTCCTGCCACTCATTGCCTTCCCCTTCGTAGCTTACACCGCTGGGCAGACAATCAATACCAGTGTGTACCTCATTGCCCTGTCGCTAGTCATACTCTCGGTAGGGCGTATCGGCTGGTTCCTACCCTTCATCAAATCCATCGAGCGTCATGCGTCCCACTAAGAAGAGCTTACAACAACGGAGCGTCCGACGTCTCATCACATCTCTCTTTGCCCTTATTGCCATCCAGCAGGTGGCTCTATCGGCAGAGCTACCTCGGATCGTGGTCTATATCACCATCGAGGATCTCAGGGGAGACTACCTACAAGAGCTACGCCCACTCTTCGAGGGGAAGGGGCTGGAACGGATGCTGACTGAGGGCAAGCTCTACCAACATATTTCCTTCCCTCTAGGGGAGATAAATAGAGCATCAGCTACAGCAACCCTACACACAGCGAGCTATCCCTACCAGCATGGAGTAGAGCGACCCACTCTATGGCTCTCTGGACAAAATAAGTGGGAGAGTGTCTTCAATGACCCTAGTGTCTTAGGTAACTATACGCGAGATACCTATTCCCCCAAAGCGCTGCTGGTCAACACGCTAGGCGATAGGCTACGTGAAGCTTCTTCGGGCTCTTCACTCGTCTATTCCCTAGCCTCAGATGCGGAGGTTGCTATTGCCTCGGGTGGTTGGTTTGCCAACGGTGTTTTTTGGCTCGATAGTAAGATTGGCTCATGGGCAACCTCAACCTACTACGAGCAGATGCCCAAGTTCCTAGAGGCCTACAACCGCTCCAGCGATGGTCCCAATAAGCGTCTCGTCGCTGGGCAGATGACATGGAGCCCTGTCCGATCCTACCCTCATAAGCCTAATGAGCATTGGGCAGACTGGAGCAAGGGCTTTAGCTACCGCTATCAGGGTTTTCAAGTAGCAGACTTCAAGCGTAGTGCCCTAGCCAATGAGGAGATAACAGCTCTAGCTCTAAAGCTCCTTGACCAAGGAGGCTACACCGAGTCTAAGGCACCAGGCATGCTCGCATTATCCTACAGCCTCGATGTTACACCCCACGACGCCCTATCCAGCGAGCTAAGCATAGAGGAAGTAGATGCCTACGTACGCCTCAGCAGGAATGTGCAAACTCTCCTCACAAAGCTAGAGCAGACCTTCGGGGCAAACAACTACCTCGTCGCACTCTCAGGCACGGGCTACACACATTATCGACGACCCAAACTAAAGGGAGCAGAGGCTCGCTATGGACGCTTTAGTTCTAAGAAGGGCACCGCACTACTGAATCTATACCTCTCCGCCATACATGGCCAAGGGAACTGGGTAGAGCGTCTGGCAGATGGTCGAATCTACCTCAACAAGAAGCTCGCTGAGACCAAGAAGCTCTCCCTGCCAACACTACAAGAAGAGGCCGCTGCCTTCATCGAAGAGATGCAAGGCATCGGCATGGCTATCGCTGGGCATAATCTCACAGCACAGTCTTCGCTCAGTGATGCAGGCCTTGCCCTGAGGCGTGCTGTACACAACAAGTATCTGGCAGATGTATACTGGACCCTCACTCCTGGCTGGGAGGTAGAGGAAACTGCCGATAACCCCAATCTATGGCTCCAATCACGAGCCATAGAGTCTCCCTGCATCCTCTTCGGTGCAGGCGTTGATCCCAAGACCTTCAACTACCCCATCCTTACGGCACCCGATGTCGCTAAGGCTATTACCCATATACTGCGCATTCGTCCCCCGAATGCAGCAAACTAGGGCAGTACATCTACCCTACTTGCCTTAATGGCACTATGTTTGATAGCATTCCCTTTGCATGGGTAGGTTATCCTCATTCATTCAGCAGAAATAATACATACATATAATGGGATTCATTGACTTCCTGTCGAAGTTATTCGGCAATAAATCACAACGAGACCTCAAGGAAATCACCCCTTGGGTGGAGCGCATCCAAGCGGTATATCCTGAGATCGATGCACTAAGTAACGACGAGCTACGTGAGCGTACCCAATCATTGCGTGAGCGCATACAGGCCTATGTATCGAGCGAGCGAGAAGAAATAGCAAAGCTCAAGGCCAGCGTAGAGGGAAAAGACCTAGATGCACGAGAAGAGATCTGGACAAAGGTTGATAAGATTGAAAAGGAAATCCTAGAGAAACTTGAGGTAGTGCTAGATGAAGTACACCCCGAGGCCTTTGCAATAGTTAAGAGTACAGCTCGCAGGTTTGCTGAGCATGAGGAGATACGTGTCCGTGCTACAGACTTCGACCGAGATCTAAGCATCAGCCATGACTTCGTACACATAGAGGGTGATACAGCTGTTTACCAAAATCATTGGTCAGCTGGTGGCAACGAGATTACCTGGGATATGGTACACTACGATGTACAGCTATTCGGAGGTACGGTACTGCACAAGGGCAAGATCGCTGAGATGGCTACGGGTGAAGGTAAGACACTTGTTGCTACACTCCCCGTCTTCCTCAACGCACTAACAGGGAATGGCGTACACGTCGTAACGGTGAACGATTATCTCGCAAAGCGTGACGCCGAGTGGATGGGACCGCTCTATATGTTCCATGGTCTCAGTGTAGACTGCATTGACAAGCATCAACCCAACACCCCTGAGCGACGTGCAGCCTACAATGCAGACATTACTTTCGGGACAAACAACGAATTTGGCTTCGACTACCTGCGTGACAACATGGCCACGAGTCCCGAGGATCTCGTACAGCGCAAGCACAACTATGCCATCGTGGACGAAGTGGACTCTGTCCTCATTGATGATGCACGTACGCCCCTCATCATCTCAGGGCCTGTTCCCAAGGGAGACGACCAACTCTTCGAGCAATTCCTCCCCAACGTAGAGGTTGTCGTCGAGGCACAACGTAAGCTCTGCCAACAGCTTCTCATTGATGCGAAGAAGAAGATTTCCTCCGAAGACAAGAAGGAACAAGAGGAAGGCTTCTTCTTGCTCTTCCGCACCTACAAGGGTATGCCCAAGAGCAAGCCTCTTATTAAATACCTCAGTGAGCCAGGTATCAAGACAGGCATGCTGAAGGTCGAAGAGGAGTACATGGCTGACAACATGCGTCAGATGCACATCGTCACCGAGGAGCTCTATTTCGTCATTGATGAGAAGAATAACAGCATTGAGCTATCCGATAAGGGGATTGATCTACTCACTCGTGGCACAGACGATCCGACCTTCTTCATCCTCCCTGATATAGCTTCTCTCCTCGCAGAGCTGTCTAACCAAGGGCTCTCTAGCGAAGAGGTGGCACAACGCAAGGAGGCACTACTAGCTGATTATGCGGTTAAGAGCGAGCGTGTACACACCGTCAATCAGCTCCTCAAGGCCTACACGCTGTTTGAGAAAAACGACCAGTACGTCGTCATCGACAACAAGGTACTCATCGTAGACGAGCAGACAGGACGTATCATGGACGGGCGCCGCTACTCCGATGGACTACATCAAGCTATCGAAGCCAAGGAGCGTGTGAAGGTAGAGGCAGCGACACAGACTTTCGCCACCATTACCCTACAAAACTACTTCCGCATGTATCACAAGCTCTCGGGTATGACGGGTACCGCTGAGACTGAGGCTGGTGAACTGTGGGACATCTACAAGCTTGACGTGGTTGTCATCCCAACCAATCGCCCCATCGCTCGTCATGACCTCAACGACCGCATCTACAAGACTGCTCGTGAGAAGTACGCAGCCGTCATTGAGGAGATTGTCCGCCTCGTAGAGCTTGGTCGTCCCGTACTCGTGGGTACAACTTCGGTCGAAATATCCGAGCTCCTGAGCAAGATGCTCACACTACGTAAAATTCCACACAACGTCCTCAATGCTAAGCTTCACCAGAAGGAAGCTGAGATCGTTGCCCAAGCAGGCAAGCCTGGTGTCGTCACCATAGCAACGAACATGGCAGGTCGTGGTACCGACATCAAGCTAACGCCCGAGGTCAAGGAAGCTGGTGGGCTTGCCATCCTCGGTACGGAGCGTCACGAGTCTCGTCGTGTAGACCGCCAGCTCCGTGGTCGTGCTGGTCGTCAGGGCGACCCTGGCTCATCTGTCTTCTTTGTTTCACTTGAGGACCACCTCATGCGCCTCTTCGCCTCCGATCGCCTCTCTGCTATGATGGACAAGATGGGCTTTGAGGAAGGAGAAGTACTTGAGCACAGCATGCTGAACAAGGCCGTTGAACGTGCGCAGAAGAAGGTAGAGGAAAATAACTTCGGTATCCGTAAGCGTCTCCTCGAGTATGACGATGTGATGAACTCTCAGCGCGAAGTCATCTACAAGCGTCGTCGCCATGCCCTCATGGGTGAGCGCATCGAGATGGACGTGATGAATACGCTCTACGATGCAGGGCGCATCCTCGTTGACACGCATCATCCTATGGAGGACTATGAGAGCTTCTCAGATGATGTCATGCGTCTCTTCGCCATCGAAGCCCCATTCGATGAGCAGACCTTCCGCCACTCCAAGGCAGACGAACTAACAGATCTGCTCTATGATGCTGTTGAGGCGGCCTTTGCTCGTCGCACTCAGCTCATCGCAGACCAAGCCTACCCTGCCATTCATCAGGTCTATACTGAGCAAGGTCAGCACTACGAGCGAATCATGATCCCTCTAACCGATGGTCGTGGTGCCTATCAAGTGGCCTGTAACCTCAAGGAAGCTGATGAAACCAAGGGGCGTAGCATCATGCGTGAGTTTGAGAAGGCTATCGTCCTACACATCATTGACGAGCAGTGGAAGGAGCATCTACGTGAGATGGACGAGCTGCGCAACTCCGTGCAGAATGCCAGCTACGAAAACAAGGATCCTCTCCTTGTCTACAAGCTCGAGTCATACGAACTCTTCCGTACGATGATCGAAGAGATGAATCGTAAGACCGCCTCGATCCTCATGCGTATCCAGCTACACCTTGCACCTGCCGAGTCCGAAGCTCCACGTGAGGTAGAGGTTCGTCAGGCTGAGGCATCGCAGCATCGCCCCACACCAAGCTACCATGAGAGCCGTCATGAGGTCGGTAGCCCCGAGGCTGAGGCCGAGGCACGCCGTAGACCAGCACAGTCTACGCATACCATAGGGCGTAACGACCCTTGCCCTTGCGGTAGCGGCAAGAAGTTTAAGCACTGCCACGGCAAGCACCTCTAGCCTATATCTCAGGCTCAAACAACGAAATCCCCCGACTAGCTTCTGCTGGTCGGGGGATTCTCTTTTCTCTAAGGGAGGTGAATGAAACTCTACTGTTTACAATCTCCACTTTCTCCCAAAAGCACATAACACACCCTATAACCAACGAAATAGAAAGAAGCAAAGAAGAGCCTCAACGAGTTATAGCAACTCGTCACGACGAGTTGTGGTAAGTCGTTTCAAAGAGTTATGGTAAGTCATTATGGAGAGTTACCATAACTTGTTTCAGCGACTTATGGTAACTCATGTATACCCCCTCACAAAGCCCCTTAAATAAGGAGTAAGTGTGGCTGAAAGAAGCTATTGGTGATAGAAGAGAATTTGCATTCAAATCGAGCATGCACGGCATTACTCTCTAGCCACAACGATCTCTCCAAACCCTTCAAAAGAAGAGTGGTCAGCTAGAGGGCAGGGACGTACTCACCGAGGCTAGACTCCCATTGCATCCCTAGCCACCCACAGGCTATACCGAGACTCAGATTTAAGTAGGAATCAATCGGGAGTTTGATATCGGGGTGAGTTGCTTATTGCATTGCCATTCACTACCTTTGGTGGTATAATACACCCTGTAAAGGCTAGGCATTATGAATGGGCAAAGTTCGGCAAGCACACCCCACACCCTCCAGAAGGCTAGACTAAGCCTCCTCAGCCTATTCTTGTGCCTCTTCTCCTCATTTGCCCTTAGGGCTACACAGCCCTTGCGCGGGCAGATCTTAGACTTATCGGGACAAGCTATTTCCCAAGTCGAAGTCTATGATGTGAGGCAAGGCACATGCATAGCAACAAGCAACGCCCAAGGGGAATTCACACTCACTCTACCTGATAGTCTACAAAGCATTACACTAAGCTTCGTTGCGGAGGGGTTTCTCACGAAACAGATGGAGCTTACCCCCGGAGAACAAGTATATCGTATCCTCCTTTTAGCCAACGAAAGAAGGCTGGGTGAGGTCGTCGTGCGTGCTCACCGCCTACAGCAAGTCACAGCCTTTGCTCCCCTCAGTACGCAGATGACCAAGATGGAGATCCTTACTTCACCACGTGCCCTGGGTAGCATCCTTGGTGCAGTGAGTGAAGCACCCGAGGTTCAAGTCTCTGACACTGATGGACGGCTACTCGTACAGGGCGGAGCACCAGGCGAGACACAGGTTTACGTGGATGGACTATTGCTACCTTCACCCTATACCCTCTCATCCTACAACGGCGGGACACGTACGACCATCAATCCTAGTGCGTGTCGGCGAGTGCGTCTCTTCTCGGGTGGATATTCGGCAGCCTACGGGGAGGCACTCTCTGGTGTGCTTCTCCTAGAGACACAGGAGGCACGGGAGGTAGCTCTGGGTACCGAACTTAGCCTCAGCCTGCTGGGAGGTAACATAACGACCACAGTGGGTTCACCCAAAGCCAAAGTACAGCTAACCGCAGACTACACAAGCCTCTTCCTCAAAGACAAGCTCATCCCCAGCAGCTACCATTGGCGCAAGAGTTATTCATCCCCCTCGCTCTCAGCCTCACTCTTCAGCGAGCTGAATGGTTGGCACCTCAAAGGGCAACTCAGCTACAGCCACATGGGATTCGGCTACGACCGTACCAATAGCAGTCATGAAGCTCTAGCGAGTGATCTTGCCGATGACCGTTGGTATGCCCGACTCACACTAAGCAAGGCAATCAACTCTAAGCTAGACTGGGAGTCTGGTGGGCATCTTCAGTACAAGGACTTCCGAGGGAGCAACCTGCAGCGAGCAGAGGATGCGGTGAAGGATCGAGATACTTATGCTCAGCTACGGAGTGCTATCCGTTGGCGTATCACACCTATACTTAGCCTAACCTCAGGTATCGATTACAGCTATCGTGACTACCACGAAACCTACACCTACCGTAATGAATATCCGTTGCACTTCCGCAATCACCTAACGGCACTCTTCAGCGAGGGGAGCCTACTGTATCGAGGCTTCACTGCAAGTGTAGGTCTGCGAGGTACGTATAGCTCACTCCTTGGCGAAAGCACCCTCTCTCCAAGACTCTATGCTGGCTATCGCTTTGGCAAGCATCTATTGGCTGCCTCATGGGGATACTTCACCCAGCTTCCTTCATCAGACGTGCTTCTATTCACGCCTTCATTAGCTAGTCCACGTGCTGCAGTAAGCCAACTCTCCTACGGCTTCACCTCTGGCGAACACTCCCTCCAGCTTGCACTCTTCTATAAAAGCTATCATGGCCTCATGCGCAGGTTGAGTAGCAGTTATCCACCATCTCTTGACAGCGAAGGTCGGGGAGAAAGCTATGGCATCAACCTCATCTACACGGGCAAGATTCAAGCCCTTAGCTACACACTCTCCTACGGCTTCACCGAGGCCAAGCTCAGCTATGACCGCTTCACTCATCGTGTGCGACCTGACTATCTCAGCCCACACGCAGCAAAGGCTAGCCTGCGCTATTGGGCTCGTTCCCTCTCGTCAATGATTGGTCTAGCCTGCTACCTCGATGCTGGGGCAACAGGCTATGACGCTTCTCTCACTCCGATCTCAATCCCTTCACGTAGCCGTCTAGACTTATCTTGGACCTACGTCGTTAGCCCACGCCTAGCTATCCATGCTGGTTGTCAGAATATCCTCGGTACACGAAACTACTGGGGATTTGATCCTAGCTACCCCGCAAGTGATCCTGATGGGCTCCGTACCACACCCTCCTCACGCTTCGTCTATGTTGGGCTGTTCTTTGCCCTAGGCAAGCGATCACTTAGCATTTAATCATGTTACAATACTACTTCACAATGAAAAGACTCCTTCCCCTCCTACTTCTCACCCTCTTCGTAGGGTCGAGCCTTGCTTTCTCCTCACCCCAAGAGGAGAAAACCTACCGCCTTATCCTCGAAGTCGATGGTATGACTGAGACCAAGGGTGACCTACTCATCGCCATCTACAACAAGGAAGAGAGCTACCCCAAACAAGCCTTCAAATACGAGACTGCTCCTGTTGATAGCCTCATCAAACATGTCACACTCATCCTTCCCGAGGGGCAATATGTCATCTCACTCTTCCACGATACGAACGGCAATAAGAAGTTAGATCAAGGTGAATATGGCATTCCTCTAGAAAAGTATGGCTTCAGCAATAACGCACGCGGACAGATGGGTCTACCTGCATTCAAGGATGCTGCTTTCCTACTCAAATCCGACAGCAAGCAATACATCACGGTTCATTAACCTATCCCTCTACAAACACGCACGGCGAAGACTCCTATGGAATCTTCGCCGTACGTATTTAATTGAACAAGGGGTATCGGTCGAAATCTACCCGCTCACATCCCCAGATGATAGTAGTAGGTTGAAAAGGAAGTACAGAAGAAGGTTACTTCTCCCAGCGATGAGTCCGCTTAAAGTTCTCAAAGCGGTCTCTCAAGTACATGACAGCACCTTCAATCATGGTGTCATACCCCAGCCGAGACCTCTCTTGACTGAAGTGTAGCTCCTTGTCTGGCTGGATGCCGAACTCAATATCTGCTCCAGAGGCATCAAAGGTTCGACTCGAAGAGAAGCGCACCCCCCACCCATTGGGTAACTCAGAGGACATCGGCAGGCCTGCTCCTCCTCCAGTTTGTGTACCCATGACCGTGACGAAGGGAAGACCCTTCATGCGTAGGGTGAAGTCATTAGCCGCACTATAGACACCCCGATCAACAAGTAGCACGACAGGGCGTAGCCACTTCAGTCCACGCTCTAGGGGCTTTAGATGGAGTGGGTGTTTGGGGGAGAAATCATTATGTCCTGGGCCTGTCTTGTGAGACATATAGCCGATGAGTCGTCCCTTGTTGATAAAGTGCCGAGCAAGGAGATCTGAAGTGGTTACTTGACCACCTCCATTACCTCGAATATCAAGGATGAGAGCACGACAATCGACAAGTCGAGAGAGAGCAGCATTAATGTTCCCATCTGACAGCCCCGAAGCAAAAGATGAGAGACGTATATAACCGATGCTATCTGCTAAGTGACCGTTCTTCTGCAGCCTTGTGTAGAGCATAGCCCCTGCGATACGGTAGTCATCACCGAGGTAATCCTCAATAAGCTCCGTATCGTATCCCCGAGGGTAATCTGATTTCCAACGCCAATACCGTCCGTAGTCAAAGGGGGTAGCCAGATTCACATGTCCGTCCTTCAGCTCTGAGAGTAGCTGGGTCATGATGAGGAAGAGTGAATCAGAGCTCATATTTGGACGCAGATGCACTCTATGCTTATGATAGAGGTCACGCCAGGTAACTCCCCTGGGGAGCTTCAGATCAAAGTAACAATAGTTCTTATCCAGCGTTTCCCACAGCTGATCATAGTTCTTATACGGATCGCTGGAGAACTCATCCACAGTAGAGCACGAGGAGAGTACCCAAATGGAGGCAATGAAGCTATAAAGGAACTTGCGAAGCATAGTACGAACTAAAGGGGAAGTGGAGGCTGAGATGACCGAGTCATACGTCGCCCACCCAAGGGAAGAGCAGTTGTGGTAAAGCCCACAAGTAAGCTGTGCGCGGAGCGGTAGTAGCGCAGATGGTTAATCATCTGACGCTCTAGAGAGAGATGATATCCCAAATGGAGGGTGCAGTAGTCCAAAATAGGTAAATCCAAGCCTGCGACAGCTCTAAGGGAGGGAGTATTGAGGGGATGGGCAAAATGTATGCGTCTACCTATAGGCGAGAAGTAGTACAGCTCATAGTAGCTCTCTCCAAACTCCTGTGAGAACGTCGCCCCAGCAAGCCTCGTCTCTGCATAGAGCTTAGCAAGGATAGGAAAGCGATCATTCCCAAAGCGAAAGCTGTAAAGCACTGCGGCATTCAGCCCAACGGATGCATGGATTGTCCCGGGATTATTCCCATTACGAGTGCTGTAAAGTCCCTCTGCTCGCCCTGCAAGGGCACCCCCAGCAAAGAGTTCACCCCATGTACCATAAGCTACTTGGCGGAGCAAACTACGACTGTAGCTCAGCTCTAGAGTATGGATATTCGCATTTCCCGCGGGGTTGAGGGTACGAGCATAGCCGAGAGAGAAGAATGTGTGGTGTAGCCACTTCGGGTCAATTGTGCGAGGGGTGTAAGCAAAGAGAGACCCACGAGCAAGCGAGGATTCCCTCTGCCTCTTGTAACCACGATGCAGGGACTGTGATATGAAAGAGAAGTGTGTCCCTCCGTAGCTCAATGGCGTAAGGTAGGTATCGCCAAGAAGTATCCCCCCGATCCCAATGGAGCGAGTAGTCATCGTGACATTGTGAAAGCGTGTCTGGGGTGGAGGAATGGCAAAGAGGGAGGACTTCGCCTTATCCTCATGTACCGTACTATCCGTGGGGAGTCGCTCTGCCTTTGCCCACCAAGGGAGCAAGGCACAAGCTAAGAGGAAGAGCAAGGCGATACGTTTCTTCATTGCTGTGTGGCGTTGTCCTCTTCGGGAGAGAAGTCTGAGGGGGCAAAGAGATCTTCCTCTCCCGCCTCCGTAGAGGTATTAGGCTCCTCGTCTTCGACAATTGGGGACTCCTTGAGCGGGGGTAGCTCCGAGAGCTCTACAACAGGGTAGTTAGCCAGTCGCTTCCCCTTAGCTCGAATGCCCTTGACAAGGGCAAACGTCTCTACATCCAGCTCTGACATACGTATCTCTCCACTTCTCTCCTTACGGCCAAGGGCAAGACGAGGGTAATAGGTATCGGTGAGGATGAGGAAGCGATTCTGAGGGTTCTCCCCGAGGATATTCTCACGTTTTTGCTCAGGGTCGATCATGAAGCGCTTGATGTAATCACACCCCGCATCGGCATCATAGTAGACAGCCGTCCAAACCTTCTTCTCTTGATACTTCTCGATGCGTAGCAGGTCGTCCTCTATATGGATACCTTCAGCAAAATCCGTTGTGTAGCACTCTCCTGACTCACGGATGATGAGCAGGCGGTCTCGTGCATGGAACGAACCTAGATACTCTCCTCGCCTGTCATAATTGAGTCGCATCACATCACGATCCAGCCATACATCCCGTCCACCGAGCGTGGAGAAACCCTTCGAGGAAAGCGTGATGGAGTGTACCTCTGCCTTGGTCACAAGGAAGCCCACACTACCTCGGCTCTTGACAGGGAGTTCGGAGAAATCCTTCTCAAACTGGAAGAGCCTCTGCCGTGCATTCCTTATCTTCAACTTGATGGAGACCTTCTCTGCCTCTCCATTGGCATTTGCCGAGAGGTAAAGGATACGTGAGCCATCTTTTCCTCGGGAGAGATCATAGACACGATCGCGGATGATGGAGAGTACGTTGAATCGCTTTGCATACACAGCCCCTATCTTACCATCTCGGTACATGATGTTATAGATTGTGCGTTCATCCCCACGCTGGTAACGTCCGATATACAGCACCTCTTCCTCGCCATAGAAGCGCTTCTCCTCTACTCTACTTACGAAATACTTCCCCGAGCGCAGGATGACAATGATCTCATCTAGCGAGGAGCAGTTACACACAAACTCTGCGTCCTTTAATCCCGTACCAAAGAAGCCCTCCTGACGGTTAATGTAGAGCTTGGTATCGAGCTCGACTACCTTAGAGGCCTCAATCGTACCAAAGTTTGTGATCTTCGTACGCCGTGGGTAGCTTGCCCCGTAGCGACTAACCAGATGCTCATACCAACGTATCGTGTACTCTACGATATGATCTAGGTCGTAGCGGAGCTGCTTGAGCTCCTCCTCTAGCTGGAGCAAGTAAGCCTCGTGCTTGGGAAGATTGAAGCGCAGGATACGAGCCATACGTATCTCCAGCAGACGCTTTAGGTCGTCCTCGGTCACAGCACGAAGTAAACGATCATGGAAGGGGATAAGCCGCTCTGCCACATGGGCAAGTGCAGCCTCCTCACTCTGTGCCTCTTCAAACTCCTTATCCTTATAAATGCGCTCCTCGATGAAGATACGCTCAAGCGAAGCAGCTAGGTAAGCCTCCTCCTTCTCATGGAGCATAATCTTCAACTCCTCTGTAAAGAGGTACTTCGTCCTTTCGACGCTGTAGCGCAGGAGTTCACTCACGGAGGTGAAGAGTGGTTTCTCCTCGTAGATGACACAACAGTTGGGGGAGATGCTCACCTCGCAGTCGGTGAAGGCATAGAGTGCATCTATGGCCTTGTCTGAGGAGACTCCGGGGGCAAGGGTCAGACGGATGTCCGTCATAGCAGCCGTCATATCATCGACACGTCGGATGCGGATCTTGCCTTTCTCTACAGCCTTGAGTATGGACTCTATGAGGGTGGTTGTGGTCTTACCTGCTGGGAGCTCCGAGATACTCAGCGTCTTACTATCCAGCTTATCAATCTTCGCACGAGACTTGAGGCTCCCCCCACGCTCCCCATCATTGTAGCGTGTGACATCAATCATCCCTCCAGTAGGGAAGTCAGGGTAAAGGGTAAAGCTCTCACCACGAAGGTAAGCACATGCAGCCTCAGCTAGCTCAACGAAGTTATGCGAGAGGATCTTAGAGGAGAGCCCTACGGCAATCCCCTCGGCTCCCTGAGCAAGCAGGAGTGGGAACTTGACGGGAAGAGCCACAGGCTCATCTGTCGTCCCATCATAGGTTTTCTTCCAAGGTGTGACTCGGTCACTGAAGACTGCCTCTAGGGCAAAGACCGAGAGCTTCGCCTCGATATAACGGCCTGCTGCTGCAGCATCGCCTGTTAGGATGTTCCCCCAGTTTCCCTGTGTGTCGATGAGGTATCCCTTCTGTCCCAGCTGGACAAGCGCATCATTGATGGAGGCATCTCCATGAGGGTGGTACTTCATGGTTTCCCCCACGATGTTAGCGACCTTAATGAGCTTACCCGTATCGACCTTCTTCATGTTATAGAGGATACGTCGCTGTACAGGCTTCAGACCATCATCGATATGAGGCACAGCACGCTCTAGGATAACATAGGAGGCATAGTCCAGGAACCACGTACGGTACATACGCGATAGACTCCCCATCTCGGGACGATAGGGAAGGCCCTCAGGTGGGCGATAAGCGGTCTCCTCAGCCTCCCCCTGCTCTTCGTCGGAGGGGTCAGTGAGTGGTATGAGGTCTTCTCTTGGGATCGTTTCTTCTTGCTCTTCGTCTAGCTCAGGCATCATCCTTGTGTAGATAACTCTGTATATTCTAGCTACAAAGATAGCTAATTCCGAGGCTGAGGACAAGGGATAAAGCCAAGGAACAACCTATGCTCTCGGCTCCAAGCGAAGGCTACTTGCCTCCTTTCTCAAAGAGGTGTAAGTACTTACCATAGCCTGCACGCTTCATCTCTTCCTTAGGGATGAAGCGCAGGGCAGCACTATTGATACAATAGCGTAGTCCTCCCTTGGCCACAGGGCCATCATCGAACACATGACCGAGGTGTGCCTCTCCCCCCTTACTCCGAACTTCTATACGGCGCATACCGTGCGAGAGATCTGTCTTCTCCTCGATACGCGCCGTGTCGATTGGTCGGGAGAAACTCGGCCATCCACAGCCAGAGTCGAACTTATCTAACGAGGTAAACAGAGGCTCCCCCGTGGTAATATCCACATAGATTCCTTCCCGATGCTCATCCCAGTATTCATTGTCAAAGGCATGCTCCGTTGCCCCTCTCTGCGTCACAGCATACTGCGTAGGGGTGAGTCGCTTCTTAAGGGTGTCGTCGGAAGGTTTGACATAGGGATTGGCCTCACGTGCTAGGCGAAAGAGCTCGGGACGGATGTGGCAATAGCCCGAAGGGTTCTTGTCCAAGTAGTCCTGATGATAGGTTTCAGCTGAATAGAAGTTCTGCAAAGGGCCAGTCTCGATTGCCAGCGAAGCGGTATATCGCTGCTGCAGTCGCTGCAGGGCAACTTGTATCGCTGCTTGGTCTGTGCTGTCGGTATAATAGATCCCTGTGCGGTACTGATTTCCGATGTCCCCACCCTGGCGATCCTTCGATGTAGGATCAATGGTTAGGAAGTACAAGTCAAGGAGCTTCTCAAGGGTGATTTGCTCTGGATCATAGACGACATGCACCGTCTCAGCAAAGCCTGTGTTGTGCTGACAAACCTCCTCGTAGGTTGGATTTTCCTTATTCCCATTGGCATAGCCTACTTCGGTGGAGATAACCCCACGCACCTGCTTGAAGAAATGCTCTGTCCCCCAGAAACACCCCCCAGCTAGATAGATTTCTCTTGTCTTTATCTGACTCTTCATGCTCTTTGTATCCTTAGCGTGGATGAATAAGGCAAAGATACTCACTGATACGATTAAGCCCAACAGGATAGCATACGCCTCTTTGTGTCTCATCTCTTGTATCTCTTATTAGCAGTTTCAACATATTCCCCTCAGGGAAATGTACCAGGTGTTGCTCTATAAACAACGTCTTTCCATCCTCTTGTTGATATATCCACCCTCTAAATGCTACCTCCCGCACCCCAAGAATCATTCCCCTCTCGCTCCATCCCCTATTGCCCTTTTCCACCGTATCTTCATCTCCGAAAAACCTTCGTCCTCACCGAGGCGACCAAACCCTTCCTCTTTAGCTCTCCTTTAGTCCCCCTTGAGGTTACCACTTCTTGAGGCACCAAGAGGAGCTCTCCGGAGGTTACGGGGATACTTCCCTCGAGGTACTGAGGGAAACTACAAGGAGGTTACAGGGATACCTCCACTGAGGTACCGGGCGAAACGATCCACCATAGTAGACGCATATACAGCAAAACCTTACCGGAAAAGCAAAGAGACCGTGCTTCATCCACTAAGGGATAGAAGCACGGTCTCTTTATCTAGGATTATCTAATTCCTTCTGCGCAGGATTACTTAGCAGGCTTAGTTGCAGCCTTCTCACGACGGCGCTTTGCTACCTCGTAAGCAATCGGTGTGGCAACGAAGAGCGTGCAGTACGTACCAAAGATGACACCAAGCAGGATCGCGAAGGTGAAGCTACGCATCGAAGCACCGCCAAACATGAACACGATTGCCATTACAAGGAAGGTCGTGAACGAGGTATTCAACGTACGAGAGAGCGTCGAATTCAAGGCACCATTAACAATTTCAAAGCGATCTCCCTGTGGGTGGTTACCAATCTCCTCACGTATGCGGTCGAAGACAATCACAACGTCGTTAATTGCATAGCCGATGATAGCAAGCAGAGCCGCAATGAAGTTCTGATCCACCTCCATGGTGAAAGGCATTACCTTCCAGAGCAGGACATAGACAGCGATGATCATCAGCGTCGTCGTCGTGACGGAGGCAAACGCACCAATAGAGAAGGCTACGTTACGGAAGCGAATGAGGATGTATATCGCCATGAAGAGCAGTGAGAGCCCAACAGCGATAAGTGCCTGACGAGTAATGTCGCTTGACATGCTCGCACTTACCTTCTGCGAGCTCACGATGTACTGGTCAGCAAATACCTCCTTTGTTGGCTGGGTCTTGTAGAAGCTGCTTAGACCATTGTAGAGCTTATCTACCAGCTGATGCTCTACGTCATCCCCCGCATCCTCAATGAGATAGTTGGTGGAGATACGTACTTGGTCACCCTCCGTACCAATTGCGGTAAGTACGAGCTTACCACCGAGCTCTGGTGCAAGCTTGTCTCGGAGCTGCTGGTTATCGACCTGCTGGTCAAACTTAACGATGTAGTTACGTCCACCTGAGAATTCAATCCCTTGGTTAAGACCTACAGTGAAGTAGCCTACAAGACCTGCCACTACAATAAGCAGAGGAAGAGCGTAGCCCTTGATACGGGCACTGAGGAAGCTATAAGTAGGATTAACTAGGAGGTTCTTGGTCATGAAGGTCGTATAAGTCACCTTATCAAGCTTGTGATGCTTGTCAAGTGCCTCAAAGACCATACGGGTAAGGAAGACCGCTGTAATGAAGGACGCAATCAGACCAATGATAAGAGTTGTGGCGAACCCTCTGATAGGACCTGTGCCGAAGTAGAAGAGTACTACCCCCGTGATAATCGTCGTAAGGTTGGAGTCAAAGATTGCGCTGAAGGCATTACCATACCCATCAGCGATAGCACGAGTCATCCCCTTACCATGGCGTAGCTCTTCCTTGATACGTTCGTTGATGAGCACGTTAGCATCGACAGCCATACCCAGCGTAAGGACAAGACCAGCAATACCCGAGAGGGTGAGCACAGCATTGAAAGAAGCTAGGATACCAAGCGTGAAGAAACTATTCACCACGAGTGCTAGGTTGGCAATCATACCAGGGATAAATCCATAGGCTAGGCACATGTAAATCATCAGCAGAACCAGTGCGATAGCGAAGGAGATGATCCCCGACTGAATGGATGCCTTACCAAGGGTAGGTCCGACAACGTTCTCCTGCTCAATGACGATACTTGTCTCCATCTTACCTGAGTTAAGCACGTTCGCAAGGTCAGTAGCCTCCTCGATGGTAAAGTTCCCGGATATTGAGGATTGTCCGCCTGTGATCTCGTTCTCTACGTTAGGAGCAGAATACACGACACCATCGAGAACGATTGCGATTGAGCGCTTCTCATTCTCCTTGGTCAAGCGTGCCCAAATCTGTGCGCCCTCAGGGTTCATAGACATGGAGACATGTGGGTTCACACCACCGATACCACGGTTATCAACGTCTGCCTTTGCTGTGGTAACGACATCCCCAGAGAGGTCAGGCTTGCCTGAGCGATTAGTACGAATAGCATACAGCTCATAGAGGTCTGTGACCTTACGTGTCTGTGGGTCTTGGATTGCCTTAGCACCCCAGAGCAGGGTAAGGTCCTCTGGGAGGAGCTGGTACTCGTAGGCAATGGCGAGGAGTGAGTCAATGCGGTTGCGATCCTTATCGCGAGCCATACCCACCGTTGCGCCACCACGTCCTCCGAGCATGAGGTAGTTGCTCAGCGTGTCACGCACAGCTACGGGTGCCTTAGCTACGGGTGCAGGCTCTTGCACTTCTACGATAGCAAGGCTGTCATCTAGTGGGTTTTCTGCAGGGACAGGGATAGGCTGAGCCTCGGGAGCAGAAAGCGCAAGGAGACGTGCGCTGAGACCCTGAAGGTCGCTGGCAATCTCTTCATACTTATAGGTGCGCCAGAACTGAAGGTTGGCACTACGCTGCAACAGCTCACGTACACGCTCTGGATCCTTGACACCAGGTAGCTCCACGAGGATACGCCCCTGACCCTCCAGACGCTGTAGGTTAGGAGCTACGACACCGAAGCGGTCGATACGTGTACGAAGGACGTTAAACGAAGCCTCAACCGCACTGTTATACTTCTCCTTGAGGAGCTCAATGACCTTAGCCTCCGAGGTCGAAGGATTGATTTGATCACGTAGGTCACCAGCACCGAAGAGTACAGCTAGATTTGCATTAGGCACTAACCTCTTGTATTCGGTGACGAACTGGTCGATGTAGTTGCTCTGAGAGGTACTCTTGGAGGCTGCATCGATTGCTTTCTTGAAGTTAGGGTCTTCGGAGTTGTTGGCTAAGTTCTTGACCAGATCCCCTGCATTGAGCTTGAGGATCACATTCATCCCTCCCTTGAGGTCAAGGCCAAGTCCGATCTGCTGACGACGAGCCTCCTTGAGCGTATAGCCTAGGAAGACTTTTTCGTTGGCCATGGAGTCGAGATATGCCTTGCCTGCAGCATCACCCATCTTCTCCGCCTTACTATCGTAGTGATTTGTAATGAAGGAGAACGACAAGTAAAACGCACAGATCAAAGCCAAACTCGCTGTGATGAAGGTCACAAATCCTTTGTTTTGCATCGTGTTTGTTACTTAGTTGTTATATCTTGAATTCTTTATGTCTAGGCACAATACGCCCACAAAAATAGCCGATTTTTCCGTAACATCCAGAGGGTGCCTCTCTCTAGAGGTGTACATCAGAGATTTCTAAAGCGCAGACACCTTACGTCATGCTGGCTTTTGTCAAAGAAAAGGGGATTACCTAGCCACAAAAAGGGCACTTGCCTAACGTCATGGAGGGCAGATAGCATGAAGCCCTTCTGAGAGGATGTATGGAGCTTTCTGCACGAAGGGTTACACAGGCTTGTGGGGCATCCCTTCCACGATGTTCATCCAGAGAGGTAGCTCCTGCCCTCGCCATCATCACCATGATATTTGCGAGCTTTCCAGATACGAACTAATCACCTACCAAACAGACAGATAGATGGGAGCCTCTACGAGTTACCACAACTCTCCGAAACGACTTACCATAACTCTTCATGACGAGTTACCATAACTCGTTCAAGCGAGTTACCATAACTCGTTCAAGCGAGTTACCATAACTCTCTGAGACGACTTATGGTAACTCGCAACGCCCCCTCTAGAGAGCCTTTATTTAGGGCGTTTTTCAAGAGGTCAAACTCTCCCTATCAACAACATCAAGGGAGACATACAACCTAGCCCCCACCTCCATCTTCACTGTTCCACTTCAAAGCTTTCGTGCTAGGAACAGAAACAGTTTCGGCAACAAGGTATGGACTTATTCACTAACTTTACGGCAAACATCGGGTGTCATCTACCTGAAGCTCTCTTGCATCAGCCTGCTAAAGATTGGGGGTGGATGAGTATGCTAGGGATGACACATTCGGGGATTGTATTCCCATACAAGGGCATAGTATTTTATGGAAGAAGAACTATTTACCGCACAAGACCTAGAGGAACTCCAGGCACGTGGCATCACGAGTGAAGAGGCCGAGGAACAAGTGCGCGATATCCGTAGTGGTTTCCCCTACCTTGATATCATGGCCTCCGCCTCGCTTGAGCAAGGGATTGTCCGAGTAGATCACGACCAAGAGGCACGTTATATGGATCTTTGGGAGGAATACCTGCTTTCAGGGAAAGCCTCCGTCTGCAAGATGATCCCTGCCTCGGGGGCTGCCTCTCGGATGTTTAAGATGCTCTATAGTTTCTTGGATGCACCCTATACCAAGCCAGAGAAACCTGCCGAGCAGCTCTTCTTCGACCATATAAGTAGCTTTGCCTTTTACGACAGCCTCAATGAGGTCTGTCTACGCAACAACTGGAAGACCATCCCCAAGCTCCTCGCTAGCGAAGAATATAAGGCAATCGTCGAGAATCTGCTGCTCTCCAAGGGATTAAACTATGGGAATAAACCCAAAGGACTTCTCCTCTTCCACAAGTACAACAGCTACACACGTGCCGCAGCTGAAGAGCATCTCGTCGAAGGTGCTCTCTATGCCAAGGATCGCGATGGTAAGGTACAGTTACACTTCACCGTCTCACCGGAGCATCGCAAGGATTTCGAGGCTCTGATTGCTCGGATCAAGGTAAGCTACGAAGAGCACTATGGGGTGTTCTATGACATCTCCTTCAGCGAGCAACTCCCCTCTACCGATACACTAGCGCTTACCCCAGATGGCAAGCTCCTCCGTAAAGAAGATGGAACACTCCTCTTCCGCCCTGGGGGACATGGCGCACTGATTCGCAACCTAAATGCTCTACCTGCTGACATCGTTTTCATCAAGAATATTGACAACGTCGTGCTGGATCAGTACAAGAGTGCAACGGTGATGTATAAGAAATTCCTTGGAGGTATTCTCATAGGCGTGCGTCAGCAGATTTTTGCCTATCTCAAACAGCTTGACCGAGGGAAACCTTCACACTCTCTCGTAGAGGAAATCCTCAGCTTCATGCAAAGCCAGCTCTGCATCTGTCCTCCTGAGACACTAGAGCATGACGATACAAGCCTCAGCACTTGGATACAAGCTAAGCTAAATCGTCCAATACGTGTCTGTGGCATGGTACGTAATGAGGGTGAGCCTGGTGGTGGCCCCTTCATCATACGGGAAGTGGATGGAAGTAGCTCCCTGCAAATACTGGAGAGTACTCAGATTAACATGGAGGAGGCAGAGCAACGTGCCTACTTTGAGGCAGGGGGATACTTCAACCCCGTAGACCTCGTCTGCTCCATACGTGACTACAAGGGTACCCCCTTTGACCTGACAAAATACGTCAATCCTCGTACGGCCTTCATCGCAAACAAGAGTGTGGGAGGACGAGAGCTGAGAGCTCTAGAGCTGCCAGGCCTATGGAATGGTGCAATGCATGACTGGAACACCATCTTTGTGGAAGTTCCCCTCGAAACATTCAACCCTGTCAAGGAGGTGAATGACCTATTGCGTAGGGAGCACCAAACTAAAGAGTAAGGAAACGAAACATCATATTACATCTAAACATCAATAGCTATGAGTGTAATCACAGAACGCTTGGGTCTCCTACGCCAGGAGATGAAAGCAAGGAATATCTCAGCCTACATTATCACCTCCTCCGATGCTCATCTGAGTGAATACACACCACTTAGATGGCAGGGACGAAGCTGGATCAGCGGGTTCAATGGCTCTGCAGGCACGGTCGTCGTTACCCTCGACAAGGCTGGTCTCTGGACTGACTCACGCTACTTCCTGCAAGCCACTACACAGCTTGAGGGATCAACCATTGATCTCTTTAAGATGGGTGTGCCAGGCGTACCAAGCATAGAAGCCTTCCTCTCTAGCGAACTAAAAGCAGGAGACGTAGTAGCTGCCGATGGTGCATGTCTTTCAGCACAAGAGGCAGACGACACCAAGCGCAAGTTAGCGGTCTATGGGATAGAATATCACCTCTGCCAAGACCTCCTCGAAGCAGTATGGAGGGATAGACCTTCGATCCCCGACAAACCTATTTTCCTTCATCCCGAAGAGTACGCTGGTCGCACATCTGCCCAGCGCATCCAAGAGGTTCGTGACCGACTCAAGGGGCAAGGAGCAAATGCAACTATCATCACGATGGTTGATGAGCTCGCATGGGTCTTCAACATCCGTGGCTATGACGTGAGTTATAACCCCGTAGCGATGGGCTTCGGCTACATTGGTGAGAAGGAAGCCATTCTCTTCGTTCTACCCGAGAAGGTAACCCCTGAGGTACGAGATCAGCTCACAAAGAATGGCATCCATATCAAGCCTTACACCGAGATCGACAGCTTCATCAAGTCACTACCAAGCGATATCCGCCTGCTCATCGACACGAAGCGCATCACTCATCGCCTCTTCTCACAGATTCCAGAGCACTGTCGTAAGATCTTCGGAGTATCAGTCCTCACACAGCTCAAGGCGATCAAGAACGATACTGAGCTATCTAACCTACGTCAAGTAATGGCTCGTGATGGTGTCGCCTTAACCCGCTTCTTTAAGTGGCTTGAGGAGGCTCTTCACCGCGGAGAGACCTACACAGAGCACGAGCTAGACATATACCTTAATGGTTATCGAGCCAAGGGAAAGAACTTCTACGGCGATAGCTTTGCCACGATATGTGGCTACAAGGGAAATGGTGCCATTGTCCACTATCGTGCCCCAGAAAAAGGCTGCGCAACAGTACGCAGCGAAGGCATCCTGCTCCTAGACAGCGGAGGTCAATATTTGGATGGTACAACCGACATCACACGTACAATTGCTCTCAGCACACCTGACGACGAAGTCCGTACCGATTACACACTCGTCCTAAAGGGGCATATCCAAATCGCACTAGCGAAGTACCCCGAGGGCACTAGAGGCAGCCAACTAGATATCCTCGCTCGTAAGGCTCTATGGGATCGAGGGCTAAACTATGGGCATGGCACAGGGCATGGCGTAGGATACTTCCTCAATGTGCACGAAGGGCCACAGAACATCCGCACGGAGGTTAACCCAACAGAGCTAGAGATTGGGATGATTACCAGCAACGAGCCTGGGATCTACCGCTCGGGCAAATATGGTATTCGCATCGAGAATCTTGTCGTGACAGAGCTTCGTGAAGAGACTGAGTTCGGTCGTTTCTTTGGCTTCGAGACTGTGACCCTTTGCTTCCTAGATAACTCTCTAGTCAAGAAGGAGCTACTCACATCTGAAGAGATTACTTGGTACAATGCTTATCAAGAGCGTGTCTACCAGACCCTCTCCCCTGATCTCTCTGCCGAAGAATCAGCCTGGCTACGAAGCAAGACCCTTCCCCTATAGCCTCTTTCCTCATCACTCTACATTACCACATTGCTACCCCAAGCCTAAGCCTCAAACTTAGGTTTGGGGCAACAATTGGAGGGTAGTAATAGGAAAGACATAATCGCAGAACTTATATTTCACCGGGAATAAAAGGCTTACGCAAACAAGACATGAAGAAGATTGCCATCATTACGGCTCGCTCAGGATCAAAAGGATTACCCAGTAAGAACATCCTGTTACTCAACGGTAAGCCTCTGATCTGTTACACCATCGATGCGGCTCTTGAAGCTGGAGTATTTGAGAAAATCATCGTTAGTACCGACTCAGAGGAATACATCGACTTGCTCAGCCACTACCCGATAGAGTTCGTACGTAGGTCTGAAGAGTTGTCGGGAGATACTGTCAGCTCATTCCTCGTCATAGAGGACGTGCTGAAACGCTATCGAGATCTGGACTATGATTACTTCGTCCTACTACAACCAACCTCCCCACTTAGGACTGCACAGCATATACTAGAGGCCTGTCAGAAGTTTGAGGACAACTTTGATCGCTTTGACTTCTCTGCTTCGGTAAGCCATGCTGGGAAATCCACAACACTCACAAAGCAAGTAGACGAGGATGAGAGCATGAAGTACTTTGACCTTGATTACTCAAATTATGCTCGTCAGAAATGCCACCCTGAGTACTCTCCCAACGGAGCATTCTTCATTGCAAAGCCCAAAGAGTACCTAGAGCACAAGCACTTCTATGGACCAAGATCAATCTGCTACTTCATGCCAAAGGATGTATCTGTTGACGTGGATGACCGGCTCGACTTTGAGTTCCTTCACACCATGCTACAGAAAATCCATAGAGAAGAGACCCAGCTTCATACAGCCAAGAGGTATATCAAGTATTTACGTCGAGCCTTTGATGAAAAGATCGATGCTGGTATCACTTTCCTTGGTCACTCCATCCTCGGTGACTGGGACGTTGAGCAGATAGCAGGGACCAAAGTCCGTAACCTCGGAGTCCCAACGATTACAGCAAAGCTCTATCTTGAGCTTATACTCAAGCCCCATCTCATCAAGCACTTCACAAGTGAGCGCGTTATCCTCATGTTTGGGACAAACGAAATCACACAAGAGGGTTGGAGCCCTAAGGCTGTCTGCGAGGAACTCCAAGCGGTAATTGATGAAGTGAAACGGCAAAATCCCTCTGCCCACATTTACACCCTAGGCTTAACTCCTACGGCAATGCGTGTAGATAGGAATAACAAAGATGTTCTTGAGCTCAACACATACTTGTCAACGCACCTTCACGGCACAACATGGATTGAGCTATACAAGGACTTCACAGATAAATATGGCAAGCTTGACCTTCGTTATAGCAACGATGGTGTGCATCTCAATGGAGAGGGGTATAAGCTCCTTGAGAAGCTCGTCACAGAGAGGCTATAGCCCTATCCATATCTTAGATGAGGAATTAGACAGAGTAAGTTCATGAACCTTATCATTTGTACCTCCCCACTACAAATACTCATTGCTGAGAAGATCATTGAGAGGCACTCGAATGAGGCGTTCTTCAGTGTCGTAATAGCGGATACTTTCAATGCAAAGTACCTCCAATACTACGAGCGTTTACGGAAGGTATCTCGGAAGGCTCTACTCATCCAGGATAAGCAAGGTGTCTTATTTCGCTTACTCTATCATTGCCTCTTCAGAGCTGGGCGTATAGATAAGGTGTTCCTAGCAAGTATCAATAAGCAACTACTGCATAGACTGCTTGAGCTCATACGCCCTCGGGAAATCTATACATTTGATGATGGGACAGCTAATATCGTGAGCACCGGTTTCTTCAATCAAGAAGATGCTCCCCGTCGGCTCGGGATGTTGCACAAGCTCATGGGACTCCATACCTCCGATCTGTACAACACCAGCAGGATAAAGAGCATGAGTCTCAAGCATTACACAATCTACCCTGGGCTAAAGAACATCGTCTCCCCAACAGAGGTCATCAATCTATTTGATAACGCATCTCCTGAAGGCCTAACAGACGATACTCCTGTAAAGGTATTACTGGGTCAGGCACTAACCTATGACGACACCGACCTAAATGAACGTCTAGCCGAATGGGTAATCCGTAAGTTCGGCATAGATCTCTATCTCCCCCACCCCAAGGAATGGTATAAGGTCTCAGGAGTGGAGTATATTGACACCCCTCTGATTTTTGAGGATTACTATTCCCGCTACCTCGCTCATCGCCCCTGCACGATATACACATTCTGTAGTAGTGCAGCCTTTAATATCCTTGCCAATAGACATAAGACGCAGATCATTGCGCTTAAACCTTGGCTTGTCACCAACCCTAGCCTATTGGAGTGCTACGAACGCTTTAAGGAAGCAGGCGTAACAACCATTGATGTATCAGAAGCAGACCTAAACACCCCTACCTAAGACCACTATGGGTATGGGGGTATCACTAACGTACTTAATATCATTCTCTCTTATGAAAATACGAACAAGCATCTTTACCCTTGCGCTGGGAGCATTACTAGCCCAAGGAAGTAGCATCACAATGAGTGCGCAGAGCAAGACTAAGACACCTGCGATTAACTTCGCAGACATGGACAAGTCCGTTCGCCCACAGAACGACTTCTACCACTATGTCAATGGTGGGTGGATTCGCAAGAACCCTCTCAAGCCTGCTTATAGTCGCTTCGGTACGTTCGACGTACTCAGCGACACCATGACATCTCAGATCCATAAGATCATCGAGGAGATTACCACACGCCCTCAGACCCGAGGCACCAACGACTACCGCATAGCGGTACTCTACAACCAAGCGATGGATAGCCTCACACGCAATCGCCTTGGTGCCGCACCCCTCAAACCCGAGCTAGAGCAGATCCAGACACTCAAGGATAAGTCTGACCTCCTACGCTTGATGGCTCAGCAAGACCAGATGTATGGTGATGGGGCTCTCTTCTCCTCATACGTAGCAGCAGATGAGAAAAACAGCACGATGAATATCTTCATCCTGCGTCAGACCTCACTCGGTCTTCATACTCGGGACTACTATGTAGAGGAGGGTGAAGACATGCAGAAGATACGCTCCGGTTACAAGGCTTATCTCATCCGTGTACTCACCCTAGCAGGCTTTGGGGCAAACGAGGCAGAGCGCATCGCAGCCAACACCCTCAAGCTCGAGACGGAGCTAGCACGCTTCTCTTACTCCAATACCGAGCTACGCAACTCCGAGCGGAACTACAACATCGTCCGCATCAAGGACTTTACGCGTGACTTCCAAGGCTTTGATTGGGTCACCTACTTCAACCTCCGTGGTCTTACGCTGGAGACTGCTAACTTCTCCCAGCTGGACTTCTTCAAGGCCTTCAGCAAATGGTATGCATCCACATCCATTGACGAGCTTAAAGACTACCTCCTGGCTCGTGCCGTTAGTGGTGCCGCAGAGGCACTCAGTGATGAGTTTGCGGAGGCTAAGTTCGACTTCTTCGGGAAGCAACTCAGTGGGCGTAAGGAGATGCACCCACGTTGGAAGCGTAGCCTTGGTATCGTCCAAGGGGCTCTGGGTGAAGCTCTGGGGCAGGCATATGTAAAGCGTTACTTCTCACCAGAGGCTAAGGAGCGCATGCTCCATCTAGTGGGGAACCTCCAGAAGGCTTTGGCTCAACGTGTGAAAGGTCTTTCATGGATGAGTGCAGAGACCAAGCAAAGAGCCCTAGACAAGCTCAGTAGCTTCGTTGTCAAGATTGGCTATCCCGACAAGTGGAAGGACTATAGCTCCATGAACATCGACGAAGCAAAGTCCTACTACGAGAACCTACAAGAGATGGTTCGCTTCATGCAGGCCGATAACCTCAACGACCTTGGCAAGCCTGTCGATCGTACTAGATGGCTCATGAGCCCGCAGGAGGTTAATGCCTACTACATGCCAACCACGAATGAGATCTGTTTCCCTGCAGGTATCCTCCAGCCTCCATTCTTTAATATGGATGCTGATGATGCTGTTAACTATGGTGCGATTGGCGTCGTTATCGGTCACGAGATGACCCATGGGTTCGATGACGAAGGATCCAACTTTGATAAGGACGGCAACATGAATAACTGGTGGACAGCAGAGGATAGGAAGAAGTTTGAGGCAACCACACAACGCCTTGCCAAGCAATTCTCTGCAAACATCGTTGCGCCAGGTCTCCATGCCAACGGAGAGCTAACCCTCGGGGAGAACATCGCCGACCAAGGGGGGCTCACCATCGCCTACCTAGCACTCCAGCTAGCCGGCGAGGGCAAGAGCACTCAGAAGCTAGAGGGTCTCACACCTGCTCAGCGATTCTACATTGCCTACGCTCGCCTCTGGGGGCAGAACATCACCGAGGCAGAGGTACGTCGTCTGACGAAGATCGACCCACATAGCATCGGTCTCCTACGTGTCAATCAAGCACTGAAGAACATCGATACCTTCTACAAGGCCTTTGACATCAAGCCCAAGGACAAGATGTACATAGCCCCCAAGGATCGTGTCCTCGTCTGGTAACACCCCTCTGAGGCTCATCACGCTACCCTTGCTAGGGCAGACCAACTGAGCCACCTCCCCCCTTATCTCAAGGTCGGGCTACATCATACGGTATACCTATGGTGTGGTCTGACCTTCTTCTTGGTATCGCCCCCACATGAAGAGCTCAGCCCTGAGCTCTCCATCCCTTGTCTTCTCCCTAGCCTTCATGTATCACAGTAGGTGAAGGACACGGGCGTAAGAGACAAAAAGAAGGGCATGCAAGGATGACACAGGAACCCATGCAAGGGTATCCTAGGCAATGCTTGCATGGGTTCCCTCCCCACCTCATGCATGGGTCTCAACAAAGCTCCATAAGCGGATACTGGGATGGGCAGTCTAGGGGAATGATACGAGTGTTACACGAGACGTCAATAAGCCCCATAACTATGGAGGCAGAAATGAGAAACACCCTATCTTTGCAGCGAATAGTAAAGACTAAACAATGCGCTTAATCCGTACGCTCTATATCCTCATATGCCTCAGCCTAACACCCCATCTTATGGCACAAGGGAACTATCAGGCAGAGGTACCATCGCGCACCACACCCGACGCATTCGGTGATCGACTATCCTTACGGCTCTTGGCTGAGGCTTTCTTCCGCAACAATGAATATGCCTCCGACCTCATAGCAGACTACACGCTACCAGGCTACCGCTTTCGTGCCGACCTAGGGTTTCGCCCCAGCACTTCTTTCCCCGTAGAGCTACGCCTTGGCGTGTCCAACCTTTATTATTGGGGCGCATCACGCTACCCCTCCGCCATGGCCTACCTTGACTTGCCCTACTGGAATGGCGAAGGGGAGCGATACACGAAGTTCCGCTTGCGTCCCTTCTTCCAAGCCTCTATACTCCCCACCAAGGGGCTAGTTATCCTCCTCGGAGGACTCGAGGGAGGAGCGAAGCACGAACTCATAGAGCCTCTTTACAATCCCGAGCTTAACCTCACAGCTGATGAGGAAACAGGCCTTCAGATTAAATATGTAGGTGAGCGAACGAAAATAGATACATGGGTTGATTGGCGGAGCTTTATCTTCCGTGGGGAGTCACATCCCGAGGCCTTTATCTTCGGACTTACAGCACGTCACCGCTTCCCACTGAGTAGCGTCTCTAGTCTAGGGCTAGAGCTACAAGCTCTGGCACACCATAGGGGAGGTGTGCTGAATAAACAGGCAGATACGGTACATACCTGGCTAAACACTGCTCTGGGGATAAGCTACGAACACCAATTTAAGGTCATGGAGGCCCCCCTCTCTTGGCGCACATCAGCCTTCGCTCTGAGCTATACACAGCGTGGGGAGCACTACTCCGTGAACGAAGGCTGGGGAATCTACGCAGAGAGTGAGGCAAGATGGCGAAGGTGGCAGGCAAAGATGGGTCTTTGGTATGGTACCGATTTCATTGGAGTACTTGGGGTGCCCTTTGCCCAGAGTGTCGGACGAAAAGGTAGACAGGTCATTCACTCCCATCATCCAAGGCATCTCTCTCTGAGTGGAAGCTATCGAATCATGGAGAGCATGAAGTATTCGCTCTCTTTATCTGCTGGCGTATGGGTGCACCCCCATTCGGCAGATCGGATGAGTAGCTACATAGAGGCGTACCTGAGTATATCACCCTACTTCGGGCTACTCAAATAGTCATCGCTGGTTACGAGGGTGGTACCGCTCGATCTGCTCCCGCAGTCGAGTGCGGTCGATATGTGTATAGATCTCTGTCGTCCCTACATCCTCATGCCCCAGCAGGAGCTGTATAGCCTGCAGGTTCGCTCCCCCCTCAAGAAGTGCAGAGGCGAAGCTATGACGAAAGGTATGGGGACTGATGGTCTTCTTGACGCCTGCCGCTTGGGCAGCTTCCTTGATAAAGACAAAGACAGTGATGCGAGAGATCGCTTTACCGATACGACTAAGGAAGATATAGTCCTCTTGACCGCGCTTAGCTTTGGGTCGGTCAGGATGGGTTAAATAGGTCGTCAGCTCTTGGATAGCAGAGGGACTAAGGGGAACTAGTCGCTGCTTGCTCCCCTTCCCCAATACACGTAGGTAACCTTCGTCTAGGAAGACATCGGAGAAACGCAGTTGACATAGCTCGCTCACGCGCAACCCACAGCTGAAGAGCACCTCTATGATGGCTCGATTTCGAGCTCCCTCTACCCCTCCCTTTTGACCGCATGCTTCAATCATCCGATCAACCTCCTCAGTAGAGAGAACCGTAGGCAAGTAGCGCCCCTTACGAGGCACCTCAAGTAAAGCTGTAGGATCAGTATCCAGGTATCCCTCAAGCAACAGATATCGACCGAAACTCTTCACCCCCGAGATGATGCGCGAGATGGAGTTTGGACTGATCCCTAAGTCGTATAGGGTGGATACGAAGTGCTGCAAGCGTGGGTAGTCTAGGTCATCTATGCGAAGCCCTTCAGCCTCGAGATAGCTAAGGAGTTTATCCAAGTCAAAAAGGTATGCCTGACATGTATTAGCAGAGAGGTTCAGCTCAAAGCGTAGATAGGATAGATACTTTGCTCTTATATCGGTGGGTAACATCAGTCACGAAGGGAATTTTAATTATCTTTGCAAAGGTAAGAAGACAATGGATATAACAGGCAGGAGGATAAGGGTTGAGATCATCAATGGCCCAAATCTACAACGTATCGGCAGGCGAGAGCCAGAGATCTACGGAACTAGGTCTATGGAAGATTGGCTTGCAGAGAAGTGTACAGCCTTCTCCGACAGTCTAGAGATTACCTACTTCCAGTCCAACCATGAGGGTGCGCTGATTGACCGCCTATACACCCTCGATGATGAGCATGTGGATGCAATCATACTCAATGCTGGGGCTTACTCCCACACCTCCCTTGCTCTGGCTGATGCCCTTAGGGCAATCACCCCTCCGACCCTAGAGGTGCATATCTCCAATATCTATGCACGAGAAGAGCTGAGAAGGCATTCCCTCATCTCTGAGGCATGCGTTGGGGTCATCGCAGGATTTGGGCTGGATAGTTACCGCCTAGCCCTAGCATCCATCCCTACCCTACTCCAACAGAGCAAGTAGCAGTACCCCTCTTACCCTCCCCACCTAAACGAACAAAATAAAGTAACACTATTACATTATAAGGAATTATGAAGAAGACTAAGATCGTAGCCACCATCTCTGACCTTCGCTGTGACGTAGAGTTCATACGTCCTCTCGTAGAGGCTGGTGTCAATGTCGTGCGTATGAATACAGCGCACATGACCAAGGAAGGGATTACCCAAGTAATCGAAAATACACGTGCTGTCTCACCTAATGTCGCTGTACTACTCGACACCAAGGGCCCAGAGGTGCGTACCACAGTCCTCGAAGGAGATTCTGAAGTCAAGCGTCAATTCAACACCGGTGACAAGGTAGTCTTCATGGCCAATCCCGATGCAAAGACGAACAACGAAGTTATCAATGTAAACTACGTGAACTTCGTGCATGACGTACCTGTCGGTGCGACTATCCTCCTTGACGACGGTGCTCTAGCCTTCGTCGTAGAGAAGAAAGAGGGGGATAAGCTCTATACCACCTGCCAGAACACCGGCAAGCTCGGTAGCCGTAAGAGCGTCAACGTACCAGGCGTCCGCATCGACCTCCCCTCCCTCACCGAGAAGGACCGTGGTAACATCCTCCACTCCATTCCACAGAAGATCGAGTTCATTGCTCACTCCTTCGTTCGCAACAAGAGAGACATTGAAGAGATCCAAGCTATCCTAGATGAGCACAAGAGTAACATCAAGATCATCGCTAAGATTGAGAACCAGGAGGGTGTAGACAACATCGACGAAATCATCGACTCCTGCTATGGTATCATGATTGCTCGTGGTGACCTCGCTATCGAAGTACCCGCAGAGAAGGTCCCAGGCATCCAGCGTATGATCATCAAGAAGTGTATCGCAGCTAAGAAGCCCGTCATCGTAGCTACACAGATGCTTCACACGATGATTGATAATCCTCTACCAACACGTGCTGAGGTGAGTGATATCGCTAACGCTGTCTACTACCGCACCGACGCTGTCATGCTCTCTGGTGAGACTGCTAACGGGAAGTATCCTCTAGAGGCTGTCCAGACCATGGCTAGCATCATCCGCGAGGCAGAGGCTACACTCGAGGAAAACTACAACGATGAAGTACCCTACTCTAAGGAAGTAAGCACCACGACAGCCTTCCTAGCTAAGCAGGCTGTCCGCAGTGTCGATCAAATCAACACCGAGGCTATCATCACTGATAGCTTCACGGGGCGTACAGCTCGCTACCTTTCCTCCTTCCGTGCTACTGTACCTGTATGTGCAGTTTGCTACGATGAGACCCTCTCTCGTCAGCTTGCCCTCAGCTACGGCGTCACCGCACACTACGCTGGGGAAGAGCCTTGCGAAAAGGCTCGTCTCGTAGCAGGCATCAAGAGCTTCATCGAATCAGGGCTTATCAAGGAATCTACCCAAGCAGCCTTCATGAGTGGTACCATCGGTATCACCGGAGCAGCTCACGCTCTCGAGATCGAGACCGTAGGTAATATCCTCGAGCGTAATAAGTAGTAGCGGGATAATATATCCCCTACCCCTCTAGCTGAGACAAGAGGCTCAGCTAGAGGGTAAAAGTAGAGGGCGGCAAGACCATAAGTCTTGTCGCCCTCTGCTTTTATCGGAGAAATAGACTAGCTACCGTAGCCTGGGGTCTGCGTAATCTTTGGGTCTTGATTTATAATTGTCCTATCAAGAGGCCAAAGTACTTTGTGCGTCTCTGAGGTTGAGAGAATAGGAGTCGAAGCTTGAGCTTGATTAGGATCATCAGGGAAGTTGGCTTCAATAGAGAAAACCAATGGCTTTTTCGATGCATCTTGGAGACGAATAAGGTCAAACCAACGCTTATACTCTCCCACAAACTCCTTAGTCCGCTCCTGCAAGATTGCGAGTTCAGCAGCAGCAAAGGTCGTATGTGTGTACTCATGCCCTGCGAAATGCGCACCATAGGCCCTCTTGCGCACAGCATTGATCTCCGTTGATGGATCTTCACCTAGGCCATTCTTTACCTCAGCAAGCATCAGAAGGGCATCTGCATAGCGGTACACGAGGATATTACTATCGAAGACGTGCTTACCATCCGCATAAGTCTGCCCCATATACTTTTTCATTACCGCACCTGGGCTATAGGGAGCTGTAGCCCCAACAAAGAACTCAAAGAACGTAGCAGAACGACGGCTATCTGTCTCATCGAAAGCCTTAACGACCGAGTACTTGTACTCATTGAAGAGACGCCCCTCACCACGCAAGTCTAGTGGATCACCTGGTAGGAGAGTACCATTCTTATCCTTGGCTGATCCGGCAAATAGTGCCTTTTGGTACATATACAGCACATAGTCATTCGTGGCCTCTTCTCTATCGAAGTAGAGGTTGTAGATTACCTCAGCATTATTCTTATTCTGTGTACTAAAGACCTTAGAGAACTCGGGAAGGAGGCTGTAGACTCCACTATTTATAATCTGGTTAAGTGTTGCCTTTGCCACCTGGAAGTCAGCCTCTCCACCTGCTGTATGGTCTCCAGTAGTGACCTTAGCAGACCAAAGATAAACCTCAGCCTTTAGCATCTTTGTTGCTGCAAGCGACCAGTCTATCTTCGGTCCAGAACCTAGTGTCTCCCCTGCTAGGAGACTCTCAGACTGATCAACCTCTGACTTGATAAAGTCCAAGATCTGCTTTGCTGTAGATCGCTCTTTATAGAACTTGCTTGGAGAGTCTATTGCCTCCGTAACAACTCTAGGCTCAGTCTCTAGCACTACCCCACCATAAGTACGATATAGGAGGAAGTAGTAGAAGGCACGCACACCATGAGCCCTACCTAAATAGGTCTTACGCTCTGCATCCGTCAGGAAGGGGCATTCCTCCTTGACCTTCTTGATGAAGAGGTTTACACGGAGGATTAAGCCGTATAGCCCACCCCAGTTCGTTACTCCCGTACGGTTTGCATCAAGTAGGTTTAGCTTGAGGTTCACGTCATATTGGTTCTCTCCCGTTGTAGATACGGTAGTCTTCAACATCCCAGCTCGTAGCTCACCGAAGGCACGCATTGTGGAATAAGATCCACGTACATTACCATATATAGAGGTAAGATAGGCCTCTACCTGGGGCTTTGTATTCCAAAAGTTCCCTTCCGTATATTCATCGATTGCCTTTAGGTCAAGGAGCTTGTTGCAAGACACGCCCATGAATAGAGAGAGGACGAATAGCCCAAAGGCTATAAAGCGATTCCTTTTCATAGCAGAAGTAATCATAATTAAAGTCCGACATTAAGCCCAAAGACAAATATCCGAGGCAAGCTGTAGCCACCCCAAGGATCTCCCCCTGGCTCTGGAGTATAGACATACTTGGCAGCCGTTAGATATCCAAGGTTCTGGGCTGTGAGGGATAGGTCGACACTGTTCATAGCAACCTTCTTAGTCCATCGCTGAGGAAGGCGATAGGAAAGAGAGATCTCTCGGAAAGCAAGGTAATCCCCCTTGTAGGTGAATAGAGAAGAGGTACGATCGTAGTTCCCTTTACCCAGTTGGTCTGCCCACATGTAGCGAGGATACTTGGCGTTTGGGTTGGACTCGCTAAACGTATTATCACGAGCTTGCTTAATCGTATTGTAGGTACCCTGCATATTCCCCATGATCCAAGGGGTACGATGGTCAACGATCGTATGCCCTATAGCGTAATCGAGTCGTATGCTTAGGCTTAGATCCTTCCATGTGAGGGACGTTGAGAAGCCTCCAGTGAGCCAAGGATTACTATTTCCAAGCTTCACTCTATCGAACTCATCAATGACACCGTCACCGTTTACGTCTCTCCAGCGCACGTCTCCAGGCTGAATAGGCAAGATCTTACCCGCATCCTTCTCCGATTGGTCGGCAGATTGCCAAGCCTTGGGACCATAGAGATGCTTCGGGGCATAACGATCCACCAGATTCTCTGGTATCTCACTCTCCGAGCGGTAGATTCTATCAGCTTGGAAGCCATATATATCACCCGGGGATTGCCCTTCTTGGTATCCACCGACCCAGTTCTTCTCATTGCCGTTACCCGTATAGACCTGAGAAGCACCTTGTCGGTTACGCTCTAGCCCATTTGGGGGGAGCTTGAGAATTTTGTTCCTATTGATTGCTCCATTGAGGCTAGCATTCCACTTCCACTCTTTGGTATTCAGTATACGAGCATTAATATCTACTTCCAAGCCTCGGTTTCGTATCCTACCGTTGTTGGACTTATACGAGCTAATGCCTGTATGTGATGTGAGCGTGATGTCAGCAAGCTTATCATCGGTGATACGATTATAGTAGGTAATTCCAAGGGTAAGTCTGTTATTCCACAGTCCTAAGTCAGCACCTACTTCAAAAGTATTGGTCTTCTCCCAGAGGAGTCCTCTGTTAGGTAGCCCCGAGATGGAGATGGCATCCCGGCCTCCGTAGCGAGACAGTCCATAAGAACCTTGGAGCGTGTATCGACCAATGCCCGACACATTCCCGTTGCTCCCATAGCTGAGGCGTAGCTTGCCAAAATTAAGGACACTACCGATATCAAACTTCTTGACGAACTCCTCATTAGTGAAGACCCATCCAGCAGATACTCCAGGGAAGAAGCCCCATCGGTTATCGATTAGCTTCGAGTATCCATCGTAGCGAGACACGAGAGAGAGGAGGTAACGCCCTTGGTAATCATAGTTCACTCGGCCGAAGTAGGAGAGGATACGTTCACGACTATGCCCCGATTTAATGGATCGTGCTCCTTTCTCATCACTCGTGTATTGTAGGGCAGAGAAGTCATCAAACTTCGCATTCTTCCCAGAGGCAGACAGTGTTTTAATGTAGCTGTCGTAGTACTCGCTCCCCAGCATTACCGAGAGGTTGTGCTTATCTCGGATACTCGTAGCGTAGTTCAGCACAGCGTTGTATGTCTGATCAAGCATCTCAGAGGCAGAGACAGAGGAGTATCGCGTACGATAGAAAACACCTGGAGATACTAGCCTATCCTTTTGAAATCCTTCTTCCCACGCCTGGCTAAAGAACCATATACCACTAACCTTGACATTCAGACCTTTAAGGAGATTAAGTGTAAAGGTCTGGTTAAGTGTAAACTTATTTGTCTTGTTATCGTTCTTGTAGGAGTCCTTAACGAGGTTAAAATTGATATCGCCACCACTTAAGCCGAGGAGCTTCTCTCCCGCCGCATTACGACCACGGAAGGTAGGAGGTGTCCCGAGCATTCGCCCGAAGAAGTTGGCGTCAAGGCCCAGATTATCCCAGTCAGCGCGCGTGAAGTTCAGGCTAGAACTTGAGGTCAGCCAAGGCTGGATCTTATAATCAGCGTTGAGGGTAAAATTGATACGCTTGTACCAGTCCACACGGGCATTACCATTGCTGTGGTTGTACCCAATGTTAGCGTAGTAATTCCCTCGGTCGTTACCACCTGTGAAGCTAAGATTGTAGTCTTGACTAAGTGCGATATCTCGGATATTCTCCTCACGAAGGTTATTTGAGTCTGAGTAAATCAGCTTCTTACCTGTCACAGGGTCGATCATAGTCTTCCATCCCTGCTGGAGTAGGAAGGCAAGGTTATCGTTGTACTCATAGAGTCCATAGAGCCCTTTCACATCCTTGTTCCCATCAGTTGGATTCCCTTGGGCGTCGAAGTATGAGTTGCCTGTACCATATCCTCCTGTACCTGATAAGGAGGTATCGTTAGCAAAACCAACCCATCTGCCCTGACTATTCTTATAGATATGAGAGGAGTTCCAGACGGCCTGACGCTGCATACGGATATAGTCCTCTGAGCCAAGGAACTCATAGAGGTCACGGAACGTATTTGCACTAACCTTAGCTTTAAAGCGAATCTCACTAAAGCCTGCTTTTCCTCGCTTGGTCGTGATGAGGATAACACCGTTGTTGGCGCGTGCACCATAGATGGCTGTTGCACCTGCATCCTTCATAACCTCCATGGATTCGATATCCTCAGGATTGACGTCATTGAGACCACCCCTCACTTGTCCATCAATGACGACCAGTGGAGACCCCGTACCATCTAGGTTCGTCCCCCCGCGGAGGGTAATCGTAGGTGTTGCACCCGGGCTACCTGATGTTTGTTGCACACGTAGCCCAGAGACTGCACCAGAGAGTGCCTGAGCGGGATTAGAGAAGAGCCCTTTTTCCAACGCTTCGTTCTTCACAGAAGCTATTGAGTTCGTCATTTTACTTCGTAGCTGCCTACCACCATAGGCTGTAACAACTACTTCGTCAATGAGCTTCGACTCATCTTTCAGCTGGATACGCAGGGGTTGTGAGAGGTCTCTTCCCGTGAGGTTGATTGTTTGTGACTCATACCCCACGCTAGAGATAGTGAGAGATAGCTTATCCCCCCGTAGCTGTAGCCGAAAGCGTCCCTCGGCATCAGATAGGACTCCATTAGAAGTGCCTATTTCTCTGATGCTGGCTCCGATAATGGGCTCGTTCGTCTTGTCTAGGACAATCCCAGCGACCGTCTTACCCTGCGCCCAGGCTCCGAATGTCCACAGACAGAGGAATAGGAGCAATAGTAATGCTCTTTTCATCATTTTCAGTGTTATGATTAGACAAAATTCGTTTATGACTTAGCACTTTAGTATTTTAGTATTGAAGCGTTATCTCAAAGGAAACTCCTCTCCCCACACATCAGCCTAATCTCTTTCTGTTTTTATTAAAGCAACAGAGACCAGAGCAAAGATAAAAATATTTTGACCAAGGGATATCTGCACATTGGACATGACCTCTACCCCCTATACGAATAAGACATAAATAATCGATTATCAAAGCGATACAAACATCCCCACAAGGAGCATCAACGAGTTACCATAACTCTTCGCAAAGAGTTACCATAAGTCGTCATGACAACTTACCATAAGTCATTACAACGAGTTACCATAACTCTCTAAAGCGAGTTACCATAACTCGTTGAGGCATATGTTTTACACAAGAGGAACTCACTATTAATAAATCAGTTACAAGAGTCACCAAGAGAGCGTGTCTGTCTACCCCAGCCAAGGCTAGTTGGAGAGCTAAGAAGGATTGGTGCAAGCCCTTGGTGAACCCTCCCCCAATAAAATAAGAGGAGAGCTCCTGCTCTCTCAATGAGCTGAAAACAAGTGAATGGGCGATAATGTCTATCTTTGCATGCAAATTGCCCTTGGTCTATCCACAAAGTAAAGTAAGGCTCTTACTCTCGGTTGGATAAACAGGGGATTATGTCTCATGGCTTGCTCCTGCTTAGGAAGGAAAGTCTTTGCTCTGTACCTCCAAGGGGAGGAGCAATGGGCTATGAATTAGGTAGAACAGGCTACGCATATAGAATAGAATGGGTGTACCCCGTACAAAACAATCTTCGACGCTCCGCTATTCGCGTCTTTTGAGCTTCATCAGCATCACTGTGACCCTCTTTATGCTCGGTGCTCTAGGCTTAGTCTATGTCCTCGAGCAAGGTCTGAGCCACGAGGTGCGTGAGCGTGTAGCCTTTACCATTGAGCTTCCTAGCCAGGAGCAAACCGAGACAAGCAAGCTCACACAGGAGCTACGCAGCCTCCCCTGTGTACGAGACGTCGAATTGATTACACCGGATAGCGCGGCACGTAGTCTAGCCGAAGTGCTGGGTGAAGACCCTACCAAAGTCCTTGGCTACAATCCTCTACAGCCAATGGCTAAGATTTACCTGCGGGCAGAATACACGCACCCCGATAGCCTGCGTAAAATCACTGCGTCCAATCCGCTACTCAAGACGGCAGAAGGTCTACAAGAGCAGGAGGGCGAATGGGCCTCTGCCTCACGTAACCTCCAGACGATACGTCTCGTCCTATGGATTTTCCTCGGGCTACACCTCTTGGTCAGCTTCCTGCAAATCAATACAGCCACAGGTCTTATCATCTACTCTCAGCGTATGCGCATACGTACGCTCTCGCTCATCGGTGCTACAGCAGGCTTCATCGCTCGGCCGTTCATCCAGAGAGCAATGCTAGATGCTCTGGTTGGAGCTCTGATTGCGCTGGGGCTACTTGCTGGGGCTATCTTTGGAGTGTACCGAGGTTTGGGCTTTGACCTTCTGGCGATATGCCCAAGGCTTCCACTTGTAGGAGTCATCCTAGCCATTCCTCTAGTGGGGGTGCTGGTAAGCCTCATTTCCTCTTGGAGAGCAACACGCAAGTACATCCATATGGATGAGGGTAAAATCCACCTCATCTAATACACTCACTTCGCATTTAACTCAGCATATTCAGCTATGCTTTACAGTAAAAAGAACTATATCCTCATGGGGGTATCTGCACTACTCATCATCGTGGGCTTTATCCTCATGTCTGGTGGAGCAAGTGAAGATCCCACAGCTTTCAGTGCTGACATCTTCAGTGCTAGACGTATCATCATCGCCCCAATCATCTGCGTACTCGGCTTCGCACTGATGGGCTATGCGATCCTAGCCAATCCGACACAGAGTAAGGGAGAGGAGGACACCAAGTAATGACCATCCTTGAGAGCATCATCCTAGCGATCGTCGAGGGACTCACAGAGTTTCTCCCTGTTTCCTCTACGGGACACATGATCCTAACCGAGGGGATACTCGGGATGGAGAGTACAGCGTACCTAAAGGCCTTCACTGTCATGATCCAGTTTGGGGCAATCTTATCGGTCGTTATTTTCTATTTCCGTCGCTTTCTCCCCTTTCCTATCCTAGGCTTTCGCCCCGATGAGACTACGAGTCTTGGCGGATGGAAACTATATGCTCTGATGATTGTGGGTTGTATCCCAGCAGCAATACTTGGGGGGCTTCTCAATGATCAAATCGATGCTCTCCTAGGAAATACCTGGGTCGTACTGGCTATGCTCTTCCTCGGAGGGATCTTGATGATTTACTTCGATCGGATCTTTGGGACAAAGGGGGATAAGCGCGTAACAGTTACCAATGCCTTCATCATCGGATTGTTTCAATGCCTAGCGATGATCCCTGGGGTATCTCGTTCGATGGCGACCATCTTTGGTGGTATGCAACAAGGGCTAACGAGGCGGCAAGCTGCTGAGTTCTCGTTCTTCCTCGCTGTACCTACGATGTTTGGAGCCACACTACTCAAGGGCTACAAGCTCTACAAGGAGCTTGGCATGCAGGTTTTCCAAGAGAATTGGCAGACGCTACTGATTGGGAACGTTGTGGCTTTCCTCGTCGCACTACTGGCAATTAAGTTCTTCATCGATTTCGTTACTCGGTATGGCTTCCGTGCCTTTGGCTATTATCGCATACTGCTCTCTGTAGGCGTGGCTATTGCCTTGTTACTCGGAGCGAATATCTCACTTAGCTAGATGGAGAAGCTGGACCTCATAGTTGGAGCTACCATAGCACTTGATAAGCCTCTGACGTGGAGCTCGTTTAGTCTTGTTAATAAGTTCCGATATGAGGCATGCCGCTTCCTCGGCATACACAAGCTGAAGGTTGGTCACGCAGGCACACTTGACCCACTAGCAACAGGAGTGATGATCCTCTGTACAGGCAAGCATACCAAACAGATACCTCAGCTACAAGAAGGGCGAAAAGAGTACATCGCCGATATTCGCCTTGGGCAGACGACCCCCACCTATGATATGGAGAGCGAACCCGATGCATTCTTCCCAACAGATCACATTACTCGCGAACTCGTCCTTGAGAGATTACAAGGCTTCGTTGGCACAATAGAGCAGGTCCCACCTGCATTCTCTGCTGTAAAAGTAGATGGTAAGCGTGCCTACGACCTTGCACGAAAGGGACGAGACTTTGAGCTAAAGGCTAAGACCCTAGTCATTGATGAGATTGAGTTGCTCGACTATACCTTTCCCGATATACAGATACGTGTCGTCTGTAGCAAGGGTACTTATATCCGTGCTTTGGCTCGTGATATAGGCCTTTCCTTAGGCTCTGGTGGACATCTCACGGCTCTTCGCCGTACACGCGTTGGAGAGTTCACCCTTGCGGACTGCTACCGAGTAGAGGACATCCAATCATTCCTCCTCCAGCACGTTGCACCACTAGATACAACGAACGAATAAAACTCCCTTACAATATAGATTGAAATGAAGGATACTAAGCTAAGTCACTTTGAGCTCGACGTTCCTGAGAACCTGATCGCCAAGAAGCCTGCAACCTTCCGCGACGAATCACGTATGCTCGTGCTACACAAGAAGACTGGTGAGATCGAGCATCGACAGTTCAAGGACATCCTAGAGTACTTCCAGAAGGATGACGTCTTTGTCTTCAATGATACCAAAGTCTTCCCTGCACGCATGTATGGCAACAAGGAGAAGACGGGTGCTCAGATTGAGGTCTTCCTCCTGCGCGAACTTAATCCAGCCCTCAAGCTATGGGATGTCGTCGTTGACCCTGCACGCAAGATCCGGATCGGTAACAAACTCTATTTCGGCAAGAATGACGAACTTGTAGCGGAAGTCATTGATAATACCACCTCCCGTGGACGTACCCTTCGCTTCCTCTACGATGGCAACTCCGAAGAATTCCGTCGCATCCTCTATGCTATGGGTGAGACACCACTCCCCAAGTACATCAATCGTAGTCCAAATAACGATGATGCACACCGATACCAATCCCTCTTCGCTGAGAATGAAGGGGCTGTCGTAGGACCTGCTGCGAGCTTCCACTTCAGCCGAGAACTCTTACTCCGCATGGAGATTAAGGACATCCATAAGGCCTTCATCACCGTACACAACGGGCTCGGGAATTATAGAGATATTGACGTAGAGGATCTGACAAAATATAAGATGGAGAGCGAGCAGATCATCGTTCCAGAGACTGCTTGTACCATAGTGAATAAAGCAAGCGATGCAGGGCGTAATATTTGCGCCATTGGCACCTCGGTACTGCGTGCTATGGAGACGGCAGCTGGCACAGAGCGGCATATCAAGGTCTTCGATGGCTGGACAAGTCGCTTCATCTTCCCTCCATACGACTTCAACGTCCCCAATGCCCTCGTGACCAACTTCCACCTCTCCAAGTCTATCCTCCTCATGATGGCAGCAGCTTTCGGTGGATACGAAGAGACAATGAATGCCTACGCCGTAGCCATCAAGGAGAAGTATCGCTTCGGTGCCTATGGTGACGCGATGCTCATCATCGACTAGACAATAAGCTCCGATGCCCCAGCTCTATCTATCTCTGGGTAGTAATGAGGGGGATCGTAGGGTCCTTCTAGACAAAGCAATTGACGCTATTCACACGTCCATCGGACATGTGGATAGCGTCTCTTCTTTCTTTGAAACACAGCCTTGGGGCTTCGAGAGCAGCCATCCCTTCCTGAATATCGCAGTGAAGGTTACGACCAACCTTCCCCCTTATGAGGTACTTGACCAAACCCAAGCCATCGAACGAGCATTAGGGAGAAAAGAAAAGAGCCATCTTGGTATCTACCAAGATCGCCCTATTGACATCGATCTTCTCCTCTACGATGACCTCACGTTGCACGATCCTCGCCTCACCATCCCCCATCCTTTGTTACATCGTCGTCTCTTTGTACTTGATCCTTTAGTGGAGATTGCCCCAAATCAATACCATCCCCTTTTAGGCAAAACTATCCAAGAGCTAAGGCAGGAGCTCCACACCGTAGATACGTCCCATTCGGCTCTCTAGCTCTGCGAACTTCCCTGCTCGCACAGAGAGGGTGAGGCGACATGCCTCCCGAAAGTCTTGCTCTAGTATCACTGCATCTAGCTCCTTGACTTGTCGCATCACAATCCCCATCAAGTCGTAAGGGAATAAGACGGAACACTCTCTACTTAGGATTACCTCCCGACGCTCCGCCCCATCTAGAGCAGCCAAAGTTGCCTCTCGGTACGCCTCAATAAGACCACTCGTCCCAAGCTTTACTCCGCCGAAGTAGCGCACCACAAGGACAATGACATTCGTCAATCCCTGTGAAACCAAAATCCCAAGGATGGGTCGTCCAGCTGTACCCGAAGGCTCCCCATCATCATTACTGCGTGTTCGCTCCCCCTCTGGCTCAAGCCGATATGCCCAGCATACATGACGAGCATCGTAGTACTTAGCTCGAAATTCCTCCACTCGTTCCATAGCTGCAGACTCATCCTCTACGGGAAAAGCAAACGCCAAGAAACGGCTTCGTTTCTCCGAATACTCTCCTCGAGTCTCTGCAACTAATGTCCAATAGCTATCCTGCTCCATTTGTAGTCCTCCTGCCTCATCATTATAGACAAAGATACGCCATTGTATCGTAGTACTCAGCCTTTCTTCACCACTCCTCCACGATGCCCACAGCATTATCCAGCCCCTACCAACAGCAGAGCCTACTGTAACCATACAACACACAGTGCCCCTAGGATTACGACACCGCATACGTCACCATCAACCCTATGAAGTACCCATCTCTACAAAATAACACGATAACCAGCTGATAATAAGAAAGATTGGCTAGGTCCCCAAATGCACCTCAACGACTTACCATAACTCGTCACAACGAGTTACCATAAGTTGTCCAAACAAGTTACCATAACTCTTTCGATCGAGTTACCACAACTCACAAAGGCGAACTATGGTAACTCGCAACGATCCCCTTCCAAACGTCCTAAATAGGCGAATTTACAAGAGTTCTCCTCCGTCATACTAAGTAAGGTATCCCACGCACCCAAATATTCCCCAATAAAAGTCAGTCTCCCACTTACCCAGCTTTCTTGCTAAGATCACTCCTCCCGCCCAAAGGTCTTAGTAGACGAGGGTAGGATTCTATCAACTTAGGTAATCGGGAGTTATGGAATTCTCATCATCCTCTTTCTCACGGTATCCCCAACAAAACAACAGGGAGAAATATAAATACTCCTCTCTCTACAACAATACATGCAATCCATTGATTTACAACAATATAAATAACATGAAGTCTTTATTTCATACCCAAGACATTAAAGAACAGTTAAAGGATTTTTGATTTTTCTTTGCAAAAGTTTGGTAGTATAAAAATTCTCCGTATCTTTGTAGTGTGTTTTTCATGGTATTAGATTTAAGGTTAACAAAGAATAGGGGTTGTCGGGAGACAACCCCTATTCGCTTTTTATAGCTAGCTCATAACTCTCGTATCTCTATTTACATTGGGAACCACCACCCCTCTCCTTATTAGAATGAGGCAGATGGAGCTTCTCCAGCTAGCCCGCATGGTCTACATACACATAGCTCCCTTAATATAGCTTCCCCACCTACTCTGAAAACATTTTTTAATTATGCTCCCAAGGACTCTGTGAAGGCGTATATCTTCACGTGGCTTTATTTGGCTAATTCTAGCATACTAATCCGTATTGAAGTTGCCCATCCACACCAAACAACTCCAATTGCAGATTAATAAAGATGATAGGACTTGATTTCAAGTTTGATATACCTAACATTGGTATCACATAACAGCTAATAGAGGCAATACAACTTCCATCGTCTATATGTAGCGGACTCCCTAGGCACAATGCGCTCACCAAAGAATATACGCATCTCTATACACTGAGTCATTCCCAGCTCTGAGAGTACTTCTGAATGTCTACTTACACCCCTACACTCACAAAGCCCCCAGAAGCATTAGTTAGGGACAGAGAAAAGGGTCGGAGTTCAGAGGAAATAGAAACCCTGGCAGAGGAGGAATTAGCAGAGGTAGCAAGGACGCAGGGGAGCTAGTAAGCTAAGAGTGTAGGACAGGAAACAACGTAGAGGAGGCAACTCGAGTTAGGCCGGGATGTAGTGGTCATGTATCATAATAGTGTGGTGTATCATCGTGTATCATACTTTCCCTCACCACTCACTAACACCTCACTTACTGTATAGCTCCCTCTCTATACGCCACCTCACTGTACGCTTTCTCTCTGTATGCCCCCTCGCTTACTCACTTACTTATACCCAGATCACAGCTGGTACCACCCAAGGGCACCCGAGGTCTATAAACGCAGAATCGGGTGTGACTGCTCAGCGCAATCACACCCGATCTCTTCTCTGAAAAAGGCGGCTACCTACTCTCCCACTTTCGCAGTACCATCGGCACAATTGGGCTTAACTTCTCTGTTCGGAATGGGAAGAGG
>ERZ772979.16-NODE-16-length-182136-cov-14.705829_pt1 | contig 182136 bp, 142 predicted proteins | sample MGYA00511130_ERZ772979 | MGnify/ENA primary metagenome ERZ772979 (study PRJEB29015, sample SAMEA2738103) | human oral metagenome | biome: human oral; feature: human-associated habitat; material: saliva | place: China | collected 2186 ...
GGCTAACTCCGTGCCAGCAGCCGCGGTAATACGGAGGATGCGAGCGTTATCCGGATTTATTGGGTTTAAAGGGTGCGTAGGCGGCCTGTTAAGTCAGCGGTGAAATCTAGGAGCTTAACTCCTAAATTGCCATTGATACTGGCGGGCTTGAGTGTAGATGAGGTAGGCGGAATGCGTGGTGTAGCGGTGGAATGCATAGATATCACGCAGAACTCCGATTGCGAAGGCAGCTTACTAAGGTACAACTGACGCTGAAGCACGAAAGCGTGGGTATCAAACAGGATTAGATACCCTGGTAGTCCACGCAGTAAACGATGATAACTGGGCGTATGCGATATACAGTATGCTCCTAAGCGAAAGCGTTAAGTTATCCACCTGGGGAGTACGCCGGCAACGGTGAAACTCAAAGGAATTGACGGGGGCCCGCACAAGCGGAGGAACATGTGGTTTAATTCGATGATACGCGAGGAACCTTACCCGGGCTTGAATTGCAGAGGAAGGATTTAGAGATAATGACGCCCTTCGGGGTCTCTGTGAAGGTGCTGCATGGTTGTCGTCAGCTCGTGCCGTGAGGTGTCGGCTTAAGTGCCATAACGAGCGCAACCCCTGTCTACGGTTGCCATCAGGTAATGCTGGGAACTCCGTAGAGACTGCCGTCGTAAGGCGTGAGGAAGGTGGGGATGACGTCAAATCAGCACGGCCCTTACATCCGGGGCGACACACGTGTTACAATGGTAAGGACAAAGGGCAGCTACCTGGCGACAGGATGCGAATCTCTAAACCTTATCACAGTTCGGATCGGAGTCTGCAACTCGACTCCGTGAAGCTGGATTCGCTAGTAATCGCGCATCAGCCATGGCGCGGTGAATACGTTCCCGGGCCTTGTACACACCGCCCGTCAAGCCATGGGAGTCTGGAGTACCTAAAGTCCGTAACCGCAAGGGTCGGCCTAGGGTAATACAGGTGACTGGGGCTAAGTCGTAACAAGGTAGCCGTACCGGAAGGTGCGGCTGGAACACCTCCTTTCTGGAGTTCTGAAAATGGGCTTTAGTATAGTTAGTGTAGTATGTACGTATGCGATGAGTTAGGCTTTCTCTCTTGCGAGTGTGCTACCTTCTGATGTCATATCTTTTTTTATTCTCATTATTCTAAATAGGCGGTGATTAGCAAATGCTAGTCACCGCCTATCTTCATTTAGGTTCTTTTGTGAATATTTATTAACTTTGCGATAGAATGTGTGGCCTATTGCCGCACAATGCAACTCAAGAATAGAATAATGAAGAAGTTATTTTTCGCAGCAGTTGCCCTTGCTACTGCTACATTTGTTGCTCAGGCACAGATCCATCCTCGTATCGAGGTAGCTGGAAACTTTGCAAAGAGAAGCGTCACGGATAGTAAAGGAGATACCCAGTCTGGATATAAGATGCGTCCAGGTTTTCGTGCAAGTGTTGCTGCCGAAATTGGTCTAGCAGCAGGACTTTATATTGCTCCAGGGATCACATTCCGTCAGGAAGGCTCGAAGCTCCCAAGCAATAAGAGCGAAGCTCTGAACTACCTAAGCGTACCTGTTGACCTTGGGATCCGTGCACAGCTTGACGATAAGCTTGCTGTATCGGTTGAAGTTGGTCCTTCATTTGCTTATGGTGTCTCTTCATCTGGCACAGGTGAAGATGTCTTTAAGACAAAGAAGCTTGGTCGCTTTGATGTGAGCTTGAACGCCTCAGCCGCTCTAGAGTACAACAAGCTCTATCTACGTGTCGGTACAGACATCGGAGTGGTTAATACCCTCAAGGACGCTGTTCAGAAGGCTACGGCAAAGAACACATCGTTCTTCGTTGGTGTCGGTTACCGCTTCTAGTGTAATGTAAGGTTGGGGATTATCCCATCATTAGTGCCATGCGCTACCACCTTCGTCTAGAGGGTGCTGGCGCATGGCTTTTTGTCTTATATTTGTAGGAGAAAGAGTAATAGGTATTAGCTACAAGCTAACTAATGAATAGTACACTTCCGATGAAGCAAATCATCAGCCAATTTATCCCCCAAGAGAGCATTGGGGAAATACAGCCTTTCGGCAATGGACACATCAACGACACCTATGCCGTGACGGACACCCAAGGAGTACGACGCTGGATACTGCAGCGAGTAAATCACCATGTGTTCCCTCGTATTGAGGTCCTACAGCGTAATGTGGCAATCGTCTCTGAGACCATGCGCCAGCGTCTAGAGCTGGAGGGTGAACCTGATATAGAGCGTAAGTACTTGTACTTCTATCCACTGCTAAACAGCCTAGAGAAGAACTATTACTACGATGGTGAGAGCTACTGGCGAGTCTGTCGCTTCATCCCCGAGAGTATGAGCATGAGTGAGCTTACTCCTGAGGCTGCTCGTTTTGCTGGAGAGGCTTTTGGTCGCTTTGAGGAAATGCTCTCGGGCATCCCTGAGGGGGTCTTGGGTGATACTATCATAGATTTCCACAGCATGCCCTTTCGCCTACGCCAGCTCAAGGAGGCTGTCGAGAAGGATCCTGTGGGGCGTGTAGCTAAGGTGCAGGATATACTTGAGGAGATAGAGAAGCGTGCCGATAAGATGCTCATCCAGGAGCGTCTGCATGAGGAAGGGAAGCTACCTAAGCGTACGATCCACTGCGACACAAAGGTTGATAATGTACTTTTCGATAAGAGTGGGTGTGTGCTGTGTGTCGTGGACTGGGATACCGTGATGCCAGGCTATATCCTTAGTGATGTAGGGGACTTCATTCGAACAGGGGTTAACCTTGCCCCCGAGGATGAGCCAGATCTCTCTAAGATCGGGGTGAACATGACAATCTACAAAGCATTTGTAGAGGGATACCTATCTACAGCTGGTAAGTTCCTTAACCCTACGGAGCGTAGTCTCATTGCTTATGGAGGGCGTCTGATGACCTACATGCAGACGGTCCGCTTCCTCGCTGATTATATCGATGGGGATAAGTACTTCAAGGTGCATCACCCTGAGCACAACCTACAGCGTACTCGCGCACAGCTACGCTATCTGCAGTGTCTTGAGGAGCATGCAGAGGAGATGGAGGCTTTGCTGAAGTAGTAGGAGTCTTATTACTTCGTATAGGCGTACGCTCTGCCCTCGATATGGGAGGGTAGAGCGTACGGCTTGCTTTTATACCTTAGGATAAAGTCGTATCTTTGCGCATCACAAGCAAGTAGACGCATATAAATAATAAATTAAGATAAGCTCATATGTCACTTCAGGAACACCGTGGTCAAGACACCTTAGACGTAATTGACGAAAAGGTGATGCAGGGAGAACAGTTCTTTGAACGCCATGGCAAGAAGATTATGATTGGAGTGGGGGCAATCGTCCTCATTGCACTCGGTATCTTCGCCTACATTAAGTTCATTAAGGAGCCCAAGAATGTCAAAGCTTCTACGCAGCTCTTCGTCTCTGAGGAGCAGTTTATAATGGGGCAGGATAGCCTTGCGCTCAAGGGGGCAGGGGGGCCTGGTTTTGAGGCTATAGCTAAGAACTTCTCAGGTACTGATGCTGCTAATCTGGCTCATGCCTACAGTGGTATTTGCCTCTATGATATGGGTAAGTATCAGGAAGCTTTAGCTGAGCTTCAGAAGTTCTCTTCGGATGAAGCCCTCGTTGCGCCCTCCATTCAGCGTATGATTGGAGACTGCTACGTACAGCTAGGTAAGCTCGAGGATGCTGTCAAAGCCTACGAGTCTGCGGCAAAGAGTGCAAACAGCGAAGCTATCTCTCCTAGCTGCCTCATCAAGGCTGGACATGTCTATGAGAAGCTAGGCAAGTACGATCAAGCTGTTAAAGCTTATCTGGAAGTTAAGGACAAGTACTACACTGCACCAGAGGCTGAGATGGTAGAGGCTGACCTCATCCGTGCCCGTGCAGCTGGGGGCAAGTAAGGCTTCGGTACATGTCCACAATTGATCATATTACATCCTCCTACCACAGTGAGGTTCCGACGGCCGAAGGGCTACGTATTGGGATTGCTGTAGCAGAGTGGAATAGTAATATCACTGAGGCTCTATTAGAGGGGGCAAAGGCTGTCCTTCGTTCTCGAGGAGTTGCCGAGGTTGTCATCTTTCGTGTGCCGGGAGCTTTTGAGCTAGTGAATGCTTCTGCTCGTCTGCGAGCTCAGGGGCTAGATGCCGTTATCGCCATCGGATGTGTTGTGCGTGGGGATACAGCCCACTTCGATTACATCTGTCAGGGGGTGACCTCAGGAATCTCGGTGCTTAATGCTCAGCCCGTCATTGTGGAGAGTAAAGAGCCTCGCTATGTGCCCGTGATTTTTGGTGTTCTTACTACTGAGGATATGGGGCAGGCAGAGGAGCGTGCGGGAGGAAGGTTAGGCAATAAGGGGGTAGAGGCAGCAGAGACGGCTCTGAAGATGTGTCGCCCTGTTTGCATAATTGAAAAATAGTATCTACCTTTGCAACGCTAAAGGAAAAAGGATGGGCAGTTACCAGAGTGGCCAAATGGGGCTGACTGTAACTCAGCTGGCTTACGCCTTCGGTGGTTCGAATCCATCACTGCCCACTCTCTAAGGATTGCGGAAGTAGCTCAGTTGATAGAGCATTAGCCTTCCAAGCTAAGGGTCGCGGGTTTGAGCCCCGTCTTCCGCTCATAGGTTGGTAGAGCTACTACCCAAAGAAATAAAGCGAGGATCTCTATTGAGGTTCTCGTTTTTTCTTTTTGCTTTCGAGCCTAAAGGGGGTGTCTTAGCTCTGTATTTCATTATTGTTTCATCTCTCGCTTCACTCTTCTTTTCTCGCTTGGTTTATGCGGGATAGTATAATTATTTGATAGAAGAAGTCTAGAGATTTTCCCCCGCATCTATCCCGATATGCCAGACCTCTATAAGTAATTTGGTGTGTGAAGGGCGGGGAGCGGGTCTAGTGGATAGCCTATCCTACACTATCCCGTACAAAATACGTAAATTTGTGCCTTATAATTTAGGTGGATGCCCTCTGCCACATAGTTATAGACATTATAAAGAATTCAGATAGGTTTATATAATACTCTATGGAGTTAGCTACGAAGTATAGCCCCGAGGCTGTAGAGAGCCGCTGGTACGAGTACTGGATGAAGCACCGCCTCTTCCACTCAGAGCCTGACCATCGCCCTGCTTACACTGTCGTCATCCCCCCGCCCAACGTAACGGGAGTCCTGCACATGGGACATATGCTGAATAACAGCATCCAAGATATCCTCGTGCGCCGTGCTCGTATGCGGGGCTTCAATGCCTGCTGGGTGCCTGGGACAGACCATGCCTCCATCGCTACGGAGGCTAAGGTAGTAGGCAGACTCGCTGCACAGGGCATACAGAAGCAAGACCTAACCCGCGAGCAGTTCCTAGAGCATGCCTGGGAGTGGACTCGAGAGCACGGAGGGATTATCCTCGAGCAGCTCAAGAGACTAGGTGCCTCCTGCGACTGGGAGCGCACGGCCTTCACGATGGACGAGGAGCGTAGCCAGAGCGTCATTGACGTCTTCGTAGAGCTCTATCGCCAGGGTCTGATCTATCGTGGTGTGCGTGTGGTGAACTGGGACCCTAAGGCTCGCACGGCTCTAAGCGACGAGGAAGTCGTCTATCAGGAGCAGCAGGGCAAGCTCTATTACCTGCGCTACTACGTCGAGGGAGAGGATCGCTACGTCGTCGTGGCTACGACCCGCCCCGAGACCATCATGGGGGACACCGCTGTGTGTATCAACCCCAATGACGAGCGCTATCACTTCCTCAAGGGCAAGCGCCTCATCATCCCCCTCGTAGGACGAGCCGTCCCCGTGATCGAAGACGAATATGTAGATATAGAGTTCGGTACAGGATGCCTCAAGGTAACCCCTGCTCACGACGTTAATGACTATATGCTCGGAGAGAAGCACCAGCTGGAGACGATCGACATCTTCCATGATGACGGTTCGCTCAACGAGCATGGAGGTGCCTATGCTGGGATGGATCGCTTTGAGGTCAGAGAGAAGATTGAGGGCGACCTAGCGGCAGCAGGACTGCTGGAGAAGGTCGAGGCCTACACCAATAAAGTCGGGCACTCCGAGCGCACCTTTGTCCCCATCGAGCCTAAGCTCTCGATGCAGTGGTTCCTCCGTATGGAAGGGCTCGCTGCCCCAGCTCTCGATGCCGTGATGAAGGATGAGATTCGTCTACACCCTGCTAAGTTCAAGAACACCTACCGCTACTGGATGGAGAACATCAAGGACTGGTGTATCAGTCGCCAGCTCTGGTGGGGACACCGCATACCTGCCTACTACCTCCCCGATGGTAGCTTCGTCGTAGCCAGCTCGGATGAAGAAGCCCTCTGCCTAGCACAGCAGAAGGTACCCGGCCTCAGAGCCGAAGGCCTTCGTCGTGAGAGTGACTGTCTAGACACCTGGTTCTCCTCTTGGCTCTGGCCCATCACGGTCTTTGCTCCTGCGATGAGCCGAGACGACAAGGAGCTCAGCTATTACTATCCCACTTCAGACCTTGTCACAGGGCCTGATATTCTCTTCTTCTGGGTAGCGCGTATGATCATGGCAGGCTATGCCTTCCAGGGGAAGAAGCCCTTCGAGAATGTCTATCTCACGGGGATCGTGCGTGACAACCAGGGACGCAAGATGTCCAAGACCCTCGGAAACTCCCCCGACCCTCTTGACCTAATAGATAAGTACGGCGCTGATGGTGTCCGTATGGGGCTCATCATGAGTGCCCCTGCAGGGAACGACATTCTCTTCGATGAGTCTCTCTGTGAGCAAGGGCGCAACTTCTGCAACAAGATCTGGAATGCCTTCCGCCTCGTCAAGGGCTGGACGGATGATGCCTCCGAGGCTCCCCAGCCCGAGGCCTCCCGCCTCGCCTCCTACTGGATGCGTCAGGTGCTCAGCAAGGCTGCGACCGAGCTGGAGGATCTCTTCTCCAAGTACCGTATCAGCGAAGCCCTTACCCTCGTCTATAAGCTCATCCGTGACGACTTCTCCTCCTACTATCTGGAGCTCATCAAGCCAGCCTATGGCACCCCGATCGATCGTGTGACGTGTGATGAGGCACTTGGCTTCTTTGACGAAGTCCTGCGCATCCTGCACCCCTTCATGCCGTTCATCACTGAGGAACTGTGGCAGAACCTCGCTGAGCGCAAGGAGGGCGAGAGCATCATGAATGCTCAGCAACGCCCTGAAGAATCTTTTGATGAAGCCTTCCTCGCCCGCTTCGCCTCCGTACAGGAGCTTATCACCTCGATCCGTAGCCTGCGCACCAGCAAGAACCTTTCTCCTCGTGAGGCACTGACACTAGAGGCCTCCGAGAGCTACCCCTGCGAGCTAGACGAAGTCCTCATCAAGATGGCTGGCCTCTCCGAGATTGATCGCAGTGGCAAGCGCAGTGAAGGTGCTGTAAGCTTCGTCATCGGCACCGACGAGTTCGCTGTACCTATGGCCGCCTACATCAATGTCGAGGAGGAGCTCGCTAAGCTCCGTGCCGACCTCGAGTATCAGCAGAAGTTCCTCGCTGGTGTAGAGAAGAAGCTCAGCAACGAGAGCTTCGTCTCCAAGGCTCCAGAGGCGGTCATCGCCCTAGAGCAGAAGAAGAAGGCCGATGCCGAGAGCCGTATCGCCAGCATCGAGCAGAGTATCCGTCAGCTATCGGGCAAGTAGTGAGTCAGACACACCTCCCCCCCTTCGACAAGGCAGCCTACACTCCTCAGGATCACCCCTACGCCATACACGTAGGAGAGGTGATCGAGGAGAAGGTGCATCGTCGTCTCCCCGCTCCCATCCTCCGCACGCTAGAGCGAGTCATACATCAGCGGGAGATCAACGATATCCTCTACCGGTATAGCCACCTCGAGGGTATGGACTTCCTGGAGGCACTCGTAGGAGAGTTCCGCCTAGATCTTGACTGGGTCCATCCGGAGCGTCTACCCGAGCATGGGCGGTGTATCTTCGCCAGCAATCACCCACTAGGGGGGATGGATGGCATCGCCATCTCCTATATGCTGGGACGACACTATGGGGATATCCGCTATATGGTTAATGACATGCTTTATCACCTGAAGCCCCTACAGCCCGTCTTCCTGCCCCTCAACAAGCACGGAGCGCAAGGCAAGGAGGCGGTAGCTATGCTTCAGGAGGCTATGCGAAGCGATGTCCCCATCGGTACCTTCCCCGCAGGGTTCTGCTCTCGTGTCTATGATGGTAGGATTCAGGATCAGGAGTGGCGTAAGACTTTTATCACTCAGGCCATCAACCACGAGCGTGATATCGTCCCTTTGCACTTTGTGGGGCAAAACTCCCGACACTTTTACTGGATATGGCATATCAAGAATGCCCTAAGGATGAAGTTTGACATCGGGACAGCTCTCCTTCCTGATGAACTCTTTCGTGCTACGGGTAAGAGCTTTCGCATTATCGTAGGTGAGCCCATCTCTTGGCAGAGCCTACGTGACAGTGCCCTCAGCTCCGAGGCAGAGGCGGCGCGTATCCGAAGCCTCTGCTACGCGCTCCGAGATGAGTATGATAGCAGGAAGAAGTAGACCATGTACACCACACCCATCATCCCCCCTGTCCCGAAAGCGCTTATCCTCGAGGAACTCACTCCAGATAAGCGTCTACGTCTGACGAATAAGGGGGGCAACGAGATCTATGTCTTCCATGCCTCCTCTGCTCCAAATACGATGCGTGAGATTGGGCGTCTCCGAGAAGAGGCCTTTCGCTTCTATGGGGGAGGTACGGGGAAGGATTGCGATATTGATGATTTTGATGTCGCCCGAGATGGCTATGGACAGCTGATTGTTTGGGATCCGGCCGAGCAGGCGATTCTCGGGGGCTATCGCTTCATCTTCGGTGATGAGGTACATATTGATCCTACGACGGGCAAGCCTCGGTTGGCGACGGCTGGTATGTTTGATTTCAGCCCTCAGTTCCTATCGGACTATCTTCCCTATACCATAGAGCTCGGTCGATCCTTTGTCTCTCTCCCCTACCAATCGACACGCATGGGAGCCAAGAGCCTCTTTGCTCTAGACAACCTCTGGGATGGACTTGGTGCGCTCACGGTGATTTACCCGAAGATGAAGTATTTCTATGGGAAGGTCACCATGTACAAGGACTACGATCGTCATGCTCGCAATCTAATATTACACTTCCTTAGGTTACACTTCTCTGATCCCGAGGGTCTTGTTATCCCTACAGAGCCACTACCCATTGAGGTGGATGAGGAGGAGGCTCGTAGGCTCTTCCCCACGGATGACTTCTCTGCGAACTATCGTGCGCTGAATACCGCTGTGCGTGCTCTTGGCTACAATATTCCGCCTCTGGTCAGTGCCTATATGGCTCTCTCCCCGAAGATGCGGGTCTTTGGTACGGCGATTAACTATGACTTTGGGCTTGTCGAGGAGACAGGTATTCTCATAGCCATTGACACCATCATCCCCGACAAACGCCTCCGACATATCGAGACATTCGAGCCTGAGGAAGAGCAGAAAGACCTCTTATGGACGAACATCTCAAGACGGGTACGATTGGTGAAGAGCTAGCCTGTCGTTACCTTGAATCCCTCGGCTATACAATCCATGAGCGTAACTGGAGGTATGGGCATAAAGAGGTAGACATCATTGCCCAATGGGGCCCCACACTCGTCATCGCAGAGGTCAAGACCCGATCCTCGGGGAGCTACCTCAAGGCTCGGGAGAGCGTTACCCGAGAGAAAGAGCGCTTCCTCATCCAGGCGGCAGATCATTATGTCCGCCTGCATCACCTAGAGCTAGAGGTGCGCTACGATATTATCGCCCTAGATATTGCCCCCGATCGTACCTATACGATCGAGCATATCCCCAATGCCTTTTACCCTACGCTTAGGAGACGCTCGTCCTCGCCTCGAGGTCGCACTAAGCCCCATCGCTAAGCCCTATGATTTCCCTCTCTACCCCCGTTGCTTCAGGAGCTACCCCTCCTGCCCTGCACTTTGGTGATCCTGTGATGAGCTTGGGCTCCTGCTTCAGTGAGTGTATTGCAAACCACTTAGGGGAAGGAGGAATGAATGTCCTTACCAATCCCTTTGGCGTCCTGTATAATCCCCTCTCCATTGCTCGGACTCTCGAACGCATCCTTGAGGGGCGTCCCTTTGCAGAGTCCGAGTTAACATGCCACAACGGGCTTTACCACAGCTGGCTGCATCATGGGAGCTTCTCCAGTGAAGATGCTATGCAGGCACTTCTCGTGATGAATCGCACGCTTTCATTGGCGCATGAGCGCATCCATGGGCTTCGCTACCTCATTCTTACCTGGGGAACAAGCTATATTTATCGGCATGCTCTGACGGGAGAGGTCGTTAGTAATTGCCATAAGCACCCCGAGAAGACCTTCTTGCGGGAGCGTGCTTCCCTAGAGACTCTTGTTGAGGCGTGGCATCCTCTGCTTACACGCCTCTTTGCTCTTTGCCCAGAGCTAAAACTTATCCTTACGGTCAGTCCCATTCGTCATCTACGTGATGGTGCACATGAGAACACCCTGAGTAAGGCCACTCTCCACCTCTTCACCGATGAGCTGTGTAGGCTCTTCCCTGAGCGTTGCCACTACTTCCCCTCGTATGAGATTTTACTGGATGAGCTGAGGGACTACCGTTTCTTTGCCGAAGACCTTACGCACCCCTCACGGTTAGCTGAACGTGTGATTGCCGAGCGTCTCACCTCTTGGCTCCTTGATGCGTCTACCCAGCGAGCCTTTGCCGAGGCATTGCGGCTTACGAAGGAGTTGCGCCACCGCCCCTTGCATGAGGGGTCTACGGCGCATACGGCACGGCTCATGGCTCTTCGGGCAAAGGTCTCTGACTTCCTCACCCGATACCCTGAGGCTTTGCTTCCGCTTCCCTAGCTCTCCGTTCTTCGTACCCGGTAGGTGCGCTCCCCATTCGTCTGCTTGATTGATACCTGTACCTCTTGCTAAGGGGGATACGCTTTCTTTTGAAAGACATCTCCCCATTTTCCTTATCTCCCCTCCATTATTCCCTCGCATAGCTATTCCCTTGTCCTTTTTCTCCACTACTCTGTCCACTGGCTATGTTTAGGTATCCACAGCCTTAGCTATATCTCTCCACGGGATAAGGGTGGGAGTGGGGATAAGTATTCATTGATGCCCTAATGACCTCCATTGAAGTATCGGGAAAACCTCTTCCATTACCTATGATAGGTGGTGGTCGTTACCTATCATAGGTGAGTGTTGCCACCTATCATAGGTGATTAGAGAGGAGACGAAGGGACGTGAATAGAGGGTGTACTAGGGAGGGAAGAAGGGAGTCAAGTAGTGTGAATATCCGGAATAGAGAGAGGGTGAGAGTGGGACAGCGTGGGGTTCATGGGAGGATTTGCAGGATTAAGAAAATCATTCTATCTTTGCATCGCAATTCAAGAGCTGAGTGCGACTGGAAGTGTGGGTGAGTGGCTGAAACCAGCAGTTTGCTAAACTGCCGTACGGGCAACCGTACCACGAGTTCGAATCTCGTCGCTTCCGCTGTTAGAGTTGCTAAGACTTATGATGGTGCCATAGCTCAGTTGGTAGAGCAAAGGACTGAAAATCCTTGTGTCCCCGGTTCGATTCCTGGTGGCACCACGAAGGAAGAGAGACAGACTCATGTGGAGTAATCCCGCGAGCTGTCTCTCTTCTTTTTTCCGTCTGTCGGGTAATGGACAGGGGGAAGATTATTTGGGTGTTTTTACCTTATCCTTAACATGATGGCCACTGATACCTAGGGGGATTTTGTGTGGGTTGCCCTAAGAAGATGCAAATACTTCCTTAAAGATTTTATTACCTAGATATACAGATGGTTATAAGCTTTTGTTGGGGTGCTTCATGGGTTGAGCCTTTCCCCTCTGTTCCTCTAGGGAAAAAGTAAGGCTGCACCGTGACCGAAGTCCACGATACAGCCTTAGTAAAAAGCCTGCGGGAGGGATACCTAGCTATACTACGAACACCAAACGCAATCTCATCGTAACCCAGAAGGTGTCCTCCTTGGGCAGGCCAATCAAATACACAGTATGCCGAGCGTTGCGCTACACTGAGGGTAGTAACATGACTCAAGCATTGATGCAAAATTAAAAATTTTTAGTTTATTGACTCCAACGGACTTGGCTTGTACTCTCGACAAAGGATGAAAAACTTGGTCTTTGTGCCTTACTCCATTAAACGTCACCCCCTATGCCTTACTCTAAGAGGGTATGAACAACGGATAAACGGTATAATTTATGAATAGTCCCTTCGGGCGTTACCTCCTACGCCTGCTTCTCCTTCCCCTTTTCCTCGCCTCCGCACTCCCAGTATGGGCACAACAGACGACGCATAGCATCTCTGGGCGTGTCTATGATGAGGCAGGGGAGGCTCTGCCGAGTGCCAATGTGAGTCTTTTACTTCCCGATGGCAAGCTACGTACGGGGGCTACTACGGCTAAGGATGGCTCGTTCGTCCTTCGTGGCATCACCTCAGGCTCGTACACACTACGCATCTCCTTCGTGGGGTATAAGACCCTGACACGTGCCGTGCAGGTGAGCTCTAAAGATCTCCCCCTCGGTACGCTAACGCTTGAGGAGGATGGGGCTGTCCTCAGTGATGTTAACGTCGTAGCCAAGGCTAACGAAGTGGTCGTCAAGGGCGACACCCTCGAGTATAATGCCACCAGCTACACTACGCAACAAGGGGCAGCGATCATAGAGCTCCTCAAGCAGCTCCCTGGGGCAAGTGTCGATGAGAAAGGACAAGTCACGGTCAATGGCAAGACCGTCTCGCAGATCATGGTAGACGGCAAACGTTTCTTCGAGGGCGACCCTAAAGTCGCACTGAACAACCTGCCTGCCGAGCTCGTAGACAAAGTGCAAGTCATGGACAGGGAGAGTGAATCCTCCCGTATGTCTGGCTTCTCTGACGGCAACGAGGAGACAATCATCAACCTGACCATCAAGGCGGGTAAGAAGCGTGGACTCTTCGGTACAGCCTTCGTCGGGGGAGGCACGGACAAGCGTTATGAGGCCAGTGCCATGTTCAACCGCTTCACCGGTGACAACCAGCTCACCGTGCTGGGGAGCATAAACAACACGAACAACGCTGGCTTCAGTGACATAGCGCAGGATCTTAGCCAAGCGAGCTTCATGTACAGCCTCTCGGGTGGACGTCGTGGCCCAGGCGGAGGTGGCGGGCGAATACCCGGACAGATTGACGGGATACAGACCTCGAAGGTCCTCGGGGGCAACCTCAGCCATACCTTCAATCCCTCCCTCATCCTCGGCGGTAACCTACTAGCAGGGAACACTACCAAGGACAAGACGACCGCCTCTACGATCCAAAACATCCTCTCCTCATCCTCCACCACGCAGACGGGCAAGACCTCGGAGCACAACGATAAGGACACCTACGCAGGCAACTTCCGCTTCCAGTGGAAGATAGACTCGCTGACCGAGCTCATCATCTCCCCCCAGCTCCGCTACGGCAAGGGGATAGGTACCTACACCTCTGACGAGCAGACGCTCAACGATGCCACCAATGCCCTCATCAGCTCCTCCTCGCTACGTCAGCGCACCTCTCAGTCACAGACCGACGGAGATCTAAGGATAGATGCCAGCCGCCGTCTCTCCGACCGTGGCCGTACCCTCACGCTATCCGCCTCGGGGACGCTCTCGAATGAGCTAGGCTCGGGGACATACCTCTCCGACATCGTCAGCGTGGCTACGGGTACAGAGCATGTGGACCGCACCAAGCGTAGCGGTGAGTACCGTGTCCGTCTTGGCTGGGTAGAGCCACTTGGTAAGGGCTTCTTCGGTCAAGCTACCTATCAAATCAAGGGAACAAATAGCTTCAGCGAACGAAAGGCCTTCGATGCTGACCTCACGGGGCAGTACACCGTGGAGAATGCTCGCTACAGCAACGAGTTCCACTCCGACTTCCTAACGCATCAGGTAGGGTTAGCCCTCAAGAAGAAGGGTAGTACCTATGACCTCACTGCGGGGGTGAACCTAGAGCGATCCAACCTCAGTAGCTACACCGTAGTGGCAGGCGTGAATGCTCGTAGCATCAATCGCTCTACGACCAACTACTCTCCTACGCTACGCTTCTCCTACAAGCCCAAGCGTACGACAGAGCTTCGCATCGACTACTTTGGTCGTAGCTTCCAGCCCACCACCGATCAGCTTGCTCCCGTGCAGGATGTGACTAATCCCCTCGTCGTCTATGAGGGAAATCAGAACCTCCTCCCTGGCTTCCAGCACAACGTCTTCGGACGCTACAACAACTTCTGGACTTCGACACAGACGTCACTTGCCCTCTTTGGACACGCCCGCTACGTGCAGAACGACATCGTATCCCGCACGACCTATGACCTCACCACTGGGGTGAGAAAGATCGGCTACACCAACGTCAGTGGTAACGCTATGGCTGGCCTAGGGGGCTTCTTCACGCAGGTGCTGCCTGGTAAGAAGTTCTCCATACGTCTCGGCTCTCGCAACCAACTCGTGCGCCAGATCGCCTTCATCAACGACGAGGAGAACCGCTCCCTCTCCCTCAGGCTCAACGAAGACCTGACGCTGAACTACCGCAACTCCTTCCTCGACATCAACCTCCGTGGGGCTCTCGGCTATTACAATGCCACCAACAGCCTTACCTCGGTAAGCAGCACCGCCACCAAGGACTACTCCGTGGGCTCGAACATGAACCTTACCCTCCCTCTAGGCTTTGCCATCGAGGCCGATGGTACCTACACCACGACACAGGGCTATGCTGTGGGCTTTGAGAACGACCAGTGGCTCCTGAATGCAGGCATATCCTTTAGCTTCCTCAAGGGCAAGCGTGCCACGCTCCGTCTCAAGGGCTATGACCTGCTAGACTCACGTCGTAGCATCTACCGCAACATCACCGCCACGAGCATCACCACCGAAGAGTCGAATACGCTCGGGCGATATGCTATGCTGCACTTCATCTACCGCTTCGATAGCTTCGCTGGGGGAGGCTCTAGGAGCGATATGAAGCAACAGGGACATCCTGGTCCACCACCTCCCATGTAAGGGATTTTCTTCTTATATGTTTAGACTTGAGGCTGCACTACCGAGGGATCGGTGGTGCAGTCGCTTTTTGGTTCCAAGGGGAGAGAATGGAATAATCGAAAGGAAGATGAAGGCACTCCTGTGGGGAAGGGGAGTGAATGCCAGCTGGAGGAAGGGGCTGAGGCTGGTGGGTAGTTGGGTGTGGAGGGTGCACCAGAGAGATCAGATAGGCCTAGTTGCTAGGTAGGGACAAGTCTACCCGCTATCATGGCGAAGGTTCAGTCCCTACGTCCCTTTGCTTCCTGGTTGTAGCTGTCCCTATTTTGCCTTGTATTCCCCAAAATCACCTATCATAGGTGGCGAAGGTTGCCTATGATAGGTGAATGTTGTCACCTATGATAGGTGGTTGGAGATGTTCCCCCGATAACTACATAGAGGAGGAGATAAAAGCTCTTGGAGGGAGTTGAGAAAGATGGGCATAGGGGTAGGGAGGGTATCAGCCTCCGTTAATGGAGAAGACACCGTATCTTTGTGTGGGCAATCGTGCCTCTCTACATTAGGAATGAACAAAAATATTACACGCATCGCCCTGACAGGCGGCCCTTGTGCTGGTAAGACTACGGCACTGGCACAGATTATCGAGCACTTCAGTGACCTTGGCTATTTGGTTTATGCTCTTCCCGAGACTCCGACGCTCTTTAGTAATGCCTCGATTAACTTCGCCACCCCTGACCGACAGTATTTCTATAATATCGAGAAGGCTGTGATGAAGTATCAGATCCAGATGGAGGATACCTTCCTGGAGCTTGCCCACTCTGCCTCCCGCCCCGTGCTGATTATTTCAGACCGAGGGACGATGGATATCTCGAACTACATTGAGCGGACGATGTGGCAGGCATTGCTGGATGAGCTGGGACTGTCGGAGATTAAGCTACGTGATGCACGCTACGATGCGGTCATCCACATGGTGACGGCAGCACAAGGGGCAGAGGAATTCTATACGCTGGAGAATAATGCCTTCAGAGGTGAGACCATCGAGGAGGCGAGGGAGCTAGATGCTCGCATACTGAAGGCCTGGACGGGACACCCGCAGCTACATATCGTAGAGAACAATGTGGACTTCCAGGTGAAGATTCGTCAAGTGCTTCGTGCCATACACGAAACCCTTGGGGATGATCATGTGACCTTTACCGATATACGCCGTCGCTTCCTTGTGCATGTGACTGGGGAGATTCCCTTTGGTGTAGAGACGGATCTCTATCAGGCCTATATAGATATGGAGGATGGATCGAGTGTGCGTATACGTAAGCGTGGACTCAGGGGGAACTACGTGTACTTCATGACGCGTAAGAGCCCTATTGAGACCCAGTCCATCATCACCGAGCGACAGATAGGCCCAGATGAATACATCTCCTATCTGAACGCGCTACCTGCCCCAGAGGAGGTCTTGGTGCATAAGTTGAGACGAAACTTTGTTTGGGCTAAACAGTACTTTGAGGTGGACGATTTCGTTGAGCCACGGAGAGACTACCAAATCCTTGAAATCTCTTGTGCTCCCGACCTGGAGGTGAAGTTCCCTCCCTTCATTGAGGTGATCCAGGAGGTCACGGATGACCCGACCTACGGTAGGCTGTAGCATCCCTCAGGACTTCCTTGGCTGACAAAATTGCAGTCCGAGGGAGGCTTTGGCATAGCCTTTGCACAGCCTCACATGCTGATGTGGCCTAGCCCCCAGCAAAGAGTGAAACGTAAACAACTAATATAGTCTAGAAAGAAACAATGAGCATCAAGCCCCTAGCAGATCGTGTACTCGTACGCCCTGCTGACCAAGAAGAGAAGACTGCAAGTGGAATCATCATCCCTGACTCTGCCAAGGAAAAGCCTCTACGTGGCGAGGTAATCGCCGTCGGTGGTGGTACTAAAGATGAAGAGATGGTCCTGAAGTCTGGAGACATCGTCCTCTACGGCAAGTATGCAGGGACGGAAGTAGAGCATGAGGGAGAGAAGTACCTCATCATGCGTCAGAGTGACGTGCTGGCTACCCTCTAAGTCCTAGTGCCTAGCATGGCTGGGTGGTTGGACTTCGTCCTTTACCCAGACCAAACAAGATTCATTAACAACGAAAAGATATTCCAATCATGGCAAAAGAAATAAAATTCGATACCGAGGCTCGTGAAAGCCTCAAGCGTGGCGTGGATGCCCTTGCCAACGCTGTCAAGGTAACGCTTGGCCCTAAGGGGCGTAACGTTATCCTCTCTAAGAGCTATGGTGCTCCTCATATCACCAAGGACGGTGTCTCCGTCGCTAAGGAGATCGAGCTAGAGGATACCTTCGAGAACATGGGTGCGCAGCTCGTTAAGGAGGTTGCCTCCAAGACCAATGATGATGCTGGAGATGGTACGACCACAGCAACAATCCTTGCTCAGAGCATCATCGGTGTTGGGCTCAAGAATGTCGCAGCGGGTGCGAACCCAATGGACCTCAAGCGTGGGATAGACAAGGCCGTAGGTAAGGTTGTCTCTGAGATCCGCTCTATGGCACAAGAGATCGGTGATAACTTCGAGAAGATCGAGCATGTTGCTAAGATCTCCGCTAACGGGGATGAGCAGATCGGTCAGCTTATCGCCGAGGCTATGCGCAAGGTGGGTAAGGAAGGTGTAATTACCGTCGAAGAGGCTAAGGGTATCGAGACTACCGTAGAGGTGGTCGAAGGGATGCAGTTTGACCGTGGATATATCTCCCCCTACTTCGTCACCAATTCCGAGAAGATGGAGGCACAGCTGGAGAACCCCTACCTCCTCATCTATGACAAGAAGATCTCCACACTGAAGGAAATCCTTCCTATCCTCGAGCAAACCCTACAGACGGGTCGCCCTCTACTCATCATCGCTGAGGACATCGATAGCGAAGCTCTTGCTACGCTCGTGGTGAACCGTCTGCGTGGAGGCCTCAAGGTCTGTGCTGTGAAGGCTCCTGGTTTCGGAGATCGCCGTAAGGCTATGCTTCAGGACATCGCTACTCTGACCGGTGGTGTTGTCATCAGTGAAGAGACAGGGCTAAAGATCGATGCTGTCACCCTAGATATGCTGGGTAAGGCAGAGAAGATATCCGTAGACAAGGATAATACAACCATCGTAAACGGAGCAGGTGATAAGGAAGCTATCCGTGAGCGTGCAGCACAGATCAAGGCTCAGATTGCCAATACGACCTCTGACTACGATCGTGAGAAGCTCCAGGAGCGTCTGGCTAAGCTCTCCGGTGGTGTAGCTGTACTCTATGTTGGTGCACCAAGCGAAGTAGAGATGAAGGAGAAGAAGGATCGTGTGGATGATGCCCTCAGTGCTACACGTGCTGCTGTAGAGGAAGGTACAGTCCCAGGCGGTGGTACAGCCTACCTCCGTGCTGTACGTGCTCTCGATGGACTCAATGGAGAGAACGATGACGAGACGACAGGTATCGAGATCGTACGCCGTGCCGTAGAAGAGCCCCTCCGACAGATCGTAGCTAATGCGGGGAAGGAAGGTGCTGTCATCGTGCAGCGTGTCAAGGAAGGCCAAGCAGACTTCGGCTATAACGCCCGTACGGATAACTTTGAGGACCTCTATACCTCGGGTGTAATTGACCCTGCTAAGGTCACCCGTGTTGCTCTCGAGAATGCTGCTTCTATTGCTGGGATGTTCCTCACAACCGAGTGTGTCATCGCTGATAAGAAGGAAGAGGCTCCTGCTGCAGCCATGAACCCTGGTATGGGAGGCATGGGTGGTATGATGTAGCCACCGAGGCTTATCACCGGTAATAGATATAGCCCCCGACTAAGGAGTCTTATTCCTTAGTCGGGGGTGTTTTTTATGTGATAGAAGGGGGCAGTGTGGATGAATGTGGAGATGCTATTAGGGTCTCCCGTGAGGTGGTACTAGGGTCTCTCTGTCGATGGTATTACGGTCTCATGGCAGATGCTATTAGGGTCTCCCGTGACACGGTATTAGGGTCTCCTAGGAGGAGGTATTAGGGTTTTGTGGTAGATGATACTTAGGTACAGGGGGCAACTCTTGATGAAAGGTGCTATCTTTGTTATACAGCTTCGTAAAAGTGAAAACAATGAACTACCAAAGAGCCCTTACTCTTACACTCCTTGCCTTGAGTGGTGTTGTCCTCTCCTTCCTCCCCTCTTGCTCCTCTTGCTCGAAGGGTACAGGATCGGCAGACTCTACTGCTCTTGATTCGGCTAACCTTACTCTTGCCTGGGATTCAATCGTTATAGATGATACCTATTATGACAACCCAGAGACGAAGCGAGGCCCTTCTGTATACGTTAATATCGCTTATCTCTATCCTAAGGGGGATAGTGCGCTGATTCACCTATTCAATCGCTTTACGTTTGGTGATAGCTTTGCACAGCTTTCTCCTCAGGAGGCTGTTGCACGCTATATCAAGGAGGTAGAGACAGAATACATCTATTCTCCTGACTCTACGGAGGGCTACACTCCAGAGGATCTGGATCAGATGAGAAGTCATCTGGAGCTGAGGAATAAAATACACTACGTTGATAGCTTTGTAATCAGTGTCGAAAAATCGCTCTCTACCTACTTCATGGGGGCGGTGCATGGGATGTATGGCTCCTCTATAAGCAATGTGGACAGGAAGACTCGATCCATCATTAGTGAGGGAGACCTCTTTGTTGATGGCTATGCTGCTGACCTCTCTAAGATCTTACAGCGCTATGCCCTCTCCTCCTACGGCCGTAAGACACAACAGGAGCTAGAGGAGAAGGAGGGAATCTACGTATCAGACATTGCACCTAATGATAACTTTACCATCGATGAGAAGGGCTTGACCTACTACTATAATCCCTATGAGATTGCACCCTACGCTGTGGGACAAGTGATGATCTTCGTCCCTCATGAGGCTCTTGTCGGGATCCTTCGTCCCAACTCCCTTCTTTACCATTATCTCCCGGAGACAAACCAGTAGTTCGCGGCATGGACCTTATCACAAAGTACTTCCCTCATCTCACTGAGGAGCAGAGACGCCAGTTTGCCGAGCTTGATCCCCTCTATCGGGACTGGAATGCTAAGATTAACGTAATCTCTCGTAAGGACATTGATGCCCTCTACGAGCATCATGTGCTTCACTCGCTTGGTATCGCTCAGATGATACGCTTCAAGCCCGGGACGAAGATCCTTGACTTCGGCACAGGGGGTGGTTTCCCTGGTGTCCCTTTGGCTATACTCTTCCCTGAGTGTGAGTTTTTACTTGTGGATAGTATTGGCAAGAAGGTTAAGGTCGCAGGGGCAGTGGCGGAGAGTCTTGGGTTGAAGAACGTACGGGTGCTACATGGTCGAGGCGAAGAGATCAAGGAGCAGTTTGACTTCGTTGTTAGCCGTGCGGTGATGCAGCTACAAGAGCTCGTGGGCTTTACGAAGCAACTCGTTCACGGCACACAGCGTAATGGCATGCCCAATGGGTTGATTTGCCTCAAGGGCGGTGAGCTACAAGCCGAGCTACGCCCCTTCAAGCGCATTGTCGAGGTGCAGGAGCTTTACCCTACCTTCGATGAAGAATATTTTAAGACGAAGAAGGTCGTTTACCTGCCCTTCTAAGCCTTGAGGAGTAACAGCCCCCACGTATCTTATCCATGAAGAAGCTGAAGAGTACGGAGATGGATCGCCTCACGCCAGAGGAATATCTGTGCCGTGACAAGCTCCCTATCGTTGTCGTGCTAGATGATGTGAGGAGCATGAATAATATTGGCTCGATCTTTCGCACAGCAGATGCTTTTCGCATTGAGGCCTTAGTGCTATGTGGTATTACGGCTACGCCACCCCACACAGATATTCATAAGACTGCCCTTGGGGCAGAGGAGAGTGTCCCCTGGCGATATATCCACTCATCCCTAGAGGCTGTCAAAGAGCTACGTGCTGAGGGCTACCAAGTACTTGCCCTGGAGCAAGTACACGATAGTCTGAAGCTGGATACGTTTATCCCCGAGCCAAACCAAGGCTATGCGCTGGTGCTTGGGAACGAAGTACACGGCGTAAAGGAAGAGGTGGTGCAACAGGTAGATCATTGCTTGGAGATCCCACAGTTTGGTACCAAGCACTCCCTGAATGTCAGTGTAGCAGCAGGCATCGCACTCTGGCACATGGCTCGTCCCCTCTTGCATACCCTCTCTTGATGATGGTGCAGTACCCCGAGCTACAGGCAACAGAGGATGGTAGCCTGACGCTCTATACGCCTCGCTTCGGAGAGCATTATCACTCTACCCATGGGGCGGTACAGGAGAGTCGGCATATCTATACAGGGCTTGCCCTTGAGGGGCGTTTGGCAACTTGGCATCAAGATAAGGAGAGGCCCCTCCGCCTCTTTGAGGTTGGGTTGGGCACAGGGCTAAACGCACTGCTCACAGCCCTCATAGCCGATAAGGAGCAAATCCCTATTCACTATACTTCGATTGAGAAATACCCCCTTGCAGAGGAGGTCTTCCATCACTTATCCTATGAAGATATTGTAGGGGAGGGGAGCGACGTGCTACTATGTCGCCTACATGAAAGCCCCTGGGGAGAAGATGTATCCATTACTCCCTTCTTTACTCTGCATAAAGTATTGGGAGATCTCACTGACTACACCTTTCCCCAAGCTCTTGATGTTGTCTACTACGATGCATTCTCTCCCGAGGCTCAGCCTGAGCTGTGGGAGGAGAGGCTATTCCTTTCGCTCTACGACGCCATGAACTGTCAGGCAACACTAGCCACCTATTGTGCTAAGGGAGTGGTGCGACGAGCTCTACAGCATGCAGGCTTCTCAGTGGAGCGACTACCTGGCCCTCCAGGGAAGCGTGAGGTGCTACGTGCGATGAAAGTTAGGGAATAAATAAGGGAGGAGATTGATCCTACGCTAGGTCTCTCTTCTAGAGGAAAGGTATTCTTGCAGAAGCTTGTCTAGAGTAAGGTTTCCTGAGCCCTATCCTGCAATGAATGACGCTGGCGATAGGCTGCGAGATAAAGGCGAAGCAGATCATAGGAGTAAACACCCTCAGTAGCGTCCACCACTCCCCGAAGTCCAGCTTCTACATCCATTGTAGCGAAGAGAGGGGAGAGCATCTGCATCGTGCCTTCATCGATACCAGCTTCTTGCTCTGTTACCTTCCTTTGCTCCATCAGCATCGCTATATGCCCCGTGATGGTGGAGGGTTTTAGGCCTCGTTCGGTTGCTATCTCAGCGATAGTCTTACCTGCCTTGAGGAGCTGGAGGGTTTGCTCTTGGGTGCTTATCTTCGCTTCCTTAGGGGCTTTCTCTTTCTTCTTTGCCTTGGGTTCCTCGGGTGCGGGTACGATGTAGGGCGTCTTAACCTGTGCCTTAACTTGCTTAATCCACTGCTCCAAACGCTCCTCTAGCTGGAGACCCTCTCGGTCGGGATATTGTCCTTGGCTCAGAGCCTGCATGGAGGCTTGGATACGCAGTAAGAGGCGCACGGAGCTGATTGAGATAGCTTGTAGTGCATCCAGCTCATCTATGTACTCCTTGACCTTTTTCATACCCCGTACCTTCACTTGTACGTCCATCAGCCCAACGAGTATCTGCTCCCAGCGAGGGAGGAAATACTGTGTGGCACTCTGTATCCGATCGGTGATGCAGGGAAGAGCAACCTCACCTTGTCCCCAAAGGCTCCGTAGCTGGAGGATGAACTTCTCTGCTACAGTACGTAGCTCATCGACCTCTGCTGCAGCCTCTGCCGCCCAGTCACCGAAGGCACTTTTCTTACTCCTCTCACTCTCCATGCGGTAGCTGTAGGCGTGGTGTCGCCAGAGATCAGCAGCACCCGACCATGAGAAAGCATTGAGTGTCTGCTCCTGCCAGTAGGCGAGCTTCTCTGCCGAGAGAATGTGCTCTAGGTCAGCATCGTTTGCCCGAGTCTCCTCGTAGTCCATGAGTGTCTGTGGAATGGAGAGACTATTACCCCCGAGAGCAGAGAGAAGGACAAGCCCCTCAGGGCGACGTAAGCGGGACAGTGCTACATAGGCTTGCCCTGAGGCGAATGTGGCCTCGAGATCAATGGCTGCTCGATCAAAGGTCAATCCTTGACTCTTGTGGATGGTGATTGCCCAAGCGAGCCTAAGAGGAAAGTGGCGGAAGATGCCTTGTATATCGGGCTCAGTCTCGCCTGTGTCAGCGTTGAGGGTATAGCGTGCATTCTCCCAGCTGTAGAGTGGCACATCGAGTAGCTCGCCATCCTCGAGACGTACGAAGAGCTTCTTCTCTTCCATAGCCTCCACGGTGCCAAGCATACCATTATAGAAGCGTCTAGGTGTCTGTTGATCGTTCTTGATCATCATCACTCGAGCTCCTACCTTGAGGGTAAGCATAGGCTCAATGGGGTAGAGGTGCTCAGGGAAATCCCCTGAGATGCGAGCATGATAGTTTTGTGGTGCACCTGGCAGGGCATCTAGGGCACGTTGGTTGATCTCGTCTGCACGTTGGTTGTGCGTTGTGAGGGTGACATAACCATCATTATGTATAGGGTCGAAATGTGGATCTATTCGACTCTCTAGCCAAGCGCGATCAGTGGGTGCGACCCTGTTGTAGCGTAGGTTATTCAGCAAGCCAAGGAAATCACTATCCTCTTGACGATAGACGTGGGTTAGCTCGATGTAGAGTGGGGGATGATCGCGTAGGACGTGAGCGTGGAAGAAGAACGGACTAGCATAGTACTGGCTGAGTACTGCCCATTCCTGAGGCTTCACTACGGGGGGAAGCTGGAGGAGGTCGCCAATAAAAAGTATCTGCACACCACCGAAAGGTAGAGGATTGCGTCGTACACTCCGCAGAAGCATATCCACCAGATCAAGCGTGTCAGCTCGGAGCATACTTACCTCATCGATGACGAGAAGTTCAATGGCTCTGAGGAGGCGAATCTTGCGCTCCTGTAATCGGATGTGTCGGCGGAAGTCCTTCGGTGTCACGAAGAGCTGACTTTGGGATGTACTCAGCTGAAGTGATGAGTCTGGTACGTATGCCCCGATGGGTAGTTGCAGGAGCGAATGGAGGGTAACACCTCCAGCATTGAGTGCAGCGATGCCTGTGGGAGCTGCCACGACACAATTCTTGTACGTACTCGTACGGATGTGGTGCAGGAGCGTAGTCTTCCCTGTCCCTGCCTTCCCCGTGAGGAAGATATTACGGCTCGTATGTGCTATGAACTCCTGTATGAATTGCTGTCGTTGCATCTGTCTACACTCTACTAGAGTGGGTATGGTCTGTATCGCTAAAGTGTCTTAGAGTGGAGGGTTACTCTTTGTCTAGGTTAATCCGCTCAGCCGAGGGTGGAGGAGTCTTGGCTCCCCAGTTCTTATTTGGACGCGACCCCATGGTGAAGACCAGCCGTCCACCTGCTACTAGCTCGCTGTGCCTGATCCAAGGTCGATCTAGGGGCTTACCATTCAGCTCTGCTCTCTGGATGTATTTGTTCACGGAGGATGCACCCTCAGCCTCGATGACGAATGTGCGTCCAGAGGCTAGGTGAAGTGTCATCTTGGGGAAGAATGGTGTACCGATATTGTAGACGGGGAGCCCAGGTGTGACGGGATAAAGTCCCATCATAGAGAATACCACAAAGGCACTCATCCCTCCGCCATCTTCATCCCCAGGTACGCCCATTAGGTCTGCTCGGAACCATGTGTCGATGAGCTTGCGAATAAGCCTCTGCGTGCGCCAGGGGGCTCCAGCGTAGTTGTATAGATAGGGGATGTGCAGGCTGGGTTCATTGGCCATCGTGAACTGCCCTACATTTCCTGTCTGGTCAGGTAGATGACTATAGAACTCCCATTTTGGCATGCTGAGCGGTGTGCGCAGCGTCTCGTCTAGATAATCGATGAAGCGTTCCCTTCCGCCCGTGAGGTAGATGAGGTCTGCAGGGTTGTGCAGTACGTCCCAGCGGTAGGTATAGGCATTGTTTTCGTCGTAGTAATCACGTGCTCCGAGCCCACCCGATAGCTCGTAGTCGAAAGGCTCGATGAAACGCCCTCGTCCATCCTTGGGGTGGAAGAAGCCTGTCTCATAGTTGAAGAGCTTGCGGTAGTCATACGAGCGTCTGAGGTAACCGTCTGCCTCTGCATCATGCCCCGAGAACTTCGCTAGCTGCGATAGACACCAGTAGTCGTACGCTGCTGCTAGGCTCACTGCTACGCTCTGTCGCTTCTCCCACTTCGTTACCCGTGGGTCTTGCTCAACCTCTCCAGGACGCAGTGCAGGGAAGTAACCATTCTTATCCAGATACTCTGAGAGGGGACCCTTCGGGATACGTGTCCAAGGGAGGTAGGACTTCTCTGTCAAGGTCTTCTTCGAGGCTTGGTAAGCGGCGCTGAGGTTGAAGCCTGTTACTCCCTTAGCATAAGCATCGGCGAAGGTTGCAATCGTGTGTGAGCCATTCATGCGATGAGTATCACCCGTTACCTCCGGGAAGGTGGGGAGCCATCCATCGGCAGACTGCTCGGCCATGCGTAGGTAAGATGTCAGCATCTGTTGCTCCTTCAGTGGGTCAAGTAGGATACGCAGAGGGTGTGTGGCTCGGTAAGTATCCCATAGCCAGTCATCGGTGTAGAATGGTACGCCAGCATCATCATGCACAGTACGATCGAAGGCACTCCAGTAGCGTCCCTCCTCCGAGAGACAGACCATGCGCTCGTAGACTCTGTAGAGTGAGGTGTAGAAGACCGTCCGTTCCTCCTTTGTTCCGCCTTCTATTTCAATCTTGCTTAGAGCCTTCATCCATTCGTTGCGCCCTGCCTTAGCGATGAGTGAGGCTTCAAAGGATTGGATTTCACGCTCTACGTTGCGCCGTGCTTGCTCCACGCTGATGTAGGAGATGCCGTAGCGTAGGCGTACGCCCTGCTCGGAGTAGGCAAGGGCGATTGTCTTCCCCTCTGCTCCTTGATGATTGAGTGACACACGTCCCGTGGTCTCATCTCGCAGGCCGTAGCTCTGTGGTGTGACATCGCTCTCGGCGTATAGGTACACACGGGTAGAATCCTCTAGCTCCTGGTAGCCACGGAGTGTACGCCCAAAGGCCTGCAGTTCACCTTTGGCTGTCGAGAAGACGAGGTAGTGTCCCTTACGGTCATTCTCGAAGGTGAACGTATAAATCGCACTCTGTGCAGAGGGGGCATAGCTTACCTTGACCTCTGGCTCGACGAGGAATACATCGTATGAATAGGGTCGTATAACCTCCTCATCATAGCTGTAGCGTGTCGTGCTGGGGATGGAATCTGTGACGTCTGTACGTGGGCTGAGGGAGAAGGCCGAGACGCCTCTATGACTCGTCAGGATGAGAGGTAAGCCAGAGATTTGCTCCGAGGCATAGTCACTTCGCTGGGGATGTACCCGCATGAGGCTGTTCGGGAGGTGCACGGTGGGGTAGGTTGGGACCAGCAGGTGGCTGATTGCCCCCATCTTCGTGTCTACGTAGTCCACGGCCTCAAGATCCTCTTCGGATGAAGACAAGGGGCCATGACAGCTATATGCTAGGGTTGGGATGAGGAGCGATAGGCAAGCCTGTCTCCACCAGTTGCGTAACTTCCTTTGTGTCTGCATTTCTTCTTTGGGCTTTAATACACGAGGAGAAGGCAAGACCTTCGCCCAGCCCTCATATCCCAAAGATACGCCAAAGCCACTAAATGTTCATGCCTTTCTCTGCTTATTCCCGTTGTTCTTTTCCTCCCTCTCCTACAATATGCGTTGTTTCTGCCCCCTCTATACTATGAAAGGTCTTTTCTCCTAGCTCATTCCCGTCCGTCTGAGAAGGGGAAGAAAGTCCAAATAAATACATCGTTATGGCTAATGACGATATGGGTATATCTTATTGTAGTATAGTTTGTTATGTTTCTTTTGGTGCAAGGGGCTGACGAGTTACCATAAGTCGTCACGGAGAGTTATGGTAACTCGCTCGCAAGAGTTATGGTAAGTCGTTGTAGCGAGTTATGGTAACTCGTGAGAGCGACTTGTGGTAACTCGTTGAGGGGAGGTATTTGTTTGTTTTTATGGTGTTGATTTTTAGTTGGTTGTGTTGGTATTTAGGGAGGGGGATACCTGCTTCGTTGCATGGCGTTTATAGAGGATGGAGAAGTGGCAGGATTGGTAGCTAGAGGTGAGAGGCTTCGGGTTGCAGGGAACTTTTGTATCTTTAAGGCACATAATTAAAGGATACTCCCAATACAAACAAACACAATAGATCTATGAAACAAATCACTTTCCTCGGAGCTTGCGCCTTGGCTTGCGCACTACTTCTCCCTCAGACCTCCGAGGCTTGCTCCGATCTCATCGTGGGTAAGAAGGCTTCGGCAGATGGCTCTGTGATGATTAGCTATTCTGCTGACTCGCACACGCTCTATGGCGATCTTGTCCATTACCCAGCCAAGGCGTGGGGTAAGGGGCTTATGCTCGAGGTGCATGAGTGGGATACAGGCAAGCCTCTGGGCTTCATCCCTCAGGCCTCCGTTACCTACAACGTCATCGGGAACATGAATGAACACCAAGTAGCCATCACCGAGAGTACGTGGGGTGGACGCAAGGAGCTCTCTGACCCCAAGGGCATCATGGACTACGGAAGCCTGATTTATATTGCTCTACAACGCTCGAAGAGTGCTCGTGAAGCAATCCGTACGATGACAGATCTCGTCCGTGACTATGGCTATTATAGCTCGGGGGAATCCTTTACAATCGCTGATAAGAACGAGGTCTGGATCCTCGAAATGATTGGCAAAGGTCCCAAGAAAAAGGGTGCCGTATGGGTCGCTATCCGTATCCCTGATAACGCGATCAGTGCGCATGCCAATCAGGCACGTATCCATAAGATACCCTTCGGTGACAAGGAGAACTGTATGTATGAGAAGGATGTCGTGAAGCTCGCCCGTGAGTACGGCTGGTACACGGGGAAGAGTGATAAGGACTTTGACTTCCAGAAGGCATACAATCCGTATGAGTTCAGTGGGCTAAGAGCCTGCGAAGCTCGTGTGTGGAGCTTCTTCCGCACTTTCGATAAGGGTATGGATAAGTACACGAAGCACATCCAGGGTGATATCAATGAAGAGCCCATGCCTCTCTACATTGTCCCCGATCGTAAGGTCACGCTCGATGACGTACGCCGAGGCATGCGTAATCACTACGAAGGGACACCACTCTCGATGACAAACGACCCTGGTGCAGGTGCGTATAAAGTACCCTATCGCTGGCGTCCAATGACCTTCAAGGTCGATGGCAAGGAGTACGTGAATGAGCGTGCGATCGCTACCCAGCAGACGGGCTTCGTCCTCATCGCACAGATGCGCAACTGGCTACCTGATGAGATTGGGGGTATCCTGTGGTTCGGGGTCGATGATGCTAATACAGCCGTCCTAACGCCTATGTACAGCGCCATCACTTCTGTCCCCGAATGCTACCGCAGAGGGAATGGTGATATGACACACTTCTCTTGGACATCGGCTTTCTGGATTCATAACTGGGTTGCCAACATGGCTTACCACCGCTACGAGCCAATGATGCAGGATATCCGTCCTGTACAGACTGCACTCGAGAGTAGCTATGATGCGCTAGTGAAGGCAACAGATGAATATGCCCTTGAGCTGATGAAGAGCGACCCTGCGAAGGTGAAGGATTACCTGACAAGTGTCTGCTCGAAGGTGGCCAATGAGACCACAGCTCGCTGGAAACAGCTCGGTGAGTACCTCATCGTAAAGTACATGGATGGGAATGTGAAGAAGGAGAAGGATGGGCAGTTTGAGACCAATGGATACGGCCAGATTGTCATGCCTAACTTCCCCGGTTACAGCCAGGAGTACTACGAGAGCATTGCACGTAGCGGCGAGGCTGAGCACTTGGTTGTCCCCAAGGAGGAGAAGAAGTAGCTGACCCGTTGCTCCTCGACATTATATCGTAGCCACTAGCCCCATCCCCCGAGGAAGTTATGCTTCGGGGGATGGGGGCGAGTGGCTTCGTTTCTTTGGATACCTACATCAGATGCACTACGAGACACGTACCCTAGCTTCTGGGCTTCGTATCATTCTCCTGCGTGAGCCTTCATCCGTGGCCTATTTAGGACTTGCCATAGGAGTTGGGGCTCGCCATGAGTCAAGGCTCGGCTATGGGCTAGCGCATAGTATTGAGCACATGCTCTTCAAGGGTACACGTCTGCGCTCCTCGACACACATCATCGAGCGGCTGGAGTCTGTCGGAGCAGAGCTGAATGCCTATACCACAAAGGAAGAAACGATACTCTATGCCGTCTTACCGAAACGCTTCGTACATCGAGCCCTACACGTCCTCTTTGATGTGGTGCAGGGTAGTGTGTTCCCTGAGGAAGAGTGGCGTAAGGAGCAGGAGGTAATCATTGATGAAATCCATTCATACGAGGATAGCCCCTCTGAGTTGATCTTCGATGAATTTGAGGATCAAGTCTTCCGTGGTCACCCACTTGGTCATGCCATACTAGGGACTGAGGCTTCTGTGAACCGTATTGAGGCGAAGAGGCAGAGGGCGTTCTTTCATACTCATTATCGTCCTGAGCGCATGGTGCTCTTTGCACAGGGAGACCTGTGCCTAGAGGAGCTGGCTAGCTTTGCTGAGGCACGTATGACTACATTCGGTCAGCCTGACCTTACCCTTCAGCGTATCGAGCAGGAGAGGTGTTCCCTAGGGTTTGCCCCTCCGATGAGGCGAGTGCGACGTCGGGATACTTCACAGAGTCATGTACTGCTAGGGCGTACGGCTTACTCGCTGTTCGATAAGCGTCGTTTAGGGTTAAGCCTACTTGCTAATATCCTTGGTGGTAGTGGGATGAACGCTCGTCTGAATATGGAGCTAAGGGAGAGACGAGGCTTGGTGTATCATGTCGAGTGTAACTATACTCCCTACTCTGATACAGGACTCTTCGCCGTGTACTTTGGCTCTTCGCATGAGTCAGAGTGTGAGGCGACCGAACTTGTCCTTATGGAGCTGGAGCGCATGAGACGTACACCCCTTACCGACCAAGAGCTACAGGCTGCACTCACGCAGCTACGTGGACAGCTCATCATCGCCTCGGATAACCGTGAGCAGACCTTCCTTACGATGGGGAAGACCTTCCTGCACCACAACGTCTGTGATACCCCCGAGGAGCTAGAGAAACGACTAACAGAACTCACGCCAGAGATGCTACATGAGGTAGCGTATGAGCTATTCGATACGGAGGCCTTCCACCAACTAATCTATCGCTAAGAGATTGCCCTAGGTTGGGCTGGCAAATTGCTGTAATTCTCGGCGGATAGTGGCTATAAAAAGCACTGAAGGGTCTGCATTCATCTTGATTGGTTGGTATTACAAGGGAAACAAAGCTCTTTGGTTAGTCCTAATGCCTTGAAGCCCTTTATTTTGAGGGGATAATACGTAAGAAAAAGATGTACCTTTGCCCCTAGATGTGACAAATACATATACATACAATAACGTTAAGACGAACAACAGACTATGGCAACATCAGACAAAGGCTTTCGTACCGAAAGTGATTTGATCGGAGAACGCAAGATCAGTAACGAGTATCTCTACGGTGTACAGACGCTACGAGGAGAAGAGAACTTCCGTATCAGTGGTTTCCATCTGTCAGACTATCCGCTCTTCATTCATGGGCTTGCGTGGACGAAGGAGGCAGCTGCCATCGCTAACCACCGCTTGGGGTTGCTCACCGATGCTCAGAAGGATGCCATCGTACAGGCCTGTCATGAGCTACTCGAGGGTAAGCACCACGAGCATTTCCCTGTCGATATGATCCAGGGAGGAGCTGGTACGACGACGAACATGAATGCCAACGAGGTCATCTGCAACCGTGCCTTACAGATCATGGGGCATGAGCTTGGGGAGTTCCAGTACCTATCACCTAACGACCATGTCAATGGCTCACAGTCCACAAATGATGCTTATCCTACAGCTATTCACCTTGGTCTGTATGCCTCACACCTGAAGCTCCGCCCACATCTTCTACAGCTGATTAAGGCACTCCGTGACAAGGCTGCACAGTTCGCTCATGTGGTGAAGATGGGACGCACACAGCTACAGGATGCCGTGCCTATGACGCTGGGTCAGACATTCGGTGGCTTTGCTTCTATACTAGAGCATGAGGTCGAGTGCTTGGACTTCGCCGCTGAGCAGTTCCTCTCTATTAACATGGGTGCCACGGCAATCGGTACAGGGATCTGTTCGGAGCCTGAGTACGCAGACTACTGTACGGAGGCTATGGCAAAGATTACAGGCTGGAAGATCACACGTATGGCAGACTTCGTCGGTGCAACGAGTGACACGAGCGAGATGATTGGTTACAGCTCTGCCCTGAAGCGCATAGCAGTCAAGGTAAATAAGATCTGTAATGACCTACGCCTTCTCTCTAGTGGCCCTCGCTGTGGACTTGGGGAAATTAACCTCCCAGCCATGCAGCCAGGTTCATCCATCATGCCAGGTAAGGTTAACCCCGTTATCCCCGAGGTGATGAGCCAGGTATGCTATAAGGTTATCGGGAATGATCTCTGTGTGACGATGGCTGGTGACGCCTCACAGATGGAGCTCAATGCTATGGAGCCCGTCATGGCACAGTGCTGCTTCGAGTCGATAGACCTCTTAATCAATGGCTTCGATACCCTCCGCACGCTCTGCATTGAGGGCATTACAGCTAACGAAGAGAAGTGCCGTAGCTATGTGCGCGAAAGCATCGGTATCGTCACGGCGCTGAACCCCATCATCGGCTACAAGAACTCTACAAAGATCGCTAAGGAAGCCCTCGAGACAGGTCGTGGCGTGTATGACCTCATCATCGAGCATGGCATCCTATCTAAGGAAGACCTCGACACCGTGCTTGCTCCCGAGAACATGACACACCCTGTGCGTCTGGGCATTAAGCCTCTCAAGTAGCTTACCTATACGCACCTTGTCTATAAATAAGTGAGGCGACTGAATGCTATGCATGATGAGTCGCCTCACTTTCTTTTGGTACCTAGGGATGTGACTTTACATATAGATAAAGTGGCCTCTCCCTCGTTTGGTCAAACAGCTGTTCCCCTATGTACACATGTGACTTAGTATATACCCTCTTCTTATTCCCTATGCGCCGTCTTTGGACCGCTCTTATTAGTCTGAGGAAACAGAGCCTTGCAAGCATCTCCTCTGCGACCCTTGCAAGCGTTTCTTTTGTAACCCTTGCATGCATTCCCTTAGTGACCCTTGCAAGCATTCTACAGGTCACTGAGCCCGCCTTTGCCGAGCGAAGGGTTATACAGCTCTCAGAGCTGGGTATTAGACCTGGGATGGCAGAGAATTATACGCCTCTTTTCCAGAAAGCCTTGGATGAGTTAAAAGCAAAGACACTCAATTCCTCGGATACGCTAGAGCTACAACTTGCTCCAGGCATTTATACCTTCTCCACAGAGGGCGCTTGTGAAGCTACTTACTTCATCTCAAATCATGATCAGCCACAGCCACGCCAGATAGGTATCCATCTAAAGGGATGGAAGTACCTTATCCTCAATGGCAAGGGCAGCGAATTTCTCTTTGATGCACGTATGCTCCCTATTGTCCTTGATAGTTGTCAGGGAGTAGAGGTACGTGGCCTGACGATAGACTTCACCAACCCACAGATTACTCAGCTACATATATTGGAGACTGATACACTTCTTGGGACGACCTTCACTCCTGCTCCATGGGTGCAATGGCGGATAGACGCAGAGGGGAGGCTGGTAACCTATGGGAAGAATTGGCTGAGTGTACCAGAGTTTGGTCTAGCGTTTGACCCAAGTTCTCGGGAGATTATCTACCGCACCTCTGATCTGCCATTTCCCAATAAGCAAATACAGGAGGTACGTGACTCACACTTACTAAAGGAAGGTAAGGGCTCAACGCCTGTTCTCTTTGCCCCAGAGTGGCGTCATCCACGACTCAAGGCTGGGATGGTCTTCGCTGCACGCACGGGCTTCCGTCCTCAGCCTGCATTCTTTGTCACCGATAGCCGAGGTGTCCGTCTGGAGGCAATCACTGTACACTATGCTGAGGGGATGGGGCTACTAGCACAGAATACTGAAGATATTTACCTTCGATACTTCAACGTGATGCTTCGCCCAGGTGCTACTCCATCACGCTACTTCACCACCGAAGCTGATGCTACGCACTTCGTAGGTTGTCGAGGTACAGTGAGTGTGCAACATTCTCGCTTTGAGAACATGATGGATGATGCGATGAATGTGCATGGGGTCTACCTCAAGGTCGTGCGTCGGGAAGGGAATGCGTTGGTAGGTAGGTTTATGCACCCGCAGGCGTATGGACTTGACTGGGCGAGCATAGGAGACTCTGTCCGCCTAGTGACAACGACCGATATTCAGCAGCTAGGAGCCCCCTTGCGTGTGAGCAACATAGAGGTGGTAGACAGAGCAAAGGACACGGGGGCGAAGGAGCTTAAGATTACCTTTGCTGAGCGTCTACCACGTGAGATTAGTCCACGACTTAGCCTCAGCCTCGAGAACCTTACTCGTACACCTTCGGTCATCTTCTCGGATAACCTCATCAGACATAATCGTGCTCGAGGAATACTCATCAATACCCCTCGCCCAGTACGTATCACGGATAACCTCTTCGACCATGTCAGTGGAGCAGCGATACTCTTTAGCACGGACTGCAATCAGTGGTATGAGTCTGGGGGGACGCAGGATGTAGTGATTCGGGGCAATATCTTCCAGGATGTCTTGACCAGCCTCTATCAGTTTACTACGGCTGTCATTAGTATCCATCCCGTCATACCCCAGCTAGAAAAGCAGAAGAAGCCTTTCTATGGTCGAGGGGTAGGGAGTATACGCATCGAGGATAATATCTTCCGCACCTTTGATACCCCACTCCTACATGCCATCAGCGTAGATGGTATTACCTGGCAAAGAAATAGGGTAGAGCCTACGCAATCCTACCCAAAGTACCATCCGAATCAGCAGCCCTATCGCCTCGAGGGCTGTCGTAATGTGACTATCGACGGCAAAGCATATTAGCCTTGGGTCGTGCAGTACAAAGAAAAAGAGCCACAGCTAGCATAAGCTAACTGTGGCTCTTCATTTTAGTCATGTTTAAAGATACTTCGCAATTTCTTGTGGGGAGGGATCCACGGCGCATATCACACCTCGTTCGTTAATGAGATAAGAGTGAAAGTGCTCCGATAGCCCCATGGTACGCATACATTCTTTGCGCTCCTCAGTGTCGAGACACTGCTGGGTTTGCTCCGCCACTTGGTCTAAGGCTAGCGTACGCACATACACGTCACGATCGGGGTCGAGGGCGATACCTCGGTAAACAATCCCTTCGTGTGGTGTAGCTTCGAAGTACTGCGACCATTGGATGTTCTCTGCTCTGCTCTCTGCATCGTATGCAGCCCAGAAGTGAATGAGAGTCATCTTAGGTGTTTTGTCCTCGGAGAGCAGCGTGTGCTGGCCCACGTCCAGAGACTTCATTTTCGGTAACACATCTCCCACATTGAGGCCAGAGGAGGCTGTCTTGTGAGGAGCGCTTGCAGAGGTAGCTAGGATAAGCATACCACAAGCACAGGCACCGAAAAGAATTCCTTTCAACGTCATATATTTTTTGTTACATCCAACATACCCATACCATCCTCTCGCCATCGCCCTGGTGGGATCAGGGATTGGTCGCTATGGGTTCCCGGCTTTCGGGTCTGTAGGTCTCTGCACCGCGGTCGCTTACCTTGGATCACAGAGGCGCACAAAGGTAAGGAAAAACATCGATAGCACTCTCCGATGCCTCCCTTTTTGAGTGGTCGTGGTGCTCCCAAATCAGTGTAAACAAGGGCTATTTCCCTCCTCTGTAAATGCCTTGGGAACAGGGGTGATAAGGGGTGGTGAAGAGTTATGGTAAGTCGCTCAAACGAGTTGCCATAACTCTCTTCGACGACTTACCATAACTCGTTTGAGCGAGTTACCATAACTCTTTGTGACGACTTATGGTAACTCATCACTACTCCTTTTTCTAGCCTTTGTATCTGGTTTAATATGAGCTTGATATGAGTCCGGTCTGAAAGGGTGGAGGAGTGTGTGTCGTACGTCGGTGCTCAATGGATGATACATGCGAGTGTATGTCGCTCGCAAATCACGATTAGATGGCGGTCATAGTGTGCTCCTATGCTGTTTGATAGAGAGGCGGTTATGGTCGGTGAAGAGGGTGGTTAATGCAGGGGCTTAGGAGGGCTTCTTAGCTAGCACGATATGTTGTATCTTTGCAAAAGAATAATTATCAATCATAAAAAAGTATGAGTGTAGCACATAAGGTCGCCCTGATCACAGGCGTCACAGGACAGGATGGTTCGTATCTAGCTGAGTTCCTCCTTGACAAGGGATATGAGGTCCATGGGATTATCCGCCGTTCCTCATCCTTCAATACAGCTCGTATCGAGCATCTCTACTTTGATGAATGGGTGCGTGATATGAAGCGGAATCGGTCGATAAACCTTCACTATGGGGATATGACGGACTCCAGCTCACTGATTCGCATTATCCAAACGACCCAGCCTGATGAGATTTACAACCTAGCTGCACAGAGCCACGTGAAGGTCTCCTTCGATGTGCCTGAGTACACCGCTGAGGCAGATGCTACGGGGACACTTAGACTCCTCGAGGCTGTACGTATCCTAGGGCTAGAGCGCAAGACAAAGATCTACCAAGCCTCTACCTCTGAGCTCTATGGACTGGTGCAGGAGATTCCCCAGCGTGAGACGACTCCTTTCTACCCTCGCTCACCCTATGGTGTGGCGAAGCTCTACGGCTATTGGATCACGAAGAACTACCGAGAGAGCTACGGGATGTTCGCTGTCAATGGTATCCTATTCAACCATGAGAGTGAGCGCCGAGGGGAGACCTTCGTTACGAGGAAAATCACCCTTGCCGCAGCACGTATTGCCGCAGGACAACAGGATAAGCTCTATCTAGGTAACCTCGATGCTCTGCGTGACTGGGGCTACGCACGTGACTACGTAGAGTGTATGTGGTTGATGCTCCAGCATGACCAGCCCGAGGACTTTGTGATTGCCACGGGTGAGCAGCACTCCGTCCGCGAATTTACCGAGCGTGCCTTCGCTCATGTGGGTATTGAGCTTCGCTGGCAGGGCGAGGGCGTACAGGAGCAAGGGGTTGACAAGGCTACAGGACGTGTGCTGGTAGAGGTTGATCCTAAGTACTTCCGCCCCGCAGAGGTAGAGACCCTGCTTGGTGACCCAACGAAGGCCAAGACCCTACTAGGATGGAATCCTCAGAAGACAAGCTTCGAGGAGCTGGTGCGCATCATGGTCGAGCACGATGTGCAGTATGTAGCCACACATAGAGAAGGGCGACTCTAATGGCTAAGATCACAGCAGAGAAGAAGATCTATGTCGCAGGGCATAGGGGGCTCGTGGGGTCGGCAATCTGGGCTAACCTCCAGAAGAGAGGCTTTACGAACCTCGTGGGGCGTAGCCATAGCGAACTTGACCTGACCGATGGTGTTGCCGTACGTCAGTTCTTCGATGAGGAGCGTCCCGAGGCCGTTATCCTAGCTGCAGCTCATGTGGGAGGTATACTTGCCAACAACACCTATCGAGCAGACTTCATCTACGACAACCTACAGATTCAGCAGAACGTCATTGGTGAGGCCTTTAGACATGATGTGCGTGACCTGCTGTTCCTCGGTAGTACATGCATCTATCCACGCGATGCCCGTCAGCCCATCCGTGAGGAGGAGCTACTCACCGCACCACTGGAGTATACCAACGAGCCTTATGCCATAGCGAAAATTGCAGGACTCAAGCTCTGTGAGAGCCTCAACCTGCAGTACGGCACGAACTACCTAGCTGTGATGCCTACCAACCTCTATGGCTACAACGATAACTTCCACCTGGAGAATAGCCATGTCCTGCCAGCAATGATCCGCAAGATCTATCTAGCAGGACGCCTTGGTGAACAAGACCTAGAGGCTGTCACTCGAGACCTCACGAAGCGTCCTGTCACGGGCTACCGTGAAGGGATGAACGAGGGTGAGCTGACAGAGCTCCTTGCACCCTTCGGGATTTATCCTGGGCGAGTAAAGCTGTGGGGCTCAGGAAGCCCCTTCCGAGAGTTCCTCTGGAGTGAGGATATGGCCGATGCTTCAGTGCATATCCTCTTGAATGTAGACTTCCGTGATCTTTGTCCTGAGGGCAAGGAGATACGCAACTGCCATGTGAATATCGGTACGGGCAAGGAGATAAGCATCCGTGCTCTAGCTGAGCTCATAGCGAAGGTGACCGATTATCAAGGAATGATCGAGTGGGATAGCACTAAGCCCGATGGCACGATGCGCAAGCTCACTTCCGTCGAGAAGCTCCACAGCCTCGGCTGGCACCATACGGTAGAGATCGAGGACGGAGTTCAGCGTCTTTTCGCCTGGTACCTACAGCACTAAGGGTGCCAACAGAATTAAGACGATAACGAAGACGGCATGTCGCCCAGAGCGAAGAGGATTAGGCGCATTGTGCTAGGGTTGCTTATTGCGCCTTTTGCGCTCCTGCTACTTATAGCCGTCCTACTCTATATACCGCCCGTCCAGCGGTTTGTCGTTGCTCAGGCAACGAAGATCTTATCGGAGCGGACGGGGATGACCGTACATATTGACCACCTGCATTTAGGTTTTCCGCTTGACCTAAATGTAGGAGGTGTGGAGGTGATTAAGGCGGAGGGAGACACACTGCTGACGCTCTCCTCACTTTCGCTCTCCCCAAGTCTTCGTCCCCTCTTTGATAAGCAGATCGAGATTCCCGAGATACAGCTCTCGGGGCTTAACTTAAACTATACCGACAGCACAGGTCTCACGCAACTCAAGGCAAAACTTGCGGAGGCTGCTGTAGAGAGGCTCTTTGTTGATCTAGATAAGGAGCAGGTACAGCTTGGGCGACTACTTACACGTGGGGGGGATGTTACCTTTGCTAGCCAAGACACAACTACCCAAGAGAAGAAATCTGAGCCCATCCGCTGGCAGATTGCGGCCGAGACCATAGAGCTCTCAGAGACCAAGGTGCGGGTGACTATGCCCCTTGATTCACTCTATGTCTCGGCTGATGTCTCTGTGCTCCGAGGGCAGAGGCTGGAGGCTGATCTAGAGCAGATGCACTTTAGGGTTGCCCATCTACGTGCGGAGGGTCGAGAGCTAGGCTATGCTGTGGATGAAGGAATCTCTGTTGAGCCGATTTTCGATTACAGGCACATACTCCTCTCCGGTATACGTCTAGAGGCCGAGGATATTGACTCGAAGGGGACCTTCCTATCTCTATATCTCAAGCATGGTCAGCTCAGAGAGCAGTCGGGGCTGAAGCTCATCCATCTGTCTGGTCGCTACCAGATGGATAGTACTCGCGTGGAGCTAGGGAATTTGGATTTGACTACTGATGCATCATACATCCGAGGTGATATGCTTCTGCCGTGGAGCGTCCTGACAGGTGATAGCACGGCTCGCTTCTTCCTAGGTGCGGAGGCCTCTATTGGTACGAAGGATATCCTTACGTTCACAGGGAAGGAGCTGGAGGAAATGGATCAGGGGGGTGTCTTCCGAGGTAAGCTAGCCCATAGACAGCTCATTGCCCCAATCTCCCTCAAAGTGGGATGTATGGGGTCACTCTCCGAGCTACGACTGAGTGAGGCGAAGCTCCGTTGGCCTGATGTGCTCACTCTCTCCATGCAGGGCAAGCTCTATGCACTCACTGATGCTAAGGCACGTGCAGGTAAGCTCTACCTCGATGGTAAACTAGGGAAGAAAGCAAGTCTATTGCTCGCACTTGTCGCACCTGATCTTGCTAAGGAGTACCGCCTGCCAGCAGACCTAGCCCTGAAGGGAGATGTGGATATTCGCCGAGGGAGCTATATCACCGACCTAAAAGCTACCGATAGCTCGGGTACCGTGGCTCTGAAGGGACGCTTTCATGAGGCGACAAAGAGCTACGAGGCGACGCTACGTGTGGCCGACCTTAATCTAATGCACTTCATGCCCCTTGACTCCCTTGGGCTACTGAGTACAGAGATCGTGGTGAAGGGTAGAGGCTTTGAGCCCCTCAGCCCCAAGACTCATCTTAATCTCTCGGGGAGACTGCATGAGGCTCACTGGGGGAGCCTACAGCTACGTGATGTGACACTCGATGCGAACCTAGAGGGCGGATATCTAGCACTCTCTCTTAATAGTGAGAACCCTGGGGCTAACCTCTCACTCCAGCTAGATGGCATCCTCTCACCTAAAGGGATCAATACGGGCGTTGGTATTGACCTCATTGACCTCGACCTACAACGCCTTGGGTTGGCTACCTCCCCAATGGCTTGCCGTCTACGTCTAGAGGGAGAGTTGCGCTCAGACCTAAACGATACGCATAGCTTCATCGCGGCTGTAGACTCCATGCACTTCACGATGGGTGAGGAGACGATTGCACCGCCTCGTGCAGACCTAGAGGTACACACTACCCCTCAGCAAATCACAGGGAAGCTCACCTCTGGCGATATGTTGGCTTCGCTCCATGTTGGGCAGGGGCTTCGCTCCCTACAGACCTTACTTACTCGCCTTGGCTCTGAAGCACAGAGGGAGTGGGGGCTTATATCTTCGGGAGGCTCACCGAAGGGTAATCTTGGAGACCTCCTCCACTTGCTCCCGGAGGCAAGCCTTGATCTCTCTATGGGCAAGAACAACCCCTTGCGTTACTACTTAGCTGAGCAAAGGATTGCTCTCGGAGGCATGAAGGCTACACTCACCACCTCGGCAAGGGATGGGCTGACGGGGCAAGTAAGTGTCTCTGACCTTCGGATGGATACCCTTCGCCTGAATGCAGCTTCACTCTCACTCTCTACGCTACATAGCCCAACCGCCCGAGGGGATAGTATGAGCCTCTCTCTACTGGCTAAGGTCAGCAAGTCTCGCTTCCGTAACCAAGCAGGCTTTGATATACAAGCCCAGCTAGAGACGTCCCTGCATGAGGGGTCTCTGGGCTTCACTTGGAGTGACGAGAGCGGGCGTCCGATGCATGAGGCATATATCCTAGGCTCATGGGTGGGAGAGGCATACAAGCTCCACTTAGATAAGGAGCGGGTGCGTATCGGCTACACGGACTTTGCTGTGAATAGCGACAATCTATTGAGCCTGCGCAAGCGGGACTATTTCCTCCTTGGCTCACTCTCCCTCTCTAGTCAGGAGCACGGTGATATATCGCTGCAAGCCGTAGAGCAAACACCGGGTGTGCAGGAGGCAGAGCTAAGCATCCGAAACCTACACCTCGAGGACTTCCAAAGCCTTGGCCTTCCTGATGTGGCAGGGAATGTATTCGTGGGGCTGCACTATGAGCGTCATGGGGATCTGAAGGCTCAGCCAACGATCTCGGGTGACCTCTCCCTCACAGGCTTCCGCTATGAGGATAAGAAGCTCGGTCACTTCTCTGCCTCACTCTTCTATGAGCCACGTGACCATTCCTCACACTACATCACCGCAGACATTGGCTACAACGGACAGTCAGCGATGACGATTGATGGCATATACCGTCCTCAGCAAAAGTCCTCCCCTCTCTCGGGGACACTCTCCCTCACGGGCTTCCCTCTAGAGCTTGCTAACCCCTTCCTCCTAGAGCGTGGAGCATCGTTGCAGGGGTTTGCCCTAGGTGAGATCCGTCTCTCTGGCGAGCTGACCGAGCCTATCCTATCTGGACGTCTCTCACTGAGCCAAGCGGGGGTGAACCTCGACACCTATGGCACACATCTGCGTCTGGATACTATCCCCCTCAGACTTGACCGCTCCAATCTTTACTTCGACCACTATGCTATTCATCCCTCGGTGGATACGACTAAGGCAATCTATATCGATGGGAGCATCATGAAGAGTACGAGTGCTCAGGCTCGGGCTGCACTGCGTATCACTTCGGATGAGCTGACCCTGCTCAACGAGCCTCGCCCGACCAAGGAGGATCAGCTCCTCTATGGTCGCATCATTGCCTCGACAAATATGAATGTATCGGGGCCGATGACCAGCCTACGTGTGCGAGGAAGCCTCAATGTGCTGAGTGGAACGAACTGTACCTACATCATGCGCGAAGATCCCCTTAGCTCCAGCGAGCGAGGTCGTGAGCTGGTAGAGTTTAAGGACTTCTCAGATACTCTCTTTATCAAGCAAGCAGAGGTTGAGCCCCCTTCCCTTGGAGGGTTGGATGTTAGCCTCACCATAAATGTCGATCCCTCGGTGCGTATTGGTGCAGACCTCACCACAGATGGGCAAGACTACGTACGTGCACAGGGGGGTGGACGGCTGAACTTTACTTATCCGCCCTACGGAGAGATGAGCCTCACGGGTCGATATGAGATGAGCGGTGGTGGAGACTTGAGTTATACGCTCCCCGTGGTGGGCAATAAGCAGTTCTCCATCGATCCAACCAGCACCTTGGCTTGGAATGGACCTATTGCGAACCCGTACCTCAACTTCACTGCAACGCAGAAGGTCAAGGCGACTGTCCCCTCCTCGGATGGGAAGTCTTCGCAGCGAGTGAATTTCAATGTCAGCATCCGTATCAAGGACTATGTCGAACGGATGAACTTGAGCTTCGCCATCGCAGCCCCTGATAACCTCTCGATGCAGAATAGTATATCCACGATGTCTGCCGAGGAGCAGAGCAAACAGGCCATCGCTCTCATGGCTACGGGGATGTACCTATCTGGCTCCTCCGGTGGCGGTAACCTCAGTCTGAACTCCGCCCTCTCTAGCCTCCTGCAGTCTCAGATCAATAAGACCGCAGGCAAGCTCCTACAGGGTACAGACCTCAGCATCGGCATGGACCACTATGATGGCTCCTCTGGGGAAGCTGCTCGTACGGATTATACGTATAGCTTCAGTCGCCGCTTCTACAACGATCGTATTCGTATCATCGTCGGGGGGAAGGTGCAGAGTGGGGCTAACCGCAGTAACCAAGGGCAAAACTTCCTCGACAATGTCTCGATCCAGTACCAGTTGGATAAGACGGGCGAGCAGTACTTCAGCCTTTATCATAAGTGGGTGACGGATAACATCCTCGAGGGCGAATATGCAGAGACTGGGGTCGGCTATGTACTCAGACGTAAGATGAATAGCCTCTCGGATCTCTTCAGCTTCCTAAAGAAGAAGCCCAAGGTCACCCCCCCGAAGACCGTTGCTCTGCCCTGGCGTCTCGGTGGTGATACGACCGATATGCCTACCCCCGATAGTACGTCATCCTCTCGCCCCGTAGAGCAATAACCCCTTCACATGATGTCTCCAATAGTGCTTCTCTTGAGGCGGCTTATTCCCTCGAAAAGAAACCCACGCATGCACTCCGACGCTTATCCTAGCATGGATCTAGCGAGGAAGGCTTGCAAGGATCTCCTCTGCGATGCTTGCAAGGGTTTCCCTAGCCTATCTCGGGTGAGTCTCCAGCTCAGCCTCCTGTGCCTTTTGTCCTTAGTCTTCGGGAGCTGCTCCCTGCATCGCTACCAAGGCCCCGAGGACCAACTCTATATTGGGGTTAAGAGCATAGAGGTCGTGGATAAGCCCGGAGGGTCGTATGCAGATCATGCCATAGGAGAAGCAGAGGAGAAGCTCAATTATGCACCCAATGGTTCGATCTTCGGCAGTAGTAGCCTTCGCTGGCCACTGCCCCTCATGAGTCCTTACTTATACATGCGGTTCTCCTCGGACTCAACCTTCATAGCTCGGGTGCTGAGACGCTTTACCTCTAAGCCTGTATGGATGCGTGAGGTGAGCCCCAGCCTTAGAGCAAAGGTTGCTCAGCAGACCCTACGTGAGCATGGCTACCTCAGTGCCACGGTACGCTCGGAGATCCTGCCACAGCCGAAGGATTCACTCCAAGCGAGGGTGAGCTACCAGATGCAGCTGGGGCCTCTGTATCTGCTGGATAGTGTGACGTACTTCCCACGTGTGTACACGAGTAAGGGACGGTATTTCGAGCATGGCAGTGTGAGTGAGTTACAGAAGGGTACACCCTTCTCCATGGAGATTTTGGAGCGAGATCGTAATGCTATCAGTACCTACCTCAGGCAGTTCGGCTACTACTACCTGAAACCCGACTACATCAGTTACCAAGCAGACACGTTGATGAAGCCCCAGCATGTGGCTCTGAGGACAGTGCTTGCAGAGACTACCCCGATGGATGCCCTAAGGCAATGGAAGATCGGGCGGGTGCAACTCCGTCTGATGGGGCGGGAGAGTGACGGCGGATCGGTAGTAGCTAACGATAGCCTTGCCCTGAGTGATAGCATCATGCTCTACTACAGGGATAAGACGCTGGTGCGCCCTGCTGTGCTGAGGACACGCATACGGATGAAGGAGGGGGAAATCTATCGACATAAGGATGAAGAGCGGACACTGAGCGCCTTGACGAACCTTGGGGCTTTCTCCTCGGTAGAGTTCTATTTCGCCAAGCGAGAGGAAGCAGCTGTTTCTCCCGATAGCCTCGTGACTGTCCTTGCTGCTGATAGCCTAGGGGATAATCCGCACCCTGCCTTCACCATGCAGCCCGATACGATGAGGACGCTCGATGTAACCATCCTACTACGCCCAGACAAGCCCTGGAGTACGTACCTAGGGGCAGCCTTCATGCGTAAGTCTACGAGCTATATAGGCCCAGGGATCTCAGCGTCTATAGAGCGTAGTAACCTGTTCGGTGGTGGGGAGCGACTGACAGCTAATGTGTATGGCTCCTACGAGTGGCAAACGGGTCGAAGTCCAGTGGCTGGTAGCTCCATATCGATCAATAGTTATCAGCTCGGGGGAGATATTGGTATTACCTTCCCCTTCATCCTCTTCCCAGGGTGGATCAATAACTACTATAAGTATCCGACCTCTACCTCCTTTAAGGTCGGGATGCAGGGCATCAATCACGCTCAGTACTATACCCTTCGCTCACTTGCCTTCACGATGGACTACAGCTTCCAGCCATCCTCACGATGGAGCCATCGCTTGAGTCCACTGAGCCTCAACTATACACAGCTCACACGTACGACGGCACGATTTGATAAGCTCCTGCAGGAGAACCCTGCTCTGGGTCTTAGCCTACGTAACCAGTTTATCCCCAAGGTGGGCTATTACTTCACCTATACCCGGCATAAGGAGGATAGCCCCCACTTCTTCCAGATATTCGGGGAGGTGAGTGAGGCCGGTAATCTGGCCAATGGTCTGATGGCTGCCTTCGGGAGGCCATATAATGAGACGAAGACGATGCTTGGGGTGCCTTTCGCTCAGTTCGTGAAAGCCTCGATGGACCTACGCTACTCATGGCGGATAGACCGTAACCAGACGATAGCGACCCGACTAGCTACAGGGGCAATCTATTCGTTTGGTAATGCATCGACGGCGCCTTATATTGAGCAGTACTATGTCGGTGGTGCTAACAGTATCCGAGCTTTCACAGTAAGGAGTATCGGCCCAGGGCGTTTCCGCACGCAGGAGGAGAGTGCCTATTCCTTCATGGATAGAGTAGGGGAGATGAAGCTTGAGGGGAATGTTGAGTATCGTGGCCGACTCTTCGGTGACTGCTACGGAGCAGTCTTCCTAGATGCTGGGAATATATGGCTCTTGCGTCGTGACCCCGATCGCCCAGGAGCATCCCTCGGGGAGCTAGCAGGCCTGAGTGAGTTCGCCCGTCAGATAGCTGTGGGGACAGGTGTGGGTGTGCGCTACGACCTCTCGTTCTTGGTGGTGCGTTTTGATGTGGGTATAGGCTTGCACTTACCCTATGAGACCTCTCGAAAGGGATGGTATAACATCCCTCGCTTCCGAGATGCCTTGGGGCTGCATCTAGCGATAGGCTATCCTTTCTAGCCAAAGGTATAAAGCTCGGGGCGGTACATCACCATGATGTACCGCCCCGAGCTTTATTGGGCTTGTTGGGAATAGCCTATAGCGTCGAGGGTGAAAAGGATAGTGGAGCAGAGGTGAGATGCTCCTTTACCTTATCACACTTCCCATCATGCTCTAGGGGTGAGGGATGAGGTCGAAGCCCGTGTAGGGGCGTAGTGCCTCGGGTATACGAATGCCCTCAGGTGTCTGGTTGTTCTCCAGAAGAGCTGCTACGATACGTGGTAGAGCCAAAGCGCTACCATTCAAGGTATGTGCCAGCTGGACGCCATCACTACTGCGGTAGCGGAGGCGTAGGCGATTGGCTTGGTAGCTCTCGAAGTTGGAGACAGAGCTAACCTCCAACCATCGTTTCTGTGCCGCAGAGAAGACCTCAAAGTCATACGTTAATGCGCTGGTGAAGCTCATATCCCCACCACTGAGACGGAGGATGCGCCAGGGTAACTCCAGCTTCGTGACAAGGGTCTCGACATAAGCCACCATCTCATCGAGACGCTGATAGCTACGTGCGGGTGTGTCGATACACACGATCTCTACCTTGTCAAACTGATGCAAGCGGTTCAGCCCACGTACGTCTTTACCATAGGAGCCAGCCTCACGACGGAAGCATGCGGAGTAGGCGGTGTTCCTCACGGGAAGGTCTTTCTCCTCGAGGATGACATCACGATATAGGTTGGTGACGGGGACTTCGGCTGTTGGGATGAGGTACAGATTATCCACACCTACGTGATACATCTGTCCTTCCTTGTCGGGGAGCTGCCCTGTGCCGTAGCCAGAGTCTTCGTTGACGACGTACGGAGGCTGTACCTCGGTATAGCCTGCATGGCGTGCGTTGTCGAGGAAGAAGTTGATGAGCGCTCGTTGCAGACGTGCGCCATAGCCTTTGTAGACAGGGAACCCTGCCCCTGTGATCTTCACCCCTAGCTCGAAGTCGATGAGGTCATATTGCTTGGCAAGCTCCCAGTGGGGTAGGGCATCCTCTGGGAGAGCAGGCGAATCACCTCCCATCTTAACACAAACATTGTCCTCGGCTGTGGAGCCCTCAGGGACAATCTCATTGGGGAGATTGGGGATGAGCAGTAGTAGCTCTCGGATCTTCGCTTCGGCAGACTCCTTACGCTCCTCTAGGCTCTTGCTAAGGCTCTTTAGCTCTGCAACCTGAGCGCGAATAGCCTCAGCCTGCTCCTTCGCTCCCTGCTTGATCAACGCTCCGATCTCCTTGGCGATGGCGTTCTGTCGTGCGAGCGCAGCGTCAAGCTCCTGCTGGGTACTACGGCGCAGCTCATCGAGGTTAAGTATCTCGGTGATGTACTCACGAGCCTCGAAGTGCTTCTTCTTCAGGCGTCTGAGGACATCCTCTGTCTGTTCTTTGATTTGCTTTAGGGTAAGCATATGGGTGATATATGGTTTGTGCCAAAATGAAAGAGAGGCAGCCCCAAGGAATAGATCCTTAGAAGCGGCCTCGCTTATACCTATCCGTCCATGCCCGACCCGCCAAGGGGATGGGGGGAGGAGTATCTTGTGGTCGTCCTGTGAACTTCCTTCGTCTCGCTTTAGGCTTCTGCCTGTACCGAGACGTAGGAGCGATCGTCACGCTTGCGTGTGAAGACGACTGTACCGTCGATCAGAGCATAGAGGGTATGGTCCTTACCGATACCGACACCTGCACCTGGGTGGTGCTGTGTGCCACGCTGACGAACGATGATGTTCCCAGCCTTTGCTCTCTGACCACCGAAAAGCTTTACACCAAGTCGTTTGCTCTCTGACTCACGACCGTTCTTGGAGCTACCTACACCTTTTTTATGTGCCATTGTCTTGTTATTCTAAACTGATGCGGTGATACAATTATGCAATGATTTCCTTTACTTGGACTTCACTGAACTGCTGGCGATGCCCGTTGAGCTTACGATAGCCCTTACGGCGCTTCTTGTGGAAAACGAGCACCTTATCTCCCTTGACAAGCGGAGTGATGACTTCGCAAACGACCTTCGCGCCTGCTACGGTAGGAGTGCCAACGGTGACAGCTCCATCCTTGTCGACGAGGAGTACCTTGTCAAACTCGACTACTGTGCCACTCTCTGCACCCTTGACGTGGTGGATGAACAAGCGGCGGCCTTGCTCTACATTGAACTGCTGCCCTTGGATTTCTGCAATAACGTACATTGCGTATCTATAACTACTGAAAAGTTAGCCTCGTAAGGTGTCGCTACGGCAATCCCGCAGCGTGCTTTCTCCCAAACCTTACATAAGAAAATCACGCAAAGGTACATAATATTAGGGAAATGACCAAAGCTAGGGAGCATGACGTCCGAAGAGACTCTAAAAGGTGAAGCCGCCATTCCAAGAGGCTCAACGCATCCTTGCCCTTTCTATCCCTGTTTCTCCCTAGTAGGGAGGCTGGATTTCCTTGCCCTGTATACATATAATGTAAGGGAAGGATAGAAACACCCCTTCCGAATCTCGTTTCTAACCAGTTGGTAACCAATGTGCTGTGAAGGCGTAGTAATGGTCGCTAACGAGTTACTATAAGTCGTCTTGGCGAGTTACCATAACTCCTGTGAACGAGTTACGGTAACTCTTGCTGGTGAGTTACCATAACTCTCTTGGACGACTTATGGTAACTCGTTGGAGGCTCTTGGGGTGCGCTCCTTAATGTGTTGTCTTTTAGCTAGATGCTATCCGTTTGTGGGGAGGGGTAAATGTGTGCTTGGCAGAGTCTTCTGCCCCTCTTATCTCGGGATAGACAGCCTTGAGGTAGAGCTGGGGGAGGCGAAGTGTGAGATAGCTATTGACTTTGATTATTTGGAAATAGATGATGTCTGTTGGTTGGCTGAATGAAGAAGCTGTACCTTTGCAATGAAAGTTTAATGAAACAAAAAGAAATTAACGATTATGAACGTACTATCCATCACAGGTATCAAGGCTGCCGCTGCAGCTAAGGTTGTCAAGGGACTCAATCAACTACTCGCAGACTTCCAGGTGTATTATACAAACCTGCGTGGCTATCACTGGCACGTGCGTGGCCCACAGTTCTTCACACTGCACGAGCAGTTTGAGAAGATGTATGATGGCGCTGCAGAGCATATTGATGAGATCGCAGAGCGTATCCTTCAGCTCGGGGCAATGCCAGAAAATCGCTTTAGTGAGTACCTCAAGATCAGCAAGATCAAGGAGCAGACGAAGGTCTCCAGCAAGGACGATATCATTCCACTCATCCTTAATGCTCTGAAGGTCCTTATCGCCCAGGAGCGTGCTGTGGCAGCCCTCGCTGATGAGGCTGGCGATATCGCTACAGGCGATCTCGTCTCTGACCTCATCGATGAGCAGGAGAAGACAGTCTGGATGATTGCTTCCCTCGAAGCATAAGGACAAGGCAGACCCCTCTCGGTAACCGGGAGAGGGCAATGCAGAAAGCCCCCGAAGTGGTAAGACGAACCTTACCACCTCGGGGGCTTTCGTATTCGTAGCCTTAGGATGCAGACCAACGGTCAGGGCCTTGTTTGTGTTGCTGGAACTGGGCTTCGAGGGAGAGAGGAGACTTTGATGCTGAGGTAGGAAGGGTTCGCCTTGTCTCTCTTCGCTCCCTGCTGAGTAGGATGAGGGTAATCTGTGCGTTAAGGTTGGAATGAAAAATAGCGAAGCCTCATCTGTGTCCTCTAGGAGAGGGTGACAGATGAGGCTTCGTAGGTTGCTCTATTGAGGTGAGGGCGATCCTTACTTTACCTTGGCAACGATGGCCTTGAAAGCTTCGGGATGATTGACGGCGAGGTCAGCGAGGACCTTGCGGTTAATCTCGATACCCTGAGCGTGCAGAGCACCCATCAGACGTGAGTAAGAGAGTCCCTCTAGACGTGCTGCTGCATTGATACGCTGTATCCAAAGAGCACGGAAGTTGCGCTTCTTATTCTTGCGGTCACGGAAGGCGTAGGTGAGACCCTTTTCCCAAGTATTCTTGGCAACGGTCCAGACATTACGACGAGCGCCGTAGTAGCCACGAGTGAGCTTGAGGATGCGCTTACGCTTCGCACGCGAAGCTACGTGATTGACTGATCTTGGCATGATGTTTCTTCTTTGTGATTGGTAGCGATCTGGCTGGGAAGCAATCCCAAGACAGATACTTGTCTTTGCTTACCGCTCTGTTACTGAATAATCGTTACTAAACTTGCCGAATTAACGAAGGCGGAGGAGTTCCTTTACTTCACGTTCGTCTACCTTGTCCACTGTGGTGAAGTAGGTGAGGTTACGCTTTTGCTTCTTCGTCTTCTTGGTCAGGATGTGACTCTTGAAGGCATGTTTGCGCTTGATCTTACCAGAGCCAGTGAGCGCGAAACGCTTCTTAGCACTGGAGTTTGTCTTCAGCTTAGGCATTTTCTTTCTATTTATATGAGTTACTATATGACCCTACTCCACTGACGCAGCCTATGCGCGAGGTGCAGGGATGGGGATTATGTATAAATCTCTGAGTAGAGTGCTGAGCACTAGTCTTCACTAGAGCACTCTTCGACCTCCTCTGTTTCAGACTTGGTAGCTTTATCCTTCTTTGAAGCAGAGGATGGAGCCTTCTTAGGAGCGATCATGATGGTCATACGCTTACCCTCCAGCACAGGCATGCTCTCTACACGACCGTAGTCCTCAAGGTCATTTGCAAAGCGTAGGAGAAGTACCTCGCCCTGATCCTTGAATAGGATGGAGCGACCACGGAAGAAGACGTAAGCCTTGACCTTAGAGCCTTCACTGAGGAAGCCCTTAGCGTGCTTGAGCTTGAAGTTGTAGTCGTGGTCATCGGTCTGAGGTCCGAAGCGAATCTCTTTAACGACGACCTTGACACTCTTTGCCTTCTGTTCCTTCTGCTTCTTCTTGAGCTGGAAAATGAACTTCTGGTAGTCTACGACACGGCATACTGGAGGTGAGACATTAGGGGATATTTCCACTAGGTCGAGCTCTTGGTCATTTGCGATGCGAAGAGCTTGTTGGATTGTGTAAACTCCCTGCTCTACATTGTCCCCGACGAGACGTACTTCCTTGACGCGGATAGCTTCGTTCGTGCGGTACTGGAACTTTTGTTTGTTGTCTACTGCCATTCAGTATTGTTAATTGTAAACTACCACCTAGGTCTCTACTGCTCGTTTTCAGTGTGCCAAGCGTTAAGCTGGCGAGTGACCTCTTCGGTGATTTGCTCGGCAAAGGTAGTGATTTTCATCGAACCTTTATCACCCTCACCTTGCACACGCACAGACACTTCGCCTTCCTGAGCTTCTTTCTCCCCAACGATGAGCATGTAGGGAATACGTTTGAGCTCGTTGTCACGTATCTTACGACCAATCTTCTCATTGCGGTCATCTACCTGAGTGCGGATATCCTGAGCGTTGAGCTGTGCTGCTACTTGATGTGCATAGTCGTTGAACTTCTCACTGATGGGCAGCACGACCACTTGGTCGGGGGTGAGCCAGAGTGGGAAGTGACCTGCGGTATGCTCAATAAGTACTGCTACGAAACGCTCCATCGAGCCGAAGGGCGCACGGTGAATCATCACAGGACGATGCTTCTTGTTATCTGCTCCGGTGTACTCTAGGTCGAAGCGTTCAGGTAGGTTGTAGTCTACCTGAATTGTACCCAACTGCCAGCGACGGCCGAGGGCATCCTTGACCATGAAGTCGAGCTTAGGGCCATAGAAGGCTGCCTCACCATATTCAATCTTGGCAGGGAGTCCCTTCTCTTCACATGCCTCGATGATGGCTTGCTCGGCACGCTCCCAGTTCTCTTCACTACCGATATACTTCTCACGATTGACTTGGTCACGCAGGGAAATCTGTGCCTCGAAGCTCTCGAAGTTCAGTGCCTTGAAGATGATGAAGATGATGTCCATCACCTTGCAGAACTCCTCCTTGATCTGGTCTGGACGGCAGAAGAGGTGGGCATCGTCCTGCGTGAAGCCACGTACACGTGTCAGCCCATGGAGCTCGCCACTTTGCTCATAGCGATATACTGTGCCGAACTCAGCGAGTCGCTGGGGCAGGTCACGATAGGAATGAGGGCCAAGTGCCTTGAAAATCTCACAGTGGTGAGGGCAGTTCATCGGCTTGAGCATGAACTCCTCGCCTTCCTGAGGTGTCGTGATGGGGCGGAAAGAGTCCGCACCATATTTAGCCCAGTGACCCGAGGTGATATAGAGCTGTTTGCTCCCGATATGTGGGGAGATTACCTGTTGGTAGCCGAACTGCTTTTGGATTTGCTTGAGGAAGTCCTCTAGGCGAAGGCGTAGCTGTGTACCACGGGGGAGCCAGAGGGGAAGCCCCGAGCCTACGTTCTGTGAGAAGGCAAATAGCCCCAGCTCCTTACCAATCTTACGGTGGTCACGCTTCTTAGCTTCCTCGAGGAGCGTTAGATACTCATCGAGCATCTTCTTCTTGGGGAAGGTAATCCCATAGAGACGGGTAAGCTGTTTGCGCTTTTCATCTCCACGCCAGTAGGCCCCTGCCACGCTGAGGAGTTTGATTGCCTTGATATAGCCGGTGTTAGGCACGTGTGGCCCACGACATAGGTCTGTGAATTCTCCTTGAGTGTAGGTTGTGATTGAACCATCAGGTAGGTCAGCGATGAGCTCGAGCTTGTACTCGTCGTTCTTCTGCTTGAAGAACTCTGTTACATCAGCCTTGGTAATATCCTTGCGAATGATAGGTTCCTTGCGAGCAGCGAACTCCGCCATCTTAGCCTCGATTGCTCCGAGGTCAGCATCACGGAGCTGTACCCCTTCGCCTAGGTCGATGTCATAGTAGAAACCATTCTCGATGGCAGGACCGATACCAAACTTCACTCCAGGGTAAAGAGCCTGGAGAGCTTCTGCCATGAGGTGTGCGCTGGAGTGCCAGTAGGCATACTTCCCCTCGGGGTCATCCCACTTGTAGAGCTTCAGCTCGGTGTCCTCCTTGAGGGGACGCATTAGATCCCATATCTGTCCATTGACACCCGCTGCCAGCACATCTTGTTGTAGGCGTGGGCTGATGTCACCAGCGATGTCCCAAGAGGTCGTACCTGCGGGATATTCACGCTGACTGCCATCGGGGAATGTTACTTTTATCATTGAGCTCATAAGGATTTCTTTTGATTGCTGTCCTGCAAAGATAATACAAAGGACAAGACTAGAGGGTGATAGATGACTCTGACTTGTAGCTAGTGTGTCCTTCTCCCCACTGCTTCTGATGTGGGGCACGCATATACCTATAATATATAATGTATGTCCAGAGGCCTCCTTGGGGTAGGGTTGTCCTTGTCTACATGCTCTGCAGAGGAGAAGGTCGGTATACCTAGGCTTGTATATCTCCTATGTAATGCCTCCCTCCTCTTCCTTTCTGGTGATTGGTAATATATTTATGGTCAACGTGTTGTGTGGGTGTCCGAAAGAGCCCACAACGAGTTGTGGTAACTCGTGATAGAGAGTTATGGTAACTCGCTCAAACGAGTTGTGGTAAGTCGTCGTAGCGAGTTATGGTAAGTCTTTGCGACGACTTATGGTAACTCACCGTGTGTCCTTGTAAATGACTTAGACATAGCTTATTACAATGGGGTTGATTTGGCTGAGAAAACATGTGTTTTTACTCTCGGTTTAATGGCTTGCGTTTAGCTTATTATCATGGATATAGAGCCCGTGGAATTTGTGTCTGGAGGATGCCCCGTTATCAGGTTTTGTCTCTTTACCTCCCTATGGTGCGCTTGCGGGGAGAAATACACAAAGCCCAAGCATAATGGGCAAAATGATGTGAAGGAAAAAAGAGTTTGTTATCTTTGTCTCTGGAAACTTAATCACTAACATCAATACACTTATATCGTAATGAGTAAGATCGGTATTTTCTACGGCTCCTCGACAGGCTCCACCTCAGAGGTAGCACAACGCCTAGGCAAGGCACTTGGCGCAGAGGCTAATATCTTCGATGTCGCTAGTGCAGATGCTGCCGATGTAGCAGGCTTTGATGTCCTCCTTCTCGGTTCCTCTACATGGGGGATTGGAGACCTCCAGGATGATTGGGAAGATTTCCTCCCCAAGCTCGCTGAGCAAAATCTAGCTGGTAAGAAGGTTGCTCTCTTCGGTTGTGGCGATGCAGATAGCTACCCTGATAGCTTCTGCGAAGCGATCGCTAAGCTTAAAGAAGGACTTGCTAGCACAGGCTGTACATTTATCGGTGCCTATGCACCCGAGGGTTACAGTTATGATGCTACGGAGACGGAACAAGGTGGTAAGCTCGTTGGGCTATGTATCGATGAGGCTAACCAGTCTGATCTAACCGACGAACGTATAGAGAAGTGGGTTGCACTTCTACAGTCTGAGTTTTAGGATTGCCCCTCTAGTCTGCTCGGTTTGATTCATCTAGAGTAGGCAAAGGTTGCCTAAGACGCAGTGACCTCTCTTGGAAGGTGAATGAGGAGAAATCCTTACTCACCTTCCGTCGTTTTAGGAGGTCTTTGACTAGAGGTGTTTGTGCTAGAGAGGTGGAGACGTATTCTATCCTCAATCACACGAAATACAGGGAGACCGTCAGGTGAGGGGCGAGTAGGGTATTTGGCGTATTCAAAAGTTTCTGCTACCTTTGCACACGATTTGTGAGGGGAGACCCATCACGCTAAGTGAAGGGAATGCACCAACCATTTAATGACTCTGTAGCTCAGTTGGTAGAGCAAGTGACTCTTAATCACTGGGTCGTGAGTTCGAGCCTCACCGGGGTCACTGACTCCCACATCACAAATCAATGACTCTGTAGCTCAGTTGGTAGAGCAAGTGACTCTTAATCACTGGGTCGTGAGTTCGAGCCTCACCGGGGTCACCACAACGGGGACTGCATCTGTCGGATGCAGTCCCCTTGTTGTATATGTAGGGCGGAGAGAAGAGGATAGCCCTCTGGCTTCCTTGACTTTTCGTATCTTTGTCTGGTGCGTGCTCCACATCATTATGGGGAGCAAAGAGTTTGTTTTGATTAATCATCCTAAAAAGAAGACGAATATAAAGCCTATGGGAAGAGTCCTCATTATCGGTGCTGGCGGTGTCGGCACGGTAGTGGCAAAGAAGGTGGCACAGAATAGCGATGTATTCACAGAGATAATGCTCGCTAGCCGTACCAAGAGTAAGTGTGATAAGATTGCCTCTGAGATACAAGGTGTCAAGATACAGACAGTGGCCGTAGATGCCGATAACGTACCTGAGCTCGTAGCCTTGATGCGGTCGTTTAAGCCCGAGCTCGTAATCAATGTTGCTCTACCTTATCAGGATCTACACATCATGGATGCGTGTCTAGAGGCAGGTGTGAACTACCTTGATACGGCGAACTATGAGCCTCTGGATGAAGCAAAGTTTGAGTACAGCTGGCAGTGGGCCTATCAAGAGCGATTCAAGGCTGCTGGTCTCACGGCTATCCTCGGCTGTGGCTTTGACCCGGGTGTGACTGGTGTATTCACGGCGTATGCTGCCAAGCATCATTTCGATGAGATCCATTACCTAGACATCGTAGACTGTAACGGCGGTGATCACCACAAGGCCTTCGCGACAAACTTTAATCCCGAGATTAACATCCGAGAGATCACGCAGAAAGGACGGTACTATGAGGATGGACAGTGGAAGGAAACCGAGCCACAGGAGATCCACAAACCCCTTACCTATCCTAATATCGGAGTGCGTGAGTCTTATCTCCTCTATCACGAAGAGCTGGAGTCACTGGTGAAGAACTATCCAACCATCAAGCGCGCACGCTTCTGGATGACCTTTGGACAGGAGTATCTGACACACCTCAGGGTGATGCAGAATATCGGCATGACACGTATTGATCCTATCCTATACAATGGAGTGGAAATTGTGCCTATACAGTTCCTCAAGGCTGTACTGCCTAACCCCGGTGAGCTTGGGGAGAACTACACGGGCGAGACCTCTATCGGTTGCCGTATACGAGGTGTCAAGGATGGCCGAGAGCAGACCTATTACGTCTGGAATAACTGTAGCCACCAAGCTGCCTATGAGGAGACAGGAGCGCAGGGCGTGAGCTATACGACAGGTGTGCCAGCGGCCATCGGTGCGATGATGTTCTTCCGTGGTCTATGGCGCAAACCGGGTGTTTACAATGTCGAGGAGTTTGATCCAGATCCATTCATGGAGCAACTGAAGCTACAGGGATTGCCTTGGCATGAAGACTTTGGGCTAGACCTTGAGCTCTAGTAGAAGTCACACTCTTGCTTACAAATGAATAATATGTCGAGGCCGTCCCTACACTAGACTTGTGGGGCGGTCTCGCTCACTTTTATCACACACCATCTTACACGACACATGAAAGTATTACTCATCGTAGATCCACAGAACGACTTTATCACAGGCTCGCTCGCTGTACCTGGTGCGAAAAAGGCCATGGATTATCTCACAGAGTGGCTACGTGAGCATCACCCCGAGTACGATGCCTTTGTTGTCACGCTCGATCAGCATCCTGCCGACCACTGTAGCTTTCAGGTACAGGGAGGTCAGTGGCCGATTCACTGTGTGCGCTATACCGTTGGGGCAGCACTCTACCCACCGCTAGCTGAAATCTTGATGAACACCAAACGCTCAGGTGCAAGTGTCTTCTTCGTTCCCAAGGCGATGTCTCGCCATCGCGATGCATATAGTGCCTTCGAGGATGCTGTACCCGAGTTACTCCTAGGTGCTACGCATATTGATGTCGCAGGCCTTGCTGGAGACTATTGCGTCAAGGCATCTATCAACGACCTACGGCGTCATCTACCTGAGACAAGCATGTCTACTCTAGATGAGGCTATCGCCTGGATTGGTGAGCGGGAGCCTCTACTTTAACTTCACTAACTACCCATTTGTCCTATGAACGTGAAACATTTAATCATCGCCTTTGGCCTTTTTGCCATGCTTAGTGCCTGTCATACGAAGACCTCTACCACGGACAATCCCTTGCTGACGGAGAGCACTCTTGACTTCTATGCTCCTCCGTTCGACAAGATCCTGCCTGAACACTTTATGCCTGCCATTAAGCAGGGGATAGCTGAGCAGCAGGCGGAGATAGATAGTATCATTCGCAATCCAGAGACTCCAACGTTTGCAAATACCATCCTAGCTTACGAGAAGAGTGGACGATTGCTTACTCGAGCCTCCACTCTGCTCTCTGTGCTGACGTCTGCCAATGGTACGGATGAGCTTCGTAAGGTAGAGGAAGAGGCAACACCGCTTCTTTCGGCACATCATGACGCCCTCTTGCTAAATGAGAAGCTTTTCGCTCGAGTAAAAGCTGTGTATGATGCCGATACCTTGCTCACGGGGGAAGACCAGCGCTTGACCGAGGTGCTCTATCGAGAGTTTGTCCACGCAGGAGCGCTCCTGTCAGCTGAGAGTAGAGATTCGCTCTCGAAGATCAATGGAGAGCTCTCCGTGCTGGAGACTAAGTTCGTCAATCAGGTACGTGATGCCACCAATGCCGCAGCAGTACTCGTCACAGATATCAAGGAGTTGGACGGTCTCTCGCAAGAGAATCTTGACCGAGCAGCTAAGCTCGCTGAGGAGCGAGGAGAGAAAGGAAAATATCTCCTAGAGATCTCCAATACTACGCGCCCTGGCTATATCGCCGAGCTGAATAATCGTGATCTACGCCGTCGCGTACTGGAGGCTTCGCTCTCTCGTGCTTCTCGTCCCAATGATCCGAATAATACTCAGCTGACAATTGCTCGCATCGCTGAGCTACGTGCAGAGAAGGCTAAGCTCCTCGGCTATGATAGTTTTGCGGCTTGGGCGCTGAGTGACCAGATGGCTCGTGAGCCAAGCGCTGTTTATAGCCTCATTGAGGAGATTGCTCCTGCCTATAGGAAGAAGATAGCGGCTGATGCAGCCGAGCTAACGGAGTTCGCTCGTAAGACTGAGGGTAAGGACTTCATACTCGAGGCTTGGGACTGGGATTACTATGCTGAGCGTCTGAAGAAGGCAAAGTTTGACTTGAATGAGAATGACCTCAAGCCTTACTTTGTCCTTGATAGTGTGCTGAAGAATGGCGTCTTCTTCGCTGCAAATAGACTCTACGGCTTGACCTTCAAGCCTCGCACCGATATACCGGTCTATGCAGATGGGGTGAAGGTGTACGAAGTCTTTGATAAAGATGGCTCCTCACTTGCACTCTTCTACACAGATTACTTCCGCCGTCCGACTAAAAATGGTGGAGCATGGATGGAAAACTTCGTCCAGCAGAGCTTCCTTTTTGGCCGTAAGCCTGTCATCTATAACGTCTGCAACTTCCCAGCCCCCGTTGGAGATGCCCCCGCCTTCCTCTCCTCCGATAATGTCGAGACGCTCTTCCATGAGTTTGGTCACGCTCTGCATGGCTTCTTTGCTTCGCAGCAGTATGCTAGTATCTCTGGTACTCAGACACCTCGTGACTTCGTAGAGATGCCCTCGCAGTTTAATGAGCATTGGATGACGGACTCCGTCGTCCTCAGCAACTATGCCCGCCATTACCAGACGGGTGAACCCATGCCTCAGGCCCTCGTCAATAAGCTCAAGGCTTCAGCCCTCTTCAACCAAGCTTATGCACTTGGGGAGAATCTTGGCGCTGTAGCGATTGATATGGCATGGGGTATGCTCGCCCCCGGCGTGAAGATCACGGATGTAGATGCTTTCGAGCGGAAGGCTCTGGATGAGCGAGGTCTCTACCTGTCTCAAGTGCCACCTCGCTATCGCTCTACCTACTTCTTACATGTCTTCGGCGGAGGCTATGCTGCTGGCTATTATTCTTACCTCTGGACCCAGGTGCTGGAGAGTAACATCTTTGACTGGTTCGTTGAGCACGGAGGGATGACGGCAGAGAATGGTCAGCGTCTACGAGACCTTGTCCTTTCACGTGGCAATTCTCAGCCTGTCAAAGACCTTTTCGCAGCCTTCACTGGACGCCTAGCTCCTAATATGAAGAGCCTTATTCGTGCTCGAGGTCTCGCCGATTAGGTTACTACTGTATCACAACTAGTATCTGGATAAAAAGAAGTGGGGACATCACGCGGCAATGTACGCCACGTGATGTCCCCACTCTTATTCTTTACTAAGTGTTGCTTCCTGTTGGTTGGGTAGAACTAAAAGCCCATCTTGTGAAGATTGAGGACAGAGATACAGGAGCATATCCCTTCTTGAGCGTCTCTTATTGGATGCTTGTATTCTTCCGATTGCAGACTATTATCTTTTGCAAGATTTTTCTAGAGAAACAGGGAGGATTAACTAGAGTATTTGATAGCTCTGCCAACCCGAGGTAAGAACCAGACGATATGTATGGTATATGTGCTACCTTATCGTCCTTAGTATAACTCAGTGTCAGATCGCCTCGTGATAACAGGGGCGAGGGTGAGAGCAGAGTGATGGGCTTTCTCCTCAGAGAGCGGCGTCAAGTTGTCCTCGAGCTTGGCGGGAAGAGGGCTGCCTGCTCGCTGGATATTGGTGATATGTATGCGGTATTCATTACCACGGACAAGGCCATAGCGACCAATGGAGTTCTTTAATGGAGCCTTGGTGTTGTCGAAGTGCCGGATGGGAATTGTGTAGTAGCTAATTCCCATATAGTAAAAAGCAAGTCCCTCCTTATCGAATGGCTTGGTAAAGGATGCAGTGGTAATCCCTGCTCGTGTCAGGGCTTCCTTCAGCTCTTCATTGGGGTATCGTTCCGTCTGAAGCATCTGCTTGACTTGTGTTTCGGTGTAATATTGTCCTTGGAAGCTAAGCCAGCCTTCCTTGGCTGTAAGCGTAAGTCCGCTGGGGATGTAGGGATAGCGTAGATAGACGGTAGGAACAGTGCCTGTGAGGTAGGCCGTTGGAGGGATGGTACTTTCCTTTGCATAGATGCCACGCGCCTGCTTCCATGAGTTACTTGTCGGTTCGCTGGTTGGCATTGTGCACCACTCAATGGTATTTATGGCGACACTCAGAGGGTCAAAATAGGAGAGTAGCCCTGCAGTCTTTGTGGGAGGTGTTGAGAGCCAAGTATCGTAGTACTCTCCCTTAGGATAACGATCCTCGGGAGAGGATCCATCACCTGGTACTTCCATGCTCCCGTTGGGGAGCAGGGCGAGTGGGCGAAGGGCTGCAATGGACTTTGCTTGTGCGGTGATTATGTAGCTTGGCGGTAGATTGCCTTTTTTCGCTCCACCCGCGAGTGTTGGATCGCCATAAACCAGCACACGAGCAAGTGTAGGTTCTAGGGTGATCGTTACTGAGGGGGTAGGGGAGGAGAAGGCTGTACGACTGACCTCTACTGCACCTTGGCTGTTGAGCATCGCTAAACGTAAAGGATGGTCAGTAGTGAAATCAGAAGCCCGATGAGGAGTGAAGTTCTCTAGCATAGAGAGTGGACTCCCTACCTGAGTGGATGCCTTGAGGCTGGGTGTTGCGTTAGCGATTACAACTAGGCGATAATCCTCTGCGGGGAGCGTGAGGGGGATGTCGCTCAGTGTTGTGGAGGGCTGTACGGTGAGCTCTCTGATGTGGCTCACTTTGTCTTTGCTTGCTCCGCCATAGAAGACGAAACGTAGAGAACTAATTTCCTCCATTGGATCCTTATCCTGCTCCTCTGCTCGGAGTGTCACTGTACGAGGCGATTGGATAGCAAGGTGTATTACCCTATTGCCCTTTAAAGGAAGCTCTACCTTCTTACCTAGCCCAGAGGGATCACTAGTGCAGGAAGAGAAGGCTAAAGCCAGTACCATAATAAGAGATAAAGAAGGTTTCATTTGGACTTGTGGTTTTATATGGTTGGATAAAAGTAGATAGCCTCCGATGTCTTTCTGTAAAGAGCTTCGGAGGCTATCTTGTGTGATTTCGTGCTTAGATGAGTTCGTGGATGATTAGACCTGAGCGGAGCTTAGGCTCGAACCACGTGGTCTTAGGAGGCATGATATTGCCCGAGTCAGCGATGTCGATGAGTTGCTTCATCGATACGGGATAGAGGGCAAGGGCAAACTTCATCTCACCGCTGTCCACCCTCTTCTTTAGCTCGCCAAGGCCACGGATACCACCGACGAAGTCGATGCGCTTGTCCGAACGCAGGTCCTTGATGCCAAGGATCTTGTCGAGGATGAGGTTGGAGGAGATCGTCACGTCAAGTACCCCAATCGGATCGTGGTCATCGTACGTGCCGGGCTTAGCTGTGAGTGAGTACCAGTGATCCCCGAGGTAGAGAGCGAAGTTGTGCAGGCATGTGGGCTTGTAGATCTCCGTACCCTTGTCCTCGACGACGAAGTTCTCCTCGAGCTTCTTTAGGAGCTCTTCCTTGGTGAGGCCATTGAGATCCTTGACGACACGGTTGTAGTCAATGATGGTTAGCTGGTCGTCGGGGAAGCAGACAGCCATGAAGTAGTTGTACTCCTCGTCGCCACGATGGTTGGGGTTCTGCTTGCGCTTTTCATCGCCCACGAGAGCAGCTGCTGCAGAACGATGGTGACCATCTGCGATGTAAAGCGCAGGCATAGCGGCGAAGAGCTCGGTGATACGACGAATATCAGCTTCGTTATCGATGATCCAGAACTCGTGGCCGAAGCCGTCTAGTGGAGCGATGAAGCTGTAGACGGGCTTCTCCTTCGTGTACTTAGCGACGATGTCGTTGATCTCCTTTTGGGAGGGGTAGGCGAAGAAGACAGGCTCGATGTTGGCATTGTTCACACGTACGTGCTTCATGCGATCCTCTTCCTTGTCACGGCGGGTAAGCTCATGCTTCTTGATGACGCCCGTCATGTAGTCCTGGACGGAGGCACATACGACGAGGCCGTACTGTGTCTTGCCGTTCATTGTCTGAGCGTAGACATAGTAGTTCTCCTTGTCGTCCTGTACGAGCCAGCCCTTATCACGGAAGAGGCGGAAGTTCTCAGCCGCCTTAGCGTAGACCTTCTCCTCATGCTCGTCTGTACCGACTGGGAAGTCGATCTCGGGACGGATGATGTGGTAGAGGGACATCTCGTTGCCCGCTGCTTCGGCACGAGCTTCGTCGCTATTGAGTACATCGTAGGGGCGAGAGGCGACACGCTCTACGAGGTCTTGGGGTGGGCGGATACCACGGAATGGTTTGATGACAGCCATAGGATGGTGTTTGTGCTAGTGTGATGTGTACGTGTATGTGTCGGCTACTTGTTGAGGCGGAAGCGTTCGTTACCCTCCTTGATGAAGCCTACGATCTGGCGAGCAGCAGCTAGACCAGCGTTGGTGTTGGCTTCAGCGGTCTGAGCACCCATCTTCTTAGGTGTAGAGAAGTAGCGTTCGCCGAGGGCTGCCTCCATCTCCTCGTGGTTAGCGGGACGGATATCGCTGAGGTAGCGAAGGTCTTCACGTTCCTTGAGGAGTTCGAGTAGCTCTGCTTCGTTGATAATCTCCTTACGTGCTGTATTGACGAGGATAGCCTTCTTAGGCAGGAGGCTTACGAGCTCACGGCCGATAGAACCCTTGGTCTCTGGGGTAGCGGGGATGTGTAGGGAGACGACGTCACAGGTGGAGAAGAGCTCCTTCTGTGAGCTAACGGGAGTCACACCTTCCTTGACCATCACATCAGCTGGGGTATAGGGGTCGAAGGCAAAGATCTCCATACCGATGCCCTTGGCGATACGAGCCACGTTACGACCAGTGTTCCCATAGGCCAGCAGTCCGAGTTTCTTGTCCTTGAGCTCGGTACCGGATGCTCCGTTGAAGCGATTGCGGACAGAGAAGAGTAGGAGGGCGAAGACGAGCTCAGCCACAGCGTTGGCATTCTGCCCTGGGGTGTTCATGACGCATACGCCGTGTGCGGTGGCAGCCTCGAGGTCTACGTTGTCGTAGCCTGCGCCAGCACGTACGACGATCTTGAGTTGCTTAGCAGCGTCGAAGACCTCCTTATCTATGATATCACTACGGATGATGATAGCCTCTACATCGGCTACGGCAGCGAGGAGCTCAGCCTTGGAGGTGTACTTCTCGAGTGCAACGACATCAAAGCCTGCATCAGTGAGGATTTGACGTATCCCTGCTACGGCAGGTGCTGCAAATGGCTTTTCGGTGGCAATAAGTATCTTGGACATGATTTCTGGTAATAATTAGCTAGTGAATAGATACGCATAGTGAAGAAGTAGCGCACAGCACACGGACACCTCTGCCTTAGGTCCTAATAGGAGGTGCGTGTCTGTGCGTTACTTCTAATCGAAACTTATGGTAATTAAGCTTCAGTGAGAGAAGAAAGGCTCCGTTTAGTGCTTACGCTCGAAGTCCTTCATAGCTTCGATGAGCACTTCTACGCTGGTCTTGGGTAGGGCGTTGTAGAGCGATGCACGGAAGCCCCCTACAGAGCGGTGGCCCTTGATACCAGAGATACCACGTGAGGTAGCGAGGTCGAGGAAGTCCTTTTCGAGCTCCTTGTACTCGTCCTTCATAACGAAGCAGACGTTCATGATTGAGCGGTCTTCGGGGTGAACGGTACCACGGAAGAGACGGCTGGAGTCGATGGCATCGTATAGGATGCGAGCCTTCTCGAGGTTCATCTTTTCGAGAACCTTCACACCGCCGAGCTCCTTGTACCACTTCATCGTCTGTAGAGCGACGTAGATGGGGAATACGGGAGGGGTGTTGAACATAGAGTCCTTCTCGATGTGTGTGCGATAGTCGAGCATCGTAGGTAGAGGACGGTCTACGTGACCGAGGGCATCACGGCGTACGATGACGAAGGTTACCCCTGCAGGAGCGATATTCTTCTGCGCACCACCGTAGATGAGGTCGTACTTGGCTACATCCACCTCACGAGTGAAGATGTCGGAGGACATATCACCTACGAGACGAGTCTTGACGTCTGGATCATAGCGGAGCTCCGTACCGTAGACGGTGTTGTTGGTCGTGATGTGTAGGTAGTCTACATCATCGGGGATTTCGTTCTTTTCCCAAGGCTTGGGGTACCAAACGTAGTTGTCTGCCTTAGAGGAGAAGGAGACTACCTCACCGACGAGCTTAGCTTCCTTAGCAGCCTTGCTCGCCCACGTGCCAGAGTCCACGTAGGCAGCCTTGGTCTTCAGTAGGTTTAGTGGAGCCTGATAGAACTGTAGGCTCGCACCGCCCCCAAGGAAGATCACTTCGTAACCCTCGGGTACATCGAGCAGCTCCTTCATCAGGTTGCGAGCTTCCTCAATGGTCGCTGTGAACTCCTTACCACGGTGAGATACTTCGAGGATGGACAGGCCTGTGCCTGCGTAGTTGAGGACAGCAGAGGCTGCGTCCTTAATCACACTTTCGTCTAGGATGGATGGTCCTGCCGAGAAATTGTGCTTCTTCATAAGAGCAGTATTTGAAAATGAATAGTTATTGACATCAAGCTCTGGGCACGATCAGACACTCTGCGCTACTGGGAAGAGCCTTCGGACTATACCCATAGGCAAAGGTATCAAAAAAACGAGAAGATTGTTACTTTACTTCACTATTTGCCCCGAGGGGTAAAAATGTTGGTCTATAAGCGTTGGTATTCAGTCAATTAAAATATTTAATGATATGCATGTTTCCCCCAAATTTTGGTAATACCCTGCTCCTAGAGTGTGTGATAATGACATGCTTGTTGCCGTGAGGCTAGTTGCAGGCACGTTATGATGTGTCAAATGAACATGCCTTAACTCATCCTCCTGTATCTGCTATATAATAATGTAGAGGTTGAGGTGAGGTGAAGGAGGGTTGATTTACGAACCTCGAGTGAGGGTGAAGGAGGGGTAGAGGTGAGGCGTGTTTGGGGGTGCTTCTGAGAGTTACCATAACTCGCTTCAGAGAGTTGTGGTAAGTCGTTTCAGAGAGTTATGGTAACTCGCTTGGATGAGTTATGGTAACTCGTTACGACGAGTTATGGTAAGTCGTTGGGGGCGTGTTTTTAGGGGTTGTAAATAGCTGGTTTATAGGGTGTTTTTGAGGCCATTCGCAGGGGTGTTTTTTGACTTTAGGTGTACTCTTCCCTCTCACTGCACTGCATGTTAATCAATGGGTGTCAGGAGAGGAGCAAGCGAAGGTTTATGCTCCCACATCATCAGATGAGAGGTGTACATTATCGACTATTTTACTACCTTTGCCCCCAAAGCGTTGTGTCTTGCTCTCACATAGATCTGTGTGCGTGGGGGTGAGCTTAAAAGGGAATCGAGTGTGAGTCTCGGACAGTCCCGCTGCTGTGAGTACATCATACAGCTACCACGATATGCTGGGGTAACCCACCACCACTGAGGGTTCTGTGTCCTTGGGAAGGTGATGCGTCGGTAGACAAGGTGTACAAGTCAGAAGACCTGCAATGCTTATCAAATGCTTCGAGGAAAGCTACAAGTATAGCACTCTATGCTTGGAATTCATTCCCCAAAGAGTTGCCCACTCTTTTAAATCAAGAGGGTCTTCGGCTTGCCGTAGTAATTTAGTGGATATGCCTCGGGTAAAGTCCGGATGGTGTTGGGGGAAAACCAGCATAGTCAGGGCTCTTTACTCGGGGCTTATTCGCTTCTTACCCTTTGGTGGGTTATCTTTGTGTTCATTCATTTAGTTAGTACGATTGGTCTTATGAATTTCCTTCGCTCATCATGGTGCTTCGCACTCCTGATCTGTCTAGGTGTGTGGGCAAACCCTTCCCAGCTTCGAGCCTGCTCGGATAGCCTACAGCTCATCCCTCGGCCTGTATCTGTCCAGCGTGGTACTGGGGTGTATTGCTTGCCCAGCCCTTTACGTCTGGGTGTTGATACTCCTCCACTCCTCACAGAGGGACTCAAGAGGCTCTCCATCAAAGCTGCACCAAGCATGCGTCGCAGTAGGGGCAGTATTGCTTGCTCGATCGATCCTAAACTTCGTGGTCGAGAGGCTTATCGTCTCTCGATCGGGGAGCGTGGTGTGTCGCTCATCGGGGGCTCTAAGGAGGGTCTTCGCCAAGGGACACAGACGCTCCTTCAGCTCCTAGAGCAGTATGGCGCGAAGCTCCCCTACATGACGATTACCGATTCAGCACGCTTTGCTTATCGAGGCGTGATGCTCGATGTCTCACGACATTTCATGCCTTCGGAGATGATTCTAAGGCTCCTCGATGAGATGGCCCGTTATAAGCTCAATCGCTTCCATTGGCATCTGGTCGATGGCGGAGGATGGCGCTTCCCGAGCGAGAAGTACCCACTACTGACGAAGAAGGCTGCCTACCGTATGGAGAAGGACTGGGATACCTTCTGGCAGAAAGACCGCAAGTTCGTCGACGAGCAGACCCCGGGTGCCTATGGTGGCTATTATACCAAGGATGAGATCCGCAGAGTCATTAGCCACGCCACGAAGCTGGGTATCACTGTTATCCCCGAGATTGAGTTGCCCGGGCATAGCAATGAGTTATTCTTTGCCTACCCAGAGCTAAGCTGTAAGGGGAAGTGGACCTTTGATGCCTCGGATGTGTGTATTGGTAAGGAGTCTACCTTCCATTTCTTTGAGGATATCCTCGACGAAGTAATACAGCTCTTCCCCTCGAAGTATATTCATATCGGGGGCGATGAGGCCGCGATGAACCATTGGGGTTCATGCACGGATTGCCAGAGACGTATGAAGGAGGAAGGTCTCAAGGATAATCATGAGCTCCAGAGCTATATGATCAAGCGCATCGAGCGTTATCTGCTGAGCAAGGGGCGTAAGCTCCTTGGGTGGGATGAGATCCTGATGGGCGGGTTGGCTCCAGAGGCGACTGTGATGAGTTGGCGTGGAGAGGAAGGGGGCATTACCGCTGCAAGGGCAGGGCACGATGTCATCATGACCCCTGGTAGCCATGTCTACCTAGACTTCTACCAACGGGAGAGCGAAGGTGAGCCACGTGCCAACGGAGGCTTTACTACCCTTGAGAAGGTCTACTCCTATAACCCCAAGCCCATAGCCCTTACACCCGAGGAGCATAAGCATATCTTGGGTGCTCAAGCGAACCTATGGACGGAGTACGTCCTCGATGCACGGCACGCTGAGTATATGCTCTTCCCACGCCTACTTGCCCTATCTGAGGTAGTTTGGTCACCACAGGCCACACGCAGCTACTCAGATTTTCTTGCAAGGGTAAACTACCATGTCCCACGACTCCAAGAGCGTGGTATCAACGTCTATCCCCTACGCCGTATCGCCGTGGATATGCAGCTCGACAGTACAAGGCGTGAGGTCTCGATCCATCTCTCCTCGGAGCGACAGCCCTCGGAGATTCGCTATACAACCGATGGTACAGAGCCGACGGCTACCTCTCAGCTCTATTTGGGCAAACCCATCGTCTCTGCGGACTCGATCCTGCTCGTGGCTCGGCTCTTCGATGGAGCTAAGCCTTTAGACCTACCCTCTGTAAGGTACCGCACGGACTACCATAAGGCGATTGGCAAGAAGGTTACCTATAACGGACATACATGGAATGAGAAGTATCCTGCAGGAGGTACTCAGGCTCTCGTCGATGGCCTACGAGGTACTCCGACCTATCTAGATGGGAAGTGGCAGGGCTTCACTACGCCCCTCGATGTGACGATTGACCTAGGGGAAGTCACCGAACTAAGGCATGTCTTTGCTCGCTTCATGCAGGAGCGTATGCAGTGGGTCTATATGCCGGGCGATGTGGAGGTGCTACTTAGCGAAGATGGGGAAACCTTCCGCAGTGTCGGTAAACAAGTGACACGCACCAGCGAGGAGGAGTACAAGCCCGTCTTTGAGACATTCTCCTTCCCGATGAAGGAACGTGCACGCTACATTCGCCTGAAGGCAGCTAATGCTCGCTCGGCAGGACACTTTATCTTCACGGACGAAATTGTAGTCTGGTAGAGAGGGAAAGTGCTAGGGCGTCTGAGACATAGTGACTAGGTCTGCTTGAGCTACTAGGTCTCATGCCCTAAGAAGTTACCCCATGCTAGGGTCTCGGCGAGATCCTAGCATGGGGTAACTATTAAACCCTAGCAAGGGTGTCTTTATAGATCCTTGCTAGGGTTTCTTTTGCTGGGTTTCACAGGTCTGGTAATGAACCTATGAGACCTAGTTGGTCCAGCTGACCTAGGATTTCCGTTCCCTTCTACCCCAGCTTACGACGCTATTGGTTACGACACTTAGGCTACTGAGTATCATCAGTCCGCCAGCGAGCATAGGGTTCATCAGGTAGCCAGAGATAGGATAGAGGACGCCAGCTGCTATAGGGATAGCCACGAGGTTGTAAATACACGCCCAGAAGAGATTTTGATGGATGACCCTTAGTGTCCTATGAGACAGGCTAAGCAGGCGGTCTATGGCGAGGAGGTTCGAGGTGCGGATCGTCACCATCGCAGTCTCCATAGCGAGGTCACTGCCTTGCCCCATGGCGATGCTGACGTCTGCAAGGGCAAGTGCTGCGGCATCATTAATACCATCACCGACCATGGCCACCCTAGCCCCTTGTGCCTGAAGGCTACGGATATGCTCCGCCTTCCCCTCGGGCAGTACACCTGCGATGTATTGGATACCTCCGACCTCTTGGGCAATGGCTTCGGCAGCCCGCTCCCCATCCCCCGTGAGCATAATGATGTTGATCCCCCGCTGGCGTAGATGACGGATAGCCTCTCGTGCGCTAGGGCGAATGGTGTCGGAGATCATGATGACGGCAAGGACCTCCTCTTCACTGGCGTAGAGGCTACATGTAGCACCCTTGGCTTCACCTTCCTCTAAGGCCTTCCTTGCTTCCTCGCCGAGGGTAACGCCCGAGTCCATGATGAACTTTGTACTTCCGACACGATAGACTTTCTCTCCAATCTTCCCTTGTAAGCCCTTGCCTGCCACCTCACTGAACTCCGTGACCTGAAGGGGGTTAAAGGGAATATTGAGTGCTTGGACAACAGCCGAAGCCAGAGGATGTGCTGAGAGCTGCTCCAAGCGAGAGAGGCGTAGGTGGTCTGCCTTGCTACTGCCCGAGAGCCAGTGAATGGTCTTTACCTCGGGTCTACCTTCGGTAATCGTCCCCGTCTTATCAAGGACTATGGTGTCGATGTGCCGTGCAGCCTCGAGACTCTCTGCGTTGCGTATGAGGATACCCTCACTAGCTCCTCGCCCGATGCCCACCATGATCGCTGTCGGCGTAGCGAGACCCAGAGCGCACGGACAGGCAATAATCAGTACCGTGACAGCCGCTATGAGACCTTGCTCCAGCCCTCCATGGGGAAGGAGGACGAGCCATAATACCCAAGTGATGAGAGCGATGAAGACAATGACGGGGACGAAGATGCGGGCAATGCGATCAACGAGCTTTTGGATAGGCGCACGGCTAGACTGTGCCTCTTGCACGAGACGTATGATGCGTGCCATGACCGTGGCTCGACCCACTTCGGTGGCTCGGTATGTGAGACTCCCGTTGCCGTTCATCGTGCCTGCGTAGATGGGTGCGCCTTGGGTCTTGGGGACGGGGATAGGCTCACCGCTGATGAGTTGCTCATTGGCATAGGATTCGCCTGATACGACCTCTCCGTCGACGGCGAATAACGCTCCGGGCTGGGCACGCAAGATCATCCCTGGCTCCACCTCCTCTATGGGTAGTGTTACTTCGCCTGTAGGGAGTACCTGGATGACCTGCTTAGGTTGGCTACCCATCAGATGGCGCAGTGCCGTGGTTGTCCTACGCTGGGCTCGTGCTTCGATGACCTTACCTAGGAGGACAAAGGCAATAGTCATCGCTGCTGCTTCGAAATATAGGTGGTGCAGGTGATGCATGCTACCCGAGAGGAGGTACTCCATGAGGTGGGTCAGGCTGTAGAGTATGGCAGTCCCCGTGCTGAGAGCTACGAGGAGGTCCATCCCGGCAGCTTTACTCTTTAGTTGCTTCCACCCTCGTGCATAGAAGCCCGAACCAGCCCAGACGAGGACAACGAGGGTGAGTAGGGCAGAGATGACCGCCTTGGCTAGGGTAATGGGGTGAGCCATCATAAGCACCATGACGACAAGGGAAAGGACGGTAGCGACAATGGCCTTGTACAGCTGTCGTCGCTCCTCTCTAAGGCGTATGGCCTCGATGGTCTCAGGGCTTACCTCGTCGATGCGTAGCTCATAGCCCATGCTAGCCACGGCTGATCGAAGAGCCTCGGGGTGACACACTGCCTCGTCATACACCACAAAGGCTGTGGCAGAGGAGAGATTTACACTTGCGGAGACCACCCCTGGGACGTCCTCCAGAGCCTTAGTAGCATGTGAGGCACAGGCTGCACAATGTAGTCCAAGGAGCGGATAGGTTTGCTTCGTCATGATTGAGCTTATACTAAAGGGAAATGGGATAATACACTATAATGGCAGGGTATAAAGCACTATGATGCGTGCGTATGAAGCATCGGAGGGAGGAGATATGGGGCATCGGGGGATAAAGGTATGGGGCATCGGAGAGGAGGGATATTACTCCTCGGACTTCTGACCCCAGCGAAGACGCCAGCGGTTCATCATCTGGACTTCGGAGGCATTGGCTTCATCACTTTGCCAGAAACGCTCCCCTACGATTGCGTCGGGGAGATATTGCTGCTGGACGAAATGCCCAGGGGAGTCATGCGCATAGAGGTACCCTGCTCCGTAGCCCAGATCGCTCATGAGTTCGGTCGGTGCATTACGTAGGTGTAGCGGGACGGGGAGATTACCTGTGGCACGGACACGTGTGAGAGCGTTGTTGATGGCGTTGTAGGCAGAGTTGCTCTTCTCACTACAAGCCAAATAGATTACAGTCTCTGCAAGGGGTATCCTCCCTTCGGGCCAACCTATTCGGTCGAGGGTCATGGCACAAGCGTTCGCCAGCAGTAGGGCGTTGGGGTTAGCAAGGCCTATATCCTCGGCAGCTGAGATCATTAACCTGCGCGCGATGAATGATGGGTCCTCTCCCCCTTCGATGAGACGTGCTAACCAGTAGATTGCTGCGTCAGGGTCGCTCCCACGTATGCTTTTGATGAGGGCGGAGGCAATATCGTAGTGTAGCTCGCCACCCTTGTCGAACGCAATCGGATTGGCCTGTACATGCTCGGAGACGAGGCTATTGGTGATGGAGAGGGGATCTGCGGTGGTGGAGAGCGTGACGAGCTCTAGGATGTTGAGCGCACGGCGTGCATCCCCTCCCGAGAGTTGCATGAGGGCATCGGTCTCGCTGAGCTCTATGTGTCGCTTACTCAGCATCTCATCGCTGGTCAGGGCGTGGTGTAATAGAGCGAGTATCTCCTCCTTACTTAGGGGACTCAGCGTGTACACCTGGCATCGGGAGAGCAAAGGACGAATGACCTCGAAGCTAGGGTTTTCAGTGGTCGCTCCGATAAGCGTTACAACCCCTTGCTCGACAGCCCCTAGGAGGGAGTCCTGCTGGCTCTTGCTAAACCTATGGATTTCATCTATGAATAGGATGGGGCGAATATCCGAGCTAAATATCCCGCCCCCATCCTTGGCGATTTGCTCCAGAGCCTCTCGTACGTCTTTGACGCCGGAGTGTACGGCACTTAGCGAATAGAAGTTCGCACCCAAGCTCCGAGCGATGATTTCAGATAGGGTGGTCTTCCCTACACCCGGAGGCCCCCAGAGGATTAGTGAGGGCAGACGCCGAGCCTCAATCATCTTCCTTAGGATGCCATCGGGGCCTACAAGGTGCGATTGTCCGTAGTAATGCTCTAGCGTCTCAGGACGCATGCGCTCGGCTAGGGGCTTTAGGGTCGTCATCATATCTACTTAGCACTAGTTTGGGAGCCCTTCAGGGGCAACCTTCAAAGCTACAAAAAGGAAACAATACAACCAGCGGAAAGGCTCACGGAGGATGTCTCGGGTGGTGTCCTTGCTTCTGCTACGAGGAGCAAGTCTTCAGTGCTTGACTTTGCAGAGCCTCCTTCCTTGTTGTGTCGTCTCACAACCCCATGCTAGGCTTCGCTCGAGACCCTTGCATGGGGTATAAGAGAGACCCTTGCAAGGACTTGTTTATAAATCCTTGCAAGGGTCTCTAGCTACGTGATCAAGGGGGTGAATCTAACCGCACCCTGCACTACCTCGGCAGAGCATTATAGGTACGCTCACGGCGCACATAGTAGTGCCAGAGGAGGCTGTACGGCTTGAGGATGTCAGGTGATGGAGGGGTGGAGGTGAGACGTATGTTCTCCCTACGTACAGCCTCGTACTGCCCACGGACGATCAGGAACGAACGCCAAGCCTCGATGACCGATAGCGCATGTCGGGGGCGGAGCTTCACGAGGTAGAGGAGCGAGGCAAGGGAATCGAGGAAGATACGCATGAGAAGCACGAGGTCGAGCTTCCTCGAGGGCAGGTTTTTGTAGAGCATCAAGAGGTTGTTGCGGAAGTTCAGATAGACCTTCCTTGGGCTCTCCATAGAGAGGCTACCTCCGCCCACATGGTAGACGAGAGAGGATGGTGCATGCATCACCTTATGCCCTCTTGCATTCATGCGCCAGCAGAGGTCTATTTCCTCTTGATGAGCGAAGAAGTGGGGGTCTAACCCACCGACCTCTAGGTATACGCCCCGACGCACAATGAGGCATGCCCCCGATGCCCAGAAGATCTCCGCTGGCGTGTTGTACTGCCCTTCGTCCAGCTCCACCGTATCGAGCATTCGCCCTCGACAGAAGGGATAGCCCAGAGCATCAATATAGCCACCTGCTGCACCTGCGTACTCGTACCGCTGAGGCTCATGATAGGCACGTATCGTGGGCTGGATAGCTGCTACGTCGGGATGCTCCGTGAGGAGTCGTAGCGGTTCATCTAGCCAACCCGAGGAGAGGCCAGCATCGCTATTAAGCAGGACAACGATTGGGTAGTCCAGCTCACGGATGGCACGATTGTACCCCTCGGCAAAACCATAGTTGGTGTCGAAGCTCAATACCCGTACCTCGGGATAGTGCTGGTGGAGGAAGGGGAGACTGTCGTCTGTCGATCCGTTATCCACGATAATGAGTTCGGCGACCCCTCGGGTATGTTCGACCCAGGAGGGTAGGAACTGCTCTAGGAGGGCTCTACCATTCCAGTTGAGGACGAGGACAGCGACCTGCTGTTGTGGCTCGTGATGCATAGTGATGTGGATGTATGTGTGTCTTATTCCTGACCCCGTAGAGCCTCACTGAGCGTCGCCTCGGGATAGTCGCTGAGAGGACGCTTCCAGCGTCGGTGGCTCCAGAGCCAAGAGGCTGGATCACGGCGTATCGTCTCCTCTAGGAGGCGTGTGTATTGCTCTGTGATTGCCAAGGGAGGTAGCTCACGAGGGTTATCTGTGATGAGACGGAATCGTCCCACGAAACGCACGGGACTAACACGCTCTATATCGAAGTAGAGCACGGGGAGGTTGTACTTGCGAGCGAGTCTCTCGACCCCATCAAGTATAGCCGTAGCTTGATTGAGGAAGAGGGTGAAGTAATGGACATGCCCCATACCCGGTGCTTGGTCGGTAATCATTGCCATCAAGGTCTTCCCCTCAGTAGAATTAAGATGCTCGACCAGACGCCGTGCTACCTGTGCCTTGGGCGTGAGTGTAGCACCGAAGGCTTGACGCTGGCTAGCAAAGAACCCATCCATCAGCTTACTCTTGAGTGGACGATACACTTGGTCCATCGTCACCCCCAGCTGATCGAAGTAGAGCTGACCCGTGCTGAATAGCTCCCAGTTGCCTAAGTGACCTAGGGCGGCAAAGGCACATGGATGCTCCTCGAAGACCTGCCGTAGGGGCGTAAGGTCGGGTATGAGGAAGTGCCGCTCCATGATCTTATGGGATGGGAGGCGAAGGAGCTTGGGGGTGGAGAGGAAGTTGTAGGCAAACTGGAGGTAAAAGTCTCGCTCGATCTTCCTGCGCTCTGCTTCGCTCTTCTCTGGGAAGCTGTTTGCAAGGTTCTCCCGAATGACCCTACGGCGGTAGTGCAGGGCGTGCTCTAGGAGGAAGGCCGAGAGCCTACATAGGCAATGGATGACCCACCATGGTAGGCGAGCCAGCAGACCAAGCAGGAGTCTGAGTAGGAGATATTCGAGCCGTTCCATCAGAAAGCGATTAGAGGAGGAAGCCCCCCGATACATCCATCTTCGTCGGGGTGATACGAGAGATCGTCCCGACAGCCCCAGCATCATACGGCTGGGCAATGCGTGTATAGTTTTCGCTGTGCCCCATCATGAGTCCGTTGTACTGCCCATGTTCCCAGATGACGGTATGCTCCCTACCGATCTGCGAGGAATAGAAAGCACGAAGATGCTCCTCACTCAGACGCATAAGCCGCTGACTGCGTTTATGCTTCTCTGCTGGGGCTACGGTGTATTGGATCTGGAGGGCAGCTGTCCCCTCTCGCTCCGAATAGCTAAAGACGTGGAGCTGAGAGAAGGGAAGGTCTTCTAGGAAGTGATAGCAATCATCGAAGTATTCAGGTCTTTCGCCTCGTGTCCCCACGATGACATCCACTCCGATGAACGCCTCTGGCAGTACGCTACGGATATGCTCTACACGGCTCCGGAAGAGCGCACGATCATATCTGCGTCGCATCAGACGTAGTACGTCATCGCTACCGCTCTGTAGGGGGATATGGAAGTGTGGGGCAATCCTGCGCGATGAGGCACAATAGTCGATGATCTCCTCGGTGAGTAGGTTGGGCTCGATAGAGCCAATACGAAACCGCTCAATCCCCTCTACGCCATCAAGCGCCTTTACTAGGTCAAGGAACGTCTCACCCGTATTGCGCCCGAAGTCCCCGATATTCACACCTGTCAGCACAATCTCTAGTCCACCTTCGCTGGCGATGCGTTCTGCTTCCTTCATAATCTCCTTGATGCTCCCGCTTCGACTTCTTCCTCGGGCCTTCGGGATGGTGCAATAGGTACAGTGGTAGTCACACCCATCTTGTACCTTCAGGAAGTGTCTTGTCCGTTCGTCGGAAGATGAGCTTAGGCGAAAGGTATGGATGTCCTTGGTCTTGCCTCGGATGACATGGGGCGTCTGCCCCTGATGCTCCAATAGGTCGAGGTAGCGAGCCACATCGAGCTTCTCATCCGCCCCGAGTACGAGGTTTACCCCTTCTATGGCAGAGACTTCCTCGGGGTCTAGCTGAGCATAGCAGCCTGTGACCACGATGAACGCCCCAGGGTGCTCTCTATGAGCTTTGCGGATGATGCTCCTACACTTACGGTCGGCCTGCTCCGTCACGGAGCAGGTGTTGATGACACAGATCTGGGCTTCCTCCCCTTGTCTAGCGGTACGGATACCTTGGGCTAGGAGCGAGCGACCGATGGTAGAGGTCTCGGCAAAGTTGAGCTTGCACCCGAGGGTGTAGTAGGCAGCTATCTTGTCTAGGAATACCGTGCTATCCGTCATCGAGGCGTGCTGGGGTGATGTCCTGAGGGGTAAAAAAGTAAGGGGAAATAGGGGTGAAGAGGTGAGGTAAACACCTCCGTGACCATAGATGTGAAACCTATGGTATAAGGAAAAAGGAACCTAAGGGGAGGCTGCTTCGTTGGATGAGGAGCTAAGCCTCGTCCGTCCATTCAAGGTCGAAGGAGCCGATTTGCATATCCTCGGGCTGAGGTGCGTGATGGGTCTCCTCGTGGGGCTGACTAGGTACATTTCTCCCTAGGTCAGGCATCTCCTGCAGGACACCATCCGATATTTGCATGATGGTCTCTAGCAAGGCTTGGGAGACCTTGGCAAAGTCTTCTTCGTAGATGAAGATACGATGTCTCTCGGGCTTACCCTCGCTCTCTCTCATCTTGGTCTCAGAGAGTACGATGTACTTATTCCCTTTTGTGTCGAGCTTAGCATCGATATAATAGTGTCGGGTGCCAGCCTTTATCTTCTGTGAGACGAGGGTCACTGAGCCGTTCCATTCTTTCTCCATAATCATTCGCTAAAAGTATTCTAGCACGAAGTTACACAAACTTCACTAGTTGTATATAAGTCTCCCTAAGGCAATGCCCTGAGCGTGGTGTTTCTGGTATGCTTAGGACTCCTATAGCCTCATCCAGTCCGTAGTATAATGGGTTAAGAGTTGCTGTGGCTTAGGGGTGGCTAGATGGACAGCCATGATTGTATCATCTACACTATATTTGTAGAGAAGCAAAACAGTACACAATGAACCTACAGCAACTAGAATACATCCAAGCGCTTGACCGCTACCGACACTTCGGTAAGGCTGCCGAGCACTGCGAAGTTACTCAGCCAACTCTAAGCACAATGATCCAAAAGCTAGAGGAGGAGCTCGGAGTGAAGATATTTGATCGTAGCCACCAACCGATTATCCCCACTGAGGTCGGGCGACGTATTTTGGATCAAGCTGCTGTCATCCTTATACAGGCAGAACAAGTACGCGAGATCGTCAGAGAAGAGAAGGATGCTCTAGCAGGGACAATTACCCTCGGTATCCTGCCAACCATAGCACCGTACCTCCTACCTCGTGTCTTGCCTCTTCTGGAGCGAGAGCTTCCCAATCTTCGCATTATGTTCGTTGAGTTGAAGACCAGTGAGTGCTTGGAGGCGTTGCGACTGGGGACGGTGCAGATGGCTGTCATAGCTTCCGAGGCAAAGGAGACCTATCTCGTAGATCATCCGCTCTATTATGAGGAGTTCATGGGCTATGTGCCACGAGACTCAGAGCTCTATGCAGAGGAGGTCATTCGCTCGGCAGAGGTGGGGAAGTACCATCTGTGGCTCTTGGATGAAGGGCATTGCTTCAGGGATCAGCTGGTTAGGTTCTGTCACCTGCGCTACGACCCAACGCAACGACATAATTACAGTAGAGGTAGCTTGGAGACCTTCATGCACTTTGTCGAGGGGGGCAATGGTGTGACCTTCCTTCCTGAGCTAGCTGTGGAGCAATTGGATGAGCAACATCGTTCGCTAGTCCGCCCCTTTGCTCTCCCCCGCCCAACGAGAGGAATCAACCTCGTGACGCACCATGAGTACGTCCGCCACGCCCTTATCGAAGCTGTGGCACGAGTGATCACTGCATCCGTACCCAAACGTATGCTCCACCTGCAACCAGGGCAAGACCTAGTCTAATATAGGTGAGGTAAGCATGGCGCCCCGCCACTCCATCGAGGAGTAGCGGGGCGTCATCGTATGGTGCTTGCCCGATTACTTCAGATACTTGTCGAGCCAGCCAAAGAAGGTGCGCTGCCAGAGTAGTGCGTTCTGTGGGCGTAGGATCCAGTGGTTTTCATCTGGATAGATGAGTAGCTCCGCAGGTATTCCCCTTAGCTTCGCAGCGTTGAAGGCTGCCATACCTTGACCAGCGAGTATTCGGTAGTCTCGCTCGCCATGGATCACAAGGATCGGAGTATCCCAGTTAGCTACTAGATGGTGAGGAGAGTTAGCGAAGGTGCGTTGAGCGACCTTGTTCTCCTTGTCCCAGGGAGCACCACCCATATCCCAGTTGGCGAACCACATCTCCTCGGTGGTCATGTACTGCATCTCGAGGTTGAAGATACCAGCGTGTGCGATGAAGGCCTTGAAACGCTTCTGGTGCACCCCTGCTAGATAGAATACCGAATAGCCCCCATAGCTAGCCCCGACACAGCCGAGGCGGTCGGCATCGACGTAGGGCTCTTTCTTTAGCTCATCCACAGCAGAGAGGTAGTCACGGATGTTTTGTCCCGAGTAGTCACCACTTATTTGCTCGTTCCAAGCCTTCCCAAAGCTAGGTACACCATGTCGGTTGGGGGCAATGACAATATAGCCTTGTTCAGCCATCAGGCGAATGTTCCAGCGGAAGGAGAAGAACTGACTAACGGTACTCTGAGGGCCACCTTGGCAATAGAGTAGAGCAGGATACTTCTTCGTCTTATCGAAGTTTGGGGGTAGGGCTACCCAGGTGAGCATGTTACCACCATCAGTCGTTCGTATCCAGCGTTTCTCTACGGTGATGGGTGTGAGTCCATCCAGCGTAGCCTTATTCTCTGCCGTGATTGCTCTACTACTTCCCGTCTTAGGATCCACAAGGTAGAGATCCTTAGGCACAATCATGCTCTGCCGACCTGCTAGGAGTTTCCCAGCCGTGAAGTCAATGGAGGTGTAGTCGTGTTGCCCTGTGGTGATTTGACGGATCTTCTTTGTCTTGAGTGCTACTTGCCAGAGTTGGGTCTCTGCTTCTTTGGTAGACAGGAAGTAGATGCTTTTGCTGTCGGGTGACCAGACCGTCTCATCGACATCACACTCGAAGCCCTCGGTGAGGTAGGTCTTCTTCCCAAGCTCCATGACGAAGAGACGCTTAAGGTCTGCTTCGTAACCATCACGCTCCATACTGATCCAGCTGAGCTTACGGCTATCTGGAGAGAAGCGAGGATGTGTGTCATAGCCCTTGTTGCCCTCGGTGGCATTTGTTGTAGAGCCCGAGATCACATTGTAAAGGTAGATGTCGGTGTCGGTGGAGAGGGCGTAGTCGAGACCTACCTTCTTGCGGGAGGAGTAGGCGAGGGTATTCCCATCGGGACTCCATGATAGTTCCTCCGAGCCACCAAAGGGCTTGGTGGGAGCTTCGTAAGGCTCACCCTCTAGGATGTCCTTGCCCGAGGTGATGGGAGTGTCACCAACGCTGGCGATGAAGATATGGGGTATGGTCTCTACCCATTCATCCCAGTGCTTGTACATGAGGTCGGTGACGATACGTCCCGTAGCCTTGGGGAGATCGGGGTAAATGTCTTTTGTTGCCTTGCCGAACTTAATCTCCTTGATGTAAGCTAGCTTCTTCTCGTCAGGAGAGAAGAGATAGTCTGATATCCCACCTTCGATATTCGTTACTTGCTTGCGGTCTGAGCCATCGGGGCGCATTGTCCAGACCTGTGTAGCTCCACTCTCGCTAGAGAGGTAGCTGATGCGTCGTCCACCTTGTATCCACCGAGGAGACGATAGGCCAGGGATGTCTCGTGTGATCTGTGTACGTGCTGTACCTGATGAGGTAACGGTGAAGAACTCGGTGCGGATCTTATTGTCCTTGATGTTTGGGAAGCCTACACTGTAGACGACGAGCTTTCCATCGGGGGAGAGTGCGGCTGAGCCTACACGAGCGAGGGTAAGCATCGTCTCGGGGGTAAGGTGCGGACGTTCCTCTGCCTGTGTAGGCAGCGATGAGGCGAGTGCCGTAGCAGTCAGGAGTGCTACCATGTGTTGTTTGATCTTCATTGTGTATGGGAATGTAGAGAAGGGTATAGTCTATGCTAAGAGAGTCGCAGTTGAAGTTCGTCCTTGAGACGCTGTACCTCGGGGTTAATCTCGATGAGCTTCTTCATTCGATCCTCTGGGGTGAGGGCTATGAGCGCCTGCTCCTGCTTGTTCTTCTCCCTTAGTGTAAGGGTCAGATGTGAGTTGCGCAGGGTCCGCCTAAGGAAGGTAAGGAGTTGTGGTTGGACAGCCTCTACAGCATCACGGATGGCGTTGCCTGGGGGTAGGGCTAGCTCTGCCTCACGCTCGCTCGTGAGAGCTGGTAGCTCGGCATGAAGGATGTTGCGACAGATAACCTGCTCACTGCTTAGCTCCTGCTCAACGAAGCGCACGTAGGCTCGCTGTAAGTCTTGCTCAGTGAAGGGCTCTGACTCCTCCTTGGCTTCACTTACCTCCCTCTGCTGTGTCTCACCTGCACCCTCTTGTACTGAGCGTCTACGCCCGAAGAGCTGTCGTGTCGGCCCCGTGCTGGGATTTGCTGATGGAGGAGTGATGGGGGGCTGAGGCGTGGACGTAGGAACTGGAGGTGGGGGTGTAGGGGGAGTCGGCCGAGGCTGTGGTACAGGCTGTGCCGAGGGGGCTGGGGTAGGCTGTGGGGAGGGGGTTGGGCTGGCTTGTGTGGTGGCCTTGGGTGCTGTAGGTGCAGAAGTCACCGCAGGCTTAGGTGAAGAGCTAGGTGTTGGGGTAAGCTCTCCCTCGCTGTGAAAGATAGGCACAAGCCCAAGGAGCGTTAGCTCGATGAGCAAACGCTTATTCGTCGCTCCTCTGTACAGCTGATCTGCTTGTACGAGGGCTCGAATGGCAGCGAAGAGCTGTGGAGCTGTACAGCGACTAGCTAGAGCTACGTACTCGGCAGTTACACGATCGGGTTTCTCTAGGAGCGAGCTTGTGCCAGGGTGCTGTACCACGAGCAGATCACGAGCAAAGGCTGCGAGCCCAGAGAGGATTGTCTGTCCCTCGAAGCCCTTACCCAATAGCTCATCCAGCAGAAGCAGTAGGGAACGGTAATCGCCAGCAAGCAGGAGGTCAAAGGCACGGATGAAGTAGGCGTAGTCTAGTACGTTTAGGCTCTCTAGGGCATGCTCATACGTGATCTTCCCTCCAGCAAAGCTCGAGATGCGGTCAAACATCGATAGGGCATCTCGCATCCCTCCATCTGCCTTCTCTGCAATCAAGCCTAGGGCAGTCTCGTCTGCCTCCATCCCTTCGCTCACCGCCACGTACTGCAGGTGGCGTGTGATATCCTGTACGGTAATACGCTTGAAGTCGTAGATCTGACAGCGAGAGAGGATTGTTGGGAGAATCTTATGCTTCTCTGTGGTAGCGAGGATGAAGATGGCATAGGAAGGAGGCTCCTCAAGGGTCTTGAGGAAGGCATTGAAGGCTGTGACTGAGAGCATGTGTACCTCATCAATGATGTAGACCTTGTACTTGCCTAGAGCTGGAGGCATACCTACCTGCTCGGTGAGCTGACGGATGTCCTCAACGGAATTGTTGGAGGCAGCGTCCAACTCAAAGATGTTGAACGAGCGTCCCTCATTAAAGGCTCGACAACTCTCGCACTCATTACATGCCTCACCCTCTGGGCTTAGGTGCATGCAGTTGATCGTCTTGGCTAGCACACGTGCAGCCGTGGTCTTACCGACACCACGAGGTCCACAGAAGAGGTAAGCATGTGCCAGACGTCCCTGCAGTACAGCCGTACGAAGAGTAGAGGCCATTGCGCCTTGCCCTACGATGCTCTGGAAGCTATCTGGGCGATATTTGCGTGCTGAGACGATATAGTTTTCAGCCATAGTACTCCATAATATTACGTGTGTACAAAGATAGCGATCTTGCCTGAGTTGTCTGGGAATGGTCATAGCTCTCTCGGGAAGGTGCTGAGGGGAGAGCTGTGGGTTGTCGAAAATACTCCTTCTCAAAATGCCTATCTAGGGCTGTTGTGAGGGGTGCTCTACGAGTTACCATAAGTCGCTCAGACGAGTTATGGTAACTCGTTTAGGAGAGTTATAGTAAGTCGTCATGACGAGTTGTGGTAAGTCGTTTAAGCGAGTTATGGTAACTCGTAGATCCGCATTCCTGTGCCTTCGTATATTCCTTGTTTATAGAGGGTTGCGTCAGGGTTGGCGATGATGTGTTTCTCTGGTTAAGGAAAGAGAGGTTGTGCGTCTTTGAGGGTGGGGGGAAGCCCCACGTTAGGTATCAGTTGCCATGCCTTATAATCAGGGAAATGGAGCTATTCGCTTTCATGTGATTACGAGACCAAGATAAAGCCTAGGTTTACGCAATACGATTAGGGGACGGTGTGCTGGAGGGCGTCATAGCCCTTTACTAAGCGTGAAAGCCACTAGGCTCCCTATTATTCTTATCTTTGTCCTAGTAACAGAATGACATGAGGTATGTCCCTACTTAGAGCATACCTACCCAACGACACTAACAATACGATCTGTATGGCTGAAAATCGTGTTTCCATCCTTCTCGTCTATACGGGAGGGACAATCGGGATGGTGGAGAACCCTTCAACGGGGGTGCTCGAGCCCTTTGACTTTAACTATCTCAAAGATAATGTCCCAGAGCTTCGTCGCTTGGGGTGCGATATCTCGATTGTGGAGTTTAATCCGCCCTTGGACTCGTCTGCCATTACACCCGATGATTGGACTCGCTTGGCCACGATTATAGAGGAGAATTACCATCAATACGATGGTTTTGTGATTCTACATGGTACAGACACGATGGCCTACACAGCCTCTGCGCTGAGCTTTGTCTTCGAGGGGCTGGATAAGCCGATTGTCTTCACGGGTTCACAGCTCCCCGTAGGGAGACTACGCACCGATGGGAAGGAAAACCTCATCACAGCCATAGAGATTGCAGCTGCACGAGATAGTGAGGGACGCCCACGAGTACCCGAGGTGTCGCTCTTCTTTGAGAACTACCTGATGCGAGGTAACCGCACGAGTAAGATTAGTGCAGATCAGTTCAGTGCTTTTGAGTCTTACAATTATCCTCATCTGGCCTATGCAGGGATAGAGATCCGCTACCACGATGCTTCGATTAATCGGAATTGTGGGGAAATCCCGTTCGCAGTGAACAAAACCTTCGATTCGCATGTAGCCATACTGAAGCTCTTCCCTGGCATCACTCGTGAGGTGGTGGAGACGGTACTCGGTATCCCCTCGCTACGAGGCGTCGTGCTGGAGACCTTCGGCAGTGGGAATGCGCCCATGACCCCATGGTTCCTTGATGCCCTACGCCAGGCTGTGGCACGAGGTCTCGTAATCGTCAATGTCACTCAGTGTGTGACAGGCTACGTAGATATGCTACGCTATGAGACGGGGCTTCTACTGCAGGAGATTGGCCTTATTAGCGGACGGGATTGCACCACGGAGTCCGCACTGACGAAGATGATGTACCTCTTCGCTCGGGGCTACACTGAGGCAGAGGTCAAGCGACAGATGGCTATACCACTCCGAGGAGAGATGACGCTGGAGCGCACGGACGAAGACCTGAATAGGGAGACCTTCATATATAGACGATAAGAGACAAACAACAAGTAGGAGGTAAGGCGTGATACGGTTCATGAGCTTGGCTAGTGGTAGCAGTGGGAATTGCTACTATCTAGGCGATGACGAGGGGGGATTACTGATCGATGCAGGCATCCCCATTCGTACAATCACCAAGGTACTACGTGCAGAGGGCATTGCACTCGATGACGGACATATACGAGGGACTATCGTGACGCATGACCACGCAGATCATATACGTACGGTCGGAGTGATAGGTGGTGTCTACCACCTACCCGTATATGCCACGACGCTGGTGCATAATAGCATTACTCAGAGTCGCTTTGTGCAAGACCCGATTGGAGCCTCTCGTAGAGATATTTCGCTTCGCACGCCATTTGAGGTCGCAGGCTTCACAATCGAGGCCTTCCCCGTACCCCACGACAGCGTGGAGAATGTCGGGTACCATATCACTAAGGGAGACTTCAGCTTCACCCTAGCCACTGATATAGGGCATCCTACAGCTATAATAGAGGACTATATCGCTCGTGCTAGTCATGTGGTGCTGGAGGCTAACTATGATCGAGAGATGCTCCGTGGTGGAAACTACCCAGAGTTCTTAAAGGAGCGTGTGGCCAGCCCACAGGGACATCTCTCCAACGAAGAGGCTGCCGAACTGCTGGCTCGTACCTATCATCCTCGCATGAAGAATGTGTGGCTCTGTCACCTGAGTAAGGACAACAATCATCCAGACCTGTGCTGGAAAAGTGTCGAGCAACGACTATTCTCCGAGGGCATCCGTGTCGGTAAGGATCTCTCACTTACTGCCCTGAGACGTACTACTGCCTCACCGATGTATCTACTGGAGCCTTGATATTACTCCTTTTTCCCAAACACTATACTTATGGATACAGAGAAGTCTAAACTTTATACTAAGGGTGGCGACAAGGGTCGTACATCCCTTGTGGGAGGTCAGCGTGTACCGAAGTATGACCTTCGACTAGAGTGCTACGGTACCGTAGACGAACTGAATGCGTTTGTCGGCGTGCTGCTTTCCCATGACTTGGAGGTGCCAGATCAGCAGTTCTTACTCTGGCTTCAGCACAAGCTCTTCTCTGTCGGTGGCTATCTCGCCACAGATACAACCCAAGACGCGATCCATGAGGTCACGGCTGTGACTGAGCGAGCAGTCGCAAAGATCGAGCGAGAGATTGACCGTCTAGATGGGATGGTACCTCCTCTAAAGGCTTTCATCCTCCCTTCGGGTGGTGCAATCACCGCTGCTGCGCATGTCTGTCGCACGGTATGTAGACGAGCAGAGCGCATCATCTACAGGCTGAATAGTGAAGTTGCCCTAGAGCCCAACGTCCTTCGTTTCATGAATCGTCTGAGCGATTATTTCTTCGCTTTGGCACGAAAGGAGGTACTTCGCATCCACGGACAAGAAATAGTCTGGACGTACGACCACAACGACGACTAACGCTCCCCAACCTCAATGAGCAAGCTCACCCAGCAGCAGAAGACAGAGCAGACGCTTTCGCTCACGCCGGCACAGATCCAGGCGATCAAGATCCTTGAGCTCACAGGGCTTGAGCTGACGAGTCGTATAGAGCATGAGCTGGAGGAGAACCCCGCACTGGAGGAGGACTATGAGCAACCCGCTCTGGAGACTTCCTCTGAGGAGAGGGAGAATGATACCAATGATCAGGACTGGGAGCTGGGGGAATATGCCAGTGAAGATGATATACCCGAATACAAGCTCCGTGAGCTACAGGAGCGTCAGTCGGTGCGGGAAGAAATCCCCTTTGCCTCTGGTGCTCCTTCGCTGGACGAGCAGCTGATGAGTCAGCTCTCTCTGGTTACTCCGCTTACGGATCGTCGCCGTGAGGTGGCACGCTACATCATCGGGAATATCAACGAAGATGGTTACCTCACTCGCTCTGTCGAGGAGCTACAAGATGACTTGCTCTTCAAGGCGGGGCTCGATGTTTCTACTGATGAACTCACCGAGCTTATCCGCCTCATCAAAACCTTGGATCCCGCAGGCATTGCTGCCCATGATTTACAGGAGGCCCTCCTCTTACAGATTGAGCGTCTACCATCAGACGAGTTAAAGCCTTTGGTCGAGCGTATGGTGCGTGCGCATTATGACGACTTCGTAAACAAACGATTCGATAAGCTATGTGTGGCACTCTCGGTCTCTGAGGAACGCTTGGCGGAGCTCTATGACTATGTCGGCAAGCTGAACCCTAAGCCAGGCAATGGCTTTGGGGACGATAGTGATGCACGCTTTGCACACTTCACTCCGGACTTCATTGTCACTGAGCGCTCGGGAGAGCTCTTGATCTCGCTCGCCGAGGAGCGTGACCTGCCAGCTCTACGTCTGAGCCCCACGTACCTATTGATGCTGGAAGAGAACAAGGCCAAGGCTAAGGAAAATCGACAGAGTCGAGAGGCGATGACGTTTCTCAAGCATAAGGTTGAGCAAGCTCGCTGGTTCATAGATGCCTTGGCACAGCGTCAGCATACCCTTCGCGCTACGATGACGGCGATTGTGGCTCATCAGCGTGCGTTCTTCCTCTCGGGTGAGGTCACGGATCTTCGCCCGATGATTCTTAGGGATATTGCAGAGGCTACGGGGCTAGATATTAGCACGATTTCCCGTGTGAGTAATAGCAAGTCTGTGCAGACGGACTTTGGTGTGTATATGCTCAAGTTCTTCTTCGGTGAGGGTATGCTCAATGATGAGGGTGAAAGTATCTCAACCCGAGAGATCAAGAAAGCCTTATCCGAACTCATCGAAAGTGAAGATAAACGAGCTCCCTATTCAGACGAACGTCTGACGGAGCTTCTTGCTGAGCGTGGTTACCCCATTGCTCGCCGTACGGTCGCCAAATATCGAGAGCAACTTCGCCTACCCGTAGCTCGATTGCGTAAGGCTCTTCGCCCAGCTAAGTAGCCCTAATACCTACAAACATTCCCAATCAGTCTTCTTTCACCCTCTACAATGTGCGTATTTCGTGCCTTGGTGAGGCGTGTGTGACGAGTTACTATAACTCATTAAAAAGAGTTGCGGTAACTCGTTTTAGTGAGTTATGGTAAGTCTCTGAAACGAGTTATGGTAACTCGTGATGGCGACTTATGGTAACTCGTTGAGGATAATTTTTGTGGCTCTGTAATTCTTTGATTTGTAGGAAATTATATGGAGAAGAAAAAGATCGCCCCCACCTTCCATTTTAGGGAAGGTGGGGGCGTTGTTATAAAGGGCTGTTTACCCCTCGTGGAAGGCTATCGGCGTAGCTCTATATCTACCCGACGAGCGTTGTTTCGCTCTTCGGTGTGGTGATCTACGCCACCTGCGACACTGAAGAGCCTAGACTCTGCGATGCCACATTCGATGAGGTAGTTCAGGACGGCACGGCTACGACGTAGTGAGAGGAGTGCATTACGCTCTGGATTACCTTCAGCAGAAGCATAACCTGTGAGGTAAAGCTTCATCTCTGGATCTTGCTCCATAGCTCGGTAGACTTCATTGAGTGTAAGGCGAGCCTTGGGTGAGAGCTTGCTCGACCCAACAGCAAAGAAAACCTGACGCTTGAAGTGGGCTGGCTCGGGCGTAACCTCTCGTACCTCGACAACAGTGTCCACCCGTACAATAGGTTGCACTGGTGTCAGAGGCTGTAAGGGCATTGTCTGGGGGAGCTGTCCCACAGGCTGCTGTAGAGAGATCTGGGGCGCCGTCGTGGGCTGTGCCTTCGCCTCTTGGTTTACCTCTGCATTGAGCTTCTCCTGCTCTGTGCGAATTGCTACGAGCTCTTGCTGTAGGGCTAGAAGGAGGGAATCTGTTGCTCGATTATGTACGACCTGGGTCTCATGCTTGGGAGCTGTCGTCTCACGTATTACGGTCTTTGTCCCTGAGTTGCGAGCAGGGAGCACCGTGGCGATACGAGGCTCATTCGAGCGTTGCTGTAGTAGGAGCAGGAGCATTTGCTCCAGACGATCCAGTCGGGCGTCTTGGCTCTCCCTCACCTGGGGCTGTGGTAGGTAGCCCTGAGGATAGACGGGGTAGGGCTGTGGCTGACTGTGGATATGACGCTCTGGCAGGCTATAGATCTGCTGTGGCAGACTATGAGTCGGCTGTAACGGAGGATTATAGACATGGGGCTGTGGAGCCTGCTGTAGCTGTAGAGGCTGAGCCTGAGGAGGAAGAGCACCTAAGCCAAGGGCATTTAGCAGCATCTGAAACTTCAAGATGCGAAGATGCTCTGCTGTCAGTTCGCTCTGCTTCCTTGGGGCTGCTTTAGCACGATAAGCCTCAGCGATGGCACGTAGCCCTGCCACGAGTTCGTCCTCCGTCAGCGTAATCAACGTGTCGGGCTTTGCTAGTTGATTGCCCTCACGAGCGAGGGTAGCGCCAGAGGCACTACCTACGCTGAGTGTGGAGCAAAGTCCTAAGCAAAGCAGGAGGGACTTCATATTCATCTTGGCTAGAGACTTAGGATGAACTAGAAGTTAAAGCGATAGCCAACGGCAATCTGGTTGTTGCGGAACGCCCCACGGATTGTGTAATCAACGAAGAGGTGACCGCCCAGTACCTTGTTAAGCATCGTCCCTAGCACATAGTTGGGCACGAAGCGACCAAGATCGCCGACCTTGTTATAGCCAAGACCAATCCCGAGGTAGGGGTTGATAGCTCCCTCAAGTAGGGTAGGGAGGTTGTAGTGGACATTGGCATTGATGCCGAAGTTCGTACCGCTACCTAGGCCGAAGTACACGTCAGGGACGATGTCAAACTGCGTGTTTGCGATTTGGATGTAGCCACGTAGACCGAGGTTCAGAGCAAACTGATCACCGAAGTTTGGTGCTACAAAGACAGCCGCACGGTTCAGCTCGAGGTGAGAAGACTTGCGTACAGGTACTTCCTTAGCATATACCGTTCCTTCGTCGTTGCGGTCTGCTACGATGATGGTCTGACGATCACGGTTGCTGTTCGTCACGAGGGCTTGTGCTACTTGGTTAGCAGCTGCATTGGAGGCGCTGGTAGCCTTTGCTTGGCCTGTGCTGATTGCATCTAGTCGGTCGATGACCTGATCTAGTCGCTTGATGAGCGCAATGTTAGCATCTACCTTCGTTGCATCCTCTGGTGTAGAGGTCTGGGTAGATACCTGAGCAGGCTGCTGAGGTTGTGCAACCTGTTGGATGGGCTGTGTCTGAAGGGGCTGGATAGGATAGCCACCGAATCTCTGCTGACCCTGATAGAGAGCGTTCAAGAGAAGGATCTTATCTAGGTCTGAGAGGCTACTGGAGGTAACGTCTGCTACACCGAGGGCAGAGGCGTTCTCCTTATTGACATCAGCGATGACACGGCGTACAAGCTGCTCGAACTGGCTAGTGGTAAGTGTCACCGTCTTCGCACCAGAGGTCGTCGCTGGGGCTTGGATAGGGGTAGCAACGGCTACTTGCTTAGGAGCCTCAACGGCGAGCTGAGTGGTCTGGTGGTCCACCGTGCTGATGCGGGTATTCACATCCTCCTTCTCTCTGAGGACACGAGTAATGGTGATGGTATCCCGACGAGAGACAGCATCGGCAAGCTCCTGATTGAGCTTCTTGATGCGAGCGTCATAAGAGGCGCGAAGCTCGTTTAGCTCACGTAGGTTAGCTTCGTTGGCTATAGCTACGGCAGTGGCAGCATTGTTGGAGCTGTAGTTTTCGTATAGCTCTCGTCCATTGTGGGCGCTGTGACCAATATTGAAGCGTAGCCCTGCCTGATAGAAGGTGCTTACCTTCACTTGCTCTGGGTTGGTGACATTGGTAATGTCGGGGTTGCCACGTTGGGTCAGCATGGCATTCACGTTACCATGTAGAGCTACATAACGGTGGAGAGGGATTTCGAGGCCTGCACCTCCGAAGAGGAAGAGACCACTCTTTGGATCAACACCATTCCCTGAGCCTACGTAGCGCTTACTGGCATCGAGGTACCCAGCCCCTAGGTTGAGGTAAGGGGTGAGGCCAAGAGGCATGTTGAGGCGAGCGATGAAGTTCCCCCCATACATGGATAGCTCACGATTGGTGTCGAAGCTTAGTTTGTTGGGCTTCTCTGTCGCGATGTAGTAGAAGCCACGGATACCAAAGACTGAGGAGAGATCTACCCCAGCTGATCCTCCGTAGAACCACTGGTCACTGAAGCCTGTGCTATTAGCAAAGTCTACATAGGCTACGCCTGGCTCGATGGCGAACTTTAGACCACGGAAGCCCCCAGTGTACATATTCTTGTAGGCACGGGATACGGCATCTGCGGGACGAGAGGCTGAGCCTCCGAAGTAAAGATCTAGAGAGGCTTGCCCTGTCCAGTTATGAAGGAGCTTGTTGCCATCTGTCGCAGAGGCGAGGAAGCGGTTATTAGGATTGACGTTAAACATCAAGTCTCGTCCTTCAAGTGAAAGTGCAACACGTTGCCCGAGGTTGAACTTCAGACCTAGACCACCAGCCCCATAGATCTGCTCCTCCTTGTAGTCACTGGGAAGCCCTGGTTGTGGCGTACCCGTGTAGGTGAACTTCATAATACCCCCGCCTGCGGTGAGGTAAGGGGTAACGATGGCGTTTGACCAAAGGTTGAGCTTCAGCTCACCACCATAGCGTTCGATCTCAGCGTTAGCATCCTCGAGCTTGTCGAGCCACTTGGCTAGCCAGTCAGGCCCAGCAGTGCCTTTACCCTTGAGGTCAAAGCTACGCTCATAGAGCCCTCGTACTTCGAAGAGTGGACCGAAGCCAAAGCCTGCACGCACACCCCAGAAGGGTGCGTCGCCGAGCTTGAGCTTGCTGTCCCAATGTGTGTACCCTACGACTGGAGAGGCTGTGAAGCTAACATCCTGCACCTGTGCATGTGTGATGTTGCCTAGACCCACCACAAGGGCTGTACCTAAGATAAGTGATAATTTCTTCATATTCATTGAGTTAATTTCAATCTATTACCATGGCTCCTCTAGGGAGAAATCAGTGTCTCTAGCGAGCTGTACGGTATTTTGTTTGTACCTAATTCTCCCCATATAAAAAACAGGGAATGGGTTTTGTTCGCTTCCTTGGATTGCCTTTGAGTATATCCGAGGAGCTTCTCACGGATTTCCCTGCTTAGTGTATGTGAAGGGAAGTGGGTAATCTTTATATCTACAAAGGTACAAAATCTATTGCATATAATTACCTAAGCATCATGCCATTGATGTGTAGCCTATGGTGGTCAGAGAGGCGTGATCGTAGTTGGGTTGTTGATAACCCCTCTGATGGGGTGCTGGAGAACCCATGCAAGGGTTTCGTGCTGACCCTAGCATGGGTTGGGTTTCGACCCCTTGCAAGGGTAACTGAATGACCCATGCAAGGGTTAGATATGTCACCTGTTTAGGCCTTCATAAGAGGGGGTAAAAAGGTTTGTGCATGGAGGAGCCTGCATACCTTGGGGAGATGTGTAAAGGGATGGAAAGAGTGTGTCCATTAGGTTTTAGTACATTTGCCTATGGTTTGTTTCACCCTTTAATGCTTAGCTGTGAAGATGAAAAAGTATATCCTCTTGTTTATCGTAGCCCTTGCCCTTGGGCAGACGACTAAGATGTATGCACAGAAGAACAGCCCTATCCCCTTCCTGCAACGCTTCTATACACAGTACATCCGCTCCATAGACCGGATGTTTGAGCAAGATCAGAGGGATTCGCTTGTCGCCGCTGCCCTAACCCAGGAGGCACACGAGAAGGTCTACCGCCTCGTTGCTGCAACGGGTGCCGATCCACTCCTTAGGATGCAGGATGCACGCGCAGGCTTGGAGAAGACCTTTCGTGCTAAACAGCTCAAGGATGGCTGGTACGAAGTCTCTCTGGGCGAACCCGCAGAGCAGGTGCGCATCCCCCTACATGTGACGACTGTCGGAGGGCGGTATCTGATTGACTTCATCACTCCAGCTTGGCATGGTGATGCGTATGGGGAGCATCTGAGAGAGAACCCACTTGCCCAAGCCACGAGTGTTGATAATAGCTCGGAGCAGGCATTCATCCTCTCCTTCTATCGGCTCTATCTATCGGCTTACCTCTCGATGAGCAAAGACCTTGGGGCAATCCTCTCGGGGCTTCGGGAGAGGTATTGTACGCTCACCACCATTGGCCTGCACCACGAGCGTAGTGAGTCTGGGGATATGGACGATGGTTACTACGATGTACTCATTGATAACGTGGACTTTGATCCTACGTGGGTCTCTTCCTTAAAGATTCAGCCTGCCACACAGGGTGGTCGCTACCTGATCTCCTACATGCAGACGACGGGGGGGCAACCGATCGCACACTCAATCCTCGTCAGTGCGGTAAAGAATGACTTCGTGGGGGGCTACCGCCTCGAGGTGCATAAGCAGGATGGGGCAGCTCCCGTACCAACGCCTAAGCCACGCATCACCGAGGAGGATGCTCGTCGTATGCAACATCAGTACGGCGACCATTAGCGACGCCATACCAAATCTCTAATCACCCCCTCCCCGAGACGCTATACCCTCACTCGCGTATAGCCTCCTCTCGTCCTCGTGCTTCGGTAATACCCTTTTCTTTTTTGAGGCAGAAGGTCTCACCTTTTCAGCTAACCACTCCTCCATAATGGGGAGTGGTGCTTTTTGTCACACCCTTGTTATCCCTTGTTTCGCCTCTCCTGCATGATTACTCCCGATTATCCGCCATGGCGTGTGAAGGGATGTTGTCTGGGGCGTTTGCTCTACTGCGTGGAGGGGGTAAAGAGTGGATGGATAGGGCTTTGGCGGATGTTCCTCTAGTGGAGCCGAGGGGTGAGAGTAACTCATCAGAGGGGAGATCCATCGAGGTATTTCGGCGCAGAGGCTGGTAGCAGAGGCGGTATTTGAGTATTCGTTAGAGTGTTTGTATCTTTGTGCTTCAAATATTTGAAATAAAACACCATTATATAATTATAGGTAAGTACATACAATGGCAGTATTAGAGAAGATCCGTAGCCACTCGGTCATGCTCGTTGTCATCATTGGTATTGCTCTCGCGGGCTTTGTTATTGGTGACCTCTTCACTAGCGGGCGTACCTTCTGGAGCAAAAGCGAGCAGGTAGCCTTGTCAATTGATGGTAAGGATATTTCCATCCAAGACTACAGCGCACGTCTGGAGCAACTACAGAACCAAGCCGAGGCTCAGGGACAAAAGCTCGGAGACGAACAGCGTATGCAGCTGAACAACCAACTGGCTCAGCAGTATATCTCGGAGTATGCCCTCCAGAAGATCGCTAGCCATATAGGTCTTAGCGTGACAGATGATGAGCTCTACGCCCTGCTTGTCGGTAAGGGAATCGCTCCTTCGCCCCTAGCATCACAGTTCTTTGGGACAACGGATGAGAAGCAAGTCAATGAGTTCATCCGTCAGCTATCTGACAAGCAGATCCAGGCTGCCCCAGCAGAGCAACGCCAGCAGCTACGTGCTATGCAGACGCAGTTCACTCTATTGCAGGAGCAGATACGCACGCAGCGTCTCCAGCAGAAGCTCGGTACCCTCCTCTCTCGCACCTATAAGATCAATGACATCGACCGTGAGCTAGCCCTCGGGGCAGATGCTCGCACAGTTGCCCTCGTACGTACATCATCGGCGATGATCGCAGACTCCACAGCACGTCCTACGGATGCTGAGGTGAAGAGCTACTACGATACGCACAAGGACTTCTACCGCATGCAATATCCTCTGACTCAGGTGAGCTATATTAGCCTACAGGTCGTCCCTTCACAGGCTGACTACAAGGCTGCCGAAGCAGAGAAGGACAAGGCTCTCTCTGAGCTACGCGGTGCTACAGCCTCTACGATAGAGAATGCTATGCGTAGCTTCTCTACTTCCAACAAGTACTTCAGCAAGGCTTACCTCACAGGTGCCGAACTTGATGAGCTAGGTCTGGGTGCAGACCAAGTAGCCTTCATCAAGAGCGCAGAGGTTGGGGCAGTGAATGACCCACAGCTCGTAAGCGACCGCTACGACATCGCTAAGCTCCTAGGCAAGAAGTCTTCTACAGCATCGCTCTCTGTGCGTATGATCGTGCTGAACGATAGCGTTAAGGGGCAGGCAGACAGCCTTCTCTCCCTTCTGCAGGGAGGTGCAAGCTTCGCCGAGCTAGCACAGAAGAACAGTATCGACCCACAGACCGCAGGGAAGGGTGGACTTGTTACCATACCTAATCGCTACGGCATGGAGGATAGCACCTTCTCGGAGTTCATGCTCCAGCAGCTGAGTGCTAACTCAGGTCTGAAGCTCGATACCCTCTACCAAGTCCCCGTAGGTACAGTGGTTCGCCTTGGACAGGCTCCTATCACAATCCTAGCGAAGGCCGAGAACCCTCAGCCCGCAGTAGAGAAGTATCAGGTTGCCTTCCTTACAATCCCAGCTACTTTCTCCCCTGATACATACAATGGGAAGTACAGCGCACTGAATAAGATCTTGGGTGAAGGCGGAGGCTTCGAGGCTATGGCGAAGAAGGCTGAGAAGGAAGGCTTCAATGTCTCACGTGATGTCGTAATCACTACCCAGAGCCCTATGCTTGGTCAGATCCCAAGCTCACGACAGATCGTTAGCTGGGCTCTTAATGCCAAGGATGGAGAGGTCAGCCCCAAGCTCTACACCTGTGGTACAGACTACCTCGTTATCCCCGCTGTGGGGAAGCATACACCAGCTGGCTATGCTCCTCTCTCGGCAGTCAAGGAGGAGATTGTTGCCTACCTCTCTGGGCAGAAGAAGGCAGAGCACCTAGTCAAGAGCCTCGAGGCTAAGAAGCTCACGAGCCTTGATGCCTACGCAGCAGACTTGCAGACCAAGGTGGATACGCTCGTTGATGTGAGCTATGTCGTGCGTGGCAGTGAGCCTGCGACCTTCAATGGTATCGCTATGACGACTCCTATCGGACAGCTCTCAAAGCCTTTCGCAGCAAGCAACACGGAGGTGATGGTACTGCAACCGATCGCTAAGACCCCACAAGATAAGGCTGTGGCAGCGTCTCAGATCAAGCAACAGGAGGCAGGTCTTGCACGCCAGTACAGCTACCGTGCGTTTGCTGACTTCATCCAACGCATGAAGGTCGAGGATAACAGAGCTCGCTTCTATTAGAGACCAATCTTAGTGGAGTAGCTGAAGACAACCCTTTTGAGCCTCCACGAGTTATATAAAAGGCTGTCCGATGGGTGCAACACCTGCGGACAGCCTTTCCTACAAACGATTTATCACCCTCTTTAATGACCCCTCCAGCAGAGAAGCGTATCCTCCTAGGGCTTACCCTCGATGAATTGACTCACGAAGTTATGGCACTTGGTATGCCACGCTTCACTGGGAAGCAAATCGCCCAGTGGCTATATGACAAGCGAGTGACTTCGATAGATGAGATGACGAATATCTCGAAGTCTAATCGAGAGCTACTCATGGCTCACTACGAAGTGGGGCGGTCACTACCCGTCAAGAGTGAGCTATCCAAGGATGGGACACGCAAGTACCTCTTCCGAGTGTGCTCTGGGGGGCTTGTGGAGGCAGTCTATATACCTGAGAAGGACAGAGCTACCCTATGTATCTCTTCGCAAGTAGGGTGTAAGATGGATTGTCTCTTCTGTATGACGGGTAAGCAAGGCTTTAAGGGAAACCTCTCCTCGGGTGAGATCTTAAATCAGGTACTCTCCGTGGAGGAATCAGCCTCGCTTACAAACATCGTCTACATGGGTATGGGTGAGCCTCTGGATAACGCTACGCAAGTCCTGAGTAGCATCTCTGTGATGACGGCACCGTGGGGCTTGGGATGGTCTCCTAAGCGCATCACACTCTCTACAGTAGGCGTGCGTAAGGGGCTGGAGCGTTTCCTCTCGGAGACGACATGCCACCTTGCTGTAAGTCTGCATAATCCCTTCCACGAGGGTCGCCTTGCTCTCATGCCAGCTGAGGGTGGGATGCCCCTAGAGGAGACGCTGAGGATGATCCGTGAAGCAGATTTTACGGGTCAGCGAAGGGTTTCCTTTGAGTACATTGTCTTCGACGGCGTTAATGATAGTAGAGAGCATGCAGAGGAGCTTGCACGTCTGTTGCGAGGCATTCCGTGCCGTATTAACCTAATTCCTTTTCACCAAATCCCAGATGTCCCTCTACGTCCACTCTCTGCACAAGGGATGGAACTCTTTAAGTCCTACTTAGAGTCTCGAGGCTACGTGACCACAATCCGTACCTCTCGAGGTGAAGACATCTCGGCTGCATGTGGTATGCTCTCGACCAAGGAGCAGATGGCAGGAGCCTCTACCTCCCTTTCACGCTAATACAACGCTCCCCGTGGTACTGAATCGCCTGCACCTCATTAACTTCAAGAGCATCGCCACGGCAACATGTACGTTCTCGCCCAAGGTAAATTGCTTCATTGGTCTCAATGGGATGGGCAAGACGAATGTGCTAGATGCACTGCACTACCTCTCATTCACGAAGAGTCACCTCTCGATTACTGATGCTCTGGCTGTGCGTAGAGGAGAGGAATCCGCTGTGCTGGATGCTTCATACCTCAGTGACCATGGTGATGAGCGGCATCTGTTGCTGCAGATACGACCTGGGGCGCGGAAGGTCTTGAAGCGTAATCGCAAGGAATATGGCAAGCTGAGCGAGCATATCGGGGCGTTTCCTCTTGTGATTGTTTCGCCACAAGACTATCAGCTCATCCTCGGTGGAAGCGATGAGCGTCGTCGCTTCCTCGACAGACAGCTCTCTCAGCAGGACAGCGTGTACATGGCTGCCCTCACCCAGTATCATAAGGTGCTGGAGCAACGAAATACCTTGCTGAAAAACCAACAAGCCTCATCCAGTGTCCTCGATGTTCTCGACCTTCAACTCGAGCAAGTCTCACCAATCTTGTACGAGAAGCGTTGCCAGTTCGTTGAGCTTTTCATTCCCCTTTTTCAGCAGTACTACACCGAAATCAGTGGTGGTAGAGAGTCTGTCAGGCTTGCTTATGCCTCTACGCTTGAGGCTACCGAGGGGCATATTGCAGAGCTCCTTAGGGAGGTACGTGAGCGTGACCGCATACTTGGACATACGAGTGTAGGGCTACATAAGGATGACTTGCAGATGCTGCTGGACGATGAATTAATCCGTCGCGTTGGCTCTGAAGGGCAAAACAAGACCTTCCTCATCTCATTGAAGTTCGCCCAGTACACCCTCCTCTCCGAGACCAACCCAGAGCGTCCAATCCTGCTACTGGATGATATTTTTGACAAGCTTGATGCCGAGCGTGTTGGGCGCATCATTCGGCTTGTCGGAGGGCGTGATTTTGGACAGATCTTCATCACTGATACCAATCGGGAGCACCTCGATGAACTCGTGCATGGCTGGGGTACAGACTACCAGCTCTTTGAAGTCACCGAGGGGGAAATCCGACAAATACCTCACTGAGCATGAAGCGTAGTGAAACGCTGGACTTCCGCCAAGCCCTCTCCAACCTCTGGGATGAAGATCCTGATATGTACGAGCAGCTCCTCGTGCATCGTGCGCTAGAGCACTTGCCTGAGCTACTAGGTAAGCTTCACCAATGGGTGCGGGAGGCACGCATTGATGAGGGCGTACTACGGATTCGCACCTCTTCGCCCATCGCACGTCAGGAGCTTAACCTTCAACTCAATACCCTCCGCCAGCAACTCAACACCTATATCCACGCCGAACTTATACGCCTCGTGCAGGTGTACTAAGAGCTGAGTGAAGAGCAGTGTCTAGCAGGAGCTGGATGAAAAGGTCATATAAGGGGAGAAAATACCCTCAGTTACAATCAGTATTCTTCTACATTCCTATTTTATCTCTTAGAAATAGCCTGTTTACGGCGTTTTAAGAAGGTATGTCTACGAGTTACCACAACTCTTTCCATAGAGTTGTGGTAACTCGTTTAAATGAGTTGTGGTAAGTCGCTACGGAGAGTTATGGTAACTCGTTGTAACGACTTATGGTAACTCGTTGCAATGCCTACATAAACGCCCAATTTAGGACGTTTGAAAAGAGGCTATCTCTTTGGAGGATGTGTAGCTGTGTATGGGATTTCAACCTGTGGGGCGTGAGGATTAATTAGTATCTTTGCGTGCCGTGTATGGTTTGGTCTCTCGGCTTGCTACAAGGCTGTATGTCGTGCCAGATAGGCTTTATGCCCTAACTATCGCCAACAAAGAATTTATAAACCAATAGACGAATGATAACAAAGACTTTACGTTTTGCCCTGCTAGCTCTCACAGCTACAGTAGTATTCTCTTCATGTAAGGGGAAGAATGACACCCCTAGCCCCAACCCTGATGTCCCCAATGTCAAGCATGCTGAAAGGAAAGACATCATCGGGAAGCTAGAGCAAATCACTATCTATAGATATGATACAAAAGGACAAATGACTTCCTCAAGTGTAATTACCTTTGATAGGCAACTGCACCCACTAACTGCTGTTTATTTATCCATGGAGAATGGCAAGCTTGTCCCAAGTATAGACCATCGCTACATCTATGATTCAGAGGGGCATCTCATCAATCATAAATATGGAGAGGTTGGTTTCCCTGGATTTGAGGAGAAGTACACCTACCTTAATGGTCTACTTATGCGCTATGAGGAATATTCCGAATCTGCAGGGCGTAATACGAAGACTGTTTTATACACTAACGATAAGGGAAAAAGAGTCTCCTCCTACACTGTAGAACAAGATGAGCGGTCCACTGAAAAAACGGAAATGTACTCTTCTTTTGCTTACAAAGACGGGAAAGAGATAGAGACTGTATATTCAGACAAAGCCCGAACAAAAATCGTTAAGGTAGCAGAGACTATTTATGATGACCTTGGGCGTATTATACAGCAGGAAACGAGGGGCACGAACATGTATTCTGGCAAACCTGAGAAGTATCACTACCATTCGGAGAAGAAGTATGGTATTTTCGGAGAAGAACTTTCTGCTCTTTTTGATAGCTATGATGAGAAGGGTACTGCCACGATGCGCGATCTAGATGTGCTTACTTACACTAAGTATAATGACCAGGGGTTACCAATCGAAGGTATAGAGACTTCAGATGGTAGGCAGGAAAAGACTACTATCGAGTATAAGTTTTTCAAGTAAGAAAAGAGCTTGATATATATAGAAAGGGGATACACGTCTAACGTGTATCCCCTTTCTGCGTTACGCGAGTTTATTTCTTCAGCCAGAGTGAGAGGCTATCACTGAGTGCTGGTGCGGTACGACGCAAAAGCCAGGCAGTACGGAACGAATAGCTCAGCGGGAGAGTGCAGTCCAGCTCTGGGAAGAGTGTCTTAAACCGTTGTGCCTCTTTGTCGGTGCAGATTGTGTAGTCAATCTTCCCTGATGCTACCTGCATAGCCAGTTGCTCGGCTTGGTAGAGCGAATCTTCCTCGAGGTGGATAGCTTCACCAATCTCTTCGCTGAGGTGCTCTAGGAACAGGCGGTAGGGTGAAGCAAGAGGGAGCGTGATCGTTCGTCCAGAGAGCTGTATCTGACTGGTGACGAAGGTCGTGCTGTCTGTGCGCCTCTGGATAAGGAAGATTGGGCCAGAGTGCTCTTGACCGAAGAGGCGGAAGCGTGTGGTGTCGATGTCAGACGTTGAGGCTGTGGGACGAGTGACGAGGTCTACTTGTCCAGAGCTCAAGTAGGTAAGTGCTTTCTCCCAGTTATTCTCTAGCACGACTTCGACGCGTAGCCCACTTCGCTGCTGCAGCACCTTGGCTAGATCGTAGACAAGACCAGAGAGCTCACCTCCTTGTGCTTTAACTCCGCCTTCGTTGTATGAGGTACAGAGGCGGAGTGTCCCTTCACGTCGGATCTCAGGATAGTCTCGGATGATAGGGGTGGAGTCTGTGCTATCAGTTCGCTTACGTGCTTGGTGATGCAGGTAGAGCATCAGTGCAATGATGGCAACCAGCCCAGCCAGATAGGTAAGAGAGCGAAGAGTGAAGAGTCGTGAGCGCATAGTCTAGGAGTTTTAGTTGTTGAGGTCGACGACGACGCCACCAGCTAGGTACATGGGATTGTAGGGGTACTTGTGCATGGAGAGGCGACTACCTGTGGTGAAGGCCTCGGTAACGTTGTACATCTGAAGGAAGAAGCGAGCACGCTTGAGACGGAAGTTAGCGTATGCATTCAACAGAGGAGCTTCACCACCAACCTTGCCTTCGCTTTGCAGGATGAACTGCTGGGTCGTAGGTAGGTAGTAAGGCGCATAGTACGCACTGTGCCAGTAGCCCTTGACCCCAAGGTCGATGCGCATAACCTTGGCAACGAGGAAGCGCACATAAATGTCAGCAGCGACAGCGAGGCGTGGTAGCGGGAGGACGGACTCATTGGTGGAGGTCTGGTAAGCAGCCTCTAGCTCCCAGTTCAGTACCCCAGCAGAGCCTACTTGCTTTGCCCTTAGCGAGAGGACTTGCATGAGGTCGGTTAGTTGGCTTGGCTCCCCTTTGGCTCCATAGTAGATATAGTTCTGTAGGCTGGCCGTGCGAGCCTCTAGCTGTGTGCCCCATGAGGTGAGGTGTACCTTCCCCCCGAGCTCTATACGGCGTGTGAACTTCAAGTCCTTATCCCACCAACCATAGGTGCCATGGTGGTGGGCTGCGAAGTATGAAGGCCGTGCGTTGTCGATGTAGGTATCAGCCTCGAGTGCGAACTGGCGGTTGAAGAGTCGGAATGTTGTGAGTAGGTTGCCCTCGATCTTGAAGGCTCCTAGATCAGAGCCTAGTATGCCTAGCTCTCCACGCCCCGAGAAGTTCAGCCCGGTACCTTCACGACGCTCGATGAGTCCGCCTATAAAGGTTGACGAGAAACGCTCTGTCGCTCCATAGAGATGTGTAGTAGCATTGGGGAGCTTAGCCCAGTTCTGCTCCTGGCGAAGGTAGGCGGAAAGCCCGAACTTTACCCAAGGACGGAAGCCCTCCATCAGTGAGAGGGCCAACGTATTATGCAGGGTGGTAAGCTGTGCTGTGTCATTAGGGAAGGCATATGCCACAGGTGTACCTCCACCATCGGGTACTCTGGTCTGTGTCACAACAGGATCACCAAAGACGTTCTTCCAGAGGTCATTCTCTCCTTGAGCCTGTAGGCGGCGGCTCTGGACGTTATAGTATGTAGTCAGTGAAAGCCCTCCCACGGGAACGAAGTAGGTGGAGTCCAGGCTCAGTGTGTCACCTAATAGTTCTGTACCCTGATGCTCTTTCCCCGTGGGTTTACGCTGTACGGTGGTATAGTGCCCGAGGCGGAAGGTCTGTGCTAGATAGGCATGACCTGAGCGGATACGGTTCGTTAGCCTCTCAGTGATCTGGACGGGTACATCCTTGGCACTGACTTTAGTGCGCCCATTAGTGTATCGGTCGGGGTTGAGGATGTAGTCGGCATTGGTGATGCCACCATTCTCCTCCTGCTTGTAGTAGTCGTTGGCGATATAGGCATAGAGTTCGTAGCGATCGGCACGGTAGCTACCGAAGATTCGATAGCGAGCATCCTTACTTCGGCTATTGGTGTAGAAGCCTTGGGCATTTCGGTAATCGAAGTTTGCCCCTAGGTTAAGAGCCTTCCCCATGTTCACACCGAAGTCACCAGCCACTACGTCTTCGCTCTCATTGGTCTTAAAGTTGCGTTGGTAGCGGACAAAGGTGAAGGGGGTCTTCGTGTCGTAGAAGCGTACCTCGTCGGGGGTATAAAGCATGCGGTAATACCCGTCTGTGTAGAAGAAGTCACCGACACGGCGGGCTCGATCGAAGAAGAGCTTAGACTGCCAGACCTGATTCATGTTCCCTTGGTACGAGACTGCGAGGGAGCGAAACTCTGGGGAGATGTACTCGAAGGTATAGTGTGTGAGCGTATCGGGCATCTCTACTCGTGTAGCTCGGGCAATGCTGGGTGTGATGCGGTAGGCACGTAGCTTATCACCACGTACCATCTTGATCTCATCAGGAATCTCCTCGATGTCACGTACCTCGTAAGGGTTGTAGTTGTTACGCTCAGGGCGTTGTGCCCATGCTGCGGCACTCACGAGTAGCAGCATGGAGAGAAGGAAGGGTCTTATAGTCATCTAATGTCTTTATACGTCTCACGTGGGGAGCAGGGTGCTAGCAGTTCTCCATCCCGCAGCTACATCCCCGAGGATCTAGCTCGATGGTGATGTGCTGTAGCTCGTAGCCTAGGGCAATCTCGCGTACCTCTTGCTTGAGTCCAGCCCAAGCCTCGGGGGTGGGGTACTGCTGTGCATCGAAGACGAGGTGGAGAGAGGCTATATGCTGCTCGCCATTGAGCGTCCAGATATGTACGTCGTGTACTGATAATACTCCGTCAAGATGCTCTATGGCCTGCACGAAGCCCTCTTGGTCTATCTCCTCGGGGACACCCTGTAGGAGGATGCGGAAGTTATCCCTTAGGTTGAGGTAGACGTTATACAGTATCCAAGCGGTGATCCCCAGTGAGAGGAGAGGGTCAAGGATAGGTAGATCGACGAAGTACATAACCACACTGACGATCAGCACAGCGATCCACCCCAGTACATCCTCCATGAGGTGCAGGCGCATGGCCCGCTCATTGAGTGAGTGTCCGCCACTCATCCTCCATGCTGCATAGCCGTTGATGATCAGGCCAAAGATAGCCAGTAGGAACATCCCTTCGGCTCTGGGTGTACTTGGTGTGATGATGCGCTCTATGGATTCCTTGATGACAAACACCGAGCCTACGAGTAGGATAACCGATATAAGTAACGAACCAAGTAGGGAAAAGCGTTTATAGCCGTAGCTAAAGTACCGATCTCTTCCCTTCTTAGAGAGTCGCTCGAGATACCATGCTACCCCGAGTGAGCAGGAGTCTCCCAGGTCATGGAGCGAGTCGGATAGGATCGCCACACTCCCTGTGTATAGCCCTCCGACCAGCTCTACAATAGCGAAGAAGAGGTTGAGTAGGAAGGCAATGAGGATGTTCCCCTCGGCATGATGGTGATGATGGTGGTGATGTCCCCCATGGCTATGGTGGTGTCCGTGTCCGCGGTGACTGTGCTCACGATCGTGCTGATGCTCATGCTGCGCCTCATGAGCTCCGTGGTGATGCTCATGCCCCTCGCAGAGACAATGCCCTTCGTGTTTGTCCTGATGTACCATAGCTGTAGTGGTAAAGTCTGTCCAAATAATGTATTACAAAAGTACAACTATTTCAGTGTGTCACCCTTCTAGGCTGCGAGTGTGTAGGCTCTCGAGACCATCGTTGTCCTAGCTCTGCTGGGATGGTCTTCCCCCTCATGGTGTGACGCTGGATGGATTAGGGCTAAAAAGGGAGAGGAGACCCCACCCAAAGTCACCTTGGGATGAGGTCTCCTCTCTAGAGTGTGGTGGGAGGTTAGATGCCTACTCCTCCGCCCCCAGGCTGGTGGGCGTCACCTTCGCTACCTTCAGGCTTTTTCCCTCCTGGGGTCTTTGCCTTCTTGGGGCGAGGGGTGTAGGCCTCTCGGATAAGCTCTAGCTCAATCTTTTTTGAGGCGTCACGGATGGAGTGTTTGGGATAGAAGCGTACCCCGACACGGCGAAGCGTATCTACGGTGACGGCTTGGAAGGTGTCCATCATCTTCCCCGAGGCAACCGCCTTGAAGCTCCCGAGGTCTGCTAGATCGACCGAGCGACCTGCGCGGATCTCCTGAGTGATGATGTCATGCAGTGCGATGGTCACGGCTCTGAGATCAGCACGGCTGATCGTGGTGGCCTGTGAGATGCGTTCTTCGACTTCTGCCCATGTGGTGTGTGGGTGTTCGTCCTGGATGGCGTAGTAGACAGTCTGTCCCTTGCGCTTGCCAACGGGTTGCTTCCGCTTGGCAACTTTGAATTTCAAAGACATAATGTAGATAAATAAAAAATGATACATAATGGAGGTCGCTACCCCCTTGTCATTGCAAAGGTAGGAAGAAAATCTACCCAAGCAAACCCTCTGGGAGAAAAAGTTATCCACCTCAAGTAGGTACCCTCAGTAACCCCCACCTTTTGCTCCAAAAGTTTTACATCGTTTAACGCTCCAGCCCTTCTATTTTTGTCCTCACTCAGCTCCGCTCCTTCCCCCTCGGAGATAAAATACATGACCGAGGAGGGGTATATTTCTTGCCTCTTGTGGCGAGAAAGGAGGAGGGTGCGATTGGTTAATCCCTGGGCAGTTAGTGGAGTCTAGAGAGCAGGAGGGAACCCATGCAAGCATTGCACGAGGAGGCTAGCATGGGTTTGGAGTCAAAGGCTAGCAAGGGCTGAATGGGAGACCCTTGCTAGGGTTTCAGTGGGTCTTCTCCATGCCTAGAGCTGGTTGGGTTAGGCTTGTTTATCCTTAGGGGCTTTATAAACGACGAGTGCCACCCATCATAGATGGATAGCACTCGTCTTGAGCCTCTTGTCGGATTCGAACCAACGACCCCGAGATTACAAATCACGTGCTCTGGCCAACTGAGCTAAAGAGGCAAGGTGGGTAAGCGATCTATATCGCACCGCTACAACCTAATACCCTTGCTGCGATCAAGCCCTGGGGGAGTCAAAGGGAGCTGGTCGTATAGGACTTACCCGAGTGCAAAAGTAGTATAATTCTGCGAATATGCAAGCGAGTTACTATAACTCTGCATGCCTAATCGTAGTTTTGCACCGCAGGGAAGGGGGCTAGATCTCCTTGCTCTCCGATGCTATCGAGGTTTGCTGGGGAGCATAAGAGGCGAAGGCTTAGGCCTTCACTCCGTCTCTACGGAGTAGGGCATCGACCGTAGGTGCCTTGCCTCGGAAGGCTTCGTAGAGCTGCTCAGCATCCCGTTTATCCCCTTGGGAAAGAACTTCCCTGCGGAAACGTTCGGCAGTAGCACGGCTGAAGATCCCTTCCTCCTGGAAGGCTGCAAAGGCATCTGCATCCAGTACCTCCGCCCACTTATAGCCATAATAGCCCGCAGCATAGCCACCCGAGAAGATATGACCAAAGGACGTACTCATCTGGCAGGGTGCTGGGCTTGGCGCAAGGAGTGTAGCCCTCTGCCAGGCTTGCTCCTCGAAGGCCTTCGTGTCGATCCCTTCGCTGAGTGGCTCGGTGATCGTATGCCACGCCATGTCAAGGTAGCCAAAGCTGAGCTGACGACATGCGGCATAGCCGACGAGGAAGTGCTTGGCTCGCTCCATCCGCTGTATGAGGTCTTCCGGGAGCGTTTCCCCTGTCTCATAGTGGCGGGCGAAGGTCAGGAGCCATGACCGTTCATCTAGCCAGTTCTCCATCAGTTGGCTAGGTAGCTCGACGAAGTCACGCACGACATTTGTGCCACTGAGTGAGCTATAGCGTGCCGAGGCAAACATACCATGCAAGGCATGCCCGAACTCATGCAGGAATGTCCGTACCTCCCCCGGAGTCAGCAAGGCTGGGTGTCCTTCGGTCGGAGGGGTGAAGTTCATGACGAGTACGATGTGTGGGCGATGATCCTCTCCATTCGCAGTGTGATACTGCTCCTGGAGGTTATTCATCCAAGCACCACTTTGCTTCCCCTCCCGAGGGAAGAAGTCCGTATAGAGTAGCCCAAGGTAGCTACCATCTGCATCGGTCACCTCGTAGGCTCGTACATCGGGATGGTAGACGGGAAGCTCTGGACGAGGGGTGAAGTGTATGCCATAGAGGGTCGTCGCTAGCCCAAGCACCGCCTCCGATACCTTCGTTAGCTCGAAGTAAGGACGGAGCATCTCTTCGTCCAGCTCATAGTAAGCCTTCTGGTACTGCTGTGCCCAGTAGCTCCAGTCCCATGGCTGTAAAGGCTCGGTATGGCCATGCTCCTTAGCGAAGGCCTCTACCCGCCTTAGCTCCTCCTCGGCGATGGGACGATAGGCTGTGAGTAGCTCATCCAGGAGCTGGTAGACAGCCTCTGGTGTGCGTGCCATGCGAAGGCGTAGTGCCTTCTCGGCATAGGTCTTGGCACCGAGGAGCTGAGCATACTCCAAGCGTAGGTTCACGAGCTCACGGATGAGCTCTCGGTTGTCGTACTCATCACCAGCTGCACCAACCATCATCTTAGCACGGTACATTTCCTCACGGAGCTTCCCCTCGGGGCAGTGCTGCATGAAGGGGAAGAAACTTGGTGCTGCAAGCGTGAAGACCCAGCCACTCTTACCCTCCTCACGTGCAAGAGCTTCTGCCGAGCGCAAAGAGGTCTCGGGCATCCCTGTGAGGTAGTGCAGGTCGGTGATGTGTAGGCGGAAGCGTTGCTGATCCTTAAGGTTGTTTTGGCTGAAGGTCAGGCTCAGCTCACTCATACGAGCTTGGATCGCTTTGAGTCGCTCCTTCTTGTCGGCTGGGAGCAGTGCTCCACGCTCTGTGAAGCCCTCATAAGTACGCTCTAGGAGACGAAGGTCTTCGGCATCCAGCCCAAGTGTCTCACGCTGCTCCCAAACTAAGCGAATACGCTCAAAGAGGGGATCCGAAAGAGTGATGAACGAGGAGAGCGCAGAGAGACGAGGGGTAATCTCCTGACTAATCGCCATCAGTTCGTCCGTAGCTGCTGCGTGCAGGAGGTTAAAGAAGATGCCTGACACCCACTCGAGCTTCGCACCGCTACGCTCTAGGGCAACGATGGTATTGGTGAAGGTAGGCTGCTCCTCAGAGGTAATTAGGTCTTTGATCTCTTGCTCCTTCTCTTCGATGGCGAGATGAAAGGCTTCACGGAAGTCCTCTACTCGTATCTTATCGAAGGGATAAGCACCATGCGCTGTCGTCGTGCATTGTAATAGACTATTCATCGGGCTGTACTAGGATATGAGAGAAAATAAGCTACCTGCCCTTACTCCTTGCCTCAGGGGCAAGCGAAAGGCAGGTAGCTTAGAGAGGAGGGTAAGCCCTCCTAAAGTTTGGTATGTGACGCTACTAGCGAACTAGAGGCGATCGTTGGAGCCAAGGACGTTGAGTACCTTGTGCATGTAGAGCTTCTTGAGTGAGTCACGTGCTGGGCCGAGGTACTTACGTGGGTCGAACTCTGCAGGGTTTGTTGCGAAGACCTTACGGATAGCAGCCGTCATCGCAAGACGTCCATCGGAGTCGATGTTGATCTTGCATACGGCGCTCTTAGCAGCCTGACGAAGCTGTTCTTCGGGGATACCGACAGCGTCCTTGAGTGCACCACCATACTGGTTGATCGTCGCTACCTCGTCCTGAGGAACAGAGGATGAGCCGTGCAGTACGATAGGGAAGCCTGGGATTTGCTTCTCAATCTCAGCAAGGATGTCAAAGCGCAGTGGGGGAGGAACGAGGATACCGTTAGCATCACGCTTGCACTGCTCGGGTGTGAACTTGTTCGCCCCATGTGACGTGCCGATGGAGATAGCCAGTGAGTCTACCCCGGTCTTGCTCACGAAGTCGATGACTTCAGCAGGCTCAGTATAAGTGTGGTGTTCAGCTACGACATCATCTTCGATACCAGCGAGTACGCCGAGTTCACCCTCTACGGTTACATCGTACTGGTGGGCATACTCTACGACAGAGCGTGTGAGTGCGACATTCTCGTCATAGGGAAGGTGTGACCCGTCGATCATGACAGAGGAGAAGCCCATCTCGATACAGCTCTTGCAGAGCTCGAGGCTATCACCATGGTCTAGGTGAAGGGCAATCTGAGGATTGGGGCAACCGAGTTCCTTTGCATACTCAACTGCACCCTGTGCCATGTAGCGGAGGAGGGTTTGGTTAGCGTACTTACGTGCGCCACTAGAGACTTGGAGGATGACGGGAGACTTCGTTTCAACTACAGCACCGATGATGGCTTGGAGCTGCTCCATGTTATTGAAGTTGAACGCAGGGATAGCGTAGCCACCCTTGATGGCCTTGGCAAACATCTCACGAGTATTGACCAAGCCTAGTTCCTTGTAACTAACCATTTGTTATTGACTTATTAAAAACGTTTTTGTACTTAGTTCTCTACCGCAAAGATAGAATAAATTAACCGAATGGTTTGCTTCTTATTAAAATTCTTCAAGAAGCAAAGGTGATGGTACAAACCGCAAGGAGAAGAGCTTTTCTCGATTGCGAAAATGTTAGGTCTCTTTATGTGTCTGCACCTCCATTTCCTCATCCCTGAGTGATGCGTATCCTTTTCAGCTCTTATTGCCCTCATCAACAAGAGGAGTCGAGGAGGGAGAGTTTGTGTTTGAGCGCATGAGGAGGGAGGCTTTGTGTCTGCGTACGAGGCGAGGTAGAAGCCTAGAGATGGGGGCGGTGCTGCGTATGATGTGACCGGCAATCTGCGGGCTTATTGGAGGATTGTACTTCGTTGTGTAGACCAGAGAAGACTTACCGCATCAGGCGCGTAATTTCTAGTGCGAAAGCCAGCGTGATGGGGATGGAGAGGATGAGGGCTAGGGCTAGGTAGCCAATGCCCTCGCGGTATAGCTCTGGCGTGGTTTTATAGCGTGTGGCGAGGAACTGTTGCCTGAGGGAGCTGTAGAGCTTATAGACCAGCCATCCGATGGTTAGCCCCACGGCAAGCCCCATGAGACAGTCGGAGGGGAAGTGCGCCCCGATATATATCCTGCTGTAAATGACCCAGCCCACTAGGAGGGAGACGGCACTGGTGAAAGCTCTGTTGCGGAAGGTCAGACAGAGCAGTGTTGCTACGGCTGTGTAGTTTGCCGTGTGCCCCGAGAAGAAGCCATAGAGCTTCCCGTGATAGCCATAGACATAGTGCAATGAGTCCTGTAGCTCTGGCGTATGAGTTGGGCGTAGACGCTCGAAGAAGGGCTTAGCTATATGCGAGCTCAGCACATCCCCAATCGCCACACATAGCCCGACGCACAGCAGGAGCAAGACCGCCTCACTCTTTGGGCGTCTCCAGAAGAGGAAGAAAAGCAAAGCAATAGCTGGGAAGACCCAAGCAGCGAAGTGCGAGATTGCCCACATCGCTGCGTCCCAGTAGGGGCTATGGCAACCATTGATAGCTCGAAGGAGGTCTAGCTCTCCCGAAATAAAAGGGGGTGAAATAGCTATCATGAATATCCCTGCTTTAAGCGTGTATCAATGAGGAAGTACGGCTTCAACCGAAGAGGAGGTGATCCAACCTTTTCGCCCATCGGGGAGGGTAATCGTTTGCCATCCATCTAGAGGCTCGTCTGTGAGCTGCACTCGTGCGCCCTCGTGTAGGGTGAAGGCTACCCCAGAGCTTGCCTCTGGAGAGATATGTACATTTACCTCGGGGCTAAGTACGACTGCGATGTTCCGATAGGCTCGGTCAGCATACACCCAATGCAGGATGAGGGCATTGGTGAAAATACAAAGGCCCAAGAGCGATAGACCAACGTAGAAGTACAGCCTACGTCTGCCTCGGCTCTCGGTGAGGAAGAAGAATACCCCCGAGGCTAATGCTCCGACGAAGAGTACAAGTGCAAGAGGGACAAGCGCTGTGAGCGGTAGGGCATAGGCTAGAGTTTCCCCAGCGGAGGCGAACCAGCTCTTGCCATCGGAGATCTTGTCTACCGTCTTGCGAATGGCTAGGTCTCTATTGTGCCGAGCATCTCTGTTGCGAGGGTCAAGGTGTAGGCTACGCTCATAGCAGAGTATAGCACGCCCCAGATCCCCCGAATTATAGGAGATATTCCCGAGGTTGTAGTAGTACTCGGAGTGGGGTGTCTCCGTATCCGCCTTGGAGGTATCGGGGGAAACTCCCGAGAGGTTACGGGCATAACTCGATTGAGGTTTCCCCGTAACCCTTTCGGAGGTATCGGGGGAAACTGTTTGGGGGGTGACTTGGGTCTCGTCGAAAGCTACCAAGCTCTCTGCTGCTCGAGCCTCTCCATAGAGGGCAAAGGAGCAGGCGGTGAAGAGGAATATAAGGAATGAGCGCATCGTGTGGTCGGAATTACTTACGGAGCTTGTGGCTATCTATCTGCCCTATGATCTGGGCTGCCCTGTCGTAGAGCTGCTGCATGTCCCCCTCTCTGACAGGGGCGAAGCGGGCAAACTCTGCTTCGTCAATGACCGAGGTTAGCTCATGGATGAGGTCTCCCTCCAGACCACGCTGTGTGAGGATCTCGCTCACAGAGGCTCGGCTTAGCTCGGAGACAGGCAGGCGGAGCTTATCGCCAAGATAGCCCCAGAGGGCACGCATGACTTCCTCGTAGAAGGCTTCACGCTTCCCTTCCCCTAGGTACTGAGCTGAGAGGCGTAGGCGTTTCGTGGCGACACTGCTGGCTCGTGTAGCGTTGTAGGTGAGGCTGTCGGCACGTAGGCGACGTGAGCGGTCAAGGTAGGTGTAGATGACGAAGCTGAGGACGAGGAGTAGGAAGTAGATAAGCACATAGCCCAGCCCAGAGACAAAGCCAAGTAGAGGAATGGCTGTTTGCCCCTCTTCGCTGTGCTGAGGGCGGAGGCCTTGCTGGTGGACGATGCCTTCGCTCCCTTCGCCAGAGGTGAGGTCAGAGCTTGCCTTTCCTTGTGCTACATCTAGCGTGAAGTTAGGCGAGTGGAGTGTCTCGTAGCGGTGGGTCTGAGGGTTAAAGAACGAGAAGGAAACCGAGGGGATCGTTACCTTGCCCACTCGCCTAGGGATGGCGAAGTATTCAATGACCTTCTTTCCTTCGACATTGCTTGGGAGTACCTTCTGCTCGTAGGTCTCTTTGGGGTCGTAAACCTCGAAGCTCTCTGGGAACTTAATCAAAGGAGCTTTTGCTAGCTTCAGATTCCCCGTTCCCTCGAGTGTGAGGCGGAGGGTCACGGACTCGTTGGTCTTCGGTGCTTTCGTTAGGAGCTCGGCCTTCATGCGGAAAGCCCCGACTGCTCCAGAGAAGTCACTCGGGCGACCCTCTGTGGGAAGAGGGCGAACCTGTACGGTGATGGGGGCCGAGCGGAGCAGACGGTCTACGATGGTCGTTGAGCCGAAGAAGGGATCATCCGTATCGATTGCAACGGGGATGCGGATACCCACTTCGCTGGAGGGGATGGTGAGGGTGCCTGAGCGCTGAGGGAAGAGGACGTCCTCACGGAGTACCACGGTACGGTAGTTGGTCCCTTGGTAGTTCTCGAGGACGAGTTGCTTCCGCCCGTCTCCAGGAGGTTCGCTCTCAGAGATGAAGCCGTCGTACTCGGGGGCTTTGATGCTGGATAGCTCAAACTCTGTGGAGGAGTAGAGCTTGTAGTGTATGGGTATGGCTTGTTGCTCGTAGACGGTAGTTGTCCCGGGGATGGCCCGATAGAGGTAACGCCCCGTGCTGGAGGTTGATGCCTCTGCCGATCCACCCTTGCTGGGGAGGACTCGGATGCTAGCTCCTCGGACCTGCACCTGACGTCCCCCAATGACCGCTGTTGTTGCTCCGATGGTAGCTGTCCCGACATTCTCGGCTAGGAGCGTGTAGGTCACACTCGTAGAGACTGAGGAGGTCGTGCGACCATTGATGCTCTGGAAGCGACTGGAGTGCTCCTGCGCTGGCCCATAGAGCAGGGCTAGACCCTGCAGGCGAGGGTTGTCGAAGCGTGTGAGCTCAGCTTCACCCTGGATGGAGTAGGAGAGCTGGAAAGGCTTGCCCTGGATTACGGTGGCGGGTACCTCAATCTGTACGCTCTGGCTGTGTAGCGAGAGGACGCAGGTGAGGGAGAGGAGGCAATACCAGAGCGCCCTATGACGTAGGGCAAGTTGGGCTACCATCGCTTTTTATTCTTAGTGCTATTCTGTTGTTGCTTTTGCTCGCGCTGTCGCTGCTCGACACGTCGGCGAGTCTGCTCATCATCGGAGCGGAAGGCATCGAGGATTTGCTTGGCTTGTTCCTGAGACATCTGCCCATTCTGTTGCTCCTTGGGCGTGCCTTCCTGATTGTTGTTTTGCTTAGGATCTTGCTTGTCTTTGTCCTTGTTCTGCTGTTGATCCTGCTTGGGGTTCTGCTTCTGCTTATCCTGCTTGTCCTTGTCTTGATTCTGATTGTTGCCTCCGCCTCCTTGCTGGTTTTGTTGCTGTTGCTTCAAGAGGCGTTGTGCCAAGGCAAGGTTATAGCGTGTATCGTCACTCTCTGGGTGCGTAATGAGGGACTCTTCGTAGAGACGTATGGCCTCTTCGTACTTCTTGTCCTTCATAGCTACATTGCCCAAGTTGTGCAGGGTAGCGGCAGCTTCTTTTGTGGAGATGCGAGGGTCTCTGAGGGCACGCTCTAGGTAGCTCGCAGCCTCCTTGTACCGGCCAAGCTCATAGGCGGCAGCGGAGACACCAAAGTTGGCCTTGCCCGAGAGACTATCTAGCAGAAGTGCCTTACGATAGGCCGTCTCAGCCTCAGAGAAGTTCTTCTCTTTATAGAGCTTGTTGCCCTGACGTATCTTCGTCTTTATCCCTTGGCTATAGGCAAGGCTTGAGGAAGATAAGAGGAGCAAGAGGGCAATGATCTTACTGCTCATGTCCGAAGATGTTATGGCGAATGAGGAACTTGTTTTTACGTCCCATGATGAAGAATTCTACGAGGAGAAGGAGCAGGGCCACACGGAGCCATGGCTCGAAGTTCTCGATGTTACCATTGTCAGCCATAGAGGAGACAGAGGCTCTGGGTAGCTCGTCAAGTTGCTTCTTGAGTGCCTTGATGATGGTGGCTTGTGTCTGCGAAGACACGAAGATGCCTTTCCCTGTATCTGCGAGCTGTTTGCACATATCCAGGTTGAGCTTTGTGACGACCATGTTCCCGGACTCATCGGTGAGCTGTCCCTGAGGTGTTGGGATCGGCCCACCTTCGCTTGTCCCAATACCTACCACATTGATGTGCACACCTGCCTTGGAGGCATCGGTGGCAGCCTCGAGGGCATTGTCCTCGAAGTCCTCTCCATCTGTTAGGATAACGATCGCCTTGCCTAAGTCCTTCCTATCCGAGAATGACTGGCGCGCTAGGGTGATGGCACTCCCAATGGCTGTACCTTGGTCAGAGAGCATGCTCGGTGATACATCCGAGAGAAACTCCTGTGCAGTAGAGAGGTCGGTGGTGATGGGGAGCTGCACAAACGAGCTACCAGCGAAGACGATAAGTCCCACCTTGTCTGAGCGCATCTCCTCTAGGAGCTTCGTTATTGTTCGCTTGGCGAAGTCGAGACGACTAGGGGCGACGTCCTGGCAGAGCATGGAGTTCGATATATCCAGACAGATCATCGCCTCTATACCCTTGCTATCGTCCTCTTTGCCCGAGGAGGTACGTCCAGGCACCTGAGGACGTGCCAGAGCCACGATGAGCAGTGCCAAGGCTGAGAGTACGAGGGCATCTCGGACGAGCTGACGCTTGCCCGAGGCAAGAGGCATCAGTTCGTCCTTCATCTCTCTGCTGGTGAAGCGTGCGATGAGCCTCCTTCGTCTGTAGAAGACAAAGAGAGAGAGTAGTGCTAGCGGAATGAGCCCGAAGAGTAAATAAAGGTACTCTGGAGAATAAAATAGGATATTCATCGCCTTACGGGTTGGTTTTCAGGAGGGTCGAGCGCAGGAGGAACTCCAGCAAGAGGAAGATAACAGCGATGAAGGCAAATAGGGAGTACTCCTCGTAAATCGTACGATGATTCTTCGTCGAGAGTTTGGTCTTCTCGAGCTGATCGATCTTCTGATAGATTGTAGAGAGCGAGTTGTTATCTGTTGCACGGAAGTAAGCTCCACCCGAGATCTCAGCTATTTGTTTCATCGTAGGCTCATCGAGGTCTACAGGTACGTTGCGCACGATGGTGCCGAACTCAGTCTGGAAAGGATATGGGGCTTCCCCCGAGGAGGATCCGACGCCAATCGTATAGATTGATATGCCAAACGTCTTAGCAAGATCCGCTGCCATCTTTGGGGAGATATTCCCCGTGTTGTTCACACCATCCGTCAGCAGGATGAGGACTTTGCTCTTGGTCTTGCTGTCCTTGAGGCGGTTAATCGCCGTGGCAATCCCTGAGCCAATGGCCGTTTGGTCCTCGATGATCCCTGGGGTCATGTCTCGGAGGCGATTGATGAGCGTCGCATGGTCTTGTGTCAGCGGACATGCAGTGAAGCTCTCCCCTGCGAAGACGACGAGACCGATGTTGTCGTTGGGGCGACTTGCGATGAAACGTATCGCCACCTCCTTGGCAGCCTCTACACGGTTGGGCTGGAAGTCCATCGCCAGCATGCTGGTAGAGATATCCATCGTGAGCATGATGTCTATCCCCTCTACTTGGTTCTCACGCCAGCTGGAGGTACTCTGTGGACGTGCCAGCGCAACAATGACGGCACTCAGGGCTAAAAGTCGGAGGACAAAGACGGAGTGCCTGAGGTAGACACGCAAGCCTCCACCCTTGCCACTTAGCCCACGGAGGGAGGGGAGCAGTACCGTTGCCTCCTGTTTCCTTCGCCAGAAGATATAGATGGCGATTAAGAGGGGAATAAGCAGTAAGCCCCAGAGCAGATGTGGATGAAGGAAGGTCATTGGGTCACCTCCTTTCCTGCTAGTGACTCTCCTTCGCTAGGCATGAAGAGTCTCTCTATGCTTTCGGCTAGAGCCAGTGTCTGTGTACGGAGTTGGAGCGCATCACCACGCTCGGGGAGGCTCTTGGCGAACTTTACCAAACTAGCCTCCATCAAAACTTGCTCTATGTATCTGGTCTGCTCACTTCCCAGCCCACGGCTATGGAGCTTCTCTATAACTTCATCCGTTGTACGCTCCATGGCCTCAAACCCGTAGCGTGCTCCGAGGTAAGCCCTTAGCCCATCGGTTACTTCCGAGTAATAACGCTTGAAGTCCTCCTGTGTCTCCAGTCGAGCATCCCCTAGTGCCTCCAGCTTCCTCTTGAGCTGCTCCAATGCAGATACGGGGCGAAGGATCTCGGGCTTAACGACCTGGAGATACTGTGCTCTATTCCGATACTCATAGATGAGTAGAGCGATGAGCAGTAGCCCGGCTACGGCGTAGAAGATCCAAGACGTAAAGATCAAGATGAGTATATCCATCAAGGTATAGGGCTCGTCCCAAGGCGAGACAATGGGGCGAATGTTCTCGGGCTGGGAGAGGTCTACCTCTGGGGAAATGACATTCAGGGCAAGAGGCTTGGTCATCGCCTGTCCCGAGGGGGTCTCCACAACAATGGGAGGGAGTGTGATGAGTGTGGAGTCAAAGGAGGTGACGATCATCTGTGCCTTAATCTCCTGTACACCCTTGCCGATGTCAATGGTATCGGTTGCCCCAAAGGAGAGGACGCGATACCGCTCAGGAGCGCCTGTGGAGTCCTGGAGTAGGTAGAAGCGTGTACGCGATAGATCGTCCGTGCGGATCGTGAGGTCAATGGCTGCACGTTCCCCAATCTTGATTTCTGGTCGATCCAAGCGAGCCTGTATGGAGACATTCTGTCCCAAGGACGGAAGGCACCAAGCGAGGCCAAGGAGGAGACAATATGCTAAATACTTCATCTAATCAATGCCTATACCCAAACAAATATAGGGCTTTCGGTGGGCTAATCCTACAGCTAACTTCACTGTAGAGCTGTGGGGGTGGGCTTCGTTTTGTTTGTCAAGCTGTTACTAAACAGCGGGGACTGCAGTGTAGGGATAGGTCTGATAGCTCTGTGCCTCTAGTAGAGCTAGTCCTTACTTCTCAGAAGGTCCAGCTTCCTCACCCTCGTATTACTAAGAGGAGGGCTGTTTCCTCCAGCTCTATTCTAGAGGTACTGAGGATACCCCTCTTGAGGTACACCCGATACCTCGGGAGTGTTTCCCTCTGTACCTCTAGAGAGGTTTCCCCGGTACCCGTTTAGGCCTCCAGAGAGAGCCTGTAGATAGAGGGCTGGAAGAGGGTTAAGCTGGCTAGCGTCGTACCCCAAACAGCTTGATGAGCTCGGGCACGTAGTCCTTACCCGTAGAGACCTCAATGTGATCTACGCCCCCTCTGAGGCAGTTTGAGCGGAAGGTCTCAAGTTGCTCCTCGATGCTCTTGCGGTAGGCCTTCCTTAGGCGTGGGGAGGAGGTGTCAATGTAACGCTCCTCTCCGCTCTCGGCATCCAAGAGGCGGACGATTCCCATCTGTGGGAGCTCGACTGCCCCTTCGTCGTAGGTGCGGATAGCCACAAGGTCGTGCTTACGTGCTGCGAGCATGAGCGTCTGACTATACGGCTCACCCCACTGGAAGAAGTCCGAGATAAGGAAGGCAGTACACCGCCTCTTGATCAAGCGGTTGAGGTAGGAAAGGGGGACATTTAGATTGGTCTCCCTGCTCCGAGGCTCGAAGCTCAGTAACTCACGGATGAGGTAGAGGATGTGCTTCTTCCCACTGCGTGCTGGGATGAAGAGTTCGACTTCATCCGTGAAGAGGATGGCCCCTACCTTATCATTATTCTGAATGGCGGAGAAGGCGAGGGTAGCAGCGATCTCGGCATTCAGCTCCCGCTTGCTCTCGCTACGAGTTCCGAAGGCTGTGCTACCCGTCATATCTACTAGGAGCATGACGGTGAGCTCTCGCTCCTCCTCGAAGACCTTAATAAAGGGGTTGGCGTAGCGTGCGGTGACATTCCAGTCGATGTCTCGTACGTCATCCCCTACCTGATAGCCTCGTACCTCACTAAAGGCCATCCCTCGACCACGGAAGGCCGAGTGATACTGCCCAGCGAAGACCTGCTCGGAGAGTCCCCGTGCCTTGATCTCGATACGCCGTACCTTCTTGAGGAGGTCAGAGGTTTGCAGTCTTGACTTCATCTATGCAGAGGGTCTGAGGGAGAGGCTAGGGTACCTCTACCTTGTTGAGGATCTCCTTGATGACTTCGTCTGCAGTGAGGTCATTCGCCTCTGCCTCGTAGGAGAGCCCGATACGATGACGCAGGACGTCGTAGCACACAGCTCGGATGTCCTCTGGGATCACGTAGCCACGTCGCTTGATGAGGGCGTAGGAGCGTGCTGCCAAAGCCAAGTTAATAGAAGCACGAGGTGATGCACCGAAGGCGATGAAGGGGCGGAGAGACTCCAGCCCGTACTCCTCAGGACGTCGTGTGGCAAAGACAATATCGACGATGTAGCGTTCGATCTTCTCGTCCACATAGACTCGTGCAGCTAGATTACGTAGCTCCAGGATGTCAGAGATGGAGAGGATGGGGCTGACCTTATCCTCATGCCCCGGGCGGATCTGCTGGCGGATGATGAGGGCCTCTTCCTCCTTCTTGGGGTAGGAGATGAGTACCTTCAGCATGAAGCGGTCTACCTGTGCCTCGGGCAGGGGATAGGTACCCTCTTGCTCGATGGGGTTCTGCGTAGCCATGACAAGGAATGGGTTCGGCAGACGGAAGGTCTCTTCGCCGATGGTCACCTGATGCTCCTGCATGGCCTCTAGCAGGGCACTCTGTACCTTTGCTGGGGCACGGTTGATTTCGTCGGCGAGGATGAAGTTAGAGAAGATAGGCCCTTTCTTTACTTGGAAGTCCTCCTCTCTCTGGCTATACATCAGTGTCCCTACCACGTCTGCAGGCAGGAGGTCAGGGGTAAACTGAATGCGCTTGTAGTCGGCTTGTATGAGCTGTGCTAGGGTCTTGATGGCTAGCGTCTTCGCTAGTCCCGGGAGCCCCTCCAAGAGGATGTGTCCACCTGAGAGTAACCCGATGAGCAGGGAGTCCACGAGGTGTGCTTGGCCGACGATTGACTGGTGCATCCCTGTACGTAGCTGCTCTACGAGGTGCCCTTTACGCTCAATCTCCTCGGTGAGGATACGGATGTCTGTTGATTCCATTGTTAGTCTATCCTTATCTTAGTTTGGAGTATTCTTGCTATCTATTTCGCTGTACTACTTATTCTTAATAGAGCGCTGTAGTATCAACGCCCTATTAACGGAATTCGTATCACGTGCATCTATCTTATACTTCGAGGCTTGCGGTAGCGTGATGGTGGTACCAATGGGGATATTATCGGGGTCTTTAATCCGCCCCCTATTCTCCTCGTAGATATACACCCAGAAGGCCTTATGCCCATACTTCCTCAGAGAGAAGCGAGTGAGGCGGTCTCCAGCCTGTATGCGCACAACCTCGGTCTCTTCGCTGGAGGCAGGCTGAGCTTTAGAGGCTTTGAGAGGAGCAGGAGTGGGTGTAGAGGCGAGGGTATCTCTAGCTGTCCCGCTGGAGCTATCCGCCTGAATCATGAGGCTATCTTTCTCTCTAGGCTCGGTGGTGGGAATGACTGTGGTTGGGGTTGTCTGCTGAGTGGGCTTTGAGGGGAGAGGCTTAGCTTCGTTCTTGTTCTTTTGCTGGTTGTTGAGCAAGAAGATAACGAGGATGGCTCCGATGACTAAGAGCATGGTCACAATGAGCCAGATGTAGCAGCCAGAGCGGGACTTACGGGGTGAAGAGGTGACGGGAGGTATCGCAATTGGCTCGGAGGATGCGGGGCGTGGGGTAGAGGAGGTGAGCTCGGCGGGGGCTTCTACCTTCTCCTCTTCCTCTAGTTCTGCCTGCGAGACAGGGTCAGGTGTGGTCTGCACGGCAGGGGCTTCTACCTTCTCCTTTTCCTCTCGTTCTACCTGTGGTGTAGGGTCAGATGAGGCCTGTATGGTGGGGGCTTCTACCTTCTCCTCTTCCTCTAGTTCTGCCTGTGGTGTAGGGTCAGATGAGGCTAGCTCGGTAGATTCCTCTGGCTTCTCTTGTGCCGTCTCGAGGGGGTCCTCCTCTACCCTTTCTGCCTGTACCTCGGAGGATGGGGAGGATGCGAGGAGTGTGATAGGGTGGATTTCCCCTAAGCCCTCAAGACTTGTGACTTCACGTATTTTGAGATCTTTGCCTTGCCCTTCGTGTGCAACCTCTACGGGGACAAACATGCTGAAGGGCTTGTTGAGTGCTTCGGCAAAGACCGAGAGAGGTGTGAAGGTATAGCCCGAAGAGGTAGAGGAAGCATCCCCCGACACCGTATGGAAGAGACCCAAGCGGGGCCAAGCTACTGAGCCTGCTTCTCGCATCAGCTCTTCCCAAAGGATGGGGATAGCTTTCAGCCAAACTTCAATGACTTCAGCCCGTAGCTTCGTGGCGTTTACCAGAGCTTCGATGAGGAAGGTAAGCGGAATAGCAGATTCCTCTCTTCCTCGTCTCTCCCAGCGTAGATCTAGAGAAAGCCTGGGAGGGACGAGGTAGCGAGTGCCATCGGGGAGCTGGGCAAGGAATTCGCCCTCTTGCCTCAGCGTGAAAACGCCAATGCAGGGGAAGGCAATCTCTGCCCCGAGGAGCAGACGCTGCTCGATCTGTGTTGCGAGTGCCTGCCAGAGCTGCTGAGAGCTACTGGGGTGTAGCGAGGAGGCCTTGGCAAGGCGCACTGTCCATAGTTCCTCTTGTAGCATGGGGCGATGTGCTAGTGGATGCGTCCGTAAAGGTCAAAGGTATCCGCCGAAATAATCTCTACGGGGTAGAAGTGACCTACCTGAAGGTTGGGGTGCTCGTCTCGGGCAAGAAGCACCTCTCCGTCGACCTCGGGAGAGTCGTACTCTGTGCGACCGATGAAGTATTCCTCCTCGGCACGATCAATCAGAGTGCGTAGGGTCTGACCGACCTTAGCAGCATTGAGTTCCCCAGCGATCTGCTCTTGGGTCTGCATCAGACGATCCATGCGCTCCTGCTTGACAGAGAGGGGGATGTGGTCCTCATATTGCTCGTAGGCATAGGTGCCACTCTCATGTGAGTAGACGAAGGCCCCCATACGGTCAAAGCGAATATCCCGAACGAACTGTAACAGCTCCTCGAAGTCTTGATCCGTCTCATGAGGATGCCCCGTCATCAGGGTTGTCCTCAGATGGATGCCTGGGACACTCTGGCGCATATAGCGTAGGAGGTCATAGGTCTCAGCCTTGGTCACTCGCCGACGCATAGCCCGAAGCATTGGGTCACTTATATGTTGTAGGGCTATATCGAGGTAGTTACAGATGTTGTCACGCTCCCTCATCACATCGAGGATCTCTCTGGGGAAATCTGCTGGGTAGGCATAGTGTAGACGTAGCCACTCAAGGCCTCGGACGTCAGAGAGACGCTGCATCAGTTCGGCGAGACAATTCTTCTTGTAAATGTCTAGACCATAGAAGGTGAGGTCCTGAGCGATGAGCTGGATCTCCTTGACTCCAGAGGCAACTAGGGCCTTAGCTTCCTCGATGAGGCTCTCCATAGGACGAGACTTGTGCTTGCCTGTGATGATAGGGATGGCACAGTAGGAGCAGCTGCGGTTACAGCCCTCCGAGATCTTCATGTAGGCGTAGTGGGCAGGGGTCGTGATGCTCCTATTGCCACCTAGCGGGTCATGATGGTAGGCTTTACCTAGGTCTGTGAGGAGGTTCTTCCAGTTAAACTTCCCATAGTATCCGTCGACCTCGGGGATCTCTTTCTTCAGCTCATCCATGAAACGCTCCGTCAGACAGCCCATGACATAGACCTGCCCGATGCGCCCAGACTTCTTGGCCTCGACCATCTTGAGTATCATGTTGATTGACTCCTCCTGTGCGTCGCCAATGAAGCCACAGGTATTGAGGACAACGATCTCACCATTCACCGCTGATGAATTATGGTTGACCTTGTATCCATTAGCTAGGAACTGGCGGATGAGCTGCTCGGAATCTACTAGGTTCTTAGAGCACCCGAGTGTGATGACGTCTACTTGATTCTTTCTCATTCTCCGAATAGGGAGTCCACAAACTCTTTCTTTCTGAAAAGCTGAAGGTCTTCAATGCCTTCACCTAATCCTATATACTTGACTGGGATTTTAAACTGATCTGATATACCGATGACTACACCACCCTTGGCTGTACCATCGAGCTTGGTGATGGCCAGAGCATTGACCTCGGTAGCTGCGGTGAACTGCTTGGCCTGCTCGAAGGCATTCTGCCCTGTGCTTCCGTCTAAGACTAAGAGGACTTCATGGGGAGCATCAGGGACGACCTTCTGCATGACCCTACGGATTTTCGTTAGCTCGTTCATCAGACCTACCTTGTTATGTAGTCTACCCGCTGTGTCGATGATTACGACATCGGAGCCCGCCTTCATTGCGGCACTTAGCGTGTCGAAGGCTACTGAGGCTGGGTCGGCAGACTGATGCTGCTTGATGATCGGGACGTCCACACGCTTTGCCCAAATATCTAATTGCTCGATTGCGGCAGCCCTAAAGGTGTCTCCAGCACCAAGCATCACCTTGTATCCGTTCTGCTTAAACTGGTGTGCGAGCTTGCCTATGGTGGTGGTCTTCCCGACGCCATTTACCCCTACGACCATGATTACGTAGGGCTTCTTATCGGCAGGTAGAGAGAAGTCCTCCCCATCGGTAGCTCCGTTCTCTGTGAGGAGCTCAGCGATCTCACCTCGTAGGATGCCTGTCAGCTCCGAGGTAGAGACATATTTGTCTCGCTGGACACGCTCCTCGATGCGGCGGATGATCTTTAGGGTAGTCTCCACGCCGACATCGCTAGTGACTAGCACATCCTCTAGCTCATCAAGCACTGAGTCATCTATTGTCGTACGACCTGCTACGGCACGTGCGATCTTAGTGAAGACATTCTCCTTGCTCTTGGCGAGTCCTTCGTCAAGCGTCTCCTTTTTCTTTTTAGAGAAAAGTCCGAATAGTCCCATATATTAAAACTCGTTCCTTATCATTGGGGTAGGGAGGAGGTCTCTGCTCCTCTCGGGAGAGGGGAGTAGAGACCTCGGGGAAATGCTAAGCCTCGCAGCTGGTGCAGGTGACAAGGTTCGTGATCATGTCCTTTGAGACACTGTTACTGCGCTGGTAGTACAGCCCCTTGATGCCGAGCTTCCAAGCCTCGATGATGAGACGGTTCACCTCCTTGATTGGCATCTCTGGTGGGATGTTGAGATTGAGGCTTTGGGATTGGTCGATGAACTTCTGACGAATTGATGCCTGGATGATGATGTCCTTCTGCGAGATCTCACGGAAGGTCTTGAAGACCTCCTTCTCTTCATTCGAGAGGAAGTCCAAGTGCTGTACCGAGCCAGCGTTCATCATGATCTCACGCCATACCTCATAGGTGTCTTTGCCCTTAGCCTCGAGGAGCTGGCGTAGGTAAACATTCTTGCGGATGAAGTTCCCCTTTGCAAGGCCTACCTTATAGTAGTTACTGGAGTAAGGCTCGATACCTGGGCTTACCTGTCCGAGGATGGAAGAAGAGGAGGTCGTTGGAGCGATAGCAAGGCGTGTGGTGTTACGATACTTGACACCTGGGTAGCCATTCTCCTCGAAGATGGGCGCTGGGCCTAGGAGCTCTGCTAGGCGAAGGCTCTCGGCGGAGGTCTTTCGCTCTATGAGGCCAAAAATCTCTGTGGTGAGGGCATTAGCCTTCAATGAGCCAAAGGGGATCATCTTACTCTGTAGGTAGGAGTGCCACCCGAGTACACCGATGCCTATTGCCCGATGTCGCTTAGCGAAGTTGGCAGCATACTTTAGGAATTTCTTTCCATCCGTCTTAGCGATGTACTCCGAGAGGATACCATCGAGGAACATCACTGCTAGCTCGGGTAGGTTGGTATCCTTCCACTCATCGTAGAGGGCGAGGTTCAGAGAGCAGAGACAGCAGATGAAGGTCTCTTTGTCCGCATCTGGTAGAGCGATCTCGCTACAGAGGTTACTGTGGGTGATGTTGCAGCCTAGATACTGATAGATCTCAGGCTTATTAATATTATTGGTGTCACTAAACCATATATAAGGTAAGCCCTTCTGCACACGAGACTCCAAGACCTTAGCCCAGATTCTGCGCTTCTCCTCATCACCCTCGATCATCTCGACCATCCAGTAGTCGGGTACGCAGACAGCGTAGAAGATGTTCTGCAGATCACTACCTATATCCTTAATGCGTAGGAACTCCTCGATGTCGGGATGGTCGATGTCTAGGTAGGCAGCGAATGACCCTCTGCGTGAACCCTGTGTGACGACGGTCATCACCGTGTCAAAGAGCTTCATGAAGGAGACTGCACCAGAGGACTTCCCGTTGTTTGCTATGGATGCCCCACGACCTCTGAGGTTGCCGAAGTAGGCAGAGGTACCTGCACCTAGCTTGGTGTGCATCATCACCTCACCTAGCTTCGTAGTGATGTCGGCGATACTATCCCCGATGTAGCATCCCTGACAGGAGATAGGGAGCCCACGGGAGGTGCCTGCATTGGTCCAGATAGGAGAGGAGAGGGAGAGCCAGCCCTTGTAGATGGCATCCTTGAATTCCTCCTTGAGGCTGTCTGTGCCTACACTCTGCCCAAGGTACGAGCAGACAGATGAGGTGATGCGATCTATGGCATCGTGTATGGTCTCTCCGTTGAGGAGATAGCCTCTATCGAGGACGGCCTTGGACTCCTCGTTGTACCACCAAGGCTCTTGTCTAGAATAAGTCATTTGCGGTAATGGGTCTATCGTGCTTAGTATAGGCGGTGGGTCGCTTGGCAAAGAAGTCGTCTAGGTCATTGGCATAGACGTATTCATCGAACCACTGCATGGGCAGGTACTCCTCGGTAGAGATGTTATATACCTTGTCGTAGCCCATTTGCGTCAGAGCATTATCTACACGGTACTTCATGAATGAGAGCATGTCCTTCGCAGAGTAAAACTCTAGCTCTCCAGGCTCATAGATCCATGTCAAGAGCTCCTCTTCGTAGGCTAGGTAGTGGTGTACCATACGCTCTACCTCCTCGGTGCTAAGTCGCATCTCTGGGTACTCTGTGAAGATCTTGTTGATGATATATACACCGGCATCGGCGTGACACTGCTCATCCACACTGCTCCATGAGACCATATTGGCTGTGTTCTTCAGTATGCCCTTGAAGTGCGAGAAGGCTACCATGTTGGCGAACTGAGAGAAGAGAGAGGAATTCTCGATAACGATGGTGAAGAAGAAGAGCTTGTGTATAAAGTCCTGCTGCGAACTCAAATGCTCCTCTGTCAGCTCAAGCTTGCGACGGAAGACGGGGATATCCAAGAGCTTCTTGAACTCCTCCTCTAGGCCCACTACCTCGAGTAACCTAGCATAGGCTGATGAGTGACGGCATTCAGACTCACTAAAGGTTGCCCCTAGGTCGTTGAACTCTGGCTTGGGTAAGAACTCGTAGAGCTTACCCCAGAAGGTCTTCACCGTTACCTCTACCTGTGCTATCGCCAGTAGGCTACGCTTGATGACCTCACGCTCCTCATCGGTGAGTAGGGTCTTGAAGTCCTGGATGTCGTCACTGAAGTCCACCTCGGAGTGTACCCAGAAGGTACGATTCATGTTGTCGATGAACCGCTGTACCTCTGGATATTCAAAGGGCTTGTATTCCGTCCGTTTATCGAAGATCATATTTGTATTTGGTTATTACTGATAGTTGGTTCGGTTTTAGTCCATGCGTCCTTTGTAGTCTTCGTAGCTAAAGGAGCGAAGGCATTCAATACTACCATCGCTGTGCTTGAGGGCAATCGATGGGTGTGTGATACCATTAAACATTGTTGTCTTCACCGTGGTGTAGTGGAGCATGTCCTCAAAGATTACTTCGTCGCCGATCTGTAGGGGGCGATCAAACTCCCAGTAGCCGATGAAGTCTCCACTGAGACAACTATTCCCCCCGATACGATAGCTATGTGCCTCGCGGTTGTATTCCGTAGTGCTTTTCGCTCCTCGGATGGCTGGCTGGTAGGGCATCTCAAGGCAATCGGGCATGTGGCATGTGAAGGATACGTCCACGATGGCCGTGCGTATGCCATGATGCTCTACGATGTCTACCACGGAGGAGGTAAGGTAGCCCGTCTGCCATGCGAAGGCACTGCCTGGCTCGAGGATGAGTGTGAGGTGTGGATGACGAGCCTTAAAGTCCCGAAGTACTCGGATAAGTCGCTCGACGTCGTAGTCCTTCCTGGTCATCAGGTGCCCCCCACCCATGTTTAGCCACTTGATCTTAGGAAGGATATGGGCGAAACTCTGCTCAATGATAGCGAGCGTTTGCTCTAGGTCTTCGGCTGTCCCCTCGCACAAGGAGTGGAAGTGTAGCCCTTCAATGCCCTCGGGCAGAGTCCGTAGCTCACTTGCTGGCACACCGAAGCGAGAGCCTGGGGCGCAAGGGTTATAGAGGTCGGTCTCGACAGCCGAATACTCGGGGTTAATCCGAAGCCCGAAGGATACGCTCCCATCCCGTGGCATGAGTGGGCGCAGACGCTCTATTTGGCTTAGGGAATTGAAGGTAATATGCGAGCTGTAGCGTAGGAAGCTAGGGAACTCCTCCAGGGTATAGGCTGGGGAGAAGGTATGGGCACGTGCGCCCATCTCCTCGAAGGCAAGCTGTGCCTCCCAGATGGAGCTAGCTGTGCTATGGGTGATGTACTCCCGGATAATGGGGAAGGTCTTCCACAAGGCATAGGCCTTGAAGGCTAGGATGATCTCCACGCCTGCCCGCTTAGCCACGCTCTGTATGAGGGTAAGGTTCCTCCTCAGGAGGTCTTCCTCGAGGATGTAACAGGGGGAGGGTACTGCTTGTATTGTTGTTGCCAAAGCTTATCGTCTATACTCTACGCTCGTTTAAGTTACAAAGATAGTAAATCTGCCCCTCTTTTCTTTACGTAGTTTTCCAATCTGGGGGTACTCCCATTTTCCTTGTAATGTGCCACCATCTACCCCGCTGATAGGCTATGGCTTTTCTCTTAGGCGTCCTTTGCCTTCCCTGCTTTTCCTATTTTGGAGTTCTCCCACAATCCTTGCAAGGGTTTGGCTTGAAACCCTTGCAAGCCTTTCCTCGCAAACCCTTGCAAGGACTCTCGGGGGAACCCTTGCAAGGGTTCGGTTTGGACGAGGAAATGCCCTCTGTAAGCAGTGCATCCAGCCCCTTTTGAGCAGGTGTTTCACACCGATGACTCTAATGCCATTGGGGAGCGGAGGAGCAATAGGTGATAGAGCGAGGGCTTTTGGCTAAATGGATATATATTTCTATCTTTGCGGGGTCTTTTCGGGGTAGCCCCAAAGGAAAAACGGAGAGGAGAGGTGCTCGAGTGGTTGAAGAGGCACGCCTGGAAAGTGTGTAAACGCCAAAAGCGTTTCGCGGGTTCGAATCCCGCCCTCTCCGCAAATAGGCTTCATAGCGACTGCAACGTGGTGGTTGATGAAGCGCTCTGGATAGCTATAGTCGTTGTGAGATCATGGTCTTGCAGCGATTTTTTGTTAATCTATAGGTCTTATCTCGGGCTGGTCTTAGCTCTCGACAGCCTATGACCTCCAAGATTTTTTTGCCCAGTCGTTCATTGCCTTCGGCTGGAGAGGGGTAATGTTAATATGTTATAAATCATAGTGTTGTTGAGCTATTGGGCTTCATGTATTAGGAAGGGGAGGCACCGAGGTGTGGGTGAATTGTCGTATCTTTCGGGGTATAAAAGCAATGTAAATCAGCTGCGATAGATGCGTATCCTCACAATCATTCCTGCTCGGTATGCCTCGACACGTTTCCCTGGGAAGCCCTTGGCGCTTATCCAAGGACGCCCGATGATCCTGCATGTCGTGGAGCGAGCATTACGCCTTACACCCGATGTCGTCGTTGCGACAGATGATGAGCGCATTCGTTCAGTCGTCGTCCAGCAAGGATATGAGGCTATCATGACCTCGGGGGTGCATACCTCGGGTACGTCTCGTTGCCTAGAGGCCTATGAGCTACTAGGACGAGAGGCGGATGTGCTGATTAACCTGCAGGGAGATGAGCCATTCATATCAGAGGCTCATATTCGCTTGCTCATAGATGCCTTCGATGACCCAAGTGTAGAGATAGCGACGTTAGCACAGCCCTTCCCTAAGGAGGCTACGAACGAAGACTTAGCCAACCCTAATGCAGTGAAGGTGGTGCGTGCTACATCCGGTCGTGCACTCTACTTCAGTCGCTCGGTCATCCCCTACCTAAGAGGTGTGGAGGAGCCATGGGCCAGCAAGCATGAATACTTGAAGCATATCGGGCTTTATGCCTTTCGCACGAGTCTCTTAAAGCGGTTACAGAGCCTTCCCCCCTCCCCACTCGAGCAAGGGGAGAGCTTGGAACAACTGCGCTGGCTCTCTGCAGGCCTCCAGATCCAAGTCCAGCTCACCGATGAGGCGACAATAGGAGTGGATACGCCCGAGGACTTAGCCCATATCACGACATTAATCCCTTAGACTCTCTGCTCGTTGATAGACCAACAGACCCGACAGCGGATCATAGATACAGCGCAGATCCTTGATGTAGTCAGTGACTTCATTAGCCTAAGAAGGCAGGGAGTGAACTACGTGGGATTATGCCCGTTCCATAGTGACCGCAATCCATCCTTCTACGTTAATCCCGCCAAGAACATCTGTAAGTGTTTCTCGTGCGGTGAGGGAGGTACACCCCTAAACTTCATCATGAAGCATGAGCAGCTCTCCTATGCAGAGGCGCTGAAGTACCTGGCGAAGAAGTACAACATCGAGGTCGTAGAGCGTGAGGAAACAGAGGAGGAGAAGCAGCGAAATAACGAACGTGAATCGCTCTTTGTCGTCAATGACTTTGCAGCAAAGTTCTTCCGTGAGCAGCTCCTAGAGACTGAAGAGGGACGGAGTGTCGGGATGGCGTACTTCCGTGAGCGAGGTATTCGCCCAGAGACCATTGAGAAGTTTGGTCTGGGCTACTCACCAGAGGGGAAGAGTGTGCTGACCCAAGCAGCAGTGCGTGCCGGCTTCCCACTTAAACGCTTGGTCGAGGTTGGGCTAACGATTCAGCACGAGGAGCATCAGAGTGGTATTGACCGCTTCCGTGGGCGTGTGATTTTCCCTGTGCGTAACCTTAGCGGTCGTTACGTGGCCTTCGGGGGACGTATCATGGGTAAGCGGGATAAGACAGCCAAATATCTTAACTCTCCCGAGAGCCTGATCTATTCCAAGAGTCGTGAGCTATATGGTCTCTACTGGGCAAAGAGTGCGATAGCTAAGGCTGGTAAATGTTATCTTGTCGAGGGCTATACAGATGTCCTCTCGATGCACCAGTCCGGGATAGAGAATGTTGTCTCGTCCTCGGGTACAGCTCTTACACTGGATCAAATCCGACTGATTCGTCGCTTTACGACCGATGTCACGGTCCTCTATGATGGTGACCAAGCGGGAATCAAGGCAGCTCTTCGGGGTATCGATCTCTTGCTCGAAGAGGGTTTTCGTATCAAGGTGGTATTGCTACCCGATGGGGAAGACCCAGACTCCTTCGCACGGAGCCATAGCAGTAGCGAACTCCAGAGTTTCTTGGATGAGCATGAGACGGACTTCATCCACTTCAAGATTGACCTCTTCCGTGAAGAGATGGCACGTGATCCCCTGCGGCGTGCTGAGCTGATTACAGATATTATGGGTAGCATTGCTCTCATTCCTGACTCCATACAGCGAGCTGTGCTTATCCAGAGCTCTGCAGGGATTCTCCGTATGGATGAGCAGCTCCTTGCCTCGGAGGTGAATAAGCTTCGCAGGCGTGGTATTACAGCTTCGGGGCATTATGTTCCTAGTAATCCTACTCCTACCCCTGCTACGCCACCCGAAGAGCCTGAGGTGGATTCCGCTCAAGAAGAGCAGATAGCAGTCACCAGCCCTTCCCCTCTGGTTGATGAAGGAAGCATTGAGCCGTTTGAGCGTGAATTGATGCAGCTCTTGCTCCTTTACCATAATCATACGGTCCATATCCCTGCAGGAATGGGCACGCCTGAGGTGCAAGGTGTCGCATTCCCTGCTACACCTGCACGCTATCGTCTGATTGACTTCGTGTATCGGGAGCTGGAGATAGATGATGTTGAGGGGATGTATTCACCTCTTTTTGCTCGCTTTATTCATGAACTTCGGGTAAAGAATGAGGAAGGGACATTTGCCCCAATATCATACTTTACCAATCACGAAGATGCTGCTCTGAGGAAGCTCACCACGGAGCTCGCTGCCGAGAGTGACCTTCTGGAGTTTCGTCCTGATATGGTCGATCTGCCTCAATACCTGCTTGACCTCCCCACCTCAAATAAAGGTGTCGGTGGAAGTCTGTCTTCGGCAGACGATGAAGAGGAAGATATCAAGCGAGAGGAGCGTTATTTGGGTTCGCTTGCCATCCGAGCCTGTAATAGCTATAAGATGGCTCTACTCGTCCGCTACATGCATCAGCTGCATGATGAACTGAAGGCAGCCCAGAGAGTCTCAGATGCTAGTGAAGTCCTCTCTCTGATGTCTAGCCTAGCAGACCTGAATGCCGAGAAGAGGCGTCTCTCCAACCTCCTCGGTGACCGTACGATTGTGGGTTAAGCCAATTGACCACCATCTCCACCGCATAAGTGAAAATTAAAATAATAGATGTCCGCGACTAATTCCTACCGTGCCGATATAGATGGCTTGCGAGCTCTTGCCGTCCTGTCGGTAACCATCTTTCATCTCAGGGCAAGTTGGATGCCTAATGGCTTCCTTGGTGTAGATATATTCTTTGTCCTCTCAGGGTTCCTTATTACAACGATTCTATATCGAGAGATTACCACTGATACCTTCTCCTTTGCTCGTTTTTATATACGACGAATAAGGCGCATCTTGCCTGCCTTTTTCGTTGTTGTGTTTGTCGCTCTGGGGTTGGGTTTGTTGCTCTTTCAGTATGGTGACCTATATGCCCTAAAGAAATCAGCTATTGCCTCTGTCGCCTTCTTGGCGAATATTGAATTTGCACGTCAAGGGGGATATTTTGATGTGTCAGCAGAGGAGAAGCCTCTCCTTCATATCTGGTCTTTGTCAGTAGAGGAGCAATTCTATTTTGTCTTTCCTCTGATCCTGATATTCTGTATTAAAATGTTGAAGGGTGGGGGTATGTCGAAACTTAAATTAAGGCTTAACCTTGTTCTTTCTCTGTTTGCTCTAGTATCATTTGCCCTTTCATTTGTGCCTATTGTGGTCTTTGGTTGGGAGCTGGAGGCCTACTACCTACCTCATCTGCGTTTTGGAGAGCTACTGATTGGGTCGATTCTTGCCATAGCACTTATTGACCGCCCACACACGGAGGATAAGCCTTACATCCCGTGGATGGGGGGTATTGCATTTATCATCATTATACTCTGCCTCTTCCCTAAGGATACGTTCGTTTCTCCATGGTTCCCTGGTGTACTTGCAACCGTCCCTTGTTTGGCTATCGCTGCACTCATTTACTGTAATCGTCAAGACTATTGGCTTAGTCGATTGTTCTCTACTGCTCCCATTGTGTGGGTGGGGAAGATTTCATATTCCCTTTACTTATGGCACTGGGTTGTACTTGCGTTTATCCGTTGCTATACAGGGACGGATATTCCGCTTAGCTATCTAGCTTGGGCAACACCTCTCATCTTTGTCTTGGCTTCTTTGAGCTATTACTTAATCGAACAGCCTTTGCGCCACCGCAACTTCTCACTGAAGAAAGGGTTGCTACTCTATTATCTCCTCCCTGCAGCTGTTGTGGTAGGGGTCTTCTTCTATTATCCTAAGGAATATCCTATACCTAGCGAATATCTGCGTTATAGCCGATCGGAGATGTGCTTTGATACAGTTGAGGGGGATTGTCGCAAGGGAGACCTGAGCCAGCCAACTCAAGTGCTTGTTGCTGGAGATTCACATACGGGGCATCTGGTGAAATTCTTTGACGAAATGGGGAAGAGAGAGGGATGGTGTGCCTTTGTCTCAGCTGCAGCGAGTTGTCCCTTCTTCTTCGACTATGACTTTAAGTTTAGGGGACAGCAAGAGGGATTCTGTGAATATCGCAATAACTTCCTTAGTGAGGAGTACAAGAAATTCCCTGTGATCATGATCTCTGTCTACTGGGGGAGTCGGTATTACAAAGGAGACTCGACCTTTATCCCGCACTTAGACTATACAGTGGGGCGTCTTCTAGCTGAGGGAAAGAAGGTTTACCTCATCAACTCTCATTACCAGCGCACTACGACGAGGCAACGAGAGACCTACCTAGTACTCCGAGGACTACTCAAGCCAGATCCAGATCGTATGAGTATAGAGCATATCCAGGGTGATGTTTACGGACCATGTAAGAGTAATGCAGAGGCTATCCGAGAGCATATTAAGGGAAAATATCCTGAGGCTATTTGGGTGGATTTGACGAGCTATGTGCCTCAGACACTTCTCTATGAAGGAATGCCCGTTTTGGCAGATCCTAATCACCTCAACGACTACGGGGCGAAGATTGTTGCTTCGGAATATGCTAAAAGGGGGAGACTGATTCCACAATCCTTCCTAAAGTAGATAGTTCTATTTCTCTCTAAACCTCTCATAAAGGCCAGGAAATAGGACGCTTTGAGAAGAGGAGAAATGAGTTATGGTAAGTCGTCACAACGACTTACCATAACTCGTTTTAGAGACTTACTATAACTCGTTTGGAAGAGTTACCATAACTCGTCACAACGACTTATGGTAACTCGTGAGGAGGTAATTTAGCAGTATTGTAAATGCCTGTTTTATAGCTGTCTAGGAGAGGATGTCCAGATGGGGCATAGAGGTCTTTTGTACAAGAGCGTGTGGTGATTGAACTGTATGGGGGCTCGAGACTACGGAGCGGTGGGCAAAGAGCTAGGGACAGTGGTCGTAAGGCTAATGGAATGAGGGGGTGTAGGCTGAGGTATGGGCTTGATAGAGATCTATGGGATTACTTAATATTTACGTACATTTGTAGCATAGATTATTATAGTGTAGGATGTAGATGGAGGAGGCTCGAGTAGATAAATGGCTGTGGGCGGTACGTATCTTCAAAACCCGATCAATCGCAACCGATGCCTGCAAGAAGGGGCGAGTCGCCGTTGGGGGAACTGTTGTTAAACCCTCACGAATGATACATGTCGGGGATATTGTCTCCGTGCGTAAGCCTCCGATTGAATATTCCTTTCGTGTTATCCAGCTCCTTGGATCAAGGGTTGGGGCAAAGCGTGTAGAGGAGTTCATGCAGAATGTCACCCCCCGTGAGCAGTACGAACTCCTAGAGCTACAACGAGTGTCGGGCTTTGTGGATCGAGCTAAAGGGTTGGGGAGACCGACGAAGAAGGACCGACGAGATCTGGATCAATTTGCAGAGGAGCTTCCCGAGGGGATAGAGATTTTTGATTGGGATGAGGAGTGGGATTAGCGTGGGGTTGTCTCAAAGTGCTATAGTAGATTAAGTTGATATTAGACAAATGGAATATGAGAATAAAAGACCAGATCTCTCTTCGCAAGATAGCAGATGAGTACATCATGATCGTAGGCTCAGAGGATAGCTTGGACTATACACAAGCTGTGAGCCTCAACGATAGTGCGGCGTACCTCATCGAGCAGGTTCGGGACGAAGACTTTACGCAGGAGGACTGGGTTGATCTCCTTACCGAGCGGTACGATGTGAGCCGAGAGCAAGCCTCCGCAGATATCGAGCTCCTCGTACAGATGCTCAAAGAGGCAAACGTAATAGATTGAGTACGACACACTCCTTGTCTCAGCAGGAGCACCTTTTCCTAGAGCTACTGGCCTCTGCCATTCATGGGGATATTCCCGATCCTACACCTTTTGTAGGGCTTGATGATGCTGTGTGGACACAGATCCATAGGCTCATGGTAGCACATGCAGTCCCCGCTTTCGTAGGGGACCGTGTCTTACTTTTGCCTAAAGAAGCCCTGCCCTGCCGTACCCTTCGCCTGACAATCTTCTCTGAGATTGAGATGACTAAGCGGGGAAATCGTTACCTGACCAAAGCACTTGAGCAACTCTCCGCTCTCTACCAAGCTCATGACCTTCCCTTCGTCCTGCTCAAGGGCTTAGGACTGTCACTCTTTTATCCCGATCCTACGCTCCGTACGGGCGGAGATTTGGATACGCTTTTCTACCGATCAGGGGATTACGAGCGTGCCAATGCCCTGCTGGAGGCTGAGGGCTATTACCTACATGGTGACTCGGAGGTGCGCTATGGTCATACAGCCTTCACCTATGGACGGACGGTCGTAGAGAACCATGCTAGAGCAGTCTTCTTTGACCACAAGAAATACAATCAGTTCTTTGACGACCTCGTCTGGGAAGCTGCACAGTCGGATGCCTTCCTGACCATCACATACGAGGGATATACGTTTAAGACTCTTCCTCACGAGCTGAATATTGTCTATACGTTCATCCACATGTTCTTCCACTGGCTGCATTGGGGCGTAGGTTTTCGACAGTACTGCGACTGGATACGGTTGATGACCCAGCTGAAAGGACAGGTGGATACAAAGGAGATTGAGCGAATCGCTGGTGCTCTGGATATCCTCTATCCAATGCAGCTCTTTGCTCAAGCTGCGGAGGAATATCTACGTGTTGCCCCAGAGGTCTTCCCCTTCTCTCGGCTTGAGGGACATGATCCTTATTCGGATCAGATCGTTCGGGATGTGTTGCGTAGTGGGAACTTTGGTTTCAGCCAACGACCCGAGCGAGCTCGTAGTCGCCTCATGACAGATCTTAGGAAGTTGCTCTTTAAGGTACGTCGTTCTTACCGACTACATGCTATCGCCCCAACGCATGCCTCTCGGATTATTTGGGGATCGATCATTGGGCACTTAATGCTCCGCTTACGTAAGCTCTGATGCTCGAACTCATTCGCTTCATCCTTCGGGGACATAAGTGGAGTATCCTCTTAATCCTCCTGCTTGGTCTCGGGACAGTGACGACCAATCTTGTCTTCATCTGGCTGTCTAAGTGTGTCATCGACATAGCATCTCACCAGCGAGGAGGATCAATACATGCTTATGCCGCAGCACTAGTCACGACTCTGGCTATCCAAGTGCTTTGCCGCATCGGTTCGGTGCGGCTCTCGAGTTATACTGCTGCACGTATGAGCAATGCTGTGCAGACGAAGGTCTTCTCTCATTTGCTCTATACACGCTGGGTAAGTCTGGGTAAGATGCATAGTGGAGACATGGTTGTGCGTATGCTCAAGGATACGGATAGCGTTGTTTCCTTCTTTGTGACTACGCTCCCCTCAAGTATCATCTCTCTAGCTCAGTTGGTTGGTGCGCTTTGTTTGCTCTACTATTTCAGTCCGACATTAGCACTTATCCTTGGCGTTGGGATGCCCTTCTTGGCTGCCTTTGGCAAGCTCTACTACAAGCGTATGCGTCGCTATACGGATGAGATAAAGCAACATGAGAGTGAGATAACAGCACAGATACAAGAGACACTACTGAACCAGACTGTGATCCGTACGTTTGAGCGTCAGGGAGCAGCTGTTGATCACCTCTCCTTCCTTCAGGCGCTTTATCTAAAGGCAGTCAAGAGACAAACGTTTGTCTCGGTGTTTGCCAATCTCATCATGCAGGCAGCCTTCTCCGGTGGCTACATCGTAGCGTTCCTATGGAGTGCTCGAGAGCTGTATGGTGGAGCGATTACCTTTGGTCTGATGACGTCTTTCCTTCAGCTCGTAGCTAGGATCCAGTCTCCTCTAACAACACTCATTGCTAATCTTCCGCTACTGATCTCCTCGAAGTCTTCGCTGGATCGTTTGGTGAGCCTGCTAGAGTTTAAGACCGAGCAGATGGGAAGGCATATTTACCTTGCCGGGCATGTTACTCTTGAGGTGAAGGATCTAAGCTTCCGATATAGTGAAGATGAAGACTGGGTGTACCAAGACTTCTCGCTGAAGGCAAGCACAGGAGATATGGTGGCTCTCATGGGGCGTACGGGGGCAGGGAAGACAACTCTTCTTCGCCTCCTACTTGGATTGATTACCCCCTCTGATGGGACTATTCAACTGTCCGATGGAGCTGGGAAGGCCTACCGTGTGAGCGAAGAGACACGGAGTAACTTTGTCTATGTCCCTCAGGGTGGCTCACTGTTTAGTGGGACAATTCGTGAGAATCTCCTCATTGGAGATGAGCGAGCCACGGACGATAGGTTAAATGAGGTGCTAAGACTAGCAGTGGCAGACTTTGTCTTTGAGCTCCCGAAGGGACTAGACACTGTGATCGGAGAGCGAGGCTTAGGACTCTCGGAGGGGCAGGCGCAACGTCTGGCGATTGCTCGTGCCCTACTTCGACCTGGTAAAATACTGCTCCTTGATGAAGCGACTTCGGCTCTTGACCAAGAGACCGAGAGGCAGTTCCTCGCCTACCTCAAAGGACAGGCAAGCGATCGTCTGATACTCTTCATCACGCATCATCCTGAGGTCGCTGCTCAGTGTGACCATGTGGTTCACCTGTAGCTCGCAAAGCAAAGCTGATACAGAGCTGATAGGATAGTTCAGGAAGGTGTCCTAAGTGAAGAAGAGCAGGATGTTTTCCCAAAGGTCGGCAATACTTTATGCATGCTTGTTTGTAAGTGATAGAATGCTCTATTCAGACGTGAAGGCAGCCTGACGGTAGGTGTTAGATGCAGATACAGAACGATAGATAACGATGGACAGATTTAAGGGCTTTCTCTTTGGGATGATTGCCTCCTCGACCTTTGGTCTCATCCCATTGTTTACTTTGCCGATGATGGCTGAGGGGCTTGGGACGGATAGTATCTTGACTTACCGAATGTTCTTGGCGTGCCTCTTAGTGATGATCCTAATGCGAGTGCGGGGTGTGTCGCTACGTACGAACCTTAGGGAGCTAAAGTGGTTTGCCTTCTTGGGCTTCTTTTATTACGGATCAGCAGCATTGTTGTTCCAGGGCTACTACTCCATGAGCAGTGGAATGGCCACTACACTGCATTTCCTCTATCCCATTGGGACGACGCTAATCATGGCGATTGTCTTTCGACAGAAGACCTCTATATATACGGTCATTGCGATTGCTCTAGGCTTGTCGGGGGTAGCGTTGCTGAGTCTGCGTGGAGGTGTAGGGCAGACGAGCTCATTGACTGGTGTAATCCTCGTGCTTCTATCTGGTCTTAGCTATGCGATCTACCTTGTGACGGTGAATAATGTGAAGGTTCTCCGCTCGATGGATAATCTCAAGTTAACCTTCTATGCCATCTTCTTTAGCGGAGTGTTCTTCCTCCTTGACACATTGCTCACGGGAGGGTTACAACCCATTCCGAGTAAGGGGGCGATGCTGAATGTCCTCCTACTTGCACTTCTCCCCACACTTGTTTCTAATCTGGCTTTGGTCAGAGCGATTAAGAGCATTGGCTCGACGCTCACCTCGGTCCTGGGGGCAATGGAGCCTCTGACTGCTATTGTCATTGGGGTACTCTTCTTGGGTGAAGAGGTATCATCTGCGATGCTACTGGGTGTAATACTGATCCTGAGTGCTGTGACGATTATTGTCCTCTCACCACTACTGGATAAGAACATTGCTGACCGTCTGAAGCGGTTTGCACGAAAATAGGGTTGTGTAGTAAGCCCTAACTCCTTGATGTTTGCGCTTTTTGGTTATCTTTGGTTCAGAATATAACGCCTCGCCAGGAGGCATAGGAAATGAGTTATGGAGCAGTTTAGTCATCTAGCGACACGCATATTCAAGGAGGCCATTGCCGTCTATGAGCGAGAGGGAAGTATCGATACCTCTCCGATCAATCCCTACCAACCGCATACGATTGAGCATGATCTCTTCCGAAAGAACTGGATTGACAACGCTCAGTGGTGTCTAGAGGATATCATCCGAGATCCTGAGATTGACCCTGTGCAAGCACTCATTATCAAGAGGCGTATAGATAAGAGTAATCAGGAGCGTACCGATTTAGTCGAACTCATTGATAGCTTTTTCCTGCAGCAGTATGCATCGGTACAGCCCCAAAGTGATGCTAAGATCAATACGGAGAGCCCAGCCTGGGCCATCGATCGCCTCTCTATCCTCGAGCTGAAGATCTATAATATGGACAAGGCTGTACGTACGGCTGGTCAAGACGAAGCCCTACGTAAGAAGTGCTCTGACAAGCTCCATGTCCTGCTAGAGCAGGAGCGAGACCTGATGCAGGCAATCGATGAGCTACTCGAGGATATAGCCCAAGGGCGTAAGTACATGAAGGTCTATAAGCAGATGAAGATGTACAACGATCCTGAGCTTAATCCGATGCTCAAAGGGCAAAGCCTTTAATCCCCTTATCCCTTTCCTTGGCACGCTACTTAGTCATACGCCTCTCCGCTATAGGAGATGTGGCGATGCTCATACAGCTACTCTACTCGGTGGCACGCACCAACGAGCAGCACGACTTTGTCCTGCTTACCCAGCCCTTCATGACAGAGTTGCTCCTCGACCCTCCCGATAACGTCGAGGCGATGGCTATTGATGTCCGTCGTGAGGAGCGTGGTGTGCTGGGGCTGATGCGCTATGCACGTCGTTTGAGACTGGAGCGGTTTGATGCCGTGCTTGATCTACATGACGTCCTTAGGACGAAGCTCTTGCGCTCCTACCTACATCTCTTTGGCATACCAACCAAGCACCTAAAGAAGCCTCGACAGGAGCGTCGTAGACTTGTACAGAATAGCCCCGACAAGGACCTCACACCTCTGCCCCCTATGTGGCAGCTCTACCGTCAGGTCTTCATCGAGGCTGGGCTTAGTGTCCCTGAGAGGATCCCTCCCATAGACATCCATCCACTACTCATGCAGAGCTTCGAGCGACTGCACCCTGAGCTACTCTTGCATCGTGGTAGCAAGGTGCGCTTGGGGATAGCACCCTTCGCCTCGACGCCTGCCAAGACCTATTCCCCAGAGTTGATGAAGCAAGCCCTCCGCACCCTAGTAGAGGATGGACGCTTTGAGATCTTGCTCCTTGGGGGGAAGGGTAAGGAGGCTGATGCCCTAAGCTCTTGGGAACAGGAGTTCGAGGGAGTGCACTCCATTGCGGGGAAGCTAGACTTCTCTGAGGAGCTGATCCTCTTGTCTACACTTGATGCTGTGGTCTCGATGGATAGTGCCAATATGCATCTTGCTTCGCTTGTGGGCACTCGGGTCCTCTCTGTCTGGTGCTGTACACACCCTGCCGCTGGATTCCTTGGTATCGGTCAGCGTTGGGAGGACTGTCTCCAGCCCGAGGGACTAGATAGGCGTCCATGTAGCATCTTTGGTGATAATAAGCGTTGCCACTCGGGGGATAATTTCCTTTGCTCTAGGTCGATGTCACCCGATACCCTTACACAGCCACTCCTAGAGCTGGCTGATGGGTTTACCTCCAACTAATAAATACCTTCATCCCATTCATGAAGTTACGAATTAATAAACTCATTAGTGATGCTGGCCTTGGCTCCCGAAGGGATGTCGAGGAATATATCAAACGGGGTCGGGTCAAGATCAATGGCCGTGTTGCTCACCTCGGAGATATGGTTTCAGAGGAAGACACCGTGTTCTTCGATGAGGTGGATCTACCTGTGAAGGAGCTGATCCGTGACCATATCGCCGAGGAGAAGCTCCAAGAGCGAGAGCAGAAGACCGCGAATCGTCCTCGCTCGAAAGATAGACGCAGTGAGCGTGCTGAGAGCCAGCGTCTACAAGCTGCACCCAAGAGCGCTGCCCTAAGGAAGGGGAGTAAGAATAACCCCGAGAACCGCCAGAGGCATAAGGCTCGTACCCAGGGCTGGTCTGATGATGAGCCCGAGCTGGATGAGCATCTACTTCGCCATAGGAATAGTGGCCGACGTGGTGCACAGCGCACCTCGCAGCCCACTCTACGTCCGAGAGGACGCAAGTATAACGACTGGGAGGACTAGTCCCGCCAGCTCTAGTTTTAATTGAATGAAAGTTTACATCGTCCGCCATACATCCGTTGTCCTTGATGGGAACCATGTCTGCTACGGCTTCTCTGACATAGATGTTCGCCCGACCTTTCGGGAGGAAGCTACCCTTACTCGTCAGGCCCTTGAGGGGTTATCCTTTGACGGGGTTTTCTCTAGCCCTCTGAGGCGTGCCCGCAAGCTCGCTACCTTCTGTGGCTATCCTGATCCCATAGTCGATGATCGACTGAAGGAGATGAACTTCGGGGAATGGGAGGGTAAGCTCTGGTCTGATATCATCATAGATCAGGGCACTCAGGAGTTTTTCCTTCGCTACATTGATCACCCTACCCCTGGGGGCGAGTCCCTGAGGATGCAGTATGATCGTGTGCGTAGCTTCTTGATGGAGAAGCAGGCTGCGGGGTACCAAGAGGTACTCATCTTCTGCCACGGAGGGGTAATCAACTGTGCCCGTACGCTCGCAGGCCTCTGCCAGCTGGAGGATGCATACGCTACGATCCCACCCTTCGGCTCTGTGACGGAGCTGGATTTCTCGTTCCTTGAGGTTTAGGGAACAAAAGCTTTCCCTGAGCTGTATTACATGTGAACGGTTTTATCACTTAACATTAAGATTTAATCACTACTCTTATGAAGTTTACAGAAAAGATGCAGACTGCCATCAACGCCCAGATTGCGCTTGAGATGTGGTCTGCCAACATCTACCTCTCTATGTCAGCATACTTCGCACAGCAGGGGCTAGATGGGTTCGCTCACTGGTACCATCAGCAGTACAAGGAGGAGCTAGAGCATGCCGAGGATATGATGCACTACATCATCCAGCGCGGTGGGAAGGTGAAGATCCAGTCTATCCCTGCGGTGGAGACGGAGTTCGCCTCTGCACTGGAGGTCGCTGAGAAGGCCTATGCACATGAGTGCCTAGTCTCGGAGAAGATCGAGGAACTAGTACGTCTAGCCTCTGCAGAATCCGATATGCCTTCGCAGGACTTCTTCTGGAAGTACATCCGTGAGCAGGTAGAGGAGGAAGCAACTGCCTCCAACATTGTGGATCGGGTGCGCCTAGCCTCAGACCATGCCATTATCTTCCTAGACAAGGAGCTGGCATCCCGCTAAGCACTGACTCTATGAGCCTTCACGGGCTACAACGAGGCTGTACTATGGATCTCCATGGTACGGCCTCGTCGCTTTTGGGGGAGGAGTGTAGATATAATCAGCAAAAAGAAGCGTCAAGCACGAAGGAAACGAAGCGTAATTGTGGAGAGCAAGAGTACGAAAGAACAAGCCTCTAGCACCAATCGATATACTAGAGGTTTGTACTTTCCTAGGAGCTAGAGGTAGCAGAAGGACTGTGGAGGGGTTGTATTTGGATACTTATCTGCCAATCGCTTGGGCTTCCGATAAGGATGGAACGCTTTGATCTCGATAGCGTGAGCGTGTGGGCGCTCAGCAAAGTACTTGAGGAAGAAGTCCTCGCTGATGCCAGCTTTGTCCTTCGTTCTCTCCCAGAGAACCTCAGGGGTATCTGTTAGAAGATTGCCCACCTCTATCTCTCCTACTATGCGACATACTGGGCTTGAGGCATAGACAACAATTCGCTTGATGTCGGTTCGCTTATATAGAACTCTGCGGTACTCGAAGCACTTATGTCCAGAGGCTATTTTCTCGACGAACTCAGGTTTAATCGATAATAAGACCTTTGCTGACATCCCCTTTATCTAGAATATACTTGAACTGTTCATTTGTCAGAGGAAGGAAGCCCCAACGAAGCTTTCCATCCATCCGAGCTTCCTCTATTAGACTCTTCCTCGTGACTCTCTTGGGTAGGGCACAATTATAAAGCATATAGATGACATAAAAGTCCTCCTTTTGATGATAGAAGTTAGTTAGCTCCTCCCTGGAGAATACGCTATAGGGAAGTACATCCTTGAGGAACTCCTCATAATTCTTCCAGCACTCCTTCGCTTTAACCTCTCGGACTGTGCAGATGGATGTCACGACGCTTCTATAATGGGCTGGAGCTTGCTCGTCGCTCGTTCGATAAATAGCGAGCAGGTCACCCTCCCTCAAGGTCGTGACCTCTTTATTCCGAGAGATATAGACCTTCCTGATGCTGTTTGTGTGTGAGCAATCCTGAATGAGTCCTTTAGATTGAGCCTGCTCATTGTTTAGGATGGAGTCTGGGAATAGCTCCGTATGATACTTTGGTTTCACTGCAAGCAGGAATACCCTCCTGTCTAAGCTGAATCGTGGGTAGTCACATTGAATATCCCCCGAGGAAGAAGCCATCGACTTAGCAAGTACGAGTTCTCCTCCCTTCCTCCCTATCTGCTTGAAGCCATAGGTCTCTAACAGTTTAATAAGGGAGGTGTGCTTCGGGAAAGATGTGAGGTAAATCTCCTCGAACCTATACAGGATTGCCTCGTCAAAGATGATTTTTAGGGCACGCTCTCCTAGATTCGTTTGATGCGCTTCTATCTTAAGCGTTCCCACTTTGAGTCTTCGGCAAGGCTCTAGCGGTGGCTCTACATCTTCAATGCATTCATCAATTTCGCTCTTGAGAAAAACAAAAGCTAATAATCCTTGTTGCCCATAGAGGACAAAGGCTTTTCGTCCCCCATCCGCTTTTCGCTTGTACCAAGCATCAAAGCCGGCATAATCGAGACGTAAGCTATCAAAGAATGGCTCTTTGAGATCAATATCCTTGAGAGGCTTATACTGAAATAACTGAGTCATACGTGTTATATACTATACTGCAAAACTACCAAAATAAGAGATAAAGTGTGCATAAGGGCGTTCGGAAGCTATCCGAACGCCCTACTATATACTATCCGGATAGTGACGGCTCTTCCTCCTTCACATAGTTACACACCATCCACTCCTCTTGCTTGCGCCTGGAAGTATTAGAGGCAGAGATCGTGCGCTCGATACGATGGATGTGCCACCCGTGCTGAGTGGCGTATCTCTCTATTGTCGTCGGGGAACATAGTAAGCATGAACTGACCCTTGACCTCAGCAAGGAGGTCAAGGAGAGCGATCAGGTGGCTCTCGCCGAACACACCTAATCTGTCCCCAATTGTCCACCCAAACTGATCAAGGAGATTTTGTGGAAGGCTTTCGCAGGTCGGATAAACAACGTACAAGAGAGCATAAAACAACGATGGCGACTACTGCACTGGTCCATATGCAATAATCGCCATAATCAGCTATTTACATCCCATCCAGCATACGGGTAATCTGATCCGTCCCTACGCCGATGTAACATTATCTTGTCTCTTGCCCTCTATCGGCCGCCCGAATTTAATATCAATGTACCCTAAATGCAACGCCTCGTTTTTTGCGTCCGAGCTACTGGGCGTGTCGAACATTGAAACTATCAGTGATTTAGAGGGCTTGGTTTATCTGTTGTACTATGTATGCTTCGTTATCCCCCCCCTTATAGAGGGGCTTCTTTGTGATCCTAGCAAGGGTCTCGGCAGAGTCCTTGCTAGGGTTCCCTCGGAGACCCTTGCAAGGGTGACTAAGCGATGCATGCAAGGGGCTCTCTGACAGTGTAAGGGGGGGCTGGACGAGCTGGGATAGGAGTATTGGCACTCTCCTTGCCCTAGCTCTTGCTCAGCATGCTCGGTCTTCTCCTAAGGAACATTACCTTTGTAAGAGCAATTTTATCTTCAGACAACTAGTGGAACAACCAACATTTACCCCCAATTCTCCCCAAGGGGATGGTAATCAAGATACCATCCGAGTACTGTCGCCTAGGGAGTTTATCGCTGCAGCTGAGGCGGATAGCACAGCTGTCCTCCTCGATGTACGTCGCCTCGTCGAGTATGAGAGTGGTCATCTAGAGGGAGCAATCCTCTTGGATTGGCAGAGTACGGAGTCTTTCCTCGAGGGACTTTCGCATCTAGATAAGTCCCGTACCTACTACGTCTATTGCCGTAGTGGGAAGCGTAGCCATGCAGCCACGAGCTTGATGCAGGCAGAGGGCTTCCGTGTAGTGGATATGCAGGGCGGGATACTACACTGGCAGGAGCTGGGACTCCCTACCGTCCGCTGATAGGTATTTAGGAATAGAAATGATAACTGACAATGATTAAGATCTATGGAATGAGTAGCTGCCCCGACTGCACCCATGTCTGGGAGCAGGTCAAGGGCAAGGAGGGCTACGAAGTGATTGATATTGGACTTCATGTGCGTGACCTCAAGGCTTTCTTGAAGCTAAGGGATCACAGCCCTGCCTTCACGACGGCGAAGGCTCGAGGGGCAGCAGGTATCCCGTGCTTCGTGCTTGAGGGTGGCACGGTGACACTTAGCCCCGAGGATGTAGGGCTACATTCCCTCTCATCCCCCGCAGGAGGAGCCTGTAGCCTCGATGGCTCAGGTTGCTAGTCTGCTTTTCCCCGATCCCTCTAGCAGAAAAAGAAACAACCCAAGCATCGATCTCATGTCGGTGCTTGGGTTGCATTGTTGGTAATAAAAGGTGTTTACTACAGCCCGTGTTCTCCGAGGTAACGCTCAGCCTCAAGGGCGGCTTTACAGCCAGAGGCAGCAGCGGTGATGGCTTGCCTGTAGAGTGGATCTGCCACGTCTCCAGCAGCGAATACCCCAGGGACCTTGGTGCGTGGTGTAGCTCCTTCGGTGAGGATATAGCCTACTTCGTCTGTGTCGATATAGGGGGCGAATAGCTCAGAGTTGGGGTGGTGTCCGATAGCCAAGAAGAAACCATCTATGGCAAGGTCTACCTGCTCTTCGTCTGGCTCTCCCTTGCGCTTGACGAGGTGGGCTCCCTCGACACCTTCTTCACCGTATAGCCCAACTGTATTGTGCTCATAGAGGATGGTAATCTTGGGGTTAGCTTCGACACGCTGACGCATGATATCGGAGGCTCTAAGGTAGTTCTTGCGCACGATCATGTAGACATGCGAAGCCAGGCTAGCTAGATATAACGCTTCTTCGCAGGCTGTGTCTCCACCGCCTACCACGGCGACCTTCTTACCTCGATAGAAGAACCCATCACAGGTAGCACACGCAGAGACGCCCATACCAGCATACTTCTCTTCATCGGGTAGCCCGAGGTACTTTGCTGTGGCACCCGTTGAGATGATTACGGTGTCGGCCTCAACCTCTTTGCCGTCGCTGAAGGTAACAAGATATGGAGCCTTCGATAAATCAACGGCTGTAGCAAGTCCCGAGCGGATCTCGGTGCCGAAGCGCTCTGCTTGCAGGCGAAGGTCCTGAATGAGTGCAGTGCCTGTCACACCCTGGGGATACCCAGGGAAGTTCTCTACTTCTGTTGTTTGTGTCAGCTGGCCTCCAGGCTGAAGCCCCTCATACAAGAGTGGGGAAAGGTTTGCACGCGAAGCGTAGATTGCTGCGGTGTATCCTGCGGGTCCAGAGCCAATGATTAGGCATCTGCGATGTTCTCTGCTCATAAGTAAAGCCTTAGTGGTTAAAAGGTAAAGTGAAAAGATGTATCGGGTTAACGCATATCACGGAGCTTCCTCTGCAGCTCCTGACGTGCAAAGAATATGCGGCTCTTGACTGTCCCGAGGGGGATGCCTAGTGTCTCAGCGATCTCGTTGTATTTATAGCCCGAGACGAACATGGAGAAAGGCTCTTTCAAGGAAGGTTGGAGCGAGGCAATAGCCTGTGTGATCTCCTTGATATCCATAGAGCCCTCTGGCGTGTTCTCTCCGCCCTCGCTCAGGAGAGGGACGTTATAAGCATCTACGTTGGGGTCGATGATGCCTTGCGTACGGACGAGTTTATGGTAGTTGTTGATGAAGATGTTACGCATGATCTTGAGCACCCAACCCTTGAAGTTGACGTTGTCGACGAACTTATCATAGTTGTTGAGCACACGTAGCGTTGTGTCCTGCATGAGATCTTCGGCGTCTGCTTCATCCTTGGTGAGCGTACGAGCGAAGTTCTTCATATAGTCCTGCATCCCGATCAGGTCCTTCTGTATCTGTAGCACGTCCATAGTGTATGCTGTTTATAAGTTACCCTTGTACAATTATTTTCACAAAGATAAGACTATTTCCCTGCTCCAATTGAAGGTTTTGTATATATACCCATAGACGTTATCTATGGTAAGTGTAGTTACCATTCTATGGGGTTAAGGTGATGCTCTCTGAGGTAGGCGTTGCAGGTGGAGAAATGGCGACAGCCGAAGAAGCCTCGATGGGCTGAGAGAGGCGAAGGATGGGGAGCCTCGAGGATGAGGTGGCGGTTTCGGTCAATCATCGCCGCTTTCCTGCGGGCTGGTGTTCCCCAGAGTAAGAAGACAACGTGCTCTCGTCTGCGGTTGATCGTTGAGATGATTTCATCGGTAAAGGTCTCCCACCCTAGGCTCTGGTGCGAACCTGCTTGCCCCGCACGTACCGTCAGGGTTGCGTTCAGTAGGAGGACACCTTGCTGCACCCACGGCAGGAGGTTCCCCTCACGGATGATGGAGGGGCGTCCTAGATCGCTCTGGATCTCTGTCTTCATATTCTGAAGGCTGGGAGGTACAGCGACGCCCTCGGGGACAGAGAAGGAAAGCCCCTCTGCCTGTCCGGCTCCGTGGTAGGGGTCTTGCCCGAGGATCACGACCCGAACCTGAGGTAAGGGGCAAAGGTCCAGCGCGCGAAAGATCTGTCCAGCGGGTGGGTAAATAGGGTAGCCCGATTGATACTCCGCCCGTACACGATCCGTCAAGATCGAGAAGTAGAGCTTCTCAAACTCTGGGGCGAGAGCCTCCCTCCAGCTGTCCTCTAGTCGTACGCGCATTGTGTCTGTCTTTGTGGGGTAGATAGGATAAGCAAAGGGCATCCAATCCTATGATCAAACGCCCATTACCCTCATCTTTTATTTAAGTCTTCTCTGAAGCAAGTCTGCCTGCTTCCTTGGGTGGAAGATGGGATTCGAACCCACGACACCTGGAACCACAATCCAGTGCTCTAACCAACTGAGCTACAACCACCATGTTGCCTAGATGTTTCCATCAAAAGCAGTGCAAAGATAGGAAGACTTTTTTAGATAACAAAACACCTCCTTACCCCCTATCTCAGGTCTGTATGCCTTAGCCTCCCGTCTAGCTTCCCTTCACTACTTCCTTGTCCCCAGCTTGGTCTCCCTGATCAGCTGTAGCTAGAAGGTGAGGGATAGATTTTTGGCAAAGGGTTGTACGGGCTGAGTAAGTGCCACTGTATAGGCTGTGGGTAAGGTCGTGAAATCACCTATGATAGGTGACGCCTTCGACCTATCATAGGTGGGCATCGTTACCTATCATAGGTGATAAGTGAGGTGACGGGGGAAACTCTACGCAGGTGATACCCTAATTTGTAGAGAGGGCTAAGGGAGGGGGCTATTCATCGTGTGGGGAAGGTGTGTCATGGTAACTTTTTGCGCTTTGCTCCTAGGCTCTTTGGGAGCTACTCCTAGGGAGCATGGGATGTGTGCCTCTATGAGCCCCAGATATCGCTCGGCCTTTTACGAGAGGAAATTCCGTACCTTTGCCCGAGGGTGAGCCTCCGAATGCAGAGGAGGTTGGGCTCACTCTGTATCCAAAGACAAACGCAAGAAGAGATGAATATAAAGGTAATCAAGAAGGTAATCTTGGTGCTGATGGTACTCGTTGTTGTAGCGGCAGTAGTGTCGCTACCCTTCCTGAACGAGGCGCAGCGTATGATCGTTGGCATGGGGGCTGGCCTAGGGCTGGTGAACCTGCTGGGGCTACTGTTTTTCCTTAGCAAGAATAGTAAGCCCACCAAGCCTTAGTCCTTCTTTTTAAGACAAGAAATGAAAAGCCCACGCCTCAAGCAAGGTGTGGGCTTTTTGCTGTGAAATATGTCTGAGGTTCCGTTTCCTCTCTACGGCTTATAGCACCATATTTACTTGGGAGGGAGTGTGCTTACCTCGGGTAAATAACCCGTCTTCCTCTAGCGAGAGCTAGGCTTTTCCCTTGAGGAATCTACTTTCGTCTGCTTTGGGAAGGTTCCCTTTTGCGGTGAGAGTCTTTGTGCCTTTAGCGTCGGCGCAGGAAGAGCCGAGTGGGGTAGAGCGAGATGAGGTAAGAGATCAGCGTGACGGTGAGGAAGGTCAAGAGGAGGTCATCCCAATGGATGGCTATGGGGAGGGGCTGAAGGCTAAGCCCGACGCCTGCGGTGATGAGCCCGAACTTCTGCTGGAGCACGCAGACGATGAGCCCCAGCACCAACCCTGAGGCTGAGCCAAGGACTGAGATCAAGAAGCCTACACGGCGGAAGATAGCCCCCACCATAGAGGGCTTTGCTCCGAGCGAGGTGAGTATACGCGTGTCCTCTTGTTTCTCTAGCAGGAGCATCGTCAGTGAGCTAGCGACGTTGAAGGCTGCAAGCAGGAGAATGAAAAGTAAGATCAAGTAGGTCATCACCTTCTCCATCCGGATGAGGTAAGACAGGTCGGGGTGTTGCTCTTCACGGCTAAGCACACGGATGCTTGACCCGAGGTCTTTGGCGAGCTTGGCCTGTATCGAGCTTAGGTTTGCCCCCGAGGGGAAGCGAAGGCCGATGGCAGAGACTTCGTTGGGGCTGTAGTCTAGCGCCGAGCGAAGGGCTGGCAGAGGCAGATAAAGGGTATGGTCAGTCTCGAGGCTGAGCGAAGCATATTGCCCCACGACCTGCACCGAGAGTGAGGTGAAGGCGCTACTGGGAGCTAAAGGATTGATGAAGCCCAGGCGACGAGGGAAGAGAAGCTCTGTGTCAGGGGCAGGGCTAGAGCGGTGGCTGGAAGCAAGGGAGAGGTTAATGCCTGCCCCGATATTGACAGGGATGGTGTCGCCTGCGCTGAGCAGACCTGTTTCTGCTTCCGTCAGTACCTTCCCAGAGGCAATGCTATCTGCCATGGCAAAAACCTTCGGGAAATGGTGGTCAATGCCCAGTACATCCACGACCCACTGTTGGTCATGAGCACGTAGGAGTCCCTTGCTCTCCAAGAGAAGGGTATAGCTCGCTACGCCTGCAGACTTTAGGCTAGGCTCCAACTGTGGTAGCTTCTCTAGATCAAGGATGGTTCCCTCGCTGGGACGAAGTAGGAGCTCTGCATCGGTCTGCTCCGTTCCCTCTAGGATCAGCTCTACGTAGCCGTTGTAGACAGAGAGGACGCATACCAGAGCCATCGAGACCACCGCAAGGGCAAGGGCGGAGACGGCTGTGACGTAATTGACGGCGTGGAGCCGTGTCTTACTGAAGAGGTAGCGTAGGGCAAGTCGGAAGCTAAGCACGAGGGAAGGGGGCTAGACTATTACTCTTTGAGACCAAGGAGGCTGTCTATGCGCTCCAGATAATCCAATGAGTCATCAATGAAGAAGGTTAGCTCGGGGAGCTTGCGCAGTTGCTTCCCGACCCTTCCGCCGAGATCATAGCGGATCGCCTTAGTGTTGGCTCGTATTGAGGCCAGCAGTTCTTCCGCTTTCTCAGACGGGAAGATGCTCAGACGTACACGGGCGATGCCGAGGTCAGGGCTTACGGTTACCGAGGTAACGGTGATGAGTGTGCCAGGTAGACTCTGGGTCTGCTGACGGAAGAGGTCGCTGATCTCTTTCTGGATAAGCCGATTGATACGGCTCATTCTAGTATTGTCCATTTTATACGTTATCGATTGGTGAGGGAGTGAGGGGGGCAGTTTGTTGCTTATGGAGGTAGGTTTGAAGCTCCTCTGCCGTAGCCTCCGCAGGGCATTCCTCGAAGGGGATGCGGTAGGTACACCCTGCTTGATAGTCCGAGCAGCCATAGGCGGTACGGCCACGTAGCAGGGTACCCCTCTGGCAGTATGGGCAGGTAATGCCTGTGGAGAGGCTAGGGGAGGAGGGAGTAGGAGCAGAGGGTGCTGTGAGGACGGAGTGCGTGAGCTGTACGAGCAGGTCTTTGAGTTCGTTGATGAAGGTTTGCGTCGGTAGCTCCTTACGCTCTATCTGGCGAAGCTTATACTCCCATTGCCCGGTAAGTGAGGCGCTTTTTAGGAGCTCGTAGTTGATAAGTGATATCAGTTGTTTGCCTGTCTCTGTGGCGTGGATTTGACTGCGCTTGACCTTCTCAATATAGCCACGTTTGAAGAGTGTCTCAATGATGTTTGCCCGTGTGGAGGGGCGACCGATACCATTCTCCTTCATTGCCTCTCTCAGCTCTTCATCCTCGACGAATTTCCCAGCAGTCTCCATCGCTCTTAGGAGGGTTGCCTCGGTATAATACTTGGGTGGCTGGGTCTGCTTCTCCTTGATTTCGGGGGTGTGGTCGCCCTGCTCCCCGAGGGTGAAGGTCGGGAGGATCGCCTCGTTGGTCTCGGAGGTGTCTTTGTCTCCTTCGCCCTTGTTCTCATCGGGTATCTCTGCCTCACCTGAGAAGACGATACGCCAGCCAGGCTCTAGGATTTCCTTACCTGATACCTTGAAGGTGACACGCTCTACTCGTCCCTCCACACTGGTGGTGCTTACCTTACAATCTGGGTAAAACGAGGCGATGAAGTGCCGTACGATGAGGTCATAGACCTGAGCCTCTCTCTCGGCAAGTCCCGAGGCACGTATACCCGTAGGTATAATGGCATGGTGGTCGGTGACTTTGGCGTTGTCAAAGACCTTCTTGCTCTTGCGAATGGTGCCACCATTCAGTAGCGGTGGGACGAGGGTAGGATAGGGGGTGACTAGGTCGCTCAGGATACTCTTGACCTTGGGATAGAGGTCTTCGCTGAGGTAGGTTGTATCGACACGTGGATAGGTGGTGAGCTTCTTCTCGTAGAGACTTTGTATCGTAGCTAGGGTCTCCTCTGCGCTCATCCCGAACTTCTTATTACACGCTACTTGTAGGCTCGTTAAGTCGAAGAGTCGGGGAGGGAGTTCCTTGCCGTCCTTCTTCTTTATGCTGGTGATCTCGAAGGGCTTGCCGAGTATGGAGGTGAGGGCTTGCTGGGCCTTCTCGTGGTCAGTGTACTTGCCCTTGTCTGCGCTGAAGACAACGTCACGATAGGAGGTTTTCAACTCCCAATAGGTCTCAGGCTTGAACTGCTCGATGGCCTGCTGACGCTCTACAATGAGGGCGAGGGTAGGGGTTTGTACCCGACCGATGGAGAGGGGTTGCTTGCGTTCCCTTTGCCCGTAGCGTAGGGTGTAGAGTCGGGTAGCATTTATCCCAAGCAGCCAGTCTCCGATGGCACGGGCTAGCCCCGCCTCGTAGAGGGATTGGTAGTCTTGCTCGTCCCGAAGATGCTCAAATCCCTCACGGATGGCCTCGTCGGTAAGGGAGGAGATCCAGAGGCGTTTGATGGGGACACGACAGCCTACCTTCTGCAGTACCCAGCGCTGGATGAGTTCGCCCTCTTGCCCAGCATCGCCGCAGTTGATGACTAGCTCTGCCTCTGAGATGAGCCGCTCGATGACGGCGAGCTGTCGCTGGTAGTGCTCTATCTCGATGGCCTTGATACCGAAGCGATCGGGGATCATAGGGAGTGAAGAGAGGCTCCAAGCCTTCCACTCGGGACGATAGTCGTGAGGCTCCTTGAGGGTGCAGAGGTGACCGAAGGTCCAAGTGACGGCATACCCATTACCCTCGATATAGCCGATGCCCTGGTCTACCCTTCGTTGGGTAGCCCCGAGGATGGATGCTATGTCTCTTGCCACACTTGGCTTCTCCGCGATGCAGACAATCAAAGTAGTCGATATATGAGGGGTGAGTACCTGTTCATCGGAGGCAAAGATACAGCAAATCGAAGGTTTGTGGGGTGAAGGCAGGTAAAGGGAAGGGGTATAAAAGAGGAAACATCCTAAGATTCTAATAGGTGAATCTCAGAATGCCTCATCAAACAAATACACATCAAAACTATGGAAACCTTTACTGGAGCGGAAGACGGGACTCGAACCCGCGACCCTAACCTTGGCAAGGTTATGCTCTACCAACTGAGCTACTTCCGCCTAATGTAAGTCTTGCTGGAGGGTGGTTTGCCTTTCCCTTTTGCTCTGCAAAGGTAGCGCAAGTTTTTTATCTGACCAAATGCTTCCGAAAATTCTTTTGAAAGGTGGGGGAATCCGAAGGGAGGGTTATCCTCTAGTCCAAGGCAGATAGAGGTGTGAAGTTGGGGAGGAATGCTTGGGATAGCTCAAGCAAGTAGATGGGGGATTGGGCAACACCCAGGAGGGGGAAGTAGGGGCGAGAAGTAGAGAGGAGTGAGTGATAAATCTCTTGTGATAGTAGGCGGTGCTGACGGGTAGGGTAGGTGGTACGCCTACTTGGATGCTTTAGGGGATGAAGGGGGCTAGAGAGCATGGGGCGATGGGGTTTATATCGGGCTATTTACGCTCGATCTATAAATGCCTTTTAATTGCTCCCTCTGGAAGCCCTCTACTTATTCCTCTATATGGTTTTCTTCGGTACTAGAGAAATCACCTATGATAGGTGGCGGTTGTCACCTATCATAGGTGGATACCTTAACCTATCATAGGTGATTGATGGGGTTACGGGGATACCTCTATGGGGATAGTGAAAGGGCTTCAAGATCGGCGATACGAGCAATAGAAAAAAACTGTAACTTTACACCAAAGAGAGGTAGCGCATTGGTGCATTTGCCTCTGGCTCTACATCTCACCACTACTCAATCAGGATATGGTTATGAAGACATTCCTTAGCATCTGCGCTGTAGTCCTTGGACTCAGCCTGACCTCTTGCGATTTATCCATGCTCACTAACCGGGGGGAGACCAACCGAATAGAGCGAGGTATGAGTAAGCGCGAAGTGACACGCATCCTAGGCAATCCCTCCTATCGCCGTCTAGCAGCTGATGGGTCGGAGGACTGGGAGTATCGCCGGACAAATATTGTCGGGGAGACCTCGGTAGTCGTAGTTACCTTCTACGAAGATCGTGTGGTACGTACGGATTCCTATAGCTCTGAGGATTGGGAGCGTCGTCGCTCGGATCCTAGCTACCCCCAGTACCCCAGCTATCCCCGTTATCCCAACTACCCTTCACAGCCACGATATGACGAGTATGAGCAGAACGAGAGCTTCGAAGACTTCCTAAGGGCGGTGGAGCGTCAGACGTTTACCAAGGATAAGATCCTCTTCATCCGTGATGCTGCTCGCCGTAATGTCTTCACTGTGGCACAGGCAGCGCGTCTCTTGAACCAGTTTACATGGGATAAGGAGAAGCTACAGGTGCTCGAGGCCGTGGGTCCCCGTCTACGTGATGGGCATAACGCCTATAAGCTCATCGAATACTTTACCTTCTCCGATGCAAAGGATAAGGCACGGCATATCCTTGGCCTGTCTCGATAACATCCACCTATAACAATAGCTACTCATGAAAAAGTATGCTCTAGCCCTCGTGGCTCTTGTCCTCACCTTCCTCTCCTCATGTGGCGGAGTAGGGAAGCGACAGAGTGCAGTCAACCAGCTCGAGCGAGGCATGACTAAGGATCAGGTGACAGCTCTCTTGGGTGCTCCACGTAACAAGAGCGTGCAGGAGGATGGCTCCGAGACTTGGGATTTCTCCTATATGGACTTGCTTGACCGACATCTTCGGGTGAGCGTGACCTTTTTTAATGATCGGGTGACGAAGTATGATAGCCATAGGACGGACCATGATCATCGGGACAACCAGCCCCCCGTGATTGTTACTACGCCTCCCGCCATTCCCCCTCAGGGGCATATCCCACCTGCCACGAGAGGACGAGGCTATATCGACTCCAGAGTATATGAGGAAGAGGCTCGAGCCTTTGAGCTGTTCCTGGAGGATGTTCGCCGTATCCCCTTCGATGACGAACGTATTGGTTTCATTTGCTCCGTTGCTCGGCGTAGCCTCTTCACCGTAGAGCAGGCCTCACGCCTCATCGCTCCTTTCCGATGGGACGAACAGCGACTAACCATCCTCGAAGCCCTCGCCCCACGCCTTAGAGACGGATACAATGCCTTCCGCCTAATCGATCTCTTTAGCTACGGCTCTGGCAAGGAACGAGCACGGCAGATACTGGAGGCTAATCCCCCTATACCTTGGGACTATGACCCACGCAGTATGGGGCAGATGGAGCAGCAGGAGAGCTTCGAGGACTTCGTCCGTGCTGTGGAGCGGCAGACTTGGGATAAGGATAAGATAAATTATATCCGAGATGCAGCGCAGCGCAACTCATTTACAGTGCAGCAGGTCATACGCCTCTTGAAGCTCTTTACCTGGGATAACGAGAGGCTCCCAGTGCTAGAGGCAGTAGCCCCTCGTATAAGGGATGGCTTCAATACATACAAGCTCATCGAGTACTTTGACTTCCAGGATGCCAAGCAAAAGGCTCGTCGCATCCTAGGTCTCACGGAGTGAGTTAACCGAGCTAGACGCTATATCCATAAATAGCAGTGCCCCCTATCGACCGAGGTCGATAGGGGGCACTGCTATTTGGGCTAGAGAATCCCTAGCGAATGGTGAAGGTCTTGCGGTGAATGGGCGTGAGGCCAAGCCTGCGGATGGCTTCCTTGTGCGCTGGAGTCGGGTAGCCCTTGTGCACCTCTAGTGCGTAGCCGGGGTATTTTGTGGCTAGGCGAAGCATTAGGGCATCTCGGTGGGTCTTAGCTAGTACCGAGGCGGCAGCAATACTGGTATACTTGCCATCACCTCCTACGATACACTCGTGGGGAATATCCGAGTAAGGGGTGAAGCGATTACCATCAATGAGTAGGAGCTGGGGACGAAGGATGAGGTCGTCGATAGCTCGGTGCATCGCTAGGAAGGAAGCCTTTAGGATATTGATCTGGTCGATCTCCTCAGGAGATACACTTCCTACGCCCCATGCCAGTGCCTCCTGCTCGATAATCGGGCGTAGTAGCTCTCGCTGTCGCTCTGTCAGCTGCTTGGAGTCGTTGAGTAGGGGATGAGAGAAGCCTTCAGGGAGGATCACCGCAGCAGCCACCACGGGCCCTGCTAGACAGCCACGACCAGCTTCGTCACAGCCACACTCGATAAGTCCTTCGTGGCCGAAGGTAGGGAGTAGGGGCGTGTGTACCTTTGCTTGCCTAGCCATACACCTAGAGGAGCATCGGGACGACCCGATGGAGTGCTTCGAAGAAGTAATCTACTTCCTCCCGAGTGTTATACAGCCCAAACGAAGCACGTGCCACAGCCTCGTACCCATAACTGTGCAGGAGGGGCTCGGCGCAGTGATGCCCCGTGCGAATAGCTACCCCCATGTGGTCAAGGAGCGTACCTAGATCGAAGGGGTGTATCTTCCCGATCCCAAAGGACAGTATCCCCCCCTTGTGGGGAGCAGTGCCTAGGATGTAGCTCTCTGGGAACTCCCTCAAGAGACGCTCTGTCGCATAGGCTAGAAGCTCCTCCTCGTGACGAGCGATGGCCTCTATCCCTAGCCGTTCGACGAAGTCTAGGGCAGCAGAGAAGGCGGTAGACCCGACATAGTCAGGTGTGCCTGCTTCGAACTTGAAGGGGAGTACATTGTATGTTGTCTTCTCGAAGCTTACTTTTTCGATCATCTCTCCCCCTCCCATGTATGGGGGCATCTGCTCCAGTACCTCGGGGCGACCCCAGAGAGCACCGATACCCACAGGGCCGTAGATCTTGTGCGCACTGAATGCGTAGAAGTCCGCCCCGATCTCCTCTACATTCACCCGAGTATGTGCCACAGCCTGTGCCCCATCAATGAGGACAAGTGCGCCCACCTCGTGGGCTAGACGTGTGACCTCCTCTACGGGATTGACCGTACCGAGGACATTGCTGACATGGGCGACTGAGACGAGGCGTGTACGTAGGGAGAGTAGGCTTCGGTAGGCGGACATATCGAGCTGTCCATCGGGGGTCAGCGGTATGACCTTGAGCTTGGCGCCACGCCGAGCTGCGAGGAGTTGCCAAGGGACGATGTTGGAGTGATGCTCCATCGTGCTGATGAGGATCTCATCACCTTCGCTCAGGAAGAAGGCTTCACCTGCGGAGTAGGCTACGAGGTTGATGGCCTCGGTCGTGCCTCGTGTGAAGATGAGGCCTTCAGGGGAAGGGGCTCCGATGAAGCGGGCGACACGTCGACGAGCCTCCTCGTGGTGCTCTGTGGCGAGCTGGCTGAGATAGTGTACCCCCCGATGCACGTTGGCATTGGCTGAGTAGTAGGCTTCGTTGATGGCCTCTACTACGCATAGGGGCTTTTGGGTCGTGGCTGCATTATCGAGGTAGATAAGGGGCTTGCCGTGTACCTCCTTACCTAGTATGGGGAACTCTTTTCTTATATCTTCTAAGCTGTACATATCGTTTATCGGTCTGTATTTAGCCTTTTTAAAGTGTACAACAAAGGTAGGTAAAACGATGTTGCTCCCTACTCAAAGGTGTCTCAAGGGCTTAGGTAAGGCCTCTCTATATAATTTATGGAGTGTCAAGAGGAGAAGGCTGTATCTCCTTGCCAAAGATTTATCGTACCTTTGTGGGCGTTTGACGATTGTCTCTCCCCCGAGATGGCCCTTGTGCTTCGGGCATAAGGACTCGTGTGATGGGAAATTAGATAACACTAATTTTGAGTAACACAACTATTAGAAACAAGAATGAAGACATTCCAACTAGCAGGGCAACCTCGCCCCGATCTTGGCAAGAAGGCCTCTAAGGGCCTACGTGCAGGTGACCTCATCCCCGCTGTACTCTACGGCGGTAACGACGTGGTACACTTCACCGTGAGCCAGGAGGCCGTACGTAATCTGGTTTATTCGCCAGATATCTTTGTTATTGACCTAGATATCGCAGGTAAGAAGGTAAAGGCTGTCCTCAAGGATCTACAGTTCCATCCTGTAACGGATGCAATCCTTCACCTAGACTTCCTCGAGGTAGAGGCTGGTAAGCCCATTGTCATGGAGGTACCTGTTGTGCTGACAGGTCACGCCGAGGGTGTGAAGGCTGGGGGTAAGCTCAGCCTCGAGATGCGTAAGCTCAAGGTGCGTGCTCCTTACAACGAAATCCCTGAACAGCTCTTCATCGATGTCACGGAGCTTGGTCTAGGCAAGACCATCCAGGTCGGTGCTCTCAGCTTCGATGGACTCGAAATCACCAACGCTAAGAACGCTGTGGTATGTGCCGTTAAGCTTACCCGTGCTGCACGTGGTGCAATGGCTAAGGGTGCTGCTAAGTAAGTCCACGGACTATTTCCCTATAGAAGAGGCCGCTCCCTGCTTAGGCTTGGAGTGGCCTCTTTTCCTTTACTTTCCCTCGTAAATTATTCTGTGACCTTGCGCTCTCAGCACTTCCTGGTGCTATTCTTTATCTTCCTGCTCCTCCCTTATGCGGGGCAGGCACAGCCTTATCCTAAGGCTCTGGAGGTACTGCGTCTCTTGGAGAAGAAGCAGGGCGCACGAGTGACAGTACTCCTTACAGACCTTGAGACACAGACTCCGATCCTTCGCTACCAAAGTGAGGAGCCCTTTTGTCCAGCCTCTCTGATGAAGATCCCCACGACAGGGGCATTCCTAGCTCTGAAGGGGGCTGATTACCGTTTCCAAACCCCCATTGGTATCCGAGGACAGCTCTCAGGAGATACGCTGCATGGGCAACTGGTGCTTGGAGCCTCTGGCGACCCTTCTCTAGCGTCTCACTACATTGAGCATCGGGGGCGACTGATTAGCGAGATTTCCTCCCTACTCCAGCAGTGGGGTATCCGTAGGGTAACGGGAGGAATAGCTCTTGACTTGCGAGGCTTCCCTACACCCTCCCTCGGTGAATATTGGCCCGATGAAGACCTGAATGAGTACTATGGTGCTACTGTCTCGGGTATGAATGTCGCAGATAACTATGCAGATCTCTATCTGACGTCTTCTGCAGACTCTCTTCAGGCAGAGGGCTTCATTGCCTCCCTTGAGATTCCGACAGCGACAGACGCTTTTGTCTCTACCTCTACGCAGCTGAGCCTTGGTCTTACTTCCCATGAGGATAGCCTCCTCGTCTCGGGAGCGGTGCGAGAAGGTTTAGATATGCGTCATCGCCGTATGCCTTTTGTCGATCCACCTCTCTATCTGGGGCTATGGCTTAAGGAGGGGCTTCGCAAGCAAGGGATAGAGGTACTCGCACGTACTACCCTGCTACGAGACAGCCTCGGAGGTGCTATTGATACACTTGGAGTGTACTCCTCACTGAGGGCAGATACTCTGATACGGATTACAAACTGCCGAAGTGCTAATGTCTATGCAGAAGCTATGGCCTACGTGCTGAATGACAGTCTGCAGCGTAAGAGTTCGCTCCCCGTGGCGGTACGTGACTACTGGCAGAAGCGTCTTCAGTTCTCCGAGAGTCAGTTCACTCCGATGGACGGCTCTGGGCTGAGCCCCCATGGACGCCTTTCCTCCCAAGCATTAAGCCTTGTGCTACGTGCGCTGTGGGAGGATAAAGAGCTTCATGCCCCCTTCCTCGCTTCACTGCCTGAGGTGGGCAAGGAAGGTACAGTGCGTCGCCTGCAGATCCATCCCAGTATCACCGCCTATATGAAAAGCGGTTCAATCCGAGGGGTGCGAGGCTATGCTGGGTACGTTCGGTGGAAGGAACACTGGTATAGCCTTGTCTTCATGGCTGGGGGACTGAGGGACACCTCCGAGGCAAGGGTTTCTTTTGCTCGTTTTGTTAGCGAACTTTTCGTTGCACCTCCTCCTACCAAATACCACAGGGGTAAAGCTGCAAAGCGAGGCAAGGCTAAACAACGTACTTTGCGCCGTAGGAAACGCTAACGGAACTACCTATCCCTCCCCCTATCTATGCTCCTAGCCGAAGTCATCATTCCTCTTGCTGTCGAGGGTACTTACTCGTACGAAGTACCTGAGGCTTTGCGTGTGAATTTCCCCGAGCTTGCCCCAGGCTGTCGCGTGGTGGTTCCCTTTGGCACAAAACGATACTATACGGGTGTTGTACGAAGCTTGGTGGAGGAAGGAGAGCCAAGGAAGGTCAAGAGCGTAGAGCAAATCCTTGATGCTCGTCCCTTAGTCTCCGCAGAGGTGCTGGGGCTCTGGGACTGGCTAAGCTATTATTATGTTTGCCCTTTAGGTTCGGTACTCCGTGTGGCACTTCCCTCTGGACTTCTCCCCGAGAGCAAGACGACACTCAGCCTCAATCCCAATTTTAGTTCAGACGCACCACTTACAGCAACGGAGGTTCAAGTTCTCGACACACTCTCCTCGCTTGGTGGTCGGGCAGTTCTTGTTGATCGTCTAGAGAAGCTACTCGGGAGACGCCTAACAAATCCCATCTTACATCTGGTCGCATTAGGAGCAGTTATAACAGAGGAGGAGCTGCAGCATAGCTATCGTCCTCGGCTCGTGCGCTACTTGAGCTTAGAGCAGAGATTGCAGGAGGATGAGACTGCCCTCTCTGAGGTTTATGCAGGGCTTACTCGTGCACCTAGGCAGGCTATGGTTCTTGAGAGCTTCCTTCGACTTTTGGAGGAGAGTGGACAGTCCCATTCGGGTAGCTTACACCGCTCTTTGCTTCTAGAGCATCTCCCACAGAGTACGGCACCGCTACGAGCACTCGTCGATAAGGGAATACTGAAGGAGATATTGGCTCCGAAGAGTCGTCTAGAGCTGAAGGAAGAAGAAGGAATGGCACACTTGCTTCCCTCTGTACCTCCACTAGAGAAGCCTGTGAGCCTCTATTGGGCTAAGACAATCCATGATAAGGAGGAATATCTGCTTGCTCAAGTCAAGCAGGCTCTGCAAGCTGGGGGACAAGTGCTGTTCCTCACGCCTACAGTGAACCCCACACCCTCAAGCTTCTCGTTCCTGAGTCGTCTCATGCGTCTCTCTTCAGGGCAGACGTACACCTACCATAGTCTCCTGAGCGAGGCGCTTCGAGTGGAGACCTTCACCCGACTCTCATCGTTCACGGAGCCTGCTCTGGTCATCGGGACACGTGCTGCTGTCTTTCTCCCTCTCCCTCGGCTTAGCCTTGTCGTGCTGGATGAGGAGCAAGAGTACCTTTATAAGCAGCAGATCAACCAGCCTCTTTATCATGCTCGAGATGTTGCTCTTTGGCGAGCAAACCAGTGTGGGGCAAAGGTACTCCTTGCCTCCACTACGCCCTCTGCCGAAGTGGTCTTCCATGCACTGAGGGGGAAGTATGATCTGCTAAGGGACGAGAGGGAAGATGTAACTCCCACGGTATCTCTTCCTCGCCTTACCCCGATTGACCTAAAGGGACTTCGTCGCTCGAAGGACATGCCCTATGGCTACGCCCTCTCTCCCTATATCTATGATCGGATGAAGGCTGTGCTAGTAGAGGGGAAAGCTGTCCTCCTCTTGCAAAACAGAAGGGGATATGCGCCATACCTGCTCTGCAATGCTTGTAATGCACGTATCCTGTGTCCTCACTGCGATGTGAGCCTTTCCTATCACCAAGCTCGAGGGATGCTTTTGTGTCATTATTGTGGCTATACGGAATTGCTTCCCGAGGCTTGCCCTCACTGTGGGGCAACGGAGGTGGAGACGAAGCGAGGGCGTATCCCAGCCCTACGTCAGGTCGGCTATGGTGTGGAGCGTGTGGAGGAAGAGGTACAGCGTCTCTTCCCGGAGCAGTCGGTTGTACGCATTGATAGCGATAGCCTTGCCTCGAGGAAGAAGCAACTGGAGCTACAAGCACGCCTAGAGAGCGAAGGGGCAGATATATTGGTTGGGACACAGCTCATCAAGGGCCAATCGGTATGGGGTGAGGTGGGACTAATTGGTGTCGTGCAACTGGACGCCGTGCTGGGCTACCCAGACTTCCGTTCGTATGAGCGAGCCTTCCAGTTGCTCACTCAGCTGCGTCTGCGAGGAGCGGAGCAAAAGGGAGGAAAGCCCGAGTTCCTGATTCAGACCAACGATGCTGAGAATACCTTCCTCTCCGTCCTAGAGGAAGGTGACTACGAAGCCTTCATTCGCAAGACGCTCTCTGATCGTGAAGCTCTGCATTATCCACCCTTCTGTCGTATGACCTATATCTATTTGAAAGGGAAGGATGCACGTCTCTTGGGGCTGGTTGGGCTTCATTTGGTGCGTTACCTTAGAGCACTCCTTCCCTCTGAGCAAGTGAGTGAAGCGCTCTCTCCTGAGGTGGGGCGTGTTGATGGGAAGTATATCCAACGTATCCTCGTGCGTCGTCCGCTTGGTACATCGTACCGAGAGGAGCGGGTTGCTTTCCGTGCCTCTCTGGCGCAACTGCACACCACACTCCCTGAGAGCCGTCGCGTCACAATCCTCTTTGATGTCGATCCGCTCTAGAGAAACCTTACTTGACCGACCTGTCCTGCTTCCCTGTTCCTTAACCCACTTCTTCTCTCTCCTTACGCATAGCCCAAGTCAGCCAAGAGGCTGTAGGGTTTGATTGTCCCGACAGCTCAGGCTGAGGGAGATGCCTTTTTGCTAAGCCCTTATCTTCGTACTTTTGTGCGTGTAATGTATTCATAAATAGAGAAAATGACGAAAGACCAACTGCGGATTGTATATATGGCTACAGCTGACTTCGCACTGCCTTCGCTCAAGGCGCTTGTTGAGGGTGGCTATAATGTCGTGGCTGTCGTGACGATGCCTGATAAGCCTATGGGGCGAGGGCACAAACTCAAGGAAAGCAACATCAAGACCTACGCAGTGAGTCAGGGGCTTGAGGTGCTACAGCCTGTTCGTCTCAGGGATGAGGAGTTCGTGGCTCGGCTACATGAGTTACAGCCTGACCTCGGAATCGTGGTGGCTTTTCGAATGCTTCCCGAGGTGGTCTGGACACTTCCACGGTTAGGCACGATTAACCTGCACGGCTCACTCTTGCCTCGTTATCGTGGTGCGGCACCGATTCATTGGGCCATCATGAACGGAGACACGGAGACTGGGGTGACGACCTTCCGTCTCCGACACGAGCTGGATACAGGGGATATACTCCTGCAGGATCGCCTACCGATTGCTCCCGACGACAATGTTGGCAAGGTGCATGATCGTCTGATGCTACTTGGGGCGAAAACCCTACTACGCACAGTTGATCTTTTCCTTCGGGAAGAAGAGCCGAAAGGGCGAGCGCAGGAGGATTATGAAGAAGTACCAACGCCAGCACCCAAGCTCACGAAGGAGAATACCGAGCTCCTATGGAATCGTCCGACCGAAGTGCTACACAACCAAGTGCGAGGCCTCGCACCCTATCCTGCAGCTTGGGCAACACTTGCCATTGAGGGACACGAGCCTCTTGTCTTCAAGATCCTTGAGACGGAGCCGATTTTATCCTCCGACGATCTTACTTCTCACCCCGAGCCAGGGACTATCCTTATTCGCCCCAAGGGTCAGCTCTGGGTCGCTACGGCGGATGGCTTCTTAGCCATCAAGGCGCTACAACCCCCAGCCAAGAAGGCGATGTCCGCCTCTGCCTACCTCAACGGCCTGCGCTAACGTACATAGTCTTCCATATCCCTCGAGGGAGTAAATTAGCCCGAGTAAGAGCCTTCTTACTCGGGCTTCTAAATGCCCTATATAAAGGTATTTGAGAGAGGAGGTAACGAGTTGTGGTAAGTCGTCGCGACGAGTTACCACAACTCTCTTGGACGAGTTACCACAACTTGTTTAAGCGAGTTACCATAACTCGTTGTGACGACTTATGGTAACTCGTTAAAGCACTATTTTGAGTGGAAGGAAAGAGTCTCTGGCAGAGTTTGTTTGCTTTGAATGGCTAGAGGCAAGAGAGCGAAGTGGAGGAGTGTGGGGGTAGGTATTGGTAAATGAGAATAATGTGCCTCTGGTAATCGGTGTACTGAGGTGTATGGATTCGGGTTGTGATTGGGGGGTGAACTGGCGAGAGACAGAGCTGAGAAAGGGGTGTAGAGCTTCGGTTATCTTCTCAAGGAGTTTATCATTACCACTTTTTTCGTATCTTTGCGACGCTTTGCGCAATCTCTGTCAGGAAAAGTTTTGTGTGGCCTGTTACATTGCGTTTGGTGTAGTACTAATCAAATAAGCTAAAGGACAAAGACAAATGGACTTTATTAAGATCGTCAACGAGGCTTTCGCTACAGGCAAGAGCCATCCTTCTTTCCGTAGCGGAGACACCATCACTGTAGACTATCGCATCAGCGAAGGTGGTAAGGAGCGTATCCAGCGCTATCGTGGCGTGGTCATCCGTATCAGTGGTCACGGTGAGAAGAAGCATTTCACAGTACGTAAGATCTCTGAGGGGGTAGGCGTAGAGCGTATCTTTACGCTTGAGAGCCCCTTCATCGAAAAGATCACCGTCGAGAAGCTCGGTAAGGTACGCCGTGCGAAGCTCTACTACCTTCGTGCCCTCACAGGTAAGAAGGCTCGTATCAAGGAGCGTCGCGTAGCTATCGAGAAGTAGGTATCGCCTCACGACGAGGACAAGATCTTAGCCTCACTACCGCCTAGACAGTAGTGAGGCTATTTCTTTACACATGAATATATTAGAATCTAAAAGTACAAGGATAGAGTAATGAATACAATTCAACGGATACTACCACTAGCACTCCTCACCCTCGTGGGGGTAGGCGTCGTCTCTTGTGATGACCCAATGGCCGAACGTGAGCGGTTCATCCAGCAGACAGCCGCTCAGCGGAACAACGGAGGTGTACATACCACGAGCCAACGCTTTACCTTCACCAAGTGGATCGAGAAGTCAAAGGATTCCTTCCTCCTCCCGACTATTAATGACGAAGAGACAGGCGAGAATACCTTCTGGGCTTCGGCGAGCAATGACGGCTATAGCCTCCTTGCACAAGGTGTGGATAGCTACCCCGTCATCCCCTTGAAGGAAGGTGGCGAGACCGTGGGTGCACTCATCCGCTCCATCAAAGGGTTTTACTTCTTTGGTATGGGGACAAATGTCATAGCTGGTGCGCTCTACTCTGGGCGAGTGAACCGCGCTAGCTTGGTCAGTAAGCCACTAGAGTCTACGGAGTTTGGTCAGCCCTATACAGCAGGAGTCCCCGATGAGATGGAGTTCATCTACCAGTATAAGGCTGGAGAGAAGGTAATCCATGGGCAAGGAAAGCGAAATATCCCTCTACCTGCGACAGATAAGGGGACTGCTGCGGCTATCTTCTACGATGTGACGGAGGATGAGCACTACCTCAATGGGACAAACCTCCATACGGATGGTCGTATCCTAGCCCGAGGGTATGTAGAGCTTGAGCCTACTGAGGAGGGAAAGTGGACAACTTACAAACTTAAACTACAACCCACAGATCAAACACGCTATGATGCCATCGACCTCAAGACGAGGAAGTATCGCCTTGCGCTGGTCTTTTCCTCTAGCTTCCGTGGAGCTGAGTACATTGGGGCTGTGGGCAGTGAGCTGCGCCTGAAGGAAGTGGTAATCAAGGATCGCCCGAAAAAGAATAATTAACCTACGCCATCAATATATAGTGATGAATAGCAAAAAGCTGCTTGCTAGCCTTGCGCTGTGCTTACTCCCACTTGGGAGCTTTACCGCTAATGCGTCAGAGGATCAGCCTCTCTCCCCCCTCGGTGTGGGGATACATCTAGGCTTCAACCTCGGGGGAGCACTTCCCCCGACAGTACCCAAGCCCGTGGATAAAGTCATGCACTTCAACCTCGGTGCTGCACCTAACATCGGGATTGATTTCTCCTATCGCCTCTCTCGCACGAGTCCCTTTAGCCTTGCTACAGGGATTGAGTATGAGGGGAAGGGCTTCTATGCGACTGTTCGTGCCAAGGATATGCCGATTCGTTATCAGAGCTCGGACTTCACCGAGCAGCGTTATTCAGGGCTACAGAGTGTAGATATGAGTAACCGCTATCTAACGATACCGTTGGGGCTCACCTTCGATATGCCTCGTGGGGGCTTCCGCTTCTATGTTGGGGGCTACTATTCGCATGCACTGAGACGTAAGTTTATCGCCAAGCTGGATGGAGATGGAGAGATTGACGGACGACCCTATCAGCCGGGTGTCATCCTCTCTTTTAGCCTTGGGGAATTTATCGTGCGTAATGACGTCGGGGTGCGCTTCGGAGCGGACTACAAGATCGATAGCAAGTGGGCGGTGACAGGACGTGTGAACGTTGGGCTACCCAAGCTCTTTGAATCGAGCTTCCAGGTCATGCCTTATTCGCTACGCAATGTCTTCCTTAATCTCGGACTGAGCTATCGGATCAATCGCTAGCAAACCATCTCTGGCGTGTAAGCCAGTTATACTCATACTGTGGGCGACATACTTTGGCTACGGAGGACACCTCCCAGCTAAATGGTGTCGCCCCTCTTTTGTATATCTGCTTCCCTAGCGATAAATAGCACTATATGACTAAACTCAAGCGCCGGCTTATGATCTTTGTCCTCACTGTGGTGGGGCTTGCCCTGGTACTCTTTACTGCGGCTTGCCTTATTCTGAATAGTCCTTCCTTTGGAGCTCTGCCAGAAGGGGAGCGTCTGGAGCGTGTGAAGGCGTCCCCAAACTATCGGGATGGAAGCTTTCAGAATCTCGATCCAGCGACATCTGAGCGGATGCAGAACCTTTCACTAGGCGATAAGCTAAAGATCCTGTGGCGATTTGTCTTTGCTCGCCCTAAGGATATCAGACCTCAGGATAGCATCCCCGTAGAGCGTCATGACCTCTCGCTGCTGGATAAGTCTGAGAACCTCATCGTGTGGTTTGGGCATTCGGGTTACCTTCTGCAGGTAGACGGTGTGCGCTACTTGGTTGACCCTGTCTTTGAGTCTGGTGCACCACTTGGTATCGGTAATAGCTTCTTCAAGGGAACGAAGGCGTATCATGCTGAAGATATGCCCGACATTGACTACCTCATCATCAGCCATGACCATTGGGATCACCTTGATTACGATGTCGTGAAGGCGCTACAACCTCGAGTCAAGAAGGCTTACATGGGGCTAGGTGTAGGTGCTCACTTTGAGCGGTGGGGATACCGACCAGAGCAAATCGTAGAGCTAGATTGGAATGAGAGTGCGCCACTGAGCGAGGGTGGTCATATCCATTGCCTCCCGACTCAGCACTTCTCTGGGCGTGGATTGACATCAGGGCAATCATTGTGGGCTTCCTTTCTCGTAGAGGGCAGAGAGCACTCCGTTTATATAGGTGGGGATGGAGGCTTCGGTAAGCATTATGAAGCAATCGGGAAGCGATTCCCTAACATCGATCTTGCTATCCTCGAGAACGGGCAGTACAACGAGCGGTGGAGTGACATCCACATGTTGCCTAAGTACACGGCGGCGACCATGCGTGCGCTTGGTGCAAAGCGTTTTCTCACCGTGCACCACGCCAAGTTCGCACTCGCTATGCACCCGTGGAAAGAGCCTCTAGAGCATGCCAAACGACTGCGTGACGAGGAGGATTTCCCTATCCTCATGCCCTGCATTGGGCATATCACCCACTACCTCGACTCCACACTTACCCGAGATGATTGGTGGGAAGGACTGAAATAGCTGCCCCCCTCACACTCTCGACTTTATTGCTACCTTTGGGAAACATAATTACTCACAAACACCTACGCACAAATGACACGCATTCGTTCCTTTATCTTCGCCCTTACACTCGGCTTCTTCAGCCTTGTGACCTTAGGGTGTGACGGTATGGAAGTCTCTCGTAAGGGCTTCACTGCCGTAGAGAATCCCAACCAATTACCTGAGTGCGGCTTCTTTTTACTCGACTTCCCTATTGATGCGACAATCCATCTAGGAGAGAAGACGCGCATTGTCTTCCCGGAAGATTTCCCTAAAGATGTTCGGGATGATATTGAGATCTTGACTAAGGATGATATGCTACTCGTTGCCTCGAAGGGCAACAGTGAGTCTATTCTCTTGGGACGGAAACATCAACGGATGAACCTCAAGATTGATGTTTATCTCCCTTCGCTCCGAGGTCTGGAGTCCACACATGCTTCTTTGATCAAGGTCGCTGATAGCCTCAAGGTGAAAGAGTTTAGTGCCATGGCAAGTGGAGCCTCAAGGATCATGGGGTTGGTGTTACAGAGTGACTCCGTTGCACTCTCTGCCTCCGGGGCAAGTCAGATTGAAGCAAATGTGGCAGGCTCAGAGGCATTGCTTGTCCTAGCATCTGGTGCCTCACATGTACAGCTGGTCGGATCTTCCCTTTCGGCCCAGATCTCTGTCAGTGGCGCTAGTGTCTGTAACGCAAAGGCTTTTACGGCTCGTAACACAGAGTTCCTTATCTCAGGGGCATCACAAGCCTCCATCAGCACTGTGGATAGCATCTCCTATAGCGTATCAGGAGCTTCCACACTGAGCTACCAAGGATCACCTGTCGTAGGCTCATCCTCGGTCACGGGGGCGAGTACTGTGGCGCGGAAATGAGTTAGCCGAGACTAGTCGAGTCTACACTCTGAAGGAGTCAAAGAAAACCTAACAAAATAGGCGACACATCCCCGTCGGGGATGTGTCGCCTATTCTTATTGAATGTCCTTGGACTAGTAGCGGATTGTTATCTTCGAGGGCTTACTCTCCTGCCAGAAGCGATTGATTGCAGTGATTGCATAGGTGTACTTCATCCCTGGGCGGGCAGTAGGTAGGAGATAATAGGCATTGGTCGAGATACTAACCAAATGGCGTGGATCCGTGATGTCTACCTTTACCCCATCAGGGAAAGCATATACAGCATAGTAATAGGGCTTCTCGGGGTCAGTGGGGTTACGGTAGTCCGGCCAGAGGAGCATATGTCCGTCCTCGTTTCGATCCTCCATGATGTCTTGTACAGGGAGAGGTGCCTTGGTTGCCCCTAGTGAGCCTTGATATTCAGGTAGGAAAGCACGATAACGCTGGTAACTGGTCTGAAGACTGTCACCAAGCCCCTTGTAATTCTTCAGTATATCTTCGGCTGACCACCAAGCGTTGCCCTCTGCGTTGCGCCGAGAGAGTGCGAGCTTAGTTGTTAGCTGATCCGAGTCCATTGTCCGCTGTGCATGCTGACCGATACAGAGCTGTACCTTACTCTTGCGGAGCTGCTTGCCCCACCATTCGACTAGCTCGTAGTAGTCTGCCACAGGGTTCCCAATGTTCCAATAGATCTGAGGAATGACATAATCTATCCAACCCTTATCACACCATTGCAGGACATCAGCGTGTAGGTCGTCATACGTTTGTAAACCAGAGGTCCTGCTTCCCTTGGGGCCACTCGTCTCATTCCTATAAATACCGAAGGGGCTAACCCCGAAGCGAACCCAAGGCTTGAGGTTAAGGATTGTCTTGCGTACCTCGGAGATGAGGCGATTGACATTATCCCTACGCCATCGGTCTTTCTCCTCAGGATAGTAGCCTGCTCTCAGCCCATACTTCTCGAAGGTGGCTTCGTCTTCGAAACGCATCCCATCCTTTGGGTAAGGGTAGAAGTAGTCGTCAAAATGGATAGCATCCACATCATAGCGATCCACCACGTCACGTACAATAGAGGTAATATAGCGTACACTCTGTGGATGCCCAGGATCCATCACTAGTTGTTTGCCATAGCGAACATATAGCTCGGGGAAGCGACGTGCAGGATGTTTGCTGTCCAGCACTTGGTCTGCATTAGCTGCTCCACGATAAGGGTTCATCCAAGCGTGTACCTCAATGCCTCTCGTGTGGCACTCATTGATGACGAAGCCCAGTGGATCCCAGCTAGGTTCTGGCGCTTGCCCTTGCGCTCCAGTGAGGTATCTACTCCATGGCTCTAGTTCACTGGGATACCAAGCGTCACCCTCAGCACGTATCTGGAAGATCAATACATTACATCCAGTTTGCTTGAGGAGCTCAATACGTTTAGTAAGTAGTTCACGTACCTCTTCTCGGGTACGCCGTGCATAGTCACTGCGGAAGATAGTTGGGAGCCAAGCGGCTCTAAGCTCTCGCTTGAGTGGCTCACGAGGGTCATCACTTGTGCCCTTCCTTCCACGCCGTACACCGCAAGAGGAGATAAAGAGAAGCACCAAAAGGCACGCCATGATGATGCCTTTTGGTGCAAAGAGGGTATGGGTTTGTTTCATTATGCTTGATGGAGGATAATGCACTAGAGCAGGTGTAGCTCTTGGTAGATATGTATAGCCCATTCGACTAGTGCGACGAAAGGCAAGACAAGCAGGAGGCTATCGATACGATCAAGGATGCCCCCATGCCCAGGGATGATATTGCCAGAGTCCTTGACACCAACTTGACGCTTGATCATGGATTCAAAGAGATCTCCCCATGTGGCTGCGATGGATATGACTGCTCCAAAGACAAGGGATGATGGCTTCCATCCCAGGAGCAGACCCGCTGCAATAATAGAGGCACCGAAGCCACCGAAGAAGCCCTCCCAGCTCTTCTTTGGGGAGACGCTGGGGAAGAGTTTATGCTTGCCGAAGGTCGAGCCTGCAAGGTAAGCTCCAGTGTCGTTTGCCCAAATGGCAACGAAGACCGTAAGCAATAAGAGTGGTGTCGTAGTACTCGTATAGTAGATATTGGCTATACTCATGAAGCCCGCTACATAAATCTGCCCAAAGAATACCTTAGCCAAATCTCCGGGCATGAGCTCTCGCTCGCTATAGATGCTTCGGACGAGGAGGTAGAGCAGATAGCCAGCATAGGGGAGAAGGAACATCAGGTAGTTAGGCCCTCCATCTGCTATTGTATGTGTCACCCAGAAGAGGTACACCCCAGCTGAGGCATCTACGATGCGACGCAGTGGATAGATACGATGTGTGGAGACGAGGTTGGACCATTCCCATGTGCCTAAGAATACGATTAGCCCAAAGACCACCATGTAGAGTGTATGGCTCCCGAGGAGGAGTGCTGCGAGGATAAGCCCCACATAGAGCCCACCAAAGATGGCACGCTTGATAAGATTACTCATGTGCTGAATGTTCGTTAGACGTGTCTATAGACTCCTCATGGGGAGTATCAGTAGAGGCCGATTGGTGTGCCTCGGTCGAAGGCTCTTCGTGAGGTGTCACGGCCAAGACTTCATTTGCTTTAATGATTTCGTCAGTACGACTGAGCCACTGACGTTTCCCGAAGATATGCTCTACATCCTCAGTATATATGACCTCCCGATCAAGGAGTAGCTGAGCGAGTTCCTTTAGCCCATCGGCATGCTCCTTGAGTAGCTCCTTTGCTCGCTCGTACTGGATACGTACGATTTCGGTAGCTTCTTTATCTATGAGCTCGGCAGTCTTATCACTATAGGGCTTCGTCAGTCCATAGCCATCGCTCTGCATGTCGTAGTAGTTGATATGGGGGAGCTGTTCACTCATCCCATAGTAGGCTACCATAGCATAGGCAATCTTAGTCGTATGCTCTAGGTCGTTAGCTGCCCCTGTTGATATACGACCGAGGAATACTTCCTCTGATGCACGCCCTGCTAGGGTAGCACACATCTGATCGAGCAAGGCCTGTGTGGTGGTGATCTGTCTCTCCTCTGGGAGATACCAAGCAGCACCGAGAGCCTTACCACGAGGGACGATTGTCACCTTCACTAGGGGGTTGGCGTACTGCAGGAACCAGCTAACCGTGGCATGTCCTGCCTCGTGTATGGCAATGCTCTGTCGCTCCTCTTCGGTCGTAATCTTGTTCTTTTTCTCTAGACCACCTACGACACGGTCGATCGCATTCATGAAGTCTTCACGAGAGACGAACTCCTTCTCTGCACGAGCAGCGATTAGAGCAGCTTCATTACAGATATTAGCAATGTCAGCTCCAGAGAAGCCTGGGGTACGGCGAGCTAGGAGATCAACATCTACACTCTCGTCTATCTTGAGTGGGCGAAGGTGTACGAGGAAGATCTCCTTGCGATCGTTTACATCGGGTATGTCGACGTATATCTGACGGTCAAAGCGACCCGCACGTAGGAGGGCGGAGTCAAGTATGTCCGCTCTGTTGGTTGCTGCTAGTACGATGATACCGCTATTGGTACTGAAGCCATCCATCTCGGTGAGGAGCTGATTGAGGGTATTCTCCCGTTCATCGTTTCCTCCGAGGTTATTATTCTTACCACGGGCACGCCCCACGGCATCAATCTCATCGATGAATATGATACAGGGAGCTTTCTCCTTAGCCTTTTGGAATAGGTCTCGCACACGTGAAGCCCCTACCCCTACAAACATCTCTACGAAGTCTGAGCCCGCGAGCGAGAAGAAGGGTACATGAGCCTCTCCTGCTACGGCCTTAGCCAGTAGGGTCTTACCCGTACCAGGAGGACCTACGAGGAGTGCTCCCTTGGGGATCTTCCCCCCTAGTTGGGTGTACTTCGTAGGGTTCTTGAGGAAGTGGACAATCTCCTCTACCTCTACCTTTGCTTCGTGTAGACCTGCTACGTCCTTGAAGGTAACGGATGTGCTCTCCTTCTCATAGAGCTGTGCCTTGCTCTTGCCGATGCTGAAGATACCTCCACCACCAGTCATACCTCCGCCACCGCCAGCACCACCTGCACGGCGCATCATGAACATCCAGAAGACAATCAGAAGAAGGATAGGAGCAAAGCTGAATACGAAGCTCATGAAGCCATTGCGTGACTCCTTGTAGACGACATGTGCAGTGATGCCACTCGTGTCATAAAACTCAGAGAAGCGATCCACAGTCGGTATCTCGGTAGTCAATGTGCGCTCTGCCTTGTCCTGGCTACGCCCCAAGATCAGCGATTCGTGTGAGAATATACTGTCAGCTGCTTGCTTTGTCAGTATCCCCACGGCGGTCTTATCTCCTCGATCGACTGTAATCTTGGTAAAGGCGTTGTTTCGTGCTATACGCTGGAACTCATCCCAGCTAAGTGCTTTGGTCTCTCCGAAGCCTCCATCCCAGAGGAAGAGACCGCCAAGCACTCCAATGATGAGGGCATATATCCATAGCTCATTGAAGCGAAAGAACTTGCCAGGCTTTTTTCCGTTGCTTTGTATCATTTACCTTGTTATTCGTTCGTAGTAAGTGGAGGGAGAGGGGCAAAGAAAGCCCCTCTCCACTTCACTCTACCAACAAAGCTTGTGCCATCTTAGTTGTCCCTCATTGTCTTGGGGGCAACTGCTAGAAGGCCTCGGGGGCTAATGCTCCCACTTCTTATCCTCTGGAGCTAGGCTTTTGACGACGATATCTCTGCGCTTAGCACCATCAAGGAGCTTGCTGAGGACGGCAGAGACATCCTTGGCTGTAATATCAGCGATACGCACCTCATTCTTAGCCTTGTTCGCCTTAGGGTCGGGTGTCTTGCCTGTCTCTGCGTAGGCACTTAGCAGTGCTATCCAGCTACCCAGACCTAGTTCATCACCTTGCTTGAGCTGCTCCTGCTCATCGAGGACGAAGGGTATATGCACCTTCTTAAATTCGTCCTGTGAGATCTTACCCGAGGCTAGCTCGTGGAGGAGCTCATAGGTGCTAGCCTTGAGGCGATCAGCCTTTGTACGTTCGGTCACGAAGTGTATGGATAGGCTTTCGCTGGGGCGTGGCTCTGCTGTGTAGTTCGTCTTGACAGCGATGCTGTATGTACCCTGCTCACGCTCACGGAGCTCGTCGAATAAACGGTTTTGGAGCAGTGGCTCTAGGAGGCTAAGGGCAAGAGCCTCACGCTCGCTGAGGGTCTTACTCCCTAGGAAGGAAAGCTCTACCTCCCCGATGTTCCCCTCGATGTCCGCTGAGAACTCCCGTACAATATCCTTGTCACTCGCAGCCTGATCTCGTACGATGTAGTCACGCTTCTTGGCCTTGGGGTTGCCTGGCAAAGCACCGAGATAGGTTGTTACGAGCCTCTTAGCCTCTGCCTCGGAGAGGTCTCCTACGATGCAGCCTGCGAACTGGGAGGCGTCACCGAAGTGCTCCTTGTAGAGGCGTGCCAGGTCATCGTAGCGCATCTGGTCGTAGTAGCTATCATCCTTCTTAGGGTTGTACTCTGTGGTAGGATAGAGCAAGCTTTGTATCTCTTCGTCTACGGCCGTACGTCCTCCCTTAGGCTTGGAGGCTGTGATGTAGCGCTGACGCTCTACGTACTTGCTGAAAATCTTTGAGTCGAAGTTCTGGCGATTAAGCACGAGGTAGAGGTAGCTGAATAGGTCGTCGGCTCCCTGCACCTTGCTACGTGCCTGCATCCCATCCATGTACTCCGTGATGGATAGATCGACCTCGAGGGGACGGAGGCGAAGCCACTCAGCGAGCTGATTGCGGTTGTACTTGTACAAGCCTGACTGCATGATAAGACCCTGCATGGCAGCGAAGGAAGGAATATCCTTGGGTGCCACAATAGACTGTCCGCCACGAGCAGAGGCAAGGAAGAGGACTTCCCCCTTGAGGTCTTTGGCTAGGTTCTTATAGAGTACACGCATGCCATTGGATAGCTGCCATTCGGTAGCCCCTAGGCTGGGGATTTTCTTCTCTGCTACGATCTTCCCAGGCTGGAGCTTGAAGTCGATAAGGGTCTCAATGGGCTTCTCACTCTCCTGCTCGGGCTTCATGAGCTTGCTGTACTTCTCTAGGTTGTCTAGGAAGGTAAGCTCAGAGATGGCATCCTCGCTAGGGCTAGCAGTGTAGGTCACGAAGGCGAGATTACTCTTGTTCCCGATGCGCTCCTTCACCCACCGCCAGAGGTCATCGGCCTCTAGCTCGACGAGGATATCTAGGTTGGCCTGTATCTGCTCCTTAAACTCCCGCATAGGTGTACCATAGAGGTAGTTATTGCGGTATGTATCCATGAAGTTTTGAGGCGTACCGAGTCCCTTGTCATCGCCGAGTACCTCCTTCATCCCATCGTATAGCTTCTGTTTCTCGGTGTCGAAATCAACCTTGTCAATACCGGATTCACAGAGTACTGTGCGGCTGTATAGTAGTTGTCTGAGCGCACGCTCATCTTGATCCTTGTAGGGGACCATGTCCCAGGCGAACTGCCCGTAGCCACGCACCAGGGGAGAATAGCTCACCGAAGCTGCGATATAGCCCTCGATGCCTCGGTTGCGTAGGCGAGCGAAGTACTGGGGGGCAATGGCATTGAATATCTGGCCAAGGAGGAAGTCTCGAGTGGCCTCCTCACTACCAAGGGCTGTGGGGGTAGCTACACGCTGGTAGAGACCGAAGGAATGTGATGGGTTCTCCTTGTCGATGAAGCGGTAATAAAGTGGCTGAGCATTATCCGCAATGAGGGGGGTCGGCCGTGGCTCTGCCTTCTTGGGGCTAGGGAGGCTAGCAAAGAGGTTCTTTACCTTTGCTTCGTAAGCCTCAGGGTCGATGTCCCCGACGATGATTACACACTGCAGGTCTGGGCGATACCAAGCCTTGTAGAAGGCCTGTATATCCTTGTAGCGGAAGGTCTGTAGGACGTCTAGGCTACCGATGACGTTGCGCTTGGCATACTGTGATCCATTGTAGATCACGCCAGCGATACTATCACTGAGTCGCTTATCTAGGGTATTACGCTGTCGCCACTCCTCGATGATGATGCCTCGCTCCTTCTCGGTGTCCTTCTCGGTAATGCTGATGCCTCCGCACCAGTCCCTTAGGATGAGTAGGACGGAGTCGGTGAGTCCCTTCTCCTTCGTGGGTACATCCATGACGCTATAACGGGTCTCGTCTGTCCCCGTGCGAGCGTCGAAGCTGTACAGACCATGCCCACGTAGGAACTGCATCACGCCCTGAGGGAAATGCTGAGTCGCATTGAAGGCCATGTGCTCCAGATAGTGTGCTAGACCATTCTGATGATCCTGCTCGAGGATGGCCCCGACATTCTGCAGGAGATAGAAGTGGGCAGTACCCTCTGAGGCACCTGCATCCTTGCTTATATAGTAGGTAAGACCGTTGGGGAGCTTCCCCGTACGGAGCGTTGAGACTTGAGCCGAGAGTGTGAGGCCTCCTAGTGCAAGAGCAAGGCTGAGTGCCAGGGGTCGGCTAAATGCTTTTATTCGCTTCATTGTGGTTACGAATGCCTGATTAGAATTACTTTGTTTGCCAAAGATACAAAATGAACTGAAAGTAAGATCGAGGGTGGATTAGAGCCAAGGACGAGCATACTCCGAGATTGGATTCCGCAGTCATCTGTCGGGTCTCTTCCCCTTGTTCTGAGGGGAGAGTCTATTGTAATCAACCTATTTATCCTACCGATGGTATAACGGAGGAGCCTCGAAGGGGCTGATGAGATACCCTTGCTAGCATTTGCTCTCAAACCCTAGCATGGGTTTCCTATGGAGTGCTTGCAAGGGTCGGGAGGGAAATGCTAGCAAGGGTTTCTTCCGCCCCAGCCTTGGGATGTCAGCTGAGTGAATAAAAGTTAATAACTTTGCCTCGTGCATCGTATGTACTCAGACATGCTGTGCAACCTCCTCTCGGGGTGTGATGGGGGGATACCCTCCCCCTCGAGAGCAGCGAATGACAGATATAAATAGGATGAAGAATAAGATTAAGGCGTGGCTCTGGCTAGGCTTTGCCCTCGTTTGGCTAGCTATCTTCAGCGGGCTCTTCGCTATCTCCATGGGATGGATTGGATACCTCCCTCCCATCGAGCAGTTGCAGAACCCTATAGACAAGTACGCCTCTCAGCTCATAGCAGCCGATGGAGAGATCATTGGCTCCTTTGCCCACAGCGGGACGAACCGTGTTTTTGTGGAGTACAAGGATATTTCCCCCAACCTAATTAAGGCTCTGGTGGCAACCGAAGATATACGCTTCGAGAGCCATTCAGGGATTGACTTCCGAGGACTAGCACGTGCCGTCGTCAAGACTGGAATACTCCAGCAGAAGAGCGGTGGTGGGGGTAGCACCATCACCCAACAGCTAGCGAAGATGCTCTACTCCCCTCCGTCCTCGAACTTCTTTACTCGCATGATGAAGAAGCCCGTTGAATGGGTCATCGCTGCTAAGCTTGAACGCTATTATACGAAGGAGGAGATTATCTCGATGTACCTTAACCAATTCGATTTCCTCTACAACGCTGTAGGGATCAAGTCCGCTGCCTACACCTACTTCGGTAAGACTCCTGATGCCCTCTCCGTCGAAGAGGCTGCTGTGCTGGTCGGGATGTGTAAAAACCCCTCCGTCTATAACCCCGTACTACGCAGGAATAGTCCCCTACCACTGGAGCGTCGCAATACCGTCTTCCAGCAGATGGTCAAGGCAGGTTACCTTACCGAGGCAGAGGCTGACTCCCTCTCGCGCCTCCCTATTACCACCTCCTTCCACAAGATGGACCATAAGCAGGGTACCGCCCCATACTTCCGCGAGCATCTGCGTAAGATCATGATGGCGGACAAGCCCGAGCGTGGTGACTACGCCTCTTGGCAGTACGACCGCTTCCGTAGTGATAGCATCCAGTGGGAGACCAACCCACTCTATGGCTGGTGTAATAAGAACCATAAGGCGGATGGCTCACCCTACAACATCTACACCGATGGGCTAAAGATCTACACCACGATTGTCCCTGCCATGCAACGCTATGCAGAGGAGGCAGTCGAGGAGCATGTAGGGCAATATCTACAGCCAGCCTTCGACAGAGAGCGCAGAGCTCGTGGTGGTGATCCCTTCAGTACCTCCATATCCAAGGATCAGAGAGAGGCAATCCTCTCCCGTGCAATGCGTCAGAGTGAACGATGGCGACTGAGTAAGGAGGATGGCCTGTCCGAACAAGAGATCAAGGCACAGTTCTACAAGAAGACAAAGATGCAGGTATGGTCTTGGCGAGGCATGCGAGACACAGTCATGACGCCGATTGACTCTATCCGCTATATGAAGGGTATCCTTCGCTCTGGCTTCATGGCCATGGATCCGCATAACGGACATGTCTTAGCCTATGTGGGAGATATCAACTTCTCACAGTTCCAGTACGACATGGTCTCCGATGGTAGACGACAGACAGGCTCGATCATCAAGCCATACCTCTACTCGTTGGCTATGATTGATGGAGCTTCCCCCTGCGACGAAGTACTCCATGTACAGCAGTCCTACCGCCTAGACAACGGACAGGTATGGACCCCCCGAAACTCGAATCATAGACGTGTAGGTGAGCTAGTCTCCATCCAATGGGGACTACAGAACTCTGATAACTGGGTCACAGCCGAGCTGATGAGCCGTACCTCCCCTATTACCTTCAAGCGACTACTCGAGAGCTACGGGCTACGTGGACCCATAGAGGCTACTATGGCTATGTCCCTTGGTACGCCAGAGGCAACCGTAGGAGAGATGGTGTCGGGCTACACGACCTTCGTGAACGATGGTGTGCGTATCGATCCACTCATGGTGACACAGATAGAGGACATGCACGGCAATATCGTAGCGACCTTCACCCCACAGATGACCGAAGTCTTGACCGCAGATGCAGCGAATAAGATGCTCTACATGCTTCAGAACGTCGTCAGTGGTGGCACAGGAGGTAGACTCCGCTCTTCCTTTGGGTTGCAGATGCCCCTTGGGGGTAAGACAGGTACTACGCAGCGCAATAGTGATACGTGGTTCATGGGCTTCACTCCCGATGTTGTAGCGGGTTGCTGGATAGGGGGTGAGGAGCGAAGTGTCCGCTTCAACACCATGTCCTTCGGGCAAGGTGCCGCTGCCGCCCTACCTGTCTTTGGGAAGTTCATTAAGAAGGTCTACGCAGATAAACGTCTTGGCTATAGCATAGGGACACCCTTCAAGATGCCTGTTGGCTTCTCACCATGTGCTGATGCTGGTGATGTAGAGGCTGTGGAGGTCTTTGAGGGAGAGCCTGAGGAGACGCCAGTGACAGCTCCCTAGAGCAATACTTATACACCCCCTAGTCCTTCTGTACGGGAGGGCTAGGGGCTTTTCTATCTCATTTCTTTATCCACCTTATGACAAAGACACGGCTCATTGCTTGTGCCTCACTCTTGCTATTCCTCATGACGCCCTCTTGGGGTCAGAGGGGAAAACGCACTGATACTGCTCCTCGACCAACCATGGAGCAGAAGTATTATCCATCCAATAGCTACTACTTCGATCGTCCTGCCGAGAGCATGATGGAGGAACTACCTCTGGGCAATGGACGCCTCGGGATGCTCAGCGACGGTGCCCTGAGACATCAGAGGGTAACCCTTAATGAAAGCTCCATGTGGAGTGGGAGTATCGATTCTCTAGCCCTCAATAGAGATGCTGCCAAGCATCTGCCGAAGATCCGCGAACTACTCTTCGCTGGTCGGCATAAAGATGCAGAGGCACTTATCTACAAAACCTTTGTCTGTGGAGGCAAGGGTAGTGGGCATGGTGAGGGATCGAAGGTTCCTTATGGTAGCTATGAGGTTGGGGGCTTCCTGCACCTTGATTGGGGAAGAGATATCCCGAGCCCCAGCTATAAGCGTAGCCTCGACCTTACCTATGGCATCAGCACAGAGACCATTGAGACGTGGGGACAGCCCTACCGCATGAAGACCTATTACACCTCCTATACCCATGATGTCAATGTCATCACCATCTACAACCAAGCGATAAGTGCACGTACCGATACGCTCCGCCTCTCCCTAAGTCGACCAGAGAACGGTACCTCTACTGTCTCAGACGGGCTACTGATACTCTCGGGAGACCTACCCAATGGAAAGGGAGGGAAGGGGCTGCACTATGCTATTGTTGCGAAACCCTACCTCCTCCATGGCGGGAAGGTAATCTCTCGGGGTAATGAGTTGTTGATTGTGAATGCCTCCGTGATCCAAATCCTGATAGCTCATAATACCAACTACTACAATCCTCGGCTCTCCCCCACAGCTCACGGCGTGGAGCAGATTATCAAGGCGGCAGGGATTACCTCGGCAATCCTAGAGCGGGACCACCGAGCAGCCTTCTCTAGCCAGATGGGGCGTGTCTCGATGCGTATTGGTAAGGGTAATGCCAAGGTCGAGAACCTTCCTATCGACAAACGTCTTGAGGCGTACCACAAGGATCCTAAGAGCGATCCTAATCTAGCATCGCTCTACATGCAGTTTGGTCGCTACCTCCTGCTCTCCAGCACCCGTAAGGGGGCTCTCCCTCCCAACCTACAAGGGATATGGACGAATCTCATCCAAGCACCCTGGAATAGCGACTACCATCTGAATATCAATCTTCAGATGAATTACTGGCCTTCGGAGAAGGGAAATCTTTCCGAGACCGTCCTGCCACTTACCTCATGGGTTGAGGGGCTTCTCCCCTCGGGTCGTGAGACAGCTCGTGCCTTCTATGGAGGGAAGGGTTGGGTGACACATATTCTGGGGAATGTCTGGGGCTTTACTGCTCCAGGTGAGCATCCCAGCTGGGGGGCTACGAATACGGGTGCTGCGTGGCTCTGCCAGCACCTCTTTAATCATTACCTCTACACTCAGGACAGGGCATATCTTAGGCGTATCTATCCAATCCTAAAGGAGGCTTCACAGTTCTTCCTCTCTACCCTCGTTAGAGACCCCAATAACGGCTATTTGGTCACAGCTCCGACGACTTCGCCTGAGAACCATTACCTGGCTCCCGATAGCTCTGTTGTGGCCGTCAGTGCAGGCTCTACGATGGATAATCAAATCATCCGAGAGCTCTTCACCAATACCCGTACCTCTGCCCAGGCTCTGGGAGAACTAGCATTTGCAGACACCCTTGTCCGCACCCTCTCCGAACTGATGCCAACTACCATTGCTCCCGATGGGCGCATCATGGAGTGGCTCAGCAATTATAAGGAGACCGAGCCACACCATCGACATGTCTCGCACCTTTACGGTCTCTTCCCGGGCAATGAAATCACAAGAGAGCAAACGCCAGACCTAATTGTAGCTGCTAGGAAAAGCCTAGATGCCCGAGGAGCGAGTAGTACAAGTTGGTCCATGGCATGGAAGGTAAACCTGCGGGCTCGCCTCGGGGATGCAGAGGAGGCCTACGACGTGCTGAATATGCTCCTACGCCCAGTAGCAGCGCTTGATCCTCAATCACACGAGCCCTATGGGAGTGGGACGAACAATAATCTGTTTAGCTCGCATCCTCCCTTCCAGATCGATGGTAACTTCGGGGGGGCAGCAGGCATTATGGAGATGCTTTTGCAGAGTGAAACGGGTAGCATTACACCGCTCCCTGCCCTACCGAAGGCTTGGGGAGAGGGGGCAATCACAGGGCTAAAGGTCATAGGCAATGCTACCTGCTCGCTCGAATGGGATCAGTTGCGACCGGGGAAACTCACTCATTTCCTGCTCGAGGCGCATGCCCCCTACAGCCACATCCTGTCTCTGCCAGAAGGTCTCACCGACTATCAACTTTGCCTCAACGGTCGCACACTCATGCCCAACACCCTACTTAAGGGGGGACGCCTGTACCTGCCTCCGATGAAGGCTGGAGATCGCCTCGAGCTATCTACACACTAAGCCCTAGAGCTAACCCTCAAGGGGGAATCTGTACAGCCGAGCCATGACTGCCAAGACAGCCTATGCACAGCCTGTCCAGTTGCCCCTAGTCCCTTTCCTTGCGCTAGTAAAAAGCCCCTAACGAGACAGCATAGTAGACTTCGTTTCATTATCCCGAGATAGGTACTGAGGGAAACCCAAAACAGTTATCCCCGTAACTCTGAAGGAGGTATCCTCGGTACCTCCCCCGAGGTTACGGGGATAACTGTTTGCACGAAGTGATGGGTGCATTGTTGCGCCTGTCTCACTGCGATTGTAGTGCTTTGGGTACGGTGCTTGCCCGTTTATGAGGCTAGCTCGTCAGGGGCATCTGGGGCTACTAGCTTCTTAGCCGAGAAGGAAGTACATGTGCCACGCCCCATGATCCTGCCCTAGCCTATATCGTGGTCTTAATCTACCTTCTCTAGGCTTAGGGACGGAGTTCCTTCTCTAAGCATCGTTTCATTTTTCCTTAGTACCTTTGAGAAGGTATAAACAACTACTATTTGATATCTTCGAGTAGGGACTGGCGGTGTCTCACTGCTGCGCTTTGCTCGATTGCCCTATGAAACCCAAAAGTTATTACGAGGGACTTCTACCTCAGCCTAGCCTTGAGCTAGCCCCCATCCCTAAGCGCATCCACCAGATTTATATCGGGCGATCGGCTGATGAGCTAGCTCCTGAGATGCAGGCGAATATCCAGCATCTACGTGAGCTTAATCCCGAGTGGGAGTATAGATTATGGGATGAGGAAGCTATCGAGACCTTTGTCAAGGAGGTCTATGGAGAGGGCGTGTATCACTACTACAAGATGATCTCGCCAAATTATCGGGCTGCTCAGTCGGACTTCGTACGCTATCTCCTCATATACCACTTTGGGGGTGTGTATCTAGATGTGAAGTCGACCTTCTATAAACCCCTGGACGAAGTCCTCACGGAGCAGGACCAGTTCATCCTCTATCATTGGGATAATGAGGGGGAGGGATGCTATAAGGGCTTTGGGTTCTTTAAGGATCTACCTCTTACAGAGTTCCCGTACGGGGAGTATCATCAGGGCTTTGTCATCGGTAGGGCTAAGCATCCGATTTTACACGCTGTGATTGCGGAGGCGATGTGCCGACTAGACCGCTATAATCCCTTCACTACGGGCGTGGGGCTACTGGGGGTACTTAGGACGACGGGGCCTATTATGTATTCGCTCACCATTGAGGAGGCCAAGAGGAAGCTACCCGAGGAGCAATACCGACACATTCGCTCCATCGAGGTGCTGAGTGGACGTATCTCTATCTACGATGATGCTGGGGCATTTGCCCATCGGAAGAAGCTATCCAATTACCATAATCAGCTCGCTGCCGTCTCACTCAATGGCTCAGAGCGATACACACACTACCTACATTACTTCTTTTATGCTCGTTGGGCAATGCGTGTCCTGATGGACAAGGTAAACCAGCGACTTCATAAGGGGTAACTCCATGTAGCGGGCACCTTCCCTTGAGGGGAGAAGTGCCCTCAAATAGGGGTGTGGCGCATGGAGAGACGAAGATGATGAGGCATCATCACGTTTATTTGACTAACTTTGCGCCCGATTATAAGGATATATCAGTAAATCAATTTAAGAGATAATGCTACAGCCAATTAGCAAGACTATCATCCTCCCTGATGGTAGAGAGATTGTCATCGAGACAGGCAAGCTAGCCAAGCAAGCCGATGGATCGGTGACGCTACGCATGGGAAACACCGTCCTCCTAGCTACCGTTTGTGCAGCAAAGGATGCTAACCCTGGGGTGGACTTCATGCCACTTCAAGTCGAATACAAAGAGAAGTATGCCTCATTTGGTCGCTTCCCTGGTGGCTTCACACGCCGTGAAGGTAAGGCCTCTGACTACGAGATTCTCACCTGCCGACTTGTAGACCGTGCCCTTCGTCCCCTCTTCCCAGATGATTACCATGCAGAGGTATTCGTAAACGTAATCCTCTTCTCTACTGATGGGGTAGATATGCCCGACGCATTGGCTGGACTTGCTGCTTCATCAGCTCTAGCAGTATCGGATATTCCCTTCAACGGCCCGATCAGCGAAGTGCGTGTCGCACGAGTAGATGGGCAGTTCATCATCAACCCAACCTTCGAGGAACTCAAGCGTGCGGACATCGAGCTGATGGTCGGTGCTACCCTCGATAACATCATGATGGTCGAAGGGGAAATGCAGGAAGTACAGGAGGCTGAGATGCTCGATGCTATCAAGGTCGCCCACGAAGCCATCAAGGTACAATGTCAGGCTCAGCTAGAGCTGTCGGCTGCCGTAGGTAAGCTCGAGAAGCGTACATACTGCCACGAGGAGAACGATGAAGACCTCCGCAAGGATGTACACGAGAGCTGCTACGCTAAGGCCTATGCTGTCGCTACATCAGGTACAGATAAGCATGCCCGTGCAGAGGCCTTCGAGGCCATCGTAGAGGAGTTTAAGGCTAAGTTCACAGAGGAAGAACTTGAAACTAAAGCCCCCCTCATCGATCGCTATTATCATGATGTAGAGAAGGAGGCTATGCGCCGTGCTATTCTCGACGAAGGTAAGCGTCTGGATGGCCGTAAGACGACAGAGATCCGTCCTATATGGATTGAGACAGATTACCTGCCAGGCCCTCATGGCTCAGCCGTCTTCACTCGTGGGGAGACTCAGTCGCTCACGACCGTTACTCTTGGTACAAAGAATGACGAGAAGCTCGTAGATGATGTGCTGAACTACGGGAAGGAGCGTTTCCTCCTTCACTACAACTTCCCTCCCTTCTCTACGGGTGAGGCTCGTCCACAGCGTGGGGTAGGCCGTCGTGAGATTGGTCACGGGAACCTTGCACACCGTGCGCTCAAGCGTGTCCTCCCTCCCGACTATCCCTATGTCGTACGTGTAGTATCAGATATCCTTGAGTCCAACGGGTCCTCTTCTATGGCTACCGTATGTGCTGGTACGCTGGCTCTACGTGATGCTGGGGTACCTATCTCTAAGCCCGTCTCAGGGATTGCAATGGGACTTATCTCCGAGAATAAGGGAACGAACTACGCTATCCTCTCCGATATCCTTGGAGACGAAGACCACCTTGGGGATATGGACTTCAAGGTAACAGGTACCGCTGATGGTATCACTGCCACACAGATGGATATCAAGGTAGATGGATTGAGCTACGAGATTCTCGAGCGAGCACTTGCACAGGCTCGTGAGGGACGCTTGCACATCCTAGGTAAGATCCTAGAGGCTCAGCCCCAGACCCGAGAAGACCTCAAGCCTCATGCTCCACGTATTGTCACGCTTCGCATCGGTAAGGAGTTCATCGGTGCTGTCATTGGCCCTGGTGGTAAGATTATCCAAGGAATGCAGGAGAAGAGCGGTGCTACCATAAGCATCGAAGAGGTAGATGGCGTAGGTGTCGTCGAGATCAGTGCTTCAAACAAGGATGCAATTGATGCTGCCGTTGGTATGATCAAGGGCATTGTTGCTATGCCAGAGGTAGGCGAAGTCTATCAGGGTAAGATTTCTTCGGTGATGCCTTATGGGTGCTTCGTTGAGTTCCTTCCTGGTAAGGATGGTCTACTGCATATCTCGGAGATTGACTGGAAGCGTTACGAGAAGATCGAAGATACCGATCTGCAGGAAGGTCAGCAGGTAGAGGTCAAGCTCATCGATATTGACCCGAAGACAGGCAAGTTTAAGCTTAGTCGTCGTGCCCTCTTACCCAAGCCCGAAGGCTATAAGGAGCCAGAGCGTCGCCCTCGTCCCGATCGTGGGGAGCGTCGCCACTAAGCGATTGGGTATTCTCGCATGAGAGTACCAGATATTCCTGCACAGGGTATTGGGTACTCCTACCCTAGGGTGTTAGGTATTTCTAATTATTTTCTTACCTTTGCAGTTGTTAAGATTTGGTTAAGAGTGATGACTAGTAGTCAGGAGTATATAGAGATAAAGACGCTGGGGAGCAATGCTTCTCAGCGCCTCTCTCTTTCCGATTGCAGTCTTGCGTTTAACTTAATTTTACCCCCCCCCCCCTAAAAATAAATACCTTTTTACGAGGTATTGAAGCAGGCGTACTGCATGACGATATGCGCCATGTAGTGTGCCTGTTTTGTTATGTACAATCATAGTCAATTAGTAATTTATGAAGAAAGTAGTTATGGCTCTCTTTGCAATCCTTGCATTTGCTTCCTGTAAGAAGGAAACTCCTGAGTCGCAGCAAGGACAAAGAGATTTAATCCCCCAGGGGACAGAGATGGAGCTTGATCTATCCGCTGATTTGAATAAGGAGGATGCCTCATTTAAGGAGGATGCCTCATTCCGCAGTCTAGATCATAAGTTTGTTGGCAATACCTTTATTGCTCAGCTTACTGCAGGGGCAAAAGTGCCTGTGCATACGTACATTTATAATGGAAATGATCAGGTGTATGCTCAGACCCTACAGTGGGTGGTCAAGGACGATGGTAAGACCCTTTTCTGTAGAGAGAAGATCACTCTAGGGAAGGCTATTGATCCTAGTAAACCGACAAACTTGAGGGCTTACATCCTAGATGGGACAAAGACTTCTGATGGCATTGAGATGCCAGCGCATGACCTCACAAAGGTTAAGCTCTATGATGAGAATGCATCCATCAATATCAATCTTCCCTACGAGTTCGGTTGCCCGCTAAAGATTGGTCGAGGGGGAAGCTTGCATAATATGGATTGGCCAAAGCCAGCTAGGCGGTTCTGGCCTCTTGGGGGGTTGGTGCGTGTACGTCTACGCAATGAGTTGAATCAGACCGTAACTGTTAGCAAGATACAAACTATTGGGCTGGAGTGGATACCTGTTGCTTCGTCAAAGGTGCAAGTTAATTGGGGTCTTACATTTGACGAAGAGAGGCAGAAGCGAAGTCAGCTGAACGAAATTACGCCACGTGAGTACGTGATAGAGGGAGGCCCTATATCCTTGTCTCCAGGTCAGACTTACAGTAAGGTCCTCCTCTTTTGGTCTAATCCGTTTACTGGTGGTGGAGACGGTGCTCAAATTAATATCATGCCTAATGAAGCTGTTGCTACTCCCTACTACACTAGTACGGGAACCTACTATAATACGGACTATGTACTCCAAGAGGAAGGAGGGAAAGTGTACGGTACGCAAAGTGCGCTACGGACTCGTGATGGTCTGTTGCGTAGGGTAACCCTTAAGCTCTGCCCATTCCCTGAACCTCTAAGCCTTCTCTCTGAGTATGCTCTTAATAGTAATGGATCAGACTTTCTACATGATGCGAATGACCCGGCTGTAGGATACTTCAACGGTAGAGACCTTATTTCCACCCTCCCAACGGGGAGAGCTCCAAAGACCTATCCAAGTGGGAATGGTGCTAAGTGGCATGTGCCTACGTGGAATGAGATGAGTGCTATCTTCCCCTTTGAGGCATATCTGGATCTCGGAGGTGGTGCTGGTTTGTCTGGCCCTTATAATCATACGCAGAGAGTACGGGTGGGAAATTACTACGCTGTTGTTGCTAACAGCTATGCTCCGTATGATGGCGGCAAGGAAATCTACAGCCTTACCTTTGGCACACCTAAAGAGACGGCATATGTTCGAACTAAGCCAGATGGAAGCATTGAATCAAACCTTGTGGGTGGTGCTGCTATAGAGCTAAGGGATGACAAGCGATATGCCTATTATGCTAAGTACGATGAAGCGAAGCAGGTGTATGTAGTCAAATCTAAGTATGTGGGTGTGGATCCTACCATTAAGGATGCTGTGGATGTAAAGGCAAAAATAGATTGGACGGCACCTGGCTTAACGACACGTACTATCCCGATGTATGGATGGAAGGAGTCGGCTAC